>Ga0074193_1000212_pt1 | contig 107391 bp, 60 predicted proteins | sample EPASupsiteHSE605_FD_64523 | JGI IMG/M metagenome (GOLD analysis project Ga0074193, IMG submission 64523) | Bioremediated contaminated groundwater from EPA Superfund site, New Mexico - Sample HSE6-05 | ecosystem: Environmental > Aquatic > Deep subsurface > Groundwater > Contaminated ... | reverse complement strand
GAACCTAAGCCTAAAGAAGGAGATAACAAGCAAGCAGAGCCAATTAAGCCACCAGAGGTCAAACCAGCTGAGCCCAAACCCAAAGAAGGAGATAACAAGCAAGCAGAACCAATTAAGCCACCAGAGGTCAAACCAGCTGAACCTAAGCCTAAAGAAGGAGATAACAAGCAAGCAGAGCCAATTAAGCCACCAGAGGTCAAACCAGCTGAGCCCAAACCCAAAGAAGGAGATAACAAGCAAGCAGAACCAATTAAGCCACCAGAGGCCAAACCAGCTGAACCCAAACCTAAAGAAGCGGAAGTCAAACAAGCAGAGCCAATTAAGCCACCCGAGACTAAACCAGCCCAGCCGGTTAAACAGCCAGAACCCAAGGCAAACGAAACAGGAAAATCTGTTCATAAAAGTATTCAACAAGTTTTCATAGAAGATGAGGAAGAATCAATTGAAGATAAAAACGAAAACAATGGAGACCAAGGCTTTAATTACGAGGAATATATATCTAATGAAGACCCTGAACAAAACGAAGATGATAATAAGGAACCAAGTTTTTCCAGGTTCGAGAACGATAATCAAAACCAAGATGAGCATGTTGTGACTATTGATAATAACCGAAGAACAACAAAGAATTTTTATTCCCCATCACATAAGTATCATACGAATACAAATATTCCATCAATCTCATCTCCTAGGAAAATTCCAAAATTCAAAAGCTATTCCGAATCAATTGAGTGTTCTACTAATACTCTTGAAAAAGAAATGCCAAATGAATATGAAAAGATTATCGAATCATCTAAAGACTCCGCAACAAAGAAGTTCGACAGCATTGTTTCAAAATTCCCTCAGCTTTGCATCAATGAGAGGATTGTTGATGGTTATCCCGAAGAAGAGGAACAAATTCCTGATGATAATAATCCAGAAACAATGAGTAATTCCTACCTTCAACTTAAAATAGCCGAAATGAATGCTGAGAAAATAGCTCTTCTCAGAGAAAAAGCTTCGCTGTACCAGAAATTAGGGATTAACGAGTAAAATGAGGAATTAATATGCATTTATTTCTTCAGCAATATAGTTCTTTGCTTTTATTTTTTTTGGGCCTGGTTTACGCTATTATAACATGTATTGGTTTATTAAGTCTAAAAAACCACAATGAACCTATCTCAGATCCATGGTTTACTTCAATGGAACTACTGATTATTATCATGTCTCCTTTAATGGTAGTTTTTGTGATTCAAATATATGAAATATCGTCAAAAAACTCCAAAATATATAGTATATCGGCAATATGTTTCATGTGCATCACTGTTTGTATTACTTCTTGTTTACATTTCATAATCTTGTCATTCCCATTGCAAGAAAGAAACAATCACGACTGGTTCTTTGCATTTAAATGGCCTTCAGTAATATATGCACTTGATATTTTAGCATGGGATTTGTTTTTTGGACTATCAATGATATTTGGGTCTTTATCATTGATTGGAAATCCAAAATTTAACCACATTCGATATTTAATGCTTATTAGCGGGGTACTCAGCCTTTTTGGGCTTCTTGGACCGGTATTTCACAATATGATGATAAGGAATATTGGAATTATTGGCTATGGAATAGTTTTTCCAATTGTTTCTCTTGCTCTATCAGGATCAATTCATTCCGCATTGGCTGAATCGAAAGCAGAATAAACAACACTTTTAGTAAAACTTATGGAAGGTATTTTTCTCGAATTCCCTGATTATATCCACGAAAAAACCGGTCCAGTGTTTTGCGTTGAAATCGATCACAGCTTAGATTCTTTTTCTAACAGATATGGAGATATATATTCTCGAATTAAAGGGTTTTCACAGAGAATGGGAGAAAGGCCTGCAATACGGATTGTTTCTCTCAAAGATATTAAAACTATGACTGATGAAGAGTATTGCAATATGTGCTTACGTGGGTCAGAAGAAATGGGCAAAGTATTTACTCATCCAAACTTTTTCAAGGATTTTTCGATTGATACCGGTAATAACTTTAAGGAAAACTATCCCGAGTTTCCTAATTCCACTAAATTTCGGATTACTGATTTCAATACGCATCCACCTTGGTTTAAATGGATTCGAAACCTCACATTTCGCTCAATAAGGTTTACAAATGGTATGATGATTGATTATCCATACAGTATTTTGTATTTTTATCATGCTTCTGCTTATGACGCGGCAATTGAATCAAGGAAGAAACTGGATACGCATAATTTTCCTGATTTCTTTGGGATTGGTGATCAAGGGGATTCCAAAAGGTCTAACAAGCCTTTGGTTATTGTTCTCATATTATTGTACAAGGATGATCTTCCTCTGATTGACAACAACATTGGCTTATTCAATATCTATTTGCCATTGAAAGAATCTGATTTTTTTTGTGATTTTCCTGGTTTGTTCGATCAAGCGTATGATCAATCATTTAAACAACACGAGAACTATATTAAAACTATTATAAGCCCTGAAATACAACAAAAGAAGGGATTCTTCTCCTCAAAGCCTCAAATCACAGATATTGTTCAATTAGCCTCAATGAATTTCAACAAAAAGAAATACGAAGAATCGCAAAGATTTTTCACACAGGCTTTAACAGAATACCCAACAAAAGAAATAAGCCAATATACACGGCTTATGAATTCGCTTTGTGTATTTATGACCACAAATAATAACAATGATTTAATTCTCGAAATGAACCAGTTTTTAACTTTACCACAGAATTCCACATTATCTTTACAAATGATAGTTTTTCGGATTATCATTGTTTGTAGTGTTATTGAGTATTCATCTTGTCACTTGAATGATCTAAAGAGTGTCTGGACAAAGGTTTTTACCTTATTAAAGACGATCAAGCATAGATTTAGATCATTTTATTTTATGTTTTCTGCATTGTGTAGAGAAGAAATGGCTGTTTCACAGAACAGATGCGACAATAAGAAGAAGTTTGTTTTGGAAATATTGAAAGCAGGAGTTAAATATGAGAAATGCCCCTTTTATGGACATGCCATTAGATGTTTTTGTTTTGTCCAAGCAACAGTCTGTCACTCTGCAAAAAAGAATAGCAATGAATTCGTAATCGGGAAAATTTACGATGACGAAGTCAAACAGTCTCCATTGTATTGGCAAACAATAGGGAATTTCGCAGTTTTTCGATTAATAGGGCTTCTTGAAGCTACAGATCAATTTAAAGCAGCTCTAATTCTTAATATTATGCTTCTTGCAGCGCCTCCAAATAACTTGGTCAGTGATTTACACCTATTTCAGAAGCTTCATCACTATTTCAACACTTCTAAGATATCATCTTTGTCTCTTAAGTATATACCATTACTAATGCTTGACCCATCACATGTACGAATATCTAAGTATGGTGAGTATGGGTTTTCTGGTTTGAAAGAATCAAGTTTTCACCATCTTCAAGAAGTAATGAGGAAAAAGTATAGAGCAGTCAGAGGGAATAACGCAATTTTATCAATGTGGGGACACAAAGAACAACTCGGAGCTATTCCTGTAGTATGCGGAGAAAAAATTCAAATCACATTTCCATTTCGGAATTGTAGGGCAGGAAGCGTTCTTATTGAAAATCTTCATATTGGTTCCACAGATGACCAGACAATTCTTGAAAAGGTTGAGCATCAATTTAATAATGGGATTGAGTGTTATTCTGGCAAGATAACCGATGCATCAATAACAATTATAGTGAAAAACCCTGGACCAATTTCACTTAATTCTATTCACTTTAGATATTGGGCTATACTTGATGATGTTCTTTGTTTTGATACAATTCGATTTTTAGCAGATAATACACTTCCTTCACTTATGGTGGAATTCTTATCCTTGCCTACTCATGTGAAATCTGGAGAATGCTGTTCTCTTTATTGCAAAATTAAGAATTTTGGCAATGTACCAATTAAAACCATAAATGCAATATATGATTGTCCTCGAATGCTCATTTTTGAAAATGCACCAATTAGTATAACTCCGATAAAAATTGTTGAGATAGTTAATGAACAAAATCAATTAAACCCAGGAGAAGAAAGGCTAATTAAATGCTATATAATGGCGAAAACAATCGGTACTGTTGATATGAGGTTTTTGTTTAACTATAAAGCAGATGAAGCATCTGCATTTAGATTTTTGCCCATTCAAGAAACTATTATTGTCGAAGAAGAGGAAATTTTTTCTTCAAGGATAATATCACATCCGTGTGATGTCGACAAGAAATTACTAGTTATGGAAATTACCACTAAAGACCAACCAGCAACACTTTCCGATGTGGTTATTCCTAAGTTTACCTACAATTTGAAACAAAATGTTTCACAACCTAATTCATCATATACATACATCTCTACATTAGAACCATCATCAACAACAATTGAGGATTCATGGAGAAATCATACTGTTGACAGTACAAAAGAGCAAGGATTTGCATTAGTATCCATCAATGGACGCCACTTAACAAGTCAGTTCCCAATAGCTCAGTTTCCGAAGCCAGCACTGCCATTCATGTACAAAGTTATTGCTCCAGCTCAAGCATCATTTAATTCCAACACCCAAATTATTATTAATGTAGATATCCTAGTTAAAAATACCAGTCAAGCTCCATCCGAATCCTTTTCAATCAAACCAAATAACTATGTTTCAATCAGTACAACAGGGAATAGCAAATCATCACCAACATCTCAAAATATTTTCTGGATTTCAAACATTAAAAGGAGGTGTCAATCAATACCGCCAGGAGGGAGCAAAACAATTAATTTTTCATTGTGCATTTGTTATCCAGGTGTTTATGATATAGGGAGATTCTGTATCAAAACACCTAGCAAAAAAGAATTCCTGGACCTTACACACATACTCTTTGCTAAATAGTAATTTTTATTGTAAATATATGCATTAAGCACAACATGGTTTCGTGTTGGATGGCGTTGAACTCGGCGATGTGACATTAACAGCGTTAATCTGCTCCTGCGTTTGACTTGCTTTTAGGGCTTCTTGAGCAGCACTAGCAAACATTTCACTAACACCATCGCCTGTCCTAGCCGAAACAAAGAACATATTGGGATACTTAGAACCATATTTATCGCGGATCGCTTCTTGCGTGAGGTTTGTTCCCTCTGATAAGTCAGTTTTATTAATAGCAACAATGACAGGAGGGAACTCACCAGCTGTATGCAACCTCTCGAGCCAAATTTCAAGATTATCCATTGATCCTGAATCAATATAAGACGCTACTAAAATGCACACATTAGCACCACGTGCATACATTGAAACTAATGATGCAAACTGTTCCTGTCCAGCAGTGTCCCATATTTTAAGCTCTACGTCATGATTTCCAAGATGAACAATTGCTTTCATATGAGATGTCCCAATAGTAGGAGTCATCTGAAAATTGAACTGGCCCCTGCACTGTCTGTTCGCAAGAGATGTCTTACCAACACCAGAGTCCCCTAATACAATGCATTTATATGATAAAAGTTTCCTATCAGTTTCCATTATATGACAAAACCGCCGACGTAAAGTGACAAAAACCTAGATAATCGTTATATATTCAATTATTCATATGTCATTTTTTGTTGGATGAATAATCACTGACATTTGACATGAAAAGTCTGAGACATTTTATTTCAATTTTCATCCATATATATTAATGAAAAATCAGAGACAAACTTAACATGCTCCATAAATTGGTAAACTTAGATTCTTCTCTTAATCAACATAATGGACAGATACCATGATTTGTTCCATTACACTACAAAAAGCACATCTTGATTCTTTTGAATATATACTTCAAAGGAACAAGTATCTGATTCAAATCCAAAGAACTTCTCATTGAAAAAATCATCAATGGACTCAGAATATATTTTATTTATCTATTTAATAGCATCATAGATTCAAATCTTTTTACAAATTCGTAAAAAATGAGATTTATCTGCAAATATTTTATAAAAATGAAGCTTTCCGTATTACTTTTTATTTTTTAGCTTTTCGATATTGATATAGCATTTTTTCATCTTCGTCTTTGGCTTTTCTGAGCTCAATAACTTTGTTTTGCATATTCAATTTCTGTACCAACTTATTTGATGCTTTTCTTGGTTTCTTTGCTTCCTCAAGAGCAAATCTCTCCTGAGCAAGTGCTTCAGCTTTTCTAACAATCCTGTCTGAACATATACGAACAGTCTTAACATGTTTGTTCATGATACCTTCTGGATCCCCCCCTTGCACAAGAACTTGGGCAACCAGTTGTGATACTGTCCCTTTTACGATTTTTGCTGCAGCAATAATTGTAAACTCGGGATTATCATCACTACCTTCAATAAGGGTTTCTGCGCAAATCATAATCAGTCCTGCTGCTTCAGTCAATTCTTGAGCTGATCCTATTAGAAGCTTTTCGTTATCAAGATGCCCAAATTGTGATACAAGATCTTTGGTAATTTCCTGTGCTCTTTTAAGTATTAGAGAAGCAGCCTTTAAAATTGGGGCTGATTCTGCAATGACAAATGCAGGAAGTGAATCTGGTGATGGAGAAGAACTCATATTATCTTCTTCTTCTGGTGCTTCCTCATTCTCTTCGACGTTAAACTGTTCACCAAAAGACTTAAGTCTTGCACTCATCTCTTCAATTGCTGCTGCTGTGGCTCTCAATTCTGATGTGACCTCATCATTTGTTTCAGAAATTTCTGGGATTGATTTCGCGGCTTGATCTGCGATATTCATCAGTTTTGAGATTTCAACATCGAATGAAGAAATAGATTCCTTCATTTCAGTTTCATAAGTTGAAGATCGCATAAGCCTTGACCGTAAGGCATCTTGAATCGATATAAAAGATGAGGCAAATGTGTGAAGGGATGTCTGTAATTCTACTTGATAGCGAGAATCTGAAGTAACAGAGGCAAGAGATAAAACTTTCATTGAAAATGTCTCGGCTTCTTTCCTTAATTGAGAAAAAGAAACTAGAAGAGATTGACTTGATGAATTATCATCTGCAAAAATGGATAAAAATCCACTTATACATGATTTCATTAAGATATTGCACTCAGCCAATGCATCAAATGCGTCAGTAGTAGACATGTTCAAAGATTGCATGGGAGAAATAATAAAATCATCAGGTATCTTTGCGGCGGCTTCGGGATCAGGGAGAATAACAATATGATCTAATAGAGTCTGAGCCTTAGAAATTAGTTGAGGATAAGCCAAGAGCAATGGATTAATGATCTTTTCAAAATCTTGATAGCAATCTGATGCCTTCATTGATTTATATATCGTTACAAATGATTTACAGCTGTCAATAAAACCTGTAAATTCATCTTTGAATATAGAGAAACATGGTTCTACCGCATCATTTGCCACAATATTAATAGATGCATTGGCTAATTCAATCGAACTTATTAAAGATGAGGCAATTATTTCCTTTTCATCATTGTAAATATGAGTGATACTAAATAATTGAATTCTTGATACTAATCTAGATATCTGAACAAAAACTTGTGATATTTGACCAATCATATGAGCAACCCTATCTTCAAATGGGGATTTGTATGATGGAGTCGTCTGTTGTTCAACTATGTTCAAATACTCATCAAGTTTTTTCGCAATACCTCTGTATTCTTTCCTTAAAATCGCTTCTGCCGAAAAATAATCATCTAAACTCAACATTTGCTGAGCAGTTGATACAAAAGCTATTAAATTAACCAGAAGCTGATTTGTTTCCTTAGAATATAAAACAGATATTTGGGATTTCAATAAATCTTGGCAATTTAAAAAGCAGTAAGTAAACCTTATAGCATCATAAGCACATGAAGATACTTTCCACAGAAGCAAATCAATTTCGTTTTGATTCATGTCATGATTTTTTGCACATCTTATCAAGCTCATCGAACATTCCCTAATAGTTTCGGCTCTATCATAAACACTATCACAAATAATATCAATTTCATTTTGTTTATCATTTGTCCCATCTGGTAATAAATCCTGCAAACATTTTGAAAGAACCCCAACTGTTTGATCAATCGAAGTTGTCGATCCAGAAAATAAGTCCATTAAAGAGAAATCAATTTGATTTTGTATATAAATGCTACTGTGTGGTGTTGGATATAGAATAAGAACTTTCAGGGATGAAATAGACCTAATAGAATTCATTGTTTGTTCAAAACCAGAATTTTGGCCATTTTGTATGTTTTGCAACAAAATCAAAATATTCTTAATCTCAATAATAATATCTCTTTCCCTCTGGGCTAATGGATACTGATCAATTGAAACAAGTGTTTTTATTTCCCAAAGATAAGAATAAATCTTATATACAAAGTAATCATTCGAAATTGACATCGACTCCAAACAAAGATTGAGAGATTGAGTTAATAGTACAATAAGCCTTTCTTTTGTGTGTGTGAGCATAGTGAGATCAATAAAAGATACTAATGATGAAAGGAAACATGTTAGATTATCAAAAAGTATTCGGAAATCATTTCTCACTGATAGCCCAGAAGATATTACATCTTTCATAAGGTTTTCAATAGAATCATTCAATGAGCAATTCAAAGATGTAGATACATCAAACCATTTCGACATAAACTCAAGAATTAGGGAATTTTGGGTGGATTTATATTCATTGAGCAATTTATATCCTATCATTTGAGAATTATGAGATGGCAAAGTAGGACATATTTTTTCAAGATTTCGGGTGATTCTAAGTGATTCTGGTATAATTACTTCAATAAATGGTTGTGGAAGGAGCTCAACGATTGATTTAAGCTCATCAAGCATTCTATTAAGAGATGATATATAATTACTAACTTTCTGAGGGCTCTGTGTTGACATATTCCAAATAACATCTAAGGATGTTCTTATTGTTTGAGGAAAATGTTCAAGTTGATCTCGGAAATCTGCATTTAATTGAATAAAAGAACTTATTGAAAGGGCAGATGAATATGAAATGTATATTTTCAAATGGTAAATATAATCTTCATTGCTAGGAATACTCAATTCTATCCTTGAAAGTAGCGATAATATTGCTGAAACAAAGTAATATGCTTGATTTATGAAGCTCAAATCCCTCAAAGACACTAAAATCATTTCTGATCTATAATCACTAATTTTACCCAAATATTTAAGACCGCGTTCAATTAAGATTTTTGCATCAACTGTTATTGTTGGATTCATGTTTGATTTCAATTCACATATTTGGCCAAATATTGATCCAATAAATTGATTCAGTTTTAAGGCATCATCGAGACCAACAACAAGATGATTATGAGATTGTTTGATTATGCTTTCAATATCATTAATTTCTTGGAATAATGGATGATTTTTGTTTCCACAAATAGGTGAATCGTGATAATATTTAATAATTCTGAGAACATCAGTTGAAAACTTCATGGTATTCATTGATATTGTTATCAATAATTGATTGAGATCAAAATATAGATGAGTACTTAAAAGTTCAAAACTTTTCAAAATTGCGGTAAGTGAGACAATAATAGTTTCATCATGTTCACATGTATCTATAAGTTTTTTAAGACTTCTAGTTAAGCTTTGACACGAAGAAAAACAAATAATTGCATCAGATAAAAATTGTCCATTATCGAGTCTAAAACTATTCATTGATATTAAAGACTTGATAAAGTAGTTAACTTCACCCATAGCAAACTCATTAAAGAGCTCAATTCTTGATACAAAGAGGTTATCAATTACTTTAGATTCTTTTTGAGCCGATATAAGCGATTCATTTAGAGATAGCACCAAAATTTCGGCTAATTTATTATAGATTCTAGTTGATTGGTCAATTGTCGGAGCAATATAGGCAAATGAACGAGAGATAGAACACAAAACATCATGTAAATTATGTTTTAAATTATCAGAATTTCTCAAAACTTCTCTAGAATTCTTTAAAAAGCACTGTAAATAATCATCTTCATTATATAAACCAACTTTGTATCTCTGTTCAATAAAATCTAATATTAATAATGAAGACGGAATAATCTCTTTTGGTAAGTCAGATTCTTTGTATGAAGACTGAATTCCTTCAATGATACAATTAATGGGTTCAGTATATTGCGATTGCTGAATCTCATTGATAATTTGCATTAATAAAAGTGAATGATCAATGAGTGAATAGAAGAGAGCATTGTCATTTGATATTGAATGGGCAGAAGATACAACTTCAAAAAGATTAGGTGATACAGACATCAAAATATCGATAGAGCTCCATATTTCTTGTGTATTAAGAAGAGCTTTGCTAAACAATGAATTAGAAAATTGAGAAAACGCTTGAAGCCATTTTTGTATGTTTTGTTGGCATTGTGTAGATGTTTGAACACCATCATAGGCAAGGAAAAAATTAAGGTCGATAATGATATACTCAATGAGGTGCAACATAACAACTGCTTGATGTGAAAAACTAAAGTCAGAGAATGAAATATCTCCACATTGTGCTTCAATAAACTCATCACATTTTGCTGTAACAACTATAATTTTCTCCAGATTTTCAATTACTATTTTTAAGTTCTGTTGAAGTGATGGTATATATGATACCATTGAAGCAGCAGTGGGAGAGACAAGATGTGGAATAAACTGACAAAATTGGCTTAATTGGTTAAATGCTTCCATTAAAAGCCCTGAGCATTGAAGTTCCACAGGCATATCCTTATCAGCCTCATTGACGGCAGAATTAATTAATCCAGAGAGCGATGATATTTTATTATATTCGACGCTTAAATTCGATATCGGACCAGATGTAATCGATGGAAGAACTTTTTCGATAGAAACCAAAATACTTTTTATTGAAATTGCCTCTGTCCTGATTCGATCAACAAAAAATCCGGAAACCTCTGTCCTAACAGCAACTTTATCAATAGGAATAATATCATCGCAGTTTTTATATGTAAAACCAGAACTCGACACGCAAAATCCTGCTAATGAAGACATTGTATTGACAAACCGTTTGAGATAAAAAACTTACATTGAACAATAGAATTAACTGAGTGCTTTCATGTTACTTTTTTGTTTTCTATATGATGGATTGCTGATGTATAGAAATAAAAAAATTTAATGAAGATCTTTATCCTCTCATGAATTAATCTCCTCCTTTACTTTTTAGGTATTCAATTACTTCCAATATTTGTGCGAATGCCAATGGTGTTTTCCCATTAATATTTTTTGCATTTATTTCAGCATTGTTATCAACTAGAAATTTAACAACACTTAAATGGCCATAAGAAGCAGCTATATGAAGAGGAGTATTTTTGAATATTTACAAAAAGCATGATTATCTTTTGCATTTATATCAGCTTTTTTGTTTACTAATAACTCCACAACATTAAGATGACCCTGATGTGCAGCTAAATGAAGAGGAGTCCATTTAAACATGAAAATGCAAAATCACTATCTTTTTGATTAATATCAGCAGATTTATTAACGAGATAGTCAACAATACTAATGTGTCCACCATTTGCAGCAAAATGAAGAGGAGAATAATTAAATATTAAAAGCCAACAAATCTGTTTTGTGAGTTTATTTCAGCTTTTTTATTCACTAGATATTCAACAACATCAAGATGACAATTCTCACATGCATAATGAAGAGGAGTATTATTAAATTTTTAAACTAATCATCAAAACCAATCGCGTTTACATCAGCCTTATGATTTACAAGATATTCAACAACTCTTAGATGACCAAATAATGAAGAAAAATGGAGGGGTGTTGAATTTTTCATTCCCCAATCGAAATAATAGTCTTCATTATTATAGATTTCATTTACATTTGTTCCATTTGCTAACAGATAAACAATGCTTGTGAGTTTTCCCGTTGCCGCAGCTTCAAAGATGTTTCCTTCGAAGTCTGGCGCCTTTATCGATTTCCATTTCCCATTCACAATTCCTTCAAATTCTTCTCTTTTATTCTTCATTTCTTCAAAAGACTTCTTTAAAATTTCCAGTTCTTCCTTAATTTTAGTATTTTCATCATTTGAGATCTTGATTTCATTTTTAAGTTCCGATTCTTTCTTGATATAATATGAAGTAATTGAGTTTTGTTCCCGAAAATTCTGGACAAACAATAAATTTAACTCATTGACATCCTCTTTGGACAGAAAATCCAGACTTATGTTGTTAATTAGAACACGAAAACCATTCGGACTGAGACTGCAATAGTTATTTAAGAAATTTTTCAACTCAGAAAAAGGTAATGCCACTTTGTTTTGTTGAAATAGTCGAATCAGAGTGGGAAGAGGCAATTTAACAAATTCTGGTTTTTCTATAAAATCCCGAAGATTTTCACTGATGAATTTCTCAGAATTTGGAAGATCAATTCCATTTTTGATGTCACTCAACAGAATCGCCTTGAAATCAAATAAGTTGCTAAGAGAAGAACAGCCAAAAAACTCACATATCTTATAAACTTCAACATATTTGTGAATCTCATGTACATATTTTTTTCCATGAACAACATCCAAAAACTCAATGAAAGATTCATCATCAATACAAAACTCGAATATTAGATCACATGAAGGGTTTAAATAATACTGATCCTTAAACACAGAACTATGGATCAAAAAGCGATTAAAATTAACATCATAAGACTTCTTGTTAAACTTAATTGGAAATTTATTTTCAGTAATTCTCAAAAGAAAGCTGTCCATATGATGAAACTGGAATTTCCATTCAACTAAAAGATTATTAACAACTTTTTGTCTTGAAAGATCTGATGGAACTTCTCCACTTTGTAAAAATATGAAAAAATCCATAAAATCAGAAATTGATTTGTTTTTCAAATCAATTCTATCATGTTTCGAAAAATCTCTAGAAAAAACAGCAGAATTATACATTAAATCCTTTCGAATCCATTTCTCTCCATCTTTAAAATCGAAAACGACATATTCTTCCATTAAAAAAATTCCAGAAATTTTTGCCAAATTTTTTTTGGATAAATAAACTTCTGAATCATTGAACATAGAAGAATTCAGAATGTAAGAGTTGATTGTTTAATCATCTTAATTCTGGTAATTAGAAAACCTTTTAGAAATGAGAGAAAGATTCAATGACTTTGATTTTCATAGTTTTTTTGCCCAAATGGGAACATTTTCAGGATGATTGGATATTTCTATCAACATTTATACGAGAGTGATATCAAAAAAACTAATTACTTATATAACCCACCTGCTGAATTGCGCCTATTGGAGATCAACAATCAAATTCATTATTAACAATTTCTGAAGTCAAGTTCAAATATTTCTTATACTAGCATTTTTAATGATGTACACATAATAAAACAAATCCATTTCCAATGCAAATTATTTGGCTAGACTTTCTCAGAGAGTCCTGAATCCAGGTGAGAAGACAGTTAATTGACTTACTCTGTTTATTTAGATTCATGACAGTTAGAGACGAACTGTTTTCCCTCACATATGGATCGTTGGTCCGGGCCATTGTAAAGGAAACGAATAACATTGAGGATGCTAATGCAAAACTATATAAGATCGGAGAAAATATCGGAAACCGAATAACTGATGATTTTGTAGTTCATTCTGAGAAAAGCAGATTCAAAACTCTTAGGGAAGCATGTGATGTACTTGTTGATTTTTCATTGAAACATTATTTAGGGATTAACGCTCAGATTATTGATCCTTCAGATAATCGTTGTATCATCCGCTTTACCGACAATCCAATCACCAGATATGTGAAAATACCACCAGAATATGATGGGTTAATATATCTAACACCACTTCTTAGTGCAATTAAAAAATCTTTGGAGTTGCTTCATATGAGTGTCGAAGTCAACATGGTACATGATATGCTAAAAAATGGTGAGTATAACGATATAGAAATCAAATTCTTGGGTTTAAAGTCCGATTCATTACCAAATGGTGAATATATCAACTAAAACACAGTGGATTTATTACTTTTTCAACAAACGAGGTCGCTTTTGCTCCGGCTTTTTAACTGATTTAGTACTATCTTTGTTTAATGGCTTCCTAATGTAATCATCTAGAACTCTTTTTCTTTCATATTTTTCGATTTCCCATCCTTGCATGTTCAAACCAAGCTTTTGGCAATGATCATTTGCAATATCTGTCAGAATTGGACAAAACTTGTTTGCGATTTCATCCAATTGATCTTCATTGCTATCAATAATCCTCATAAGCTCAATGTCACTGAATTCTTTGAATGTCATCGTTGGAATGTGAGATTCAGTTTGTTTGTCCTTAATATCATCAGGAATTTTCTCAAGGCGAGATAATAAATCAATTTTTTCATTGATATCTCTACATATTATATCATATTGTTTGGAGTTAATTGAGCCATCTCTTTTCCTTTTAGTGGAAAAATGATGGGACATTTCACTCATTGATTGTTTGAGGCTCTTCATCTCCATTGTCAAAGCATCCACATAATTATTGAATCTGGTAAATGGGGATGGGGTGGCATCTGGAAACCAATCCACTGGAAGTGCATTCAGTTCATCAAATTTAGATGGATCTAAAGAGGGTCTATTTGCTATTGGAGTAATCCATTCCCAAAAGGCTTTTTCATGTTGGAATATCTCCTTGATTTTCGGATGGTTCTCAATGGCCCTATTTAGGGCATCAATGTGAGCAGAAAGAAGTGGAATGTTTGCCTTTAGACTTAGAGAATATAGTGATGATTCAGGATCTATGGATCTAATTTGAATATTGTATGCTTCCCTAGTCATTTCTAGATCGCTCAATACAGATAATTGAGTGGATATCCTCCCAAAAAGCCTCTGAATTCTTTTTGTCTTCTCGTCCATTGTAATAGAAGAAATGTTGGTTCTCTTAACTTCCCCAATTGTGGGATCATTCAAGCATTCACTATATGGTGGCAGATATTGTTTATCCTCTTCTGGATAAAACGGAGAATATAGTTTATAAAACATATCGAACCTCCAAATAAGCCATGACAGTGCTAATAATATGTGCTGTGCAGATTCATCAAGGTTAAATAAAAATGGATCAAAGCCCAATAATCGCAACACATCAACAGCTTGATGAATTGAGGCTTGTCTAACCCATTTCCTGGCATCTTGCTTGCTTGAGAATAAAAATGAACTCAAAAATGTGTACAATGCAACTTTTAATTCGTTTATAACATCATTGTTTCCACTAGCAGCTTCAATCATTGTTTTAACAGAGATTTCAATACCCAACGGCTTCAAAATCTTATCAAGAGTAAACCTAATCGATTCCTCAGCCATTTATCGTTTATGAATACATTCTCCAGGTAGAGGCAGGTAGAATTCACCCAAGTATTGTATATTACATCTGAAATGTTTCATTCTCGTTATTTGATCTTCATAGATCTTCAAAAGATCCAATTCTAGTGAGATTTCTTCAGGGTTCTTTGTTTCCGAGAGAATAATATGGAGCACTGATACTATGATCACATGCGGCATAGATGACATAACAAAAGATATGTATGGGTATGATGCAATCTTATGAGAAAAATAAAAATGATGAAAAATTACATCTGATATAATAGAGAACAGGGAAACAATTGAATGAACAATAGAAAACCTTTTAGAGGTAATAGATATGAATTTAATGTTCAAATACACAAGACCAACTATGATTAAACTATAAATAAAAAATATTACATAATACAAGGTTTCAATTGAAGTATTCACCCCAGGAGTGTAGTGTTCATTTCTAATGTTATAGAAAATTGATGCATCAATAAAAAGTCGAGTAATTCCGAGGAAAGACAATAAAAAATCAAATATGGGGAATAAATATGTTTGATATTCAAATAGTGATATCACTTGTGACAATAGTTGGCCGCAAACATATCTCTTGAATAGTAATGCGAGAATGTTCTGAAATATGGATCTAATAAATGGTGGCATGGTAATCATTCTTAATGATTGTATATCAGGTATTGAAGAAACCGCACCAAGGAGCCCTAATACTGTGAGATGCATCTTTGTGAACAGTGTTGAAAAGTAAACTTTGCCAATACTATACATAGTTATTGTGGAGCAAGAGATAATAAAACACAATACAAACACAATAAAGGAAAAATCTGCAAATCCAGCCTGATCTCCCTGAATTACAATATCATAGGCACAAAATGGGGACAGGTCACCAAATAATTGGACTTTCACAAGTAATCCATCAAAAAATTTGACATTTCGATCAACTATGACTAAATCAGGTCCAACCAACTCATTACCAACAAATTGATAAACAATCGATTCTTTTTGATAGAAATCCTCATTAAAATTGGTTTTCATATTATAGAAACTTATTTTTCTGGATATATTGAGGTAATTAACTTCTAATTCGTTTTCATCAATCCTAACAAGCTTTATTAAAAGCGAAAAACTAGACACAAAGTCTAACAATCCATCAACTTGGTATTCTATATCATATTGATGTGGAGAAGAAAAAAATTTCATGAGATTCCTTTGTGTTTTTTGGTTGTTAGATTTCGACATGATATATCCCTGATACATATAATAAATAACAAACAAAATAGGAAAGATAATGTTTTGTATCAGTATTTTGAGCTTCATTTCATTTAATACATATGGAGGATTCGCTTGATATCTATCTATCATAATAAAATACCTATTTATTTCAGGCGCTACAGTATTGGTTGAAGCTAGGAAGATTAGGATCAATCCTTTTCGCTATGATATCTGCTTGTTTGATCGCTTCTTTCAAAGAATCTGTTGTGTTCTTCACTTCATCATCTAATGATCTAAACAAACCAAGCATCCTGGCAAGTCTTGCGGCCAGTTCATCATGCCTTTTGTCAATTAATGAAGAAAGTTGGATAAATTCTTCAAGTTGTCTTCTGACGTTACTAGAAATACTCTCTTCATTGTTATTGATCCTTGAAGATATTCTTTGGAAATATGCTCGAACGAGCTTATGAGCATCTTGTAGATCATCACCATCAAGTTTAGATCCATCAAATAGTTTTTCATTCTGGCCTTTTCTGATTAACAATGGTTCAATCACAGGTATGCCTTCGTATTCTTGTGGAGGAGGCTCTTGAACAACAGTAGCAGAAATAGGATCGGGCTTTGAGGGAATAACTGGTGGTTTATTTTGGGGCTTCGATTCATCTTGTCCCATTTTTTATCGATTAGTAAACTTGATGAAGTTTACGTAATAATCGTTTCATAGCTTTTTCTGAAATTTACAAACAAATTCTCAAAAAGCCAGCACTTTTGTTTCTACAACAATAAAATAATGTCGACTCCATCATCACCTATGCAAGTTGAGGCGAATGTGCCTATTGATGTCAAAGTTGAAAACATCGAGAAGACAGTTAAGCAGTTAAAGATCCTGTTGTTAAAAATGAAAAAAGACTACGACAAAGATGTGTCCGTTAATCCATCAAGTGGCTCTTCAATTGAGAATGACGACCAATTAGCTGCTTTTCAAAATTTACAGTTTTTGGTTAATAATTTAGCAGCAGATGTTAATGAAATGAAAGAGTCAAGGACAATAATGAATGAATACGTCTCTAATGAAGTACTAAAATTCTCGGAAATTCTTGATTCAAATAAAAATGAAATCCAGAAAATGGTTGACGCGGCAATTTTCAATAAGATTAAAGAATTGAGCGATACAATGAATGCTCATGCCGCCCAAATTGATTTATTGAAGAATGAGAATGAAGAACTTAAAGCAGAAAAAGTTAAACTATCGGAACAACATAATGATCTTCGTCAGCAAATGAACCAGAATGTCGATCAACTCCGAGATCAGGTCAGGGTTCAAACAGAGTCAGAAGCGTCTAGATTTACTGCTTACAAATCCGAAATTCAATCACAAATGACTACTTTTAAAAATGATTTTGATGTTAGCTTCAGGGAGAATCTAGATAAATCAAAAGAGGTTTCCAAGCAAATACAGGATTCTCAACAAGAGATGTTGAACCAATTTCAAACACTTAAAAACCGATTATCAACTTCAGATTCCGCTCTTAAAGAAAACACATTAAGAATCGAAGCTGTATTCAAGACTTTTAACGAATCAAAAGAAGCTCTTGAGTCCAAAATCCAGTTTATCAAGTCAAGTATATCCAATATAGATGAAATGGGGAAAAATAATATATCCAAAATCGAGTCAATGAGTCAGCAGTCAAAAGCCAACAAAGAAAAAACTGATTCAGATATTCAGACTATTAAAGGTTCTCTTACCAGGGTTGATCAAATGTGTAAAGCATGTTCGACAAAAACCGATGAGATTTCTTTGCAAGTACAAGAATCAAATGCAAAATTTGAAGTAAGTATTCAGAAGCTGCAAGCAATTTTATCTAGCACCAGTGAAAATACAAAAACATATACATCAAAAATAGAAAGTGCTTTTCAGCAGATCAGTGAAGCAAAGGATCAGTTTGGATCAGGTATTCTTAAAATTAAAGGACAGATATCAGATATGGATGCTTCTATGAAGGGATTGTCTTCAAAAATGGATGGATTTCCTTTACAAATTGTTCAAATTCAAGAGAATTTGAACAAGAAAACCGATCAAATAGATTTATTAAGACAAACAATCGAAAAGAATAGGATCGAAATTGAAAAATCTTTATCTCAATTGAAAGATGTGACATCATTCATCAATAAGGACGAGTTTGAGCTGCATAAAAAATCAATAAGAAAGTTAAAATCGAAACTGCGAAAAATTGAACAAATTGATCATGCAAAGCAATCTGATAAAGCTGAAACAGTCTCAACAACATCAGCAGAAAACAACAAAGATTTTATTATTTCCGAAATGCCAGTCAATATATCTGAACCCCTGATATCAAAGATACAACTGGATGAGGTTGAATCCAAGCTTCAATTATCTTATAATGATTTAGCTGTATCAATCAATACTCTTCAAGAACAATTAAAATCATTGAATGAAAAATATGTTCAAATAGCAGAAAAAGAATTAACTCAAATAGCTGACAACCATAAAAAAGATATGGTATCAATGGTCAATGCTGTAAATGAATTACGAAATCCCCAAATAATTCATCAAAAATTAGTATCAGAAGAAGAGATTATTAGTATAAAACAAGATCTAAACAGGTTATCAAACAACATTGCTGATATTGATGCATTTAAGATTCGAATTATTAATCAACAAGGTTCTAATACTGAAGAAATATCTATGATTAAGAATAACATAACAAAGATTGCCGATCTTGAAAAATCAATTGATTATATTAAGAGACAAGACCATTTATCACAACTTCATATGATAATGGATAAGCAACAAAGACAAATCGAATCAATTCAGAAGAGTATACCACTTTCGATAGATAAAGGTCAGCAACCTAATAGTATGGTTCGGACAACCTCCATGGATTCAACTTCATTCGCTTCGAAATCTGATCTTGTTGTTTTTGAAAAAGATCTAAATGATTTAAGGAATCAAATTGAAAACATAACTACAACAAATGCATCTGATATTGATAGAGTTTCATCTTCTTTATTTGATTTGATCAATAAGACTCTTCCAAATGAGTTGGAGTCCATTAAAAAAGATACAAAGAAACTTCGTCGCCAAGTTAAAAAGTTTAGCAACATCTCAAGTACTGAAGAACCATTAGATAATAATGATATAAACGAATGTCCAAATATGGCGGATAATGAGAATTTCAACAAAGAAATGCATGAATTAAAGTCACAGATGTCAGTCAGATTCTCACAAATTGATCTTTTATCGGAAGAAGTTAACCAAATGAAACAATGTGTTATCAAAATTGCTCAACTTGAACAAACGATTGAAGATATTCGCAAACAGCCTGTTTCATCACAGCCAGATATTTCATCTGAAGAACTTTTACAAATCAAACAAACGATTGAAGATATTCGCAAACAGCCTGTTTCATCACAGTCAGATAATTCATCTGAAGAACTTTTACAAATCAAACAAACGATTGAAGATATTCGCAAACAACCTGTTTCATCAGCACCAAGTATTTCATCAGAAGAAGCCAACCAAATGAAACAATGTGTTATCAAAATTGCTCAACTTGAACAAACGATTGAAGATATTCGCAAACAACCTGTTTCATCAGCACCAAGTATTTCATCAGAAGAAGCCAACCAAATGAAACAATGTGTTATCAAAATTGCTCAACTTGAACAAACGATTGAAGATATTCGCAAACAGCCTGTTTCATCACAGCCAGATATTTCATCTGAAGAACTTATACAAATCAAACAAGATTTGAGCAAGATAGCTCAAATTGAGCAATCGTTTGAATTTATTAAGACAGAACAAGCAGGCTTAGTTCAAAAGCAATCGGATCAAAGCCAACTAGTTAGTAATAATTATCAAGATGTTTCCGAGTTGAAATCTCGTTTTAGTGAGATCAATCAGAGTCTAGACCAGTTTAAATTCCGGGTTTGCGAAGAGTTTGTTCAAAAATCCGAGAATACACTCAAGGGTTCTCAGTTATCGGAATCAATCAATCAGATTATTTTAAGATTAGATGCTTACCATGAAGATTTTGGAGGGTTCAAGAGTGAATTGGAAGATATTAATAATAGGTTTGATTTGCACATTAATGATAAGCAACTAGCATCTGATATGATTAGCATATCCAATAAGATAGACTCTTTTTCAGAAGATGTGGAAAGACTTAGCAAACTTATTGAGTCTTTGAACCACTCAACAACTATCAACAGCCAAGAAATCATGGAGCTAAATAAGTCTGTAGTGGATATTCAAAAATCCAATGATGCAACTGGAGAACAAATGCAAAAGAATGTCAGGAGATTAATGGAAGACTTTGCCGCTATTAGTTCAGAAAAGATTGAACAAGAGCAGAATATTCCAGAGACAATTGAACAAATGAAGAGCGACTTTGGTGAAAGGTTTGATTCAATAGAAAAAAGTAGCAAAGATCAGCTTCTTTTACACCAGCAACAACTTGAAAACCTTAGGGTTGCAACAGATACATTAATGTCAAATTTGAAGACCCAACAAAATGTTGCTTCTCAGGAGGATATTGTATCGCTTCGTGATAATTTGGAAAATAGTATATCATCTTTAAGAGACCAACTTAATTTATCTGTTAATGAAGAGATTGAACAATACATTAGCCAGATTAAGAATGTGTCTGAACAACATAATTCTTTAACAGTTACATTTGATAGTTTCATGTCTTCAAATGAGCAAAAACTTCAATCATATCAAACCGAGAATAATAGATTCAAGGAGACAATTTCCCTAATCACACAAAAGATCAGTTCAATTGAGACTTCTTTGGAACAAATGAGAACTAGTGTTGATTTAACTAATAATGATAGAACATCAAAAGAAGAAATTGAAGATTTAATGAAAGGGTTTTATTTGAAACTTGGAGAAAAAAGTGAATCAAGAGATTCATTACCCATTTCATCAAGCCAAGAAATCTCCAATCAATCAATTGATTTATCTCGTGTTTATAAAAAGCTCTCAAAGCTCAAGTCAAAGATTGCTGATCTTAATCATAGAATTCAAATTCTTCCCAATGACTCACCAAATAATCCACAAATTTCTCAAGTTTTTGTTGATTTGCCTACTGTAGCAGCTGTTCAACTTGTTTTCAGAGCTCCTCAACCATGATTAGTTTTTAAAAACAATGATTTTACTAAATAAATTATCTTGCGCCTTTCAGTATTATTTGGGGCCTTGACATTCTTCTTTGTCCATTCAAGTGGCCTGTTTTTTCATTAGGAGCAGGTGTTCTTGAGTTTGGATGAGGAGGAATCCTTCCTTTGATTTTTATCAATTCAGGAAGATTTGATATTGAATTCTTGTTTGATGATGTAGCATTTCCTCTACTTAGAGTCTTAAGTTTCGAATTAATTAAATCAATCATCCTTTCTCTGTTCAAAAGCCTATACAGTGCTGTATACTCATTGTATTCATCATTTAACAACGAAGATTGGAGCTGTTTTGTATTATATCCATATGAAGCGATTTGATCCACTATTTCTCTATCGATTCCTTTAGACTCTAAATATGTAGCATTCATCATTGAAGTATTAACAATAGAATTATACTCGCTTTGAGAGAACCATGGGTGCTCCTTAATTTTTTCGATAGTTATTCTACTTTCAGGATTCTTTTCAAGTAGTTTGCTTAGAAGATCAATGAGTTGTGCAGAAAGGGTAATTGGGATTTCTAATTGTGTGTAAACAATTTTCTTGAGAACCCTCTTCAGAGATTGATCATCAAATGGTAGTCTTCCTACAACCATTGCATAAAGCATAACGCCTAAACTCCAAATATCAACCGCCTTAGAATATTTTTTCCCAATTATCATTTCGGGAGGGGCATATGCAGGAGATCCACATGCGGTATCAAGGTATGGTTCATCATCAGTAAAACCTTTGCTCAGCCCGAAATCTATCAGTTTTATATTAGAATGACGATCCAGCAGAATATTTTCGGCTTTCAAGTCTCGATGAACGATATGACAATCAGCATGAAGATACTCTACAGCACAAACTATTTGCGAGAAGTATTTTCGGGCTTGTTGTTCAGATAGAGCTCCCTTGTTATTGACATACTCAAGTAAATTCCCATTCTCACTATATTCCATTACTAAACTTGAACATAAAGGTTCTTGAATGACATCAAAAAGCGATGCGATAAATGGATGGTCAACTTTTTTGCATAGTTCAATCTCGCGAACCATTTTGGTCTGAAAACTTTTGATGTCGTTATCTACTGGTCTTACTACTTTTATTGCAACGCTTCTCTTCGTCAATATGTGCTCCCCAAGCCACACTACTGCAAAAGAGCCCTCTCCAATCTTCTTGATGAATCTATAGTTCTTCAGCGAAGGTATCTGTTCCATTAACCAACTTAATGAATGATTATATTCCTTTTCAATGTTTTTATTCGACAGTTTAGAAAAAACCGATTCTTTTCAAATAAATATTTTTATTCTGCTTTGAAACATAGATTTTGAAAGGGAAATAAAAACACTTTTCATTGAGGAAAATATGTGCTGATTAGTAGGGCCGAAGAAATATTGGACGACGATGAGGAAACTGAGATTTCATTTAGGGTTTCTCTCAAAAAATCAACATCAATAAATTGTATGACATCATTGAATATACCTGTGTCATTTGAATATGACAAAAGTTTGCCAAGACTATTCAAAGCCAAACCAACAATATCTTCATTTTCAATGGATATATACTCTAATATGAAGCTGATTTCGTTAACAATATTAAATTCACTGTAGTTGTTAGTCCTATTGATTATTATGAAGTAGGCTTGTGCAGATATCATTACTATTTTATAGTTAGATGTACAAATGATCTGTTTAAGATCACTACAAACATTAATAATATCGATTTCTCCCAGATCAATTGAGCCAACAATCGAGCACATTAAATGGGCAAGATCTTCATGGATTTTTATTATTCTGGTCGGTTCTTTCAAACGCTCTATAATATCTGAAAGGCAATTATCATGAATATTCACATTGTTTTGAACCAGTAGCTCTAATATTGAAGCACCAACAGAATCTATATCTTCTCCTGAACAATGTTTAACCACATGCGATGCAAAAATATCAATGAAGTATAACTCATTATATTCTTCAAGAATTGCTTTATTTCCATCAAAATCACACATAATATTCTTGAGTGTAAGCAAAGAAAAATAAACAGATTTTGCTTGGTTTTTCACTAGTATGTATTGGCATATAGAAAAAACTTCATCATAGTCAACTTTAGACATATCAATTACTCCAGAAATTTTGCTAAAACAAAAAGAAACAGATTCTAGGTCATATTCAGATGCAAATTCCAAGAATTCTCTGGTTTTTGTTGCTAAATTGTCAACATGAATATACTTGTCAATTAAAGGGTAATAACCTTCTTCTATCATTAAAAGGTTGCCAATGAGTTTGAATATGTTGGATTTTCCTGCGAAAAATGGTTTCTCCATGTACAAATCAATGATTTCCATAAAATTATCTTGATTCATCATATCTTTCACCTCTTTATACTTAATAAAAAGGATCGAAAGTATTCGGAAAACATAACCAACAGGAATACCATCCAATTCGCTCTTATTCAAGAGAAGAATATCTTTAAGAAATTGAATCAGCATCTCACAATGATTAATATCAAAAGAGATTCCTCCTAAATTAATTTGATTTTCTAATAAAAATTGTATAATATTCTTTAATGATACCTCAATCAACTCCATATCACCACTTTCTATCGATGCCCTAATCCAATCAAAGTTCTGACCCAAGCCACATTTCAAAGCTATAAGTTTATCGGTTTCATCATCTTCGCATTCTTCAAGATTTATAGCTGTCTGTTCTCTAATACTAATTTCTTTGTACTCTGTATTCATTGGCACTTTTAGATGAAATCAAGCGTTATTGGCACTTTAACAATGAATAAGTTGTTAGTTATTCATGAATATTCTCCGAACATAATTGAAAATACCAGATTTACTGTTTCACCAATTCGTGGAAGAGAGGATGAGAGAATAGGATTTGTTTTTTCTTTTCGTCTCGACAGAGACAGCTTTGCACAGTTTAATATAACATTATCAATCAAAAATTTACTATATGATCGATGTGTTTCCAATTCAGAAATGCGGGCTGTGAATAATGATAAAAAGTCAATCACAATTGAACTTCCAATATTAATGAGCGATATTATAATTGAAGAGGGGTGGTTTTGTGATGATAAATTAGAGTTTACTTTTGAGATTGAGAGGATTAATAACAAAATAGAAGAGCACACAAGTATTTATCCTATTGGTGAACAGAAGAAATCCAATATTGCAAAAATCAATGATATGGGATCAACATGCTATGTCAGTGCTGTGATACCAGCCTTGTATTACTTATCAGCGTTTAAAGAATTAATTTATAGACAAGCTGAAAACAATAACTTTGATTCAGTGGTACATTGTTTGAAAGAGATTTTTCTATTGATGGAAAAGCATGAAAATGGAATTTCAACATCGAATTTGATGAAAGCTTTTGGCTGGACAAAAAGCGATTTATTGATACAGCATGATATTCAAGAGTTTCTGAGGCTAATAATAGATAGAGTTGAAAGCGAAACAAGAGATACTCCTACAATATCGTGGCTTTTTAAAGGAATTTTAACAAATTCTATATCATTTACTGAACTTGAAAGGACAATACAGAGTAATGAAGAGTTTTATGAGATAAATCTTGTTGTGAAAGGGTATAAAGATTTAAATGATTCTTTGGAAAGTTATTTTGCTTCAGAAGCTCTTATTGGTGATAATCAGTATACAAGCGGAATTAATGACAGATGTAATGCTAACAAACAGGTTAGGATTGTGGATTTCCCTGCTGTTCTTCAGTTACATTTAAATAGATTTGAATGTGTTTCAGAATCATCCCAATTGCGAAAAATCAATGACTACTTTGAGTTTCCCAAAGTTTTGGAGTTATCATCATATTTAAAAGAGGAAAATATCTCTTCGCATCTGTATTATGATTTGTATTGTGTTTTTGTTCATTCTGGAGATATAAATGCTGGACATTATTATTCTTTTGTTAAACCAGAGTTGAAAGATACATGGATCAAAGTCAAAGATGGAAATATTACATATGCGAGTGAAAACGAAGCTATCACCCAAAATTTCGGAGGAAACTTTGAGTTTAATGAAGTATCAACAATGACACCAGAAAAAAATTATAGTGCTTATGTTCTATTATACACAAGAAGAGAAAATATGGATTCTTTATTTTATAAAATTGAACAAAAAGATTACAAAATACCAAAGGCAATGATTAGCCGTTCGAAGTCAGAAGATTTTCTTGAATATTCAATGATTTTTGAATCAGATTTATCGAATTCATATCCTAATTCTCTTTTATATAATCAATTTGATGATAATCCGCAGAAAATACGAGTTTCAATCAAAAAGAAGGTTTCAGACTTATATGACGATGTTTCAACAATGGTTCAAAAATCCCCTCGATCAATTCGTCTGATATCTGTATCTGCAATGTCACTTATGTCAATAATTCATGAGAATGAATCTAAAATCAATTCGGTGAGGAATAGATGGATAATTGTACATGAAAAAGATGAGAGTGAGCCATTAGTTATTGAAGGTTCAATTTTTATATTATGTTTTGTATTTTGTGCTTCTCAAGACCCAATTAAATACTTGGGGTTGTTTAGCTTCCCAAAACATCTACAGTTATCTGATTTTTTAACAATTCTCAAAGAGAAACATATATTAGATTCTAAAGAATGCTTATTTGCACACATAGTAGGGTCAACAATCCAACAGATTACCATGACCAAAGCTTTCTCAGATATTTCATCATCAAAACCAATTCAGTTGGTCATAACATTGAATAAGAATGACCATAAAACCGAAAATGAACCTATGTATAAAAACCTCGAGTCATATATTGAGATAAACAAAAAGAGAATCAGACTTAGACTGACAGATTATGAGAATAATCGAATATCTAATGTATTGCAGTTTCCAGTTATTTATGATTTTTCCAAAATCCGTTCCATCATTGCCAGAGAGTTTAATCTAGATTATTCACCAAAAAAGGATACCATTGTTTTCTATAGAAAAGGATCAAACAGTGGATTTTTGGCTCCTCAGCAGATAGGTTTTAGTGAACGTTTCGATTCCGCATTTCCATCAGGTCAGAATATTCATGATGCATTATTTAGGCTTTACAAAAATATCACTGACACTGATTTTATTGATAGGTTCCCTGTTACTATTTACTATTCTGAAAATGGGATATCAATAACACATCAGAAACAAATTGTCATTCCTAAGGGATCGTCTGTAAATGATGTTCTGAAAAGTGAGGATAAGAAGCTTTTTAAGGATTTGGTGCTTCTGAGGTGTTTTTCTGTCTCCTATCAATCTTTTGGTAATTCTTTAAGATTAGATTCAATTTGTCCAATGGATATTAGGATCGATCAAATTCAAGATGATGATAGAGTGATTGACCAGAATGAATTGCTTATGAGATTCATTCATTGTGAACCCATGGATGAATTCTTGAAACCAACAGAATTAATGTTTTTAATGAAAGTCAACAAAGATGATACTAGCAAAGAGTTAATTGATCGTTTGAAGAATAGAATTGGGAATAAGCAAATTGAATTTCAGAAAACCAAATTCATATTTGCACTCCACAGGCAATTAACATTATCATCAAAGGATTTTTTCCATGATAACCAAACCCTTAACCAACTTATGGGTAACACAATTAATCCGGATACCCCAATACTTTTTACACAGATGTCTCTCTCCAAATCCACAAACACAATGCCGTTCAACCAGTCTTTGTTTAAAAATGTTAAATAAACGATTTTATGCAGATGTTTGTAAGATCAAAAGTGGATAGTTTCCTGTAGCATACATTGCCACTGCTGTTTCAATGCAGTATTCCCAAGAGTCATTCGAGTCTATTGATATTCTATCTCCGGCATCATCAAAAAACATAATATTGTTGATTGGGCCAAATATGTTACTGATAAACTCAAAACCATGCTGCTGATTAAGATTTGTTGGCAGATTAAAGAAAATCAGCGGCGACTGGTTTCCGAACACCTCACATCGAAAAACAGCTCCTGATACTTTGGAGGTATAGTCTTTATGGCCCAAAATCTTCTTAAGTCCTTCACATTGTTCGTTAGGAACCAAAACTATATGAATATCTTGCCTTTCTTTCGCAAAATACCATCGAAACAGCAACTGTAAGTCATCCTTATTTTCAAGTAGAATTGTCCTCCCAGAATCATCACGATATCCAACTCTATATGTCCCCTCTTGTGGTTTTTCGGGTCCGAAGCCAAATCTGACCGCACAAATAAAATCATCGAATGATATATTAGGCCTAATGACCTTAGTCCTTTTATTTGAACCACAAATCAAAATTGCCTCACTACCAAAAACTATCTCTTGTGCGTTATTGGATACAGGAAGAGACATATTTGATAATGCATCTAGTCTCGACTTCAATGATTTCTCTCTAGTATCCTCTTTCGAAAGGAGTTCCTCTAAAAAAGACTGGATTTCATCGCTCTTAGTAAGGACTTTTGACATTATATATTGTAAAAACCGTTATCAAGATAATGAGGAAATCGGTGTAATAAGGCGGAATATTCATTATAAGTGAGTTTTAATTAGTGGATTCCTCTTATTTTCGTTTTTGGTTCATATACGATTATTTCGGTTTTTCTAGATTTTTTGGTCCATCAAAAATGAAGAATCATCCACCAATCAGACCAACTGTGAGAAAGGCAATGTATTTTCTTCAATCATTTTTCCATAAGAAATCATTTTCCAGCAAAAAATCTGTAAGTGTTGGTCCAGAAATCCCGAAACCGTCGAATTCTATTTGTCGGGAAGTCACTTTCATTCCTTTCGAGACAAAAGAATGCAAAAAGATAATTAATTCGGGTCATTATTCGGGAGAAATTTTGTTTTTGCGAGCTACTCGATTCTTTTTAGCTGCTGCTTTGTTTTTTGCTGGATTTATTCTCAATATATATCCAAAATCGTGTTTATCTATCTCTATTTTCTTATTTATGCTGTTTTTGTCCAATTTAGTGTTTGGGTTTATACGAAAACAACAGGAAAATTCAATAACAGATACAATACAAAATAAATCGCAGTTTAAAATTAACAAAACTGAGCAACCAGCGGAGCTCTTTATTAAAGCCAGAAATATACCATATCCAAACACGGTTTCTGACAATCAAAATCCTTCTTCTATCAGTTTATACAAGCCATTTTCTATTTCTGATAGACCAACATCGACAATTCACCGTAATTCTCTCTCTGTTTCACCTGATGTTAGTATTGAACAGCTTGCAATCGAAACAATCAGGAAATTGGGGCTTTCTTCATCAATATACTCCCAATATCTTAATAACTTTAAGGCATTTATTGCTAAAACCATTTTGCAAAAGCTCATAATTAAAATACATACAGATGATCCTTTGATTGATTCATTCTTATCCATTCCGAATTTTGAAAACTTTAGGCCATATATAATCCAACGGATACAGGTATTATCAGGATCACAGTACCTAGCCGGGCACTTTGGAGAAAGAGGAGATAGATTCAAAGATAGAGAATGGAATAATCAAATGCCATCAGATAATCAAATTGTTTTACATGTATTAGGAATGTGGCTTTCATATTTCATGAGCGGCAAAAAACAAGCCAAAAGGATTAATAATACTTTTGGTCATAAATATCTTTCATTTTCCAAAGAACCCAAACTTGAGGGAGATTCTGAGTTCATTCTTTGCTCAGATGACTGGACAAAGTTTTATGTTTTAGCAAAAGTACCTGGTTTGCAACCTGAAAGGTACTGGGCATTTCCAGGCAGAGAATCAATGTATTCTGGTTTGTTGTTGCTATTTTGGTTCTTGAAGGAGAAAAAGAAGTTCCTTCTTGATGGAGCCGACCTAAAGGATGCTCCAATATGCATGGACCGCGTGTTTTCGATGTCTAGAATGGAATAAAAATACAGATCTTTTTAAACGAATTAGATGAGTAATTATGAGTTTTTTTCGAGCCCTTTCCGATCAATACCATCAGATATTAACAGAAAACTTCATAAATCTCATGATAGAGAAGAAGAATTAAGGAAAATGTTTGAAGCGCACAAAAAGCAATTAATTGTTATTTCTAAAAGGAGTGAAAAATTAAAAAATTACGCAGAAAGTTTAAAATTAATCGAAAAAAAGCTGAAAAATAACAAAATTGAGTTCGAAAAATCCCATAATTCAATTAATGGTGAGATAGATTCTAAAGAATGCGAATTATCTGAAGCTCTTCAAATATTTGAAGAGAATATTAGCAAAATGAAAGAATCTATAGCAAATATATCTATTTATTGTGAATCTTTATCAAAGAACATTCAAACCAATCAATTTCAAATGAATTCTTATGAGAAACTGAAGGAAACTACGATAATTAATGAAGAAATTGATGAAAATGACTTTGATGATATTAAAAAGCAAATAGATTCTCTTGAGGATCAATTAAAACCCATCCGAAAGCGCTTAAAGAAGCTCAGTAACCTGGCACAAAGAAATCAGACAGCATTGAGTACAATAATAGGAGAAAAACAAATGCTTTCCAAAGAATGCGAGAATAAAAGAAATTCTATTCAAAAAGAGAACAAAAAACATCATCTTATAATACATAACTTGAATGAACAAATAGACTGCAATGAAGAAGATCTCCTTCGATATTCAGAGTTTGTTACATCAATTAATTTAAATGAGATTAAAAGGGCTTCTCCAATTCCTAAGTTACAAAAATCATTGGATCTCATAGTTCAGAAAGAAATGATTTTAGATAAGACCCTGAATCCCCTTAGAATTGCTGATAGTTGTTTTAAGGAAGAATATGAATCTCTACTTGAATTGTGCAGAGAATTTAATGATGGGGCTCAAGCCAAAAAAAAGATGATTAGGGCGATTCAATTAGCAACAGAAAGGGCTGTGAATAGGGAAAAGGAATTGAATACTGAGATAGAAACAGTAAGAGACATCGCAAAAGAACTTCTTGTTGATCAGTTTGAAACAGAATGCAGTATTGAAAGATTTATTCGAGAAAATAATAATATTGAGTATGAATTAAAGTGTATAGATCAAGAAATTATTAATGAAACCAAAGAGCAATCAAAACTAACAGATATGATTAATGAAAGCGCAGAAGAAATCAGTATCCGAGAAAAGAACAACTCCGAATTTTTGAATTATGAATCTGATTCAATTTCTTTACTAAAAGATATTAAGAAGAGGATATCAGAACAGTATATTGAGGAAAAAAAACTGGTGAATAGAATGAGTAATTTAACTGATTCATCTCCCATTGTTGAAAGCAAAGAAGTTGCTTGTGTTAAAGATAGTATAAATTCTATATTCATTGGATATGAACAAAGAATTTTGCATACACAAGATATGATTAAATCATTGACACTCAAGGTCTCAAATTATTCTTCGAAAAGAATGAAGAATTCAGAAGAGAATCATGCAATTCTGTCTAATAAGAATAAATCCGAAATTCAAAACAGTGAAATGAAGTGCTTGGAATCATCTATTCGAAATAATGAATGTTTTTCGAAACCAAATATTTATGAGAATCAATACATCAGGATGATTGAAACATCTAAATCGCTGTTTGATGTGGTAAACAAAGAAATAGATAGAATTAGAAACCAACCTGAGATTAGGATTAACCAATGGATACCAATCATATCCAAATATATCGCTAATGCAAGGATCATTCTTGATCAAGAATAAAATGTAATTTGTTTATTCAACAGGAAATTGGGATACAGGCATTGAAATATTTGATGAGTATAAAGGGACTGGAAACTTAGGTGAAGTTGAAACAATATGAATAGAATCTGTTTTCCCCTCTTTATTAATTGATGATATATTGAACCTTGCAGAATACTTACATCCTCCTTGTAATGAAGGGATTACGACTAGAGAAGGATTAACTTTATACATACTTTTCTCATGCTTTATTATCACATTAATGTTATCAATGATCTCTTTCCCAGTATTAGAAACATAAACAACAATGATAAATGAAGGACCCATTCCAAGAATATCAACAGTAAAGCTTATATCATCAATTGGAGATAAAACAGATGATTCGATAATCTGAGCATAGGTATTGACAGAAATCATCATTAAGTATCTCATAGTATTTTGCCATGCATGATACATTTCTTTGGAATTCTTCTGTTCATACTGAGTTTGCTGTAAAAACAGTTGGTTTTTTCTTGGAATTGGTAGAGGAGCTACAACATCGAACTTAGGAGATTCAGAAGTCTTTTTGGTGTTAATCCGAGATAATATTCTCAAATACAAACCTCCATATGACGACAGCATTAGTAAATTATTGGTTTCTCTCCCAACTCTACCAAAAAATATAGAGCTTATTCCTTCTTCTAATTCCATTGTAGTATTAACAGTGTTTTTTTCAAGGAAAGAAATTTGACCGTTAGCGCAAGCAACACAACACATTGACAATTGTCTTTCTTCGATAACTACTGGAATTACACATAAGATATGCCTATCAAAAGAAATCACATGAAGAAGCTTTCCAAGAGAATCAAAAACTTTAACACACATCGACATCAATGCGACGTATATTGTGGAACTAGATATAGCTACATCAATTGGAATTGAATCACATCTAACAGAAATCGGATGCTCATTCATATTGGAAATAATTCGAAGAATAGAATCTCTACATATAATTGCAATTGTCGAAGCTCCAGCTAAATACCCACTTGCTCGAATTGTTGAAGGAGGGGCATCAAGATCCCAGGTTCTTTCAACAGAAGTGTCTTTAGCATCAAGAAGAAATATACTCTTGGATTCTGTTCCTATCAACAGTCGAGTTGCTTTATCTTCGTGCAGAGCATTACACTTAATCGATGCCATTGTAGTAATGCAATCAGAACTTGCTATATTTTCCAATATAGAAACATATCGATCAGAAATTGCTCTATTTGATAAATCCGCATTAATAAAAGCCAAAGATTGAGAACAAAGAGCTTTCCCACTTGCTTTAATCTGTTTGAGATGATGCTGTAATTCAATTATAGAAATCCCACCTTCTTTCTTATATTCAGCAAACAAAGATTCTTCATCTGGCGTTTTAAAAGGAGGAGGGAGCGAAAATTTCGAAAACTGTCGAAGATTAAGAAAGAAAAAAATTGAATTCCCTGCTCCAACAGCTACTAAAGGAAGACTTGACGAAGAAGAGCCACTATAATGGACGCATAAACAACTTGGCATATCTGGGATTACCATTTGTTGAGTTATTCGAGGCCCATCAAAACAAATCAACTTTTGATCCAATGATGCAATCAAAATTCGGAAATTTCCATCTCCAAAAACATCTCCTGTGGTCATGCATTGGGGAACAGAATGAATACCAGCTGTTTTGTCCGAAAAAGCGACGATCCAGCTCAAATCTTGTTCAACTTTTTTCATTAATTACGATAGCGATTATTTTGTAAAATTAACACATTATAAATAGTTTAATGAAGACCCAAAAATAACAGATTTGCGCATCTGAGCAATTTCTGAATTATCTTTGGCATTGTAATTGACAATATCATAAAAATTTGTTAGTCCTAAAGTAAATAATAGTGGATCAATCCTTGTTCTAGCTCTTGAAATGAAGTATTCTTCATGTCTAATTGATTCAATAACAAATGAACTTCGATATATAGCATGATTATATAGAACCCAGTGTTTCTTTAAATCAGTTCTAATAAGAGAAATCATTCTTTTGAACTCATGAACGGTGAATTCTTTCCCGATTTGTCTGAATAGATACAAGTTTGTTCCATAGTTGCCCTCTCCTTCAAGGAAAAGATCTAAAACATTTTCTGCACTCGAATTCAAGCCTTTTTCAAGAAGCTCTAACCTAGCCATTTCAGTAAAAATATCAATATATTGCGGGGTGAATAAAAATGCAACATTCAAATAAAATCTTGCCGACTTCATATTAAAATATGGAAGAAGCGGATTCATTGAAATTTTTGCTGCTTCCACCCATATTTCTCCACTTTTTGGAGAATTTGAGATTGCTTTGGTGAGAGTGTCAATCTGTTTTTCATCTGATTCTAACTGTATTTTAAGTGCCCAAAGTCTCCCTGTGCTTGGATGCAACTTCAAAGCTTTCCTAACCAGTCTAGAAGCGCTATTTATCATATTGGTTCTGATCAAGAACATGGCATACTCTAGATAGACCCTCCAATCAGATGAATTATACTCTACCAATTGATCATAAAGTCCTTTTGCTAAGACGTGTTCTTGTTGATACTCATAACATTTAGCACATGCTAATATTGCATTAGACAATGATTTCCTTGGAATAATGGATTGAACTGTTTTAAGTAATGGCAAAACTAATCTATAATCACCAAAAAAAGTTTCAATAAAGGACGCTGTAATAAGATATCTCCATTTTTGGTCTGCATTTGCTAAAGCTACTGATTGAAAAATCAGTTTCCTAGCTAAATCTGTATGTTGTAAAATAGCCAATTGGATGGCACTAGTTACAATAATTTTTGACATTGATACTGGTGATAAAAACTCACTAACATCATCAAAAATTGTAAGGACATCATTTGAATCTTGAAGCAATGTGATAAAGTGAGACCAATTGCTTGGCATTGCAGAGTATTTCTCGATTCCTTCTTTCGAAATCTTAAGAGCGAGATTGAAATATCCCCTTCTGAACAAATTTACTGAAAGGTCTATATAGTATGAATTTCGAACCATAACTTGGTTTTGAACATGATCAAATAGCTCCATGGCCAAAATAATATCTCCATGTTTTATCTCAAATAATATTCCATCCAAAATAATCTGAGGAACCTTTGGAAGACTCTCAGAAATAAGTTGACCAAATATTTTTCTAGCTGAGGTAAATTTTTGTCTTCTCTCATATTGCTTAATTAGCTTGGGTAGTAATTGTTCATGTAGTGAGTTGTGTTGAAGACCTAAAAGCAAGATTTTCTCGGATTCTTCAGAATATCCAATTTCTTCCAAATACTTAGATTGTTCAATATAGTTCTGAGCTGACAGTGGATCAAAACGGATAGCTTTATTGTTGAACCTAATTACATATGAAACATATCCAAATTTCTTATTAACCTCTGCAGCATTGCGGTAAATCTTTGACTTCTCTTTCCTATCATTGACAGAGTTAATCATTTTCTTTAAAACCATTGAAGCATCTATAGTTTTATCTCGAGAGATATAGTATTCGTATGTATCAATGGTATTCTTCTCATCTGAACTATCTATAATAGTGTCTAAATCTTGGGGCAATAGATTGTATTGCTCAATCACCCCCTCGGAATCGAGAAGCGATTCAGATGAAAAGTCTAAAATTGAAACATCGCTATTATTGCAAGATTTGGATCTTTTGTGAGATAATGACGGGAATGGCCCGATTTTTTGTGACTCTTTTTTTATCGGAAGCTCCTCACTAGACTCATTTAACAAATCTTCTATTTTAGTAATTGACTTTTTAGGCACAGAGCCATTTCGCTTTTCAAAAGAAGACACTTCTCCGTCTATTATATCTTTCCAGTTGCTTATGGACATTTTGATTCAAAAATCTGAACGATTATTAACAAGTCAAAACCAATGGATTTTGTAAATTTACCCGCGGAAATAAACAAACATCAACTAACTACAAGCTTTTTACAACAAATCATCGCATTCAGTTTCATCTAATTCGCTATCAGTATCACATCTCTTTTCTGGAAGGTGTAATAACCTTGCATCAATAATCATCGCACTTTGACTTCGTTTAGGACGAAATGCCTTTTTAGGAATAATTGATGGTACAAGTTTTGGCATTGATTCTTCAATCTGTTTGGTTAAATCATGTGTATCTCCTGCGCCCATTGGAGATAAGTCCCAGACTCTTTTTGGCCAAAATGATGGAGCTTTCTGTTTAAATAGGAATAATTTATAATTCGATGCCTTCTTTGACTCTTCAGATGACATAACAACACCGGCAATATTCAAAGATAATTCTCCCGCATTTGCTGGATGGAGAAGCTCGTTTTCTCCCTGCAATATCCGAGATTCAAATAGCTCTATATATCTGTGTCTATTAGAAAATGAAGGATCCTCAGGAAAGATCATTAATGACAAACCATGTTCACATTCTGATATTTCTGCCGATACCTTGGGTAATTCTCTTCGACTATTATCTATCTTTTGAGATGTCTGTGAATTTGTCTGAACCCAATCAGGTGTGCATATCCTTTTAATCGGAGGAGGGTGATAAACAGGAGTTGATACATGTCTAGTCAAGAAAGGCGAGCCCTTTTTGGTTTTGGTATTCTCTTTCTTAGTTTTCTTTGGAGGTTTTGGCTCCTCTTTGATTTTGATTTCCTGCTTGGGAGGCGCTGGAGATGGCGCAGGTTTATCAACATTCTGGAGTTGAAGTAATAATTGCTGACAATATTTATTCAATATATTTTGAATTGCTGGTGTTATTGACTCTTTCGAAATATTTTTAAACATTTGCAAAACTTGAAGATTTTGAGATATCTGCTGCATATTCAACTTTCCAGGCGATTCGGAACTGCTTAAACTGGTTCCACCTGACAAAGTCTCTGTCTTGGTAACACTCATTATCGTCAGTTGATTAACCGTCACAATAAGCACTTTTTACCCTACCTGATCGAATTGGCTCTTAGTTCTTATTGAGATTCTTTTTCTCATTATGGATATGGCTTTGATTCATTAAGTATTCCGCAGTACTATTGTGACGATACTTTGATGCCCAATATTGAGGAGTTTTATTAAGAAATTATGAGTAACATATTTATCTTTTGCTTTGATATCAGCTTTGTTATTAACAAGATACTCAACAACATTAAGATGGCCATTTTGAGAAGCAAAATGAAGAGGAGTCCAATCAAACATAAAAACTCAACGCCACTTTCTTTTGCATTAATATCAGCTTTTTGATTAACAAGGTATTCAACAACACTAAGATAACCATAATATGCAGCCCAATGAAGTGGAGTCCATTTAATTATCACAACCTGATATTATTACAAATTGAATTTATATCAGCTTTTTGATTAACAAGATACTCAACAACACTTAAGTGATCATTCACAGTTGCATAATGAAGTGGAGACCAATTATATTGAAAAACTCATCTTCATTGTCTTTTGCATTTACATCAAATTTGGCATTAATCAGATATTCAACAAAACGAAGGTGACCATTTTCACAAGCATAATGAAGAAGATTTTTATCAAATATTTCCAATCAACTCTTTCATCTTTGGCATTTATGTCAGATCCATTTTCTATCATGAAAACAAATATTTGAAAGTGGTGAAACTCACATACTTTAAAAATATTGGAAACATCCAAAAACAAGTGCTCTTGGCACATGTGGAATAGATCTAAACACCCACCACAAACAACCATTGATGTAACTCTCTGATTGATAATATATCCTTTCAATAATAAATGCTTAAAACATCTAATTGAACCAAAAAAGCCGGAAATAGATAAATAATCAAGAAAATCAGGCTTATAACTCCACTCAAATGGACTCCATTTAATTTCTTGATTTATAATTTCATAATTGGTAAATTCTTCAATAACGTCATACTTAAGACAATACTCAATGCTCTTTGGTAGAAAACCATATTCAATCATTTTATCAATTTCATCAGAATTCGCCAAAAAAGCATCATCTATATCACTTGGTCTTTGCTTGGTTTCAATAAAATTATCAAAATCATTAATCTCTTTCCGAAAATAATAACTCAACAAAAAGCAGTCGCTTTTCTTCAGGAATCGTTCCATTTCTTCGAATACTAAATGACCTCGTTTGTACAAACGATAAATTAAAACAGGACATTCATTCGATTTCTCAAAGAGCCTCTCTCTATATCCTCTAATATGAATGTGTTCTGAAGAAAAAATCACTGCTTTTTCAAGTTGATGAGGACGAATTCGTGGAAACATTAAAATTCGATCAACACAGAACTCCATATCATCTATTGATATTTCTTTTTCATCTTCAAATAGATAGCGTTCAAATGAAATAAGCCTTTCCATTAGATAAAATTAATTTCGTAAATTTGGTTATAAAAAAAGTTGAATTTCTTTTTATTTGATTGTCTAATCAATAAAAATCAACGAAACCATATATGAGCTTCTCGTCTTAGTGAAGTCAATTGATTCTTTGCAATTTAAAATATCTATTTGTGAGTAAAAATGCAGATTATTTCTAGAAAGCTTCAAATACTCCATATGAACCAATCAATCCTAATCATTCATAAAAATGGAAAAAACAATCTGTGAGAAATGGGCAAATGGTTTTAGGTCATGAAAAGTTTCTTTGATAATTATTGTGGAATCCCAGCATATTTGAGTATTAAGAATTTTATGTTGAATCGCGCTATTATTTGTTTGATAAGAACATTCTGTGAGGGTGCAATCTAAGAAATCCGAGGAAATATGAGAATCTTCAAACTTGCATTCATATATTTCAAGTAATCCGTTTGAATTTTTGGTATAGAACTTGCTGAATGAACAGTTAATAAAGACAGATTTGGAAATTATCCCATTGTTCTGCATATAAGAAGATATAAAACTTTTTGTTTGAGACTTGCATGATATATAATTAATATTTCGAATTTCATTATATAGAGGAGTCCCTCGAGGCCAGAAAGTGGTTATTCCGGTTCCCTGGACATTAGAAACTGTGATGAATTGAGAAACAAGGCCCGATTCTGCTGAGCCAACAAAAAACCCTGCGGCTATGTCATTGCTTTGAAGATTAGAAAAATTGTTGAATGATAGCAATGTAGAACCGCTTGCATATAAAGCTGAACCTGCTCCAGAAATCACATGATCGCTATCGCTTGTTTCATTAAAGCTTAATGATCCAACTCTTTGTGTAACATGGCCCCATACAAGTATGCCAGGACACCGAAAAGCTTGGCATTTGGAATAACAATTCGAAAAAATGCGAACATCATAGGCTTCAACAATGCAAACAGCTCCTCCATGATATGTCCCTGTTGTAGAACATCTATCAAATGAACAGAACAACAAAGAAACGTTTGACAAGTAATTATTTAAATAAATTGCTCCACCATCTCCGTTCTTGGAACATAAAATAAAAATACTAAAAACTAACTGAAATGACCCTAATTGTGTCGATGATAATCCAATACTCTGAAGAACAGTCTTAATCCCACTCATTACAACAAATAAATAAAACTGTTTAGCTGTATCAAGCTGAATACAAAGGCTGTCGGTAAGATTTTTGTAACCCTTAGTATGGTTTGTGGGTTCTTTTCGAGATAATTTGCATTAGCATAGCAATGATTCGAAGAATAAAACTCTATCATAAATGTGGATGTGAATCCATTATTATTGTTGCTTAATGTTATGGACCCCCATGATAGATAATCAATGTGATACACACTAGAGCCAGACACAGAAATAGACCCTTGAGTGGAATTAAAAAGGGTACCATGGTTGTTATGGAAAACGCAGTTTTGGAAGGCAATTTCTCCATTGTTTTCAGTGGAAATAATTCCAGTTATTAAACAAGTATTATGTACTATATTGCATTGTTCAAATGAACCTAGAGATTTTGTTCCAAGGATTGATGGACCTTTGGCATCTTTATTATGTGAGAATGAGCAATGGTGGGATGTAAATGAGGATGTCTCTGCAAAACGGAATCCAGAGCCAAAATCAGCATTGTTTAGAGAACTGTTAGAATAATCATATTTCGTGTATCCATATCCTAATACTGTTGAGAAAAATCCTTGTTCTGCGTTTGAACATCTAGTTACAGATAGATATTCAACAGTGTTATTCTTTGATTTCGAAGTATATAAATCGGCAAAATGAACTGCTTTAGCACGGCAATCAGAGGCGCATATCATATACAACTGAGATTCCGCATTATTGCACCATACGCAAATCGCTCCACCATAATGCAAATTCACAGAATCAACTTGACAATTATAAAAAGTACTTCTTTTAACTACAATACTATATAGATTGTTATCTTTCAAACAAATAACACCACCATCACCAATAAATACTTGGGATCGAACAAAAAGGCAATCACTAACATTAGCGATCTGGTTTATTCCAAATGAAGATGAACCTACTTCTTTATTACTATCAATACAATTAGAAGAACGAAACAAAGGTTTAATTATGAAAAAAAAATTGGAAAGAAGAAACATTTTTTTTACACTTTCAAAGAATTAAAAAGACTAAATTGACTCTGGGTGTCATTGCATCCCTGGTAAGATAACCAAAAACACGACATTGCGCAGATTGCTTAAACACAAACATGACAATAAAGAAAAAAACAATCACAAAAAAACCTATTATTATAACTGATCAACTTAACTACAATTTCGTCCAATAGATGCATATGCAAACACCAGAAGATACATAGTTGTTTGAGAAAGTGCAGTGTGAGCTTGGGAATAAGGATGGAGAAAAAATATAAACTCCAGAAACCCAATTTGCTTGGTTTGTTGAACTGTTTGTGTTATTAACTCTCTGATTACCATAGACTAAGACAATATCATAACTTCCAGATGTAGTATGAGAGCATTTTGATACTGACAGATATCACACTTGATGCACCTGAGATGCATAAACAAGAGCAAAATGAAACTGAGAAATAGAGCATCTATTATTCTGAGAGAAGAATTTGAGAAGTAGAACCATTTTTCTCCTCCTATTGATGAACAAAACAGTTATATAACAATGAATAATTGATATTCATTGAGTAAGAACTAACAGTAACATATATTTATTGCACCGGCACTTCCAGAGTATGATGAAGATATTGAGAAGAAACATTTAGAAATATTAATATTATATCAATGAATGACCTTTGGCTATTAAAGAATATTTTAGTGGCCTTCTCAACCCTTTTGATAATGTTAATTCGAGTTTCTCACATAATGAAACCAAATCTTCATGCTTCATTACAATCATTGTGGGGCATTAAATCTTGATTCTTTAATATGGAAACGAAGGAGAATAACAGGGAAAATGGAAGAATCTTTCTTGTTTATCACTCCTTAATAAAAGTGACAGGCCTAAACAATGAACGATAATTCTCCATTGTTCCGCCAGTGGTCCTTGTGGTATCTTATTCCTGACCGATTTACTAATAAGAATGCTGATTGGAAAGAATTTTTGCATTCCATCCATGATTTTTCTTCGATAGAGGACTTTTGGTCAGTCTACAATTCAGTTGAGAAACCAGCAACCCTTCCAAAGGGATGTCGGTATTACATCTTCAAGAAGGGTATTTCTCCATTATGGGAAGATAAGCACAACAAGGGTGGCAACGAGATTTCTTTTTTGATCAATAATGATACAAATAAGGAAATTGTCAGTGACATTTTCGAAAAAGTCTTGTTTTCGATCATTGGTGAAACACTTCCTGAATCAACATCTGTAAATGGTGTAGAATTCACAACAAGAGTGAACAATTATCGCATAACAATTTGGACTGGCCACGTTTCCCAAGAATCTCTCAGCACAATATCCAATGCATTGTGTAGTATTTTGGGAAGAAAAGAACCAAACAGCGTTTCTAGCATCAATAAATAGCTAAAAAACCTGAATTTTTGATCCAGAACGATTAAATGATGCTTTCCCTTAACCAGCAGAATGAAGAGAGCGATTTGCTCCGTGAGAAATTTGATAAAATTCGAGCTTATGCTGAGATAACGTGTAATAGGATTAAATTTATGAGAGATTATTTTTCTAAATTAGCATCAGTATACATTTCCACAGCTCAAACAATCAAACCAATGAATGATCGTGAAATTTTAGCTAAGGTATCTAATAATAAAACTGAAACCCATATATCTCCTGGTGTTCCTGGAAGGCTTATTGTTAATTTCACAACATTAATGTCAATTCAAAGCGATTATGCTGATGAGATAACACAATTTGCTACCTTTTATGAAAAAGAAGTAAACACCTCTTTTGATAGGATGATAAAGGAGCAAGAATCAATGATAACCACACAGCACAAAATTGTTCAACAAGTCTATAAACTCAGGGCTGAAGCCGCAGAAAGATATGCTCATGACTTCAAAAACTCTGAAAAGCTCTTAATCGATGCTAACAAAGCATATATTGCCCATGTTGAGGCAAAAGCCACCGGTTCACCTGATTCTGCCAAATTAGCATCAAAAGTAACCAAAGCAAGCGAGAGCTATAGAGCTTCTGTTTTAACTTTGGAAAGTTCAACTAAAAGCCTGAATCACTCACATCGGCATTTAGTTAGAACAATTGAAGAAGGTATTATCACCCTATGTCGCAATGAGAACGAAAGGAAAAAGAATTTATATGAAGTGTTCAAAAGCTTTATTGATAGGCTCCTTGCAGCATCAGAGCAACTTACAAAAGTCCAAAATAGGCTAAGCAAAGCACAGTTTAATTGGGAAAGCGATTTTAATGATTTTATTACATTTCATCAGATCACAAGAGGGATGATACCTCCTGCTCAGTTTGTTCCGTATAAACTCAATTTCGAAGATCCTGAGATCAAAATTATCAACAATCTCCCTACATATGAAACTCATGATATCCCCCTCTCAGTGGGATTGATCTCTTCATCTTTTTCAGGAACAAATGAAACAGAACTATCTATACTCTCTGGTGAATATGTGCTATTGTTCGAAAATGGAAAATCTAAATGGTGTTTAGCATCATCTCTCGATCAAACTCGCATTGGATATATACCAAGCTGCATTATAGACACTAAGATAATTAACTCTTCATATGTAGTAAAAACACACACAAAAGAAAACCCTGGAGACTTGTGTGTTCCTGCAGGCGTGTTCCTTATCATCAAAGAAAGAACTAACGAAGGTGCTATATGCGAGACTTTGACAGGTGAACAGGGATTCGTGCCAAATGAGTGTCTAGCATCTGAGTAAAACTAGGGTATTTTATGAAGTTTATTTCGGCGATGTTTCTTGTGAAAATTCGGCCATTTCAGAATGAGAAAGTTGGCTGATGCAACCGATGGTGCTGCAAAGATGACTGATGAGAGATTGATATCTGATTTTGGTGCGAAGCCATTAGATGCTGCTATATTGGAAAGGTGGGAGAAACTTACAGGGAAAAAACCACATCCATTTATGGCTCGTGGCCTCTATTTTTGCCACAGAGAATTGGAACAAATTTTGAAAGCCAAGGAACAGGGGAAGCCCATTTATATTTATACTGGGCGTGGACCATCATCTGATGCACTTCATCTTGGCCATTTGTGCCCATTCATCATTAACAAGTATATTCAAGAAGCCCTCGATTGCTACTTTATCATACAGGTTACTGACGATGAAAAATTCATGAGAGACTGCAACCTTGACTGGGAAACAATTCAAAGGTATACCGAATCCAATATTAGGGACATTCTCGCTCAAGGATTCAATCCTGAGAAAACCTTTATCATGAGAGAATCAAAGTGGTACAATATTTGTCCAGGGTTTTTGTCTGAACTTTGCAGGAACATGTCATTGCATGTTGTGCAATCGCTTTTTGGTTTCTCTGAAGAGCACTCAGTGGGATATGTCGTTTTCCCAATGAGGCAAATTGCACCTGCATATGCTCAATATTTCCCCATGATTTTTGATAAACCAAAGGAAACAGTATGCTTGATCCCATGTGGCCGAGAGCAAGATCCATATTTCCGATTTGCCAGAGAACTTGCTCAAAAAATGAAGATTAATCGCCCATCAACTGTATATGGCAGGTTCATCCCTGCTCTACAAGGTGATGCGAAAATGACAGCCTCAAAGACAAACACAGCCATTTATTTAACAGATACACCTGAAATGATAAGAGAAAAAATCGTGGAACATGCCAAAACTTGTGTTGAAGAAGATGGAGCTGATTTGAAAAAAGATGTTGTTTTCCAATATCTTGAAACATTCGATGAGAATGATGAAGAATTAGAAGAAGTCAGAAGGAGATATGGTAAAGGTCAATTGAAAGATGGAGAAACAAGAATGTCTGAGAATGAAGTGAAAGAGATTTTAATTAGAGTATTGACAAATGTTGTTGTCTCTCATAATGAAAGAAAAGCTATGATTACTCCTGAAATTGTTGCTCACTTTGAAACACCAAAGCCATATCATCATTAATAAATTTAATCTGCTTTTCTAAAGTGATCTGTTTTTCTGCGTTTATATACAAAGAAAACTAAGTATAATATGAGTTCTACTACGCATATTATGATCAAAATATTAGAATTATTAACATTTTCATCAAGAGGAACAGGAGATATACTATCATGAACTTCATTTTTCATAAGAGTATGTGCAAGTGAGACAATTTCTTCTGTCATTAGACTCATATTAGAAATACACTCATTTGTGAGTGCCCGTAGTTGATTGTTTAAACCAATATACACCTCACGAAAATCGCTTTGAGTTTCCAAAAACCTTTCATTTCCTAGATTAACTTTAGAGTTTGCTTTTTCAATCGTTCTATCAACACTTGGAAGGATAAAATGTTTCAATGACTCTGCTGTAATTGTAACCATTGCCCTCGATTTAATCTCAGATATTATTTTCACTGAATCATTCAACATATGTTTTTTATCTGTTCCAAGTTTCGATTGGGCACTAATTGCATCTGTATAATAACTGCTTGATGTTTGCATATTGACTCTCCTTCTCCTTTTCATAACTCTTCTATTGATAACATTATCTAGGAGTATTTTTCTATTTATCGCCGAGAAATCAACACTTTCATGTGAATTGGTAAGTGGAGATAACGGGAATACCATAATACTATGGAGATCATTATTGTCAGCGTAATTGGTGGTCATCGAAGCAAAAGAAAAATAACCTGTTTCAATGATATGTGCAAATTTGGTTTCAGTAGTAAATGTCCTTTCGCCACTTGTAAAAGCCAATTCAATAGATGAACCCCTTTTAGTAATTACCATTTTTGGAATAAACTCATTTGAACGTACCAGCACACGGCCAATTGGCTGAATTAAACTCAGATTGGTGGTTTCGTTGTTATTATTGTGCATAAATATTGGAGATCTTCCCATTCGATCAACATCTGATGTGTTAATCCACAACGATAATCCTGTCCATCTCAATGGAAACTCGGGACAAAACTCATCAGTGAAAAAAAACCAGAAACCGCGGCCACCATTTCCATCCTTCGCTGAGATCTCTATTTCAGCCCTCCAGTCACGAAAATTGGTCGGAACCCGGTGGCATACTCCTCCATATGAATTGGTAACTACGCTGGTGAGTCGGATAATCTTTTTGAGCGCTACTGCAGAACCAATTACTGACCAATTTCCGATTTCAGAAATGTTACTCTGAATAAATGGAGGCGTGAGAATATAATCTGATATGCTATGGGTGAAAACCACAAAAAGGATCATTGGACGATTAGAACTTATCGGCAATAATAATAATTTTATTTATCATAACAAAATAATCAAACGTCGAGTATTCAATCATTTCCAAATTCTCTCTGAAAACATGATGATTTTTAAAACTGAATTCAAAATATTAAATGTTTACAACAAGTGGAATTCAAATATTTTAGTAAATTTGAAATAATTTTTCATTTAATAATAACCATACTCTGTTATGATACAAATGAAGGCAATATGTTAGTTTCCTTTCCATCTACACATTTCAATGTCTTCTTCTTTGCATTTTTTAGTAAAAAATCCATTTATATGGCGAACTAAACGCATTAATGATAAATCAATTTTTCCCAAACCATATTGTCTTGAAACAGCTTCGCTGTCTTCAAATGATAACTCCATGAATCCATGAGATGGGAAATTTCCTTGCTGGTGAAACAGACCACCTTCAACAGTTTTAACCCCAATTAATCTCGCAAAAGGCTCTCGATCAACCCAGATAATATCATTACTAATCCATTTGATTCCAATATGTGGCATAAATTCTGGAAACAATTCAGTAATCCTTAAAGCATTATATAACTTATATGGAAATTTGGAATTAGTCGAATTTCTCCGACGGAAAAACGAAGCTACCAACAATCCGAAGCCAATGGAATCCGAAGCCCATGAGCTGGATGGTATGAACCCAAGACGTTTTGGTGGAATTGTAACTGTTGGATCAGAGCACACTTCATCAAATGATAATTCTGATATCCCCTTATGCAAATTAAACCTTGGGAGTGACAATGATAGTGTTTTTGATGAACCAAGTGATAATAATGAATTATCTTCCGGGTTTGGCCTCGAATCATTTTGAGAGATTTCGAAAATGGTGTGACTCGAAGAAATTGTGTTTATTTGGGATCGATGCCGAAGATTTTGCTCTTGCAAAGATATTCTTGTTGAAGTACCTATAAAGTGCCTCCTTATAGGAGCACTAATGTTCCCTCGAGGTATAGTGGGTATTCCGCTATTGACGTGATTTGTAAAGGATGAAAGTGAGTAGGGAGATGGAGGACCTTTTTCAGAATCCGATTTCATTTTTTATTATTTACAAAAAGTCGAAATTTTTCAATAGCCTGATTATTCCGCTTCAATTGAAAAGTGACACAGACTATGAAAACTGTTTACAATTTTCTGAAGATTATAATGAATCAGAGGTTTATCCAGAATATTTTATCAAAAAATTGGAGCTTTTGGGAGACAGCCTCAAATCACGGAAGTTATTAATAAAATATTGCCGCAATGTAAAAATATGGTTAAGTGATGTCAAGTCTTGAGTAGGTGCTTGATATTCATTTTTAAATATTAAATCTTTTATTCAATCAGAGACATTCATGTTCAATTTCGGACTTTCCTTTGGGAAAATCGGTAAATAAGCATATGATTGATGCGAATATGGCGACTGAAGCAGACAATCCTAGAGATGCACGGATTTTGGATATAGTCAATTCGGGTACGATTTGTTTATAATATTTCATTCCATAATATATTACCACAACATTTGAGATTTGTTGTCCAATAACGATAAAACAGTTTAAAACTCCAATGTATATACCCATTTCAGATTCTGGTATTACTTTGGCGAGAATTGCAAATGGAACAGAATTCATGACAAAAAAGCATATTCCCATTGGAGCAAGTGATAATAACAGCCCCCATCGATCACTTATAAAGAGAACGGAGCTCAAACACAAGGATTCCAGTATTAATGAGAAAGAAAATGTGTTTTTGAGTCCAATTTTTGCAACTATAAAATCATGAATAAAACCATATATTAATACAAAAACATACGATGTTCCAAGCGTTAGCATTCCGAAACACAGCCCTTTGGCCTTTTCAGAGGGCGGGAAAACTTCATTTTCGAAAAAACTAGTAATTTTGATACAAAATGGGAAATACGAAATCCATGATAAGAAAAGAACAAATGATATTCCGATAAGCTCCTTGGGTATTTTACGAAATGCCCGATATATTTCTAAAAAGGGATTCGACTCTGCAAAATCTACTTTGTTTGGGACTTCTTTTGCACAAAACAATGTTATTAACACACTTATAATTGTTAAAGAAACAGATGAAATAATTGTGATAGAATTGACTTTGGTTGCATATGTAATTGAGTTAAGAAAATACCCAATACCTCCAATATAATTTGGAAAAACAGACGCAATACTAATAATAATTGAAGCAATAGAATTGGCTCGATCCAATTGATTGGTTGGCACAATATCACCTATTAATGCCCTTGATGCAGCTTGATAAATATTAGTAGAACTAAAAGTTATAAACAAAATTACGATTAGATAAAAACCTTTCAAAATCCTGGCCAAATTCATCCCATATTCCTTGAGAATTAGTAAAAATATTAAACCTGCCCAAGTTAAAGAGCATCCAAACAAAATAAAGGGCCTCCTTTTTCCCCAAGAAGATTTGCAACGATCAGAATAATACCCAATGATAGGTTGGACTAAGAATCCTGCTAATGGACCACATGACCAGGCTAAAAGGGATGACTCTTCGGAAAGTTTCAAGCTATTCATAATGGGATCAGCTAATGCAAAAATGGCACTATAGACAATTTGAAATCCAAACATTGATGAGCATATACCTACTATTCGCCAAGTTGACAAAGATTCTTTTTGCGGATAGGGCGCACTGCTTCCTTGTTCACTCATGAAAATGAATCTTAAAAACACTTCTCATAGTAAGAATTCCTAAAGCATTTCTTTCAATAATTCAAAAGAAATATTTAACTCTTCCACACACTTTTCAGACAACTATTGGTCATACGAAACGTTTCTTTCATAGAAATATCTTCTAATGTAAGGCCTGCCCATTAAACCAACAAATATGGTTTAATCCCCTTTTTTCATGCTCTCATTCATAAACATCCTTGAAAGAATAGATGGATCAATTTTCTGGGGGTTTGGATCTGTACTTTTGGGCTTGGGTTCAGACTTTGATCTTTTCGGCTTTGGCATTTTTTTACGGAAAACTTCTGGAGGAATAAACACAAATTCGTCGTTATTATCTTCATCGCTGGATTCTGAAGAACTTGAACTACTATTATCTCTGTTAAGTAATTTATCAATTTTTTCAACAGATTCGTATAGCCAGTCATCATACTTATCTATTTCCTTCAAAATTCCCATATTTCTCTCCCTCAGTTTCTCAATCTCAAGTCGAAAACGCAGTATTTTTTCATGCTGATTATCAGACATTTTGGCGGGAAATAATCGTTTGGTCCGTTATTCGTAAACTGACGATTAAATAAAGTAAGATTTTGGATGAGATCTTATGTTACCAGTTTAACCAAGGTGAATAATAGAAAGGAACGCGATTATTTAAAAATGAAGGAACTTGATAGTGTAGCAAGAGAAAAATATAAGATTCTTCAAAATGTTGCCAAAAATTCAATGGTTTTAAAGAAAAACTATCAGAGAAGAGCAATAAACCAGAATCGGAATAACATGAATGGAAGTAGTGTTTTAAAGATGTCCAATAGCAATCGAACCCGGGAAAGCGCTTTTTTATTTGATTCAAGTGAGTATATTTATAGAAATTTTGTTCTACCTGCTCAGAAAAGTCATGGAGCCAAAAGGTTTTATGATTCTGATAAATATACCAATTTAATCAGAGAAGGTCTTGAAGAATTTGCAGATCTTCAAAAGTATCCAAATCCATCACTAATTCCTCTTTATGATGCTACAATAGACCCTGTTTTGCATATAGGGAGCTTTACAGATTTTGAAATACAATGGAAGAATCAATGATGAAAGGCTCATCCCTAATCCTCACTGTATCTTCCATTAAACTGTGGCATGTGTTTCCAAGAATGTTCCACATTGTGCTTTCTATTATTAATACCGATTTTTCATGTCTTTCTGGAAGCAATGAAAAGAATTCTTCGAAATTTCTGCATAATTTAACCAAATACACAAAAATGATAAAGATATGCGAATTTTGAGTGAAGTAAATGCAAATACTGAATAAAAAAGAGCAAAAATGTGTGAAATTAGCAGATTCTTGTTCTATTCCATAGTATTTCGCAAGGCCACGAAAAGATGTAACAATATTAATTAGCTCATACACAGACCTGCCCTTCATATAATGCTCCAGTGATCTAATTTTTACAATAATACCGCTTAATACATTATAAAGTCTCTTTGTATCCAAAAATGCATAGTTTTCGTTGTAATCACCTTTGCATCCTGCAATTGTAATTGCATCTTCAAATGAATTGCAATCTGAATTTGCAATTGCCTTGGAAAAACAATCAAACATTTGTTCTAAATCTGATTCTTTCTGATTCCATTTGTTTAACACTTCAAGTATTACCCACAATTTTGCAGTGGGATTTTCAAATTTATCAACAAATGACGGAAGAATATATGGATATTTCTTTTCGGTGACTGTTGTTGATCTTCTTGTTCTTGTTTCATTAAGTTGGTTACCTGATTTACTAGAAAGACAATCAAACGAATTTCTTCTATAAATTAGCAATCCTTTGTATAGTGACTTCATTGATTCATAATCATAAATATGGACAGATTGTTGAAACACTAGATTGAATCTATCTATAACCCTTTCAGAAATATATAAAAGAAATGACATAGATTCGACTTTTGCCATATTGTTCTCAAAATACAACATATACTGATCCTTACTACATTGATTTAGAATTAAATTAACTTTAATGTTATCAAAGCACCTTCCAGAATTATAATCGAACACTAAAGGAGTCATATTCTTTGAATGAGATGGTTGGATTGACAATATTTTTGGTATTTTGCTTGAAGATCCGATCAGTTGTTGAAATACATATACTTCATAAAAAGACATAATCACAGGAGTTTGAATACTCACACCAAATTCAGAATGGTGCGGTAAAACAATATTCATTGTTGTCTCAAAAACTACATCCCAAATCCTAGATCCATATTCATGAGAGGTTGCATTAGTTAGAAAAAACAAAGAAAAAAATGGGAAAGAGTCTGTATTAAACTGATTAGAATACTCTAAATATGAGGGGAGAATAATATCTTGAATAATAAACTCAAAAAACTGTTGCCCGTAATGCTCTTTCATTGATTGCATTAACTTTCTTTGCTGTCTTGGAATAAAGCAAGCAGTTCTTTTAATAGATTGCAAAAAAATTCTAAAACTATCATCATGGTTTGTGTTAGATATCAATAGCGTGTGATACTCTGTCCACAATGAGTTAAAAAAATCAATTGAACCGAATATAAATGATGCAAAAAAATACTTGGAAACATCATAGTCCCCCACTTTCATTAGATAGAGAAGCAAATCAAGCGCCAGGTTGGAATACTCATCAGAAATAAAATGGAAAAACACTGAGGGAAATGTAACAGTGGCAAGAAAAACTATATCTTGGCTTTTTGACTTGATGTTTAAAAGAATTTCATCCACAAATCTTTTTGGGTCTGATATAACTTCAATAATCAAGTTCATGATATTATTTCCAACATTGGGAGAAATTTTATTAAGAAACCTTTGCGGAGACAAAACACAGTCGCATAAACTAAGAGCCATATTGTTTGAATCTTTGCTGAGTGTACTATTAATTACTGACATCCTCAATAAATTAATTTGGCGCAAATTGCTCTGCAATTCTATATTAATGTCCTGCAAGCTAATTTGTTTGTTGTCAAAAATCGCTTTCTTTCTCCAATCTTTAGACAGAAAAAAACTATTAAAATCTATCATTTAGCAACAGGATGTTTTTGTCTCTGGCAAAGATTTCATGGCATGTTCTTCTTGAATTGTTCTACCTGCTGTAGACACCACCTGCTCAAAACAATAGCGAAAGAGCTCCTTAATACCAAGTCCATTTAAAGCACTTGTAAAGAACACCTCACATCCAATTCTTTGAGCCACTATCATTGCTTCATCTTTTGTTACAGCATGCTTTTCGACATCAAATTTATTACCCACGAGGATTAAAGGTATTGTTTTCAGATATTCGTTGCTGTCATACCATGTATCACAACTCATAAGTGATTCTTTGTTTGACATGTCAAAAACAATAATTGCTGCTGAAGCACTCTTTGTATATATGGGAGTAATTGCCCGATACTTCTCTTGGCCGGCTGTGTCCCATATATGCATATCATACTCAACATTGTCAGAAATGTATGGGGCGCGAATGTATGCTGCACCAATAGTAGAACTCATATCATTAACAAATGTATTGGTCAGAAACCTGCGAATTATCGATGTTTTTCCTACACCAGAATCTCCAAGGAGCACGATTTTGTTTCTGAGCATGAAGATTTTGGCAAATGACATTTCAAAACTATTAGTTTATTCTGCAGCAACTGCCCTCTTCAGACGCTGTATTTTTCTGTTCTGATGGGCTTTGCTGCTGTGTTGGCTCTTGCTGTACTTCGATCTTTGGAGGGGCTGTTGCAAATTTTGCCACATCACCAAATAAATCATCAACATTATATCCCGACTGAGCACTGACTTCATAGTACTTGGTGTTTTTGGATGCTGCGAATGCCTCTGCGTCACTACGTTGAACATTTCTTTCTGTCTCATTGTCCATCTTGTTTCCAGCGATTAAAATTGGATACTTTCCAAACATTTTCAAATTCCCGTAGGCTGTTTTGATAGAATTGAAGCTCTGAGCTGATGTGATATCAAAAACAAGGATCATTGCATGACAATCGCGGCAAAGTTGAGGTATATTGTAATCACCCCCAGCGGTATCGTAAACAGCAAGCTCCATATTAACATTATCTATTTCAACTTCTTGAATTTTATAGGAAACAGAAAGAGTTGGGGATAAGGATCGCGGATCGAATTTATTGTCGAGCCACTGTGTAACAAGGGCAGTTTTACCAACATTCTTGTCACCAACAACAACTATTTTGTACCTCATAAAATATGGTTTTTCAATAGTTTATCACCAACGATAAAATAAAGTTTTTTTGAGTTTTTCCACAAACTCACCGAAATTGAATGGATTTTTCATGTTATTGTTATAATCGGACTGGAATGCTCCAATAATATCTAAAACCTTATCAGGGTTGTTCGAAATATTCAGTACATAGTTTGTAAAATCTGTGAAAGTAGATTCATTGTTTAGAATGTATTTTTTAATACATTCGATTTCAATGATAGAAAAACTGCTTGGTGAAAAAATCTTCTCCCATAATATTTTCATGGGAATGTATAGGTCTATTGTGATACTATTGTGTTGTTGGATTTGGTGGAAAAATGTTACGCTTGATTTTCGAATGTAATCATTGTGTGATTCTAGACCTTTGGTCGATATATCAACCAATGCTTGGACCAATTGAGGATCCGTGAAAAAAATCCTTTCTGCCTGGTATGGAATAATTTTTTCAATCATTGTATACAAATTTCTTTCAATTTTTGGGTATTGGGAAATATCACTTACATCAATATGATCAATAAGTATATGTATGTGTTCAATCAATGAAACTAAAACATCGCTTTTATACAAATCAAATGCTTGAAACATAACATAGTTCGCGCTTAATAAACTTGATAAAATATGAAAAATTTGTTTGAGGCATCCTATGTTATTAGTAAAGTCTGAAACAACATATAAAATGGAATTTTTCAAGATGGCTGATGTGTTGGCTAAAAGTTTAATTCCATTTGCAGAGTTCATAGAAAATATAATCCTTTTTCCATTTTCATTCACTAATATTGATTGTATGAGTTTTAGAATATCTTTAATATTGATTTCGGTAAAATGCTCTGATTCTCCAATTATCTGATCAAAACAATAAAGCTGAAACAGTTCATAAATGCTTTGAAAACAAAATGATGAACTATTACAAATAAATAGTCCCCTAAGATCAATTATTTGGTTTGATGTATCTTTTGATTGGAAAATTGATGAAAAAAAAGGGTTTTCAATACTAATTTGTTTGGAATTAATGAAAAAATTTGCGATTATGGACACAATTATAACTCTTTGTTTATAGCATTCTGGTATTTGAAAAAATTTAAATCTTTTGCCAATGTAAAGATTGGAGATTTGAGATAAAAGCTGGTCATCACTGATAATTTTCACTGATTCCAAACATATACTAATTATATTGACATCTTCACAATTTTCAATTACAGAGAGAATGGTATTCAACCCTGTTTGTTTGAAATGCAGAAATACTTCATCGCGATTCGGTAATTTATTTGTCCCAAAATATGTGCATATAAAAGTAATTTTTGCTTGCAATAAACAAGAATGGGATTCGGTGTATGTATTAAAAATGCTAATAATATCATTAACAACATTTGCTTTGATTAATAAAATATCTTCGTTAAATGATACAGATGGTGATACTTTTAATAGCCTTGATGAAATTAAAATAAACAAAGAAACTTGGAAAAAATTATTCTCGTCTATAAGTATTGATTTACATATTCCATAAAAATTTTCTGGCTGGAGATGAAAAAAATCCACAATGTATGATAAAATCTTGGATTCAACCAATTCATAATAGTCAGAATATCCAATATTTTGCAATATATCTTTTAAAAAAACAATAAATGGTTCAAAAAGATGTTCAATAGTGTTGTGGAAACATCTTTTCTGGTTTGTCAGTCCACTGTTAGAGAAAAACCTAAACATATTAATCCAAAATGATAATAACTTTTCAGTGTGATTGACATTTAGTGAGCTGGAAACAAGCATACTATTGGTATATTGAGAACAAGAGATTAAATATTGCTGAAATAAAGCAAAATCGGAAATTTCCAGATCAGTAATACCTGATGTAGAGCTTGTCAATGTTTTTATTAGATAAAAATCATATTCATCTCCGATATATACCTTAGTTGACATAATCATTGAAAAAAACTTAAAATACTCTTGATATGCCATATTCTTACCGTTTTGAGGGTATGATGAAACAGTAAATGACAAGCATATACAAAAAATTCTCATTATCTCAATACTCTTATCAAGAAAACAACTTTGTGTCAATTTGATGAAGAAATAATTCGTTTGAAAAAACTCCTGGAGAGGAATTGGAAGCATATATGAAATAGTATCTTTGCTTAAGGGGCTCCTTGATAAAAAAGTTAAACACATTTCAATTAACTTGAAAGACATTATGTCGCCAAGCATTGAAAGTGCTTTGGTAAACACACTGAGTATCCATTGATTCATAATTTTCCTCTTTATCCAGTCAAATTCTCTGCTTGATATAGAAATTTCATCGAATAAACCATATAAAACAAATAAATGGTATTTTGGAGCCATTTCTAAGTTCATTATCGCTTCTAATACACTAAAACAATCATATCCATTATCATATAAATTCATTATCATATATCCGAGTAGACTAGACATATCAGATAAGTAAATACTGCATTTGTTAATCTGAAAGGAATGAACAATCATTTCTATTAATGAAACAATATCTTCTTTTGAAAAACATTTCATCTTTTCTCGTAAAACCCTGTTTAAAGATCTTCCCAAAACAATTGATTCCTTATCACTCATGTCATCTATTGTTAACAATTCAAATAACTCTGAAAACAAACCCAAATCATTTAATATTTCATTCATCATCACTATTTCAGATTCTTGAGTATCTTCGCCTTGATATGAATTTGTAACTACAGTTCTAAATTGCTCTATCATTACAAATTGTTGACACACAAAATCGCATTGAAATTTCAGAACTTTATGAATTAAAACGATTATATTTACAAAAAATAAACTAGAAAAAGGCTTCATCCTGGTTAAGGGTATCGGATGATGAATATTGCTTAAGATGATCATGGCTTAAGGAGTGCCAATAATGGCATTTGGGCTCACTTGTTACATCTTTGATACATTGCCCACCCTTTCTTGTTATATAGTGAGGAATAACACCTCCTATTGCAGCTGATACTGATCCAAAAGTTGAGTATGGGGTTAAGATAAGTTCATGACATTTAGACAACAGAATTAAATCAATAATTGCCGATTTAATCCCCTGAATATCAAATACATGAGGGTCTAGATTTGATGTTATTAGTCTGTCTTTAAAAAACTCTTTTGCATACTCAGTAATTGATGGTGTGTCAGTGGCAATGAAAAACATTGCATTGGGATACTTAGATCCTATCACATCCGCACAATTAAAAAAGCGATATATATCTTTTGAGGGGAATGCAACCCTATCTTTATTTCTGATTTGAATCCCAATTACTTTGTTATTGTTAAACTGTTGTGACAGTGAATCGATAGTTTTGTTTAATTCATCAGTTAATGTGAATAATTCCTCAAATAATACCTTGAATAGCTGTCCTTTTTGGAATTTCGAGCATATCATAGATCTATAATTGTGATTTGCAATTAATGAAGTCGCAAAATATGCATTTGATGTTACTATCAAGTATTTCTTTTGATATAAACTATTAATATCTTTAGATGTTATTACAGAATATGAATCGGTATGTGGCCTAAATGAACACTGTCTGCAAACAATTATATCAAGATAATTTGCATCATTGTTTGTAATGTTATATAAGCCATGAGCCTCGGAAGAGAAAACAATTTTCGTGCTTGTGAATAATTGGGACAATTCGGCACTGAATACTGGAGTAATTTGCCAATCAATCATAAATTGGCGACCAGTAACAATCGAAAGGAGATATGATGAAATTAAAGCAAGCAATCTATTCCCGGTTCCCGTATTTGTAGGACGAAAAACTATGAATCTATCAGATGACACACTTGGAAAAGATTCATTCATATCCTTATTACAAAATGGCTGGTAATCATGATAGCTATGTACTTTATTAAACCCTTTCCGTGGCTCTTGAAGAATAAGAAAAACTGGGAAACTTATGAATACAATTGCGAAACAAAAAGGAACTAGGAAAACAAATGACCGGGAAGACTTAAATGAAAATATCAAAAAAAACATTATCGATAATGTTAAACATGATGATCCCAAAAACTTTCTTTTAAAAGAAATCATCATATCAGAAATTGGATTATGTACAACGGTAGCAACAATTACAAATAAAAAGGATAAAATCAGACAATAGAAACCTAAAATTTTCGATTCTGATCCGATTTTGGACCAATTACTATCTTTTTGTTGTACTGTATTACTCATAAAAATATTATAACATTTAGCAAAACTGGGGAGGAACACGACAATACAAAGCTACACCTGCGTTGATTAGCTCTTCTTCTGATCGCTTTGTAGGTAAACTAATTGTCCATGCCAAATTATCTGTGTTCCCATTACGTATTGTACATGTATATCCTTCGAAAAACGGGCTTGCAATAGCATTATAATACAATGGGCAATTGAAATACTTTTTGGTTCTTGGTATATGTTCAACAATCTTGCAAATTAGTTCGGGAACTTGTGTGAATGGGGATTTATTTGGAATTTGAATTATATCAATTTCGTTTCCTGATAATGATCCAAAAGCAAGGGATAACCTTGATAATGTAATGCAATTTGGTGTCTTTGGGCCAGCAAAAGAAAATTCATATGATAAATTACCTATTGATTGTTCCATTTTTGTGGCAGAATCGCAAAGAAAAGCATACAAAAGCCCTTTGATATCATCAATAAGATATGCATCTACGATTTGAGGCATTGAACCTTGTATCCATGTCAGTAATTGAGAATGTTTTTCAATTAAATATGATATGAATTTGTTTGAATGAGTTATAAACCATATATTTGTAGATTTCTTCCATGAGTATGGAACATGGCCTCTAAATAGATCTCTGACTTCTGATGACAACACCCCTCGGCTAAGATCTGCTTTTGCTTTACTCAAAAATACATGAATACTAGCAAGTGATTTGTTATATTTGTCAATCTCAGTTAATAAATAATAGAAAACCAATGAATGCATTTTTCCTTCATTAAGCACAGGAATACTATCAGGCATTAACATTAGAAAATTCTCAATTTTGCTTAAGGCTGCCTTGTGATCAATAGACTTTTTGGTTTTATGGAATGATAGGAATGGGGTAATTATCCATTGGCTGAGATTCCAATTCAAGAGAAGAGAGGATTGTTTGGAATTCATTCGTAAAATTGATGATGGCGGGAACAATGGAAGCTTCTGAATTATCTGAGAAAAGCCAGAAAGTGGAATATCTGATGGTAGAACCCATTTTTCACTATCTTTTTGAGATAATGAGAAAGAATCATCGAGTATGGCTGGAACGCAAACATCACTTAGGATACTTTTGAGTCGCTTCCTATCATTGTAATCACTCACTCCACTATAAACAATATTCATAATCTGCTGAGATATGTGGTGGAATGGTATATCACTCGGGTGGGTGTCGATAATAAACCTTATTTGTTTAATGATATCCCTAAATAATAGTTCAGATGGATGATTCGTAGAATTAAATCCTATGGGTCGGAGATTGTTAATAAAATGGGTTATTCCAATTACAATTGATATTAGGAAAGTTATTCTCTTGATAGCCCTCGGGTTAGTTGTTGAAACGATTTGTGATGAATGGTGATTAAACAACTGGAACACAGTATTTCGAAGTGGAAAAGAATCATCAATTGCGATTCTTCTGGATTTTGCAATCATTGATGGACAAATATAATCGAGGGTTGTACAAATTAATATAAATCGGAAATTTGTATTAACTGATGTTGTAGAAATTTGTGTAAAAATGTCTGCAATCATCCCTGCAGCTGCTCTATTTGGTGATGAATAATGAAGAATCACCCAATTACCTCGATTAAGGGCGGTTAATATAGACTTTTTGGCAATTTTGATATTATCTGGGTTATCAGAAAGAGATATTTCATCAATATTTTCGTGTTTAAACCTCGATAAAATAAAAGTATGAATCATTGATGTAGGATCGACATAGTTTCCACATGAAATAATTGTAGGGATAGAAGATGTATTGGTTATCAATGAATCAACCTGGAAATGAGGAATCAAATTAGAAAAATCAGATCCAAATTGTTCTTCAATGAATTGATATATAAAACTATATATATTAATTATATTAGTATACTTCAAATGTTCGAATGATCCTTTATCATTGATATCGCATGTAATAAAATCGCAATTTTCAATTCTTTCGGAGTAAAAGTGCTCAATTAAAAACCCAAGGTCTTCTCTTGATAACTTCTTTTCTTTCTCCTTAAGTAAAAAAGCAGATATAAATAAGAAAAACAATGAATCTCTCACAGGTATGGATGAAAAAACGTACTGGAATGTTGAAGATATCAATGATGTACGTAGAAGTGTATGCTGATCAGCTGAAATGGTCCCTGAATGTAATCCATCGTTTACAAACACGCTCGACACCTGTTTTTGATAGGAAAAAAGAGAAAACTTGGCGGATGGACACACAGTTGATAACTCCCTTGACATTGTTTTCCAAAAAGTATGGCACAAATTGACATGTTGCATAAAAGGCTTGATGGAATCCCTAAATTCATTCCTGAGGGATCCGAAATCAACAGATGACCCTAAATTGACAAAATATTGTTGCTTAGCATTTACCAGATCTTTAATAGACTCGGTATCAGCTAAACAATCATAATCAGGAGTGGAAAATTTGGTAACTGCTATATCAGAAAAAATATCCAGAACCTGGCGTTCTATCTTTTGTAATCGCGATCTCTGTGATATCTCTGTTTTCTGCATTTGAGCGATTCTTGGTGTTAAATCTGGTGAAAAGAAATCAACAAAAGTATTAACAAAAAATGATTGTACTGTATCAAGTGAAGTGGATGATACATCAATCAGTGTTACTCTATCCAATAGTGACTCAGGAATGCTATTTAACGATAAAAGCGAACTTACCATTATCAAACGGAACTTTGGATCAATTGTAATGATTTTGGATCCAATTTTGGTTTCTCTTTGGCCCAACATTTCTTGTTCGATCAGGGATAATGGCATTATATGGCAAACAGACGGATGTAAGCAGTCGACATCAAGGAGAATCAATACTTTTCCTTCAGACAGAGCAATAGCTAAATAACTATCCAAACTAGCGCATGATTGAGAAATTATCATAGTCCTTTTCGTTTGAAATGTTGATATAATCATACTTAGAACAATTCCATCTGGGTCAATTAGCAACGGGGTTCTTTGAGATGATAAAACGTGGTATGTGTCTACAATCGCACTGATTGAGAATGGAACATCAGATTTCAAAACTTCTTCAGAACTCTCGAAAATAAAACTGTCGTTAATATAATCTAAAGGATTGGAATAGGAAAAGGAGAAATGCTCATTTTCTAAAAATGTTTTCACACTATTCATGCTATTGATCCTCTCTTCAGGAACCATATATCCACAAAAAACTATATAAAAAGCAATTGTTATTGCATCTCCAATATACTGTTGCTGAGTTTGAGAATATAATGATCTATCATTGTTCCACTTTTCCAAAAACTGATCAATATTTTGCAGAATTACATCAATATTGGTCTTTCGATTTATAATCTCATTATACTCCTTCTCCACTTTGGCTTTTTCTGAATTTGATTTATCTAAAATAATTTTCTCATTAGATAAAGTTATCTCCACTTGTTCGATTGAGGTTATTTCTAAGTTCATTTCTTCGATAAAAGACCTTAATTGACTGGAATTGTCTTCTAACTTTTTTTTCGTATCAGTAAACTGCTCCATAAGAACAGCTTCACTGCACAAAGTCTCAATCCAATCATAAATTGTCCTCAAAGGAGGGCAATTTGCTTCAAGTTCGGCAGCATTCAAATCATTACTTCCAACATAAGGCAAAACCTCTGTGAGAACTTGATGAGAAATCTGTGAAATATTAATTCTTGCCTTAATAATGTTGATAAACTGTGGATCTTTCAATAATAACTTGCCGCTTCTTTCGTATGGTTTTGGTAACCCCAAAAATATACAAAGAACTTCTAACAATAGTGAAACAGATTTATGGGGATCATCAGTGGTGATCCTAATTGTTTCCACATCATTCTCGGTTAACTGGTCAACTATCTTTGATACTTTCATCACTTGTGGTTCTAAAAGTTTCATTTCATAGTCAATTTTTCGTAGAGCATCCTCATATGTGTGAACAGCCTTTTCTTTGTCTTCTTTGTCTTCTTTAAGCCTGATTCGGCGACTTTCAATAGCTTCTTTTCTAGTTAAATACGAAGACTCGAGAGATTCAGTATCTGACTTTAATTTTTGCATTGATGGGAGTAATTGTTGGGACTTTTGATTGATGGTGATTGATTCCTTTTGCAAATCGGAAATAAATTTCACTGCTGATTCGATGTTCTGGTTTCTTATCTCTATATCGCCCATTTTTGAGGAACTTAGTTTATTAAACAGAGAAACAAAATCAATTACCATGTTTGAATGAAACCTTTGGTGCTTGTTTTTCATGAATCCAACTAATTTTTCTATTAATTTGCATAAAGCTAGAGATTTTTCTTTTATAGATGGATGGTTGCGTTCGGAATTCAAAATACTACGTATTAAATCATGATATGAATCATCAGATTCATGGCTAACATGGAAATAATCAAATGATGGTGATTTAATGTCATATAACAAATCTTCATCAACTGCAATAATAACTCGTATAAATATTCTAATATTTTGAGAGATCTTATTCATTATAATCAACCTTTGTTCAAGAGAGAATTCGTTCAAACCAGAAACACGATTCAATAATTCATCCAAATTGGATTTGTTAAAATATGGTATTATGCAACAATCACTAGCTAAAGATGATAAAACTCTCACTTCATCATGATTATCGTTAGTTGCTCTGATAAAAAAGACAGACTTACGATGATTCACACAAGCATTTGTGATGCAATCCCTAATGATGCTAGACATTGTATCTCTTCTTTCTTCAGGAGATGCAAGATCATCTTGTGATGGTGGTGAAAAGTTAACAAAATCACACTCACACATATGACTGAGTATTCTAGCTAATGAAAACTTACCAGATCCGGATTGTCCAACGAAAATAAGGTTCCTACCTGGCATTGACAAAGCATGGTGAGCATATGACCAGTGCATTAATAGTCTTTTGGAAAACAAAAAATGCAATTTGTCATGAGAGTTGGAATTGAAAAGTTCTATTAAATAAGTTAACTCTGAATATATTTGAGATGATTCCATTGATGAAAATGAATTCTGAAAACAAGAAAACTCATTTGTCAAACTAGATTGAGGTGAAACAATAATTATCCCAGAAAAGAAAGACTGTGCTGATTCGAGAGCCTGTTGATCATTAATCTCAGATTTGAGAAGATCTTTAATGGCTCTTTGTACTTTTTCGTGAGGATATTTATGGCATGAACTCGAAAATAATGAGAATAAAAGTAGCAAAACAGTCTCATTTAAACTTGGTGGATTAGGTAAATAGCAAAACAACTTAACACAATTCATAATACTAGTAATCAAACTCTCTCCAGGAAACATTGAAGACGATTGAACACAAAAAGACGTGACAAATGTATGTCTGTTTTCTTCAATTCCATATTTGGACATTATAGTATTGGATATATATTGACAAGAAAAATCGTTAATGGTATTAATCTGAAGTAGAGCAAACTGGGATACAAAGCAATATGGAAGTTGAGATATGTTTCGAGTTGTTGACACAACAGAGAACTGCTTTAAATCAATTCTTTCAAATACTTTTCGATCAGAGGGAGAGTAATGAAAAACCTGTCTAATTTGAATAATCATTCGAATAAATTCTATAACAATGCTGTCCTGTGGCTCAACATTCTCAAAAATCAAAACGTATTTCATATTACTGATGTCAGGCGAAACTGTTTTCGACAAGAGACCTGTTTGATTCTCAATTAAACTGAGTATGGATTCTGTGGTTAAATATGGAGAGCAATATATGTATAATGGTATTACATTTGGAGTTATGCTTAATAACTGCCGTAAAAAAGAGGATTTTCCACAATATTGTGGCCCATGTATTAAAATATGAGTATTGGTTTTCAGATAAATTGATGCGATATGTAAATCAGGAATAATTTGGGGATTATAAATATCAATTTTGTCTAAAGCCAATGATAACTGCTCGTCTGTTCCTGGAGCAATTGTGTACATCTTTTTCAGTGGACTACTATTAATTGGCACAAAATTTCCATCATTAAACCAGAGAGACCTCAGAGATGGCTCTGTATAATATTGGAGGAAAGGTTTTGGGAGATCGAATCCAATCCATGATGATGGAATTGATATACTAAAAGTAACTCGGAGCCATTTATCAAAAACCATAAGACTATCATGATGAAGCAAAGAACTAAATAGATGATAGTATGCTAATACTAAAATAGATCGTATATCATTCTCATTGGATGGATTAAGATTACTATCTACACATGAGTTAATAGCAATAATGGCGACATATTTTGGAATAATCTCTGAAGCTAAAAACAATAGACCCTCCAATCTTGATGAAACTTGGGATGCACCAATATGATTTGCCAGGGCAAAAACTTTCCTAACGATCAATGGGCTAATCTCACAAAAAACAGATCTAAGTGAATGAATCTGTGTTCGATCAATTTGGTCTGATGCTAAAATAACTGCTTGTGCAAATGGAATTGAAGGGTGGATTAGATCTGTACTCTGTATATGCTGAGAAATGAATGATGATGACTGAAAACTGGTACATGGTATAATACCAGAAATTGATATCAGCGATGGTGGTATTTTATCAATAGAATTGCACTCAATAACAAATTGTGGGAAAACTGGATGTTGACCTTTATTCTGAATTAGTCCTAAAACAAATCCTGATAGATCATTCGATATGTTTCCAATGAATCGAAGGATAGGAATTGTTTTATTATGATGATGCGAACATAAGGAATATACAGCTGAATGTGCAATTCCATAAACTGTAGTGAAACCATTAGAAGGATCATCATATGAAAACCCAAAATATCTTTTCGGAAAATCAGAATTATGGTAGAGGGTTTCAATATTAAAAGGTTTAAACCATGGAAACCTGGTTATAAACTCAAGTCTGTTGAATAAACTATTAAGAATTGAAAAAATCAATGTCTTGCCACTGTTTGGTGGTCCTGATAAAATAATTACCTGGTATCTTTCTAACATATATATTAGCTTGAGGATTTGATTAGACAAATATTCAATGGGTAAATCATTGCCAAGTACTTTGATTTCTTTAGAAATAAATTCTAATATCTCTGGCTCGCTTCTCTGTGTGTCAATACCCTTAAGTTGTATGATAAATTCACTATATGAATTTCCAATTGGAAAAGCAGAAAAAACCATATTAAGTAATTGGGGAAGAAAACGATGATGACACATTGACCTAAAATGGTTGAATGCACTATAGGCTAAAATCAGTTCTTCGGACATTACACCAAGTTTTCGAATTTGAACACTTTGTTTCAAAATTCGTTCAATACTATTTAATATTAAACTATTAGATACTTCAGATGCAAATAAGTGGAGGCCTGATTTAACAAGTATGATTAAAGAACTTGCTAGAACTCTGGATTCTTTAAAACAATATATCACCAACTGAGTCTCAATAATTTTGCTCATATCAGGTTCAACTAATGAAATTGGTCGAGCAAAAGATATGATTTGTGATGGAAAAGAAGAATTGTTGAAAATTGTTTGATTTGATGATAAAAACAGGGAGCATCCATTTTGAACATCAAAGAATTTGGACATGATAACAAATCTAGGATTACTGGCATTTTGTGCAGATATTAATGATCTAATTGAATCAAATAGTACTGACAAAGACCGATGACAGATTTGGTCTATATCATTGAAAACAACCCAAGAACCTGATGTTGCTGCTCCAATAATACTTCTTATCAGTAATACTTCGGACTCGAATTGAACAGGTAGACAAGTATACAAAAATTTTCCAAAAAGAGCTGATAAATACTTGAAAAAGAGCTTCTTTCCTGTTGAAACTGTTCCTGTAAGCAAAGGTAAATGATGTTGAGATAAAGCATTGAGAGATGACTGGAGAAGAGATTCGATGTGTTTTGTATGAACTAATACGGGGACATTCCCATAAAACTCAAAACCATGATCCCATGATGTATCACCAAACTGTAATCTTAATTTGTTAGTTGTTGTGATCAGAGAAAAATGAAGAATATTTCTCCATTCTAAATCTGCATTATTACTAGAACTACTCATTTCTTTGAGAATCTCCCTATAATGTTGAATAATAACTAATAAAACTGATAATTTTTTGGTGTCTGTTTCTTTAATTTTATTTGCTAACCCCTGGACAACATCTTCATACCTTAACCTGAGCAAAGAATCGTATTGAGCGAATGCTTTTGAATTATACTCAGATTGTTTAATGCAATCGGCTATTTCTTTACATATTGAAACATGTAAAGATAAAAATACAATATAAGATGGATAAAGAAGAGCCCAGTCAATCAATGAAGGTCCTGAACAACCGCCAAGGGATGAATAAATAGCATCTCTAACGGCATTGTGCATATAATCAATTGTTTGAGGAATCCATTGTTCAATAGGATTGCTACATAATACTTGTCTCTGAAAATTAAGCTCTTCCCCATTAATTCCAATAAGTCCATATATTTTAAGCTTGTTAAAATTCAATGAATTATTTAACAAATCATTTGGTTTCATTTCTTGTTCATGAAAATCAATTTGAGAAATGTCCATGAATATCTTCTTCAGAATGAATGAAAAAACAGAAAACTGTGTTGTTGACAAAAACAACAGTAAATCATCATTAGTAATAAAGTAGAACCTTGGAATTGATGTTCTCTTTGTATCAAGGAATTTTCCAAGGGATGATAAAACAGACTCTAGAGATGAGTTCATATCAGAAAAAACATCCAAAAGTTGTGGATAGGTTGCAATGGATACAACGCGGCTATCCTTTAATGCATATTTCGCAATTGGGAGCCATTTCTTTTTAATAGAATCAATTTTGCTAGATTGAAGAGGTAATAAATTTCGATTCTCTTTGGATTCAAAAAATGCCGAAAGGATAGACCAATTGTTTTGAAATGTCGACCAATTCTCAATTATTCTGCTTATTGTATCAAGTAATTTCATCTTACTTAATAAACTATCCTTGATAGAAATAGAATAAGGATTCGAATACATTTTTGAGAAAACAATCATTCTGTCATTAATTCTTTCAACAAGTTGAGATGTATCACCAAGCCTAAGATTATCTTCGTTCTTGATTGTCATTTCTACAAAAGGCACTGTAACCTTTTCCCATTCGGTTGTAATTCGATCAAACTCTGAAACTATTTCAAACTCACCTTGTGAGATTGTGGTGATTTCTAGGATTTTCTCTTTCATCTTTAATATTCCCATATTAGATAAATCTTCAATTGTGATATTATCGTGGTATTGGCTAGGTTGAAGACCGCATGCTTTGAACAGTGATATCCAATTACCGGATCTCATTTTACCCTTCGACAACATTTCGATTTGCTCTAAATATGAGTAAACCTCTTGTACTTTTGATAACAACTCAGCAATTATCGAAAAACCGAATTTTGATTCATTTCTCAGTCTATTAATGGATTGTACTAAGTTTTCGATACTGGTAGATAAACTATTTATGTTGATACTCACAAGTGGAACTGACTTCATTGTTCGAGCAACATCTTGCCAGTCTCTTATTGATGTAAGCAATTGCACAGTGAAATTTGCAGATTTCAAAACATCATCATACATTTCCAATCTATTCAAGTCTAGCCCAATTATTTGCTGATATCTTTTAATATCATCTATTCCAGATTTCAAAGAATTAATTTTTTCTAAGAGTTTCTCAGCAGCTGGAAGCCTATCCTCGATCGAGATCTCTTTCATCGTACTTGGCATTGACGTGGATTTTTCATTGTAGTGAGATAAAACTTCTTCCATTTGTGATACCATTTCTTTAAGGGGTTTCTTGAACGACTCGAGGTTTATACTCTTAATTCCCTTAGCTGATTCATGGTCAATCAAAAACTGTTTATATGACTGATGTAATGTGTTTCTAGGATGTTGTATCTCAAATTGATCTAGCATTTCGAATAATTTGTCAATAAAGGCAATATCCTTTTGTATTAAAGGTGAATACTCGATTGTTTTTTGAATTATCTCGCAAAATTGCACAAAAGATATTAAGTTTTGGGGTTCTTGTTGCAATGAACGACTAAAATACTTTAAAGCCCCGCCAACCAATTCGAACTTAAATTGAATCAAACTTTGGATTAATTCTTGTAGTTTTCTCATAGATTCATCAGGGATTGGTAAAAGAATTTCCTTTAAAACATGAGAATCAATATATAAAACACCTTTTGCAGATGTTGCTCGGAAATTAGATACCCTGTTTCTATCGTTTCGAAATCTCTCAATGTCAGAAGCTACTCTATCGATGAAAACAATAGGCATTTCATTGAAATGAGACAAAAAATAATCCTTCGGAGTATCATAATTTGATGAGTTCAATGTTCCGGAATAAGGTAATCCACTATATGTAAATAAATAACTGCTTTCTTTCCATGTTTCGGGAAGCTTATATATCTCAAAATAGTCTATAAACATTTGGGAATACTCATAGGCTTCATCATATGATGATGAAATAATGCCTAATATACTGGTCTTGATTGCACTAAGCTCATTTGAACTTTGTACCAAATTAATGAATTGCGGTCCCTTGTTGAAATACCTTATGTAATTAACTCCACTATCCCTTAAATGTGGAAGCATTTGTGATTGTTTTGGCAGACGTGGAAGTGAGTTCAATGTTTTTAAAGAATCTTCTAAAGCTTTTTGTACTACTGCCATGAGATCTTCTTTGAGAGGATTAAGATTTACTCTACCAGAATCATCAAAGCGAACTTCAACTTGAAATACGCATGGAAGCTCTTGTTGTAAAGTCTCTTTAGCACTCCTCCAGCTATTATGACAGCCTTTTACTAATGATTCGAGAATCATATAATCTACCAATAAAATATATCCTCCAATAAGAATAATTTCCTCATTAACAGATTCTGTTTTCAAAGCACGCGTGGAAGCCTTCTTTTTTTCGAGAATCATTAATTGGGATAAATTGGGATTTCTTCTCCTAATCTCTGGAAAATCTGTATCAAAAACCTGAACCAATGATGGATCAGAAACAACATGATATAATTTCTTAATTTGTTGTTGGGTATTATTTAAATACTCTGAGTATTGTTCTTTTAGTTTAGCCGTCTTTTGGGCAATTTGTTCTTGAAAGTACTCAATACGATACTTACCTTGAGATATGAAAGTTAGCAAAAACTTATTTAATAATTCTTGAGCCACATTCAACCTACTATTAACCTCAACAAGATCCACAAAGAAAGACTTTTTCCGAAACAATGGGTGTTCAATAATACATGATGTTATTGATTTAAATCTTTGCTTCATAACAAAATTTTTCCAAATTCTAAAGGATTTCCAGAAAAAATACTGGGAAAACACCTTAAGTTTCCGAATTGATTTAAAAACAGAGGATTCTTGAGCCCATAAATCGAGAGAGATGGTTTCTGTACTCCCATCTTCATGATAATGAGTCACCCCTGTTGCCGACATCATAAAATACTCTTTTGATACTTCGGAAAATGGAACTTTTCGAAGTTCGTAAGGAGAAAAGTTGGGATCAAGGGGATCATCACCATAAACTAAATATATAAATCTGTGTCCCCTTCCATCTTTCCTTTTGGAAAAATAAGCAACTGGGTCTTCTTTGAAATCAATAGTGAGTTTTTCAAGTTCATTCTGCTGTCTAACTTTCTCAAGAGCTACAATTTTCAGAGGCCTGTTAGATGTTGCAGGACGATGTACTGGGACAAGGACAGATGCTTTATTCTTTCTACTAGTTTTTCCTGCAGTTTGAACCAAATTCCTTGATCCTTGGCTAGTTTTGTTTCTTAGAGCCAAAAGTGCCGGATTATGTGAAGAGATCATAGTTTCATTTGTATTACTATTTGAACTAGAAAACTCAAATGAATTGGCTTGAGAATCTAAATCTGTTGACTCAAATAGCAAACCTTCTGCTGTCGTTGGTTTACTACGGTATGCAGAATGATGGAGTGTTACTTTTGGTTGAACAATTTCACGAAATCGAGGAACTTTCTTAGATTTTTCATTATCGCTCATTTTCGAAAAACGTTTTAAAATCTATTTTATGGATATTAAGGACTGATTAACTGAGCAAGTTTACTAGAAATGAGTGAATGCTCCAGATTCTTCATCTGCATGAGTGCTTTTAATCTTTTTTATGATAACCACAGCTGCTAAACAAACGAAGATAAAAATACATCCATAAATTATCATATTCAAATATGGTTTTTTGGTGTTGGCATTTGATCCGTCTGATTTATCATTAATTGTTTTCAAAGGAGTTTCTGCTGGTGTTTTCAGTGGAACTTTGTCATCAGGGAAAGGCACTCTGGATGGCTGTGGAATCTCCTTTTTGTCGAATGCCAATCCCTCACAAATTATTTTTGGAGATGAGCATTTGAATGATGTATACATTGGATTGCTCTCATCAAAGAAAAACTCTTTTGAATCATGATCACAGTAGTATGACTTGCCAAAGACTGTTACATTATAGCTATTGTTTTGGGAACTGCATATGACTTGCTTGACCAAAAATGAAGGTACCTCATTTGGAATTTTGCTTTCTGCCCTGAAACAAAAGTGATTATTGATGAGATTAAGCGCTTCAATCTTAATTGGCATATAATCGAATCTACTATCTCCATAATAACTCTTATTAAGGGGATTATAAAACCCTTGTTCTGAGCAAAACAGTTTTTCTTCCGATGTAGAACCGGGACAATTTTTTGGGCTAAGTGGACATAAAGCAACAGTTCTATAATCATAACCACATGTATATTGATTATTCTCTTCTTTGGAACAAAAATAGTGTTGAGGAAATGCCTTTTGAGGTGGGTCCTTATGGAGGTTATTGGGTTGGGCCTCCCCGAATGCAGAAAAGTCGCCCCAGTGTAATGGTTTTGCATAAGAAAAATCAACTGAATACCATCCCATATCCTCAATGATACTTAGGACCAAATCAGAAATGACAAGTTTTTGTTGAGCAATTCCACACATAACTTCTCCATTAGAAATTCGAGACTCTGGATGAGACCCTTGAGTACCTGATCCACCACCATCCTCAATTTCTATACCCATTGGCACTCCTGGAGCAAATTCTTCAGATTTCCATCTTTTTGAAGCATATTTATGGCATTGTGGAGTATGAAGAATACTATAATGCTTATTTGGGAAACGTGGATCAGTATATTGAGTCAAAGGAAATTTTTCTCCCCATTCTTCTCCAGTGTTTCTGTTCAACCATTTGGAAAATAAAATATGACTCAGCCCCAACACATGAACAAGTTCATGGAAAACTATCTTAAAGAACCAATTTTCTTCAGATTCATAAGAAACAACTGAATCGGGAACATATTTTGGGCAAATATTGATGAGTCCTTGGATAGGTCTATAATTATTATCATCAAACGAAAAAGGTCCTGCATATGCTACTGCAGATCCAGAGCATGGTCTGGTTGTAATGGACACAAATAAATGGCCATTTGAAATATTAGCTGGGGGAGTAATTCCGTAGACGGATACATTCAAAATGGGTATGGTACTATCGAAAGAATCAACTTTGATAAGTTTTTGAATAAATTGTTGAAGATTATCAAAAGAACCCATAAGATTCAATTTCTTGCTTTTGGATAACACATCGTCACTTTTACATGTATATGTTTCCGAACTTCCAATCATGTTAACAACCTGTCCAGCCTCATAACACTCAAATTCATCATTAGCTTGATTGTAAAACTCAATATTCATTGGGACCCTCTTTGATTCTGATTAATGATAACGAATTCTCCCATTTTCCTTAGTATTCATAGGGATATTGAACTCAAGAACATCATTCTTCAAGTCAAAAACACTTGCGTCTAACTTGAAAAGAATCAGAAAGCAAATACCAATCATAATAAATGAACCATTGTTTGTCTGAAAATTTGAAAGAAAACTCTTAAAAAAATGCCCAACGGCAAACTAAATACACCCATCTAAGAAATCAGAAATTTTGAATAGAGGATTATGACCGATAACTTTGGAATTGGAACGATTTTTAAAAAATATTATGAGTGTCAGCTGACTTGGAAAATGTCATTTTTTTTTCGACCTCCTTTTCTCCCAAATGATTGAATGAATGCACAATTCATTTGAAATCCATGAAAAAGGAATTCCATGTCTATTAAATACAATTAGAATGTTGAGGTGTTTACACGATGAGAATTAATTTAGCTCTTTCCCTGGAATGTTTCTCATATATATAAAATGCTCACCTCTATAATTCTCAAGATACTCTTTCACTCCTTCTTCACCAACTTTTTCTGCTTCTATGGTATATCTGAGTAATGGATATGGGTTGTTCGATAGTTCGGAGAGATCAACCCATTTGCAATCGAAAATTTCAACTGGATCAAATTTAATTTCTTCAGAAACTGGTGTTAGCCTGCAAATGGTGTACAAATCTGGGTGTCCAAACAATCCTGATTTCAAAAGAAAGCGCTGAGATACTACATGATCAAATTTGGCTTTAATTCCTGTTTCTTCAAAGCACTCTCTGATGGCTGTGTCAGACAACTTTCCATCCTTATGAGGATCAAATAACCCTCCAGGTAGCTTCCATGGTCCAGGTCCCTGTTTAAAATTCTCCCTAACACACAAAGCATGGCCCTCTGAGTTAATGCATAAAGCGCCAACCCCAAAATACCCATATGGACCGAGGGGAAGAGTATTAGAATACGTACGAATCCATTTATTGAGCACAATAACATTATTCTCCTTCAACCTATGCATAGTAAAACCAAAATTCAAAAATGTATTAATGTGATCAAGATCCTTTCCTCTTAGTTTAATCCATATACTGGGAGAATCAACTTTTTGCCATTCTTCCATGTGATCAGTAATAAATGTAATAAGATGAAGTGGATCACTCAGCTCTTTCGTCCATTTAATGCCAATATCCCCAAATCTTGGCTTGACCTTAATCGAAAAACCTTGATCCATTCTTTTATCGTTAAGGTAACAGGTTCGATTCAAGCAAAAAATGTCTGTGAAAATATCGAATTATGTGCTGCCTCACTGCTATAGTATTTATAGCTTATCGAAGTTAGGATATGCTTTTACGTTTAATAATGCGGAATTTTTGTGGAAAGAAGACTTCCCTAAGATTGATATTGATTCAATTTTTGCCATTATCGAATCCTGTATGGCTTTTGAAACAATAAATCATGAAGGCTGTCAATTAACTGATTTATACGACTCGATTATGGATTTAAACCCTGATATTTTGAAAAATGTGGCTTTATTGGGAACAAATTTATTATATTGCTCAGTTTTTGATGTTAATGATGGTTCTTATGCTGAAATTGCTCAAAAGATTGAATTTCAAAAAAAACAATTCAACTTTGAGCCTTTGGTTTTTTATTCTAGTAATGGTATTGTTATTCCTTCAATAGACAGTTCAGTATTTCGATTAGCTTGGGGAATATCTATCTCTAACTCGGTTCCAATATTATATATGTTCGATAAAACCAGCGTTGTAACTGTTCGGCATCTGAATTCTAAACAATTTAATGTGTCCGAGTTTTCACTTGAGGATATTAGTTTTAATCTTTTATGCTATTGTCTTAAAGAAATGAAATATGATGTAAAATTTGAATGCGAAAAATATGAATACGACTCATTTTATCAAAAAAATCAGATATCTGGTTTTACCGTCCCTTCTTATTCTTCTGTTTCTATGATGGAATTTGTTCAAAAATCTTTATTGTATCCTGCGGTTTTCTTTAATGTATTAGGTTTAAGTGGGGATCAAGCATTGGAGGCATCATCTATATATCTTAGTTCATTAGATAAATTATTTAAAGTACACAATAAATTCTCATCTCATGTTGTTGAGTATACTCGTTTTACCTATATAATTAAACTTTTAGTTTTGATTAAAAATCAACCAGAGAATATTGAAAAACTGAAATATTTAATTGGGATGTGTTTTGGAACTCATATTTTTATATTTAGATGGGTTATATATATATTTATTTCGATGATGACTACTAATAATATTACCAAAACATTCTCAATCCTTCATTCTGCTATAGGAAATGCCGCCTACAATTTGTCACCGATATCCTTACCTGATAATTATAAACTCTCATTTTGTCTGAAAAATGAGTATTGTATGCAAACAAGATTCCCATCACAAAGCTTGGCATCCTTATCCAAAGAGTTCGTATCTTGTTGGTCTGAAATTGACAGTATCACAACATTTGATAAATTAGAGAATTCCCAAATAACCAAAAATGAATCCGCAACAAATCGAATAGGGCAAGTGATTAATTTACCTTTTGCAGGAATTTGATGAAGAAGGATAGTAAATATTTCTATTTTCAAATTCAAATCATCTATACATCTTTATTAACTTGAATTAAGCAAACCTCCTGGTAAGATACCATGTTTTTGTTCTCTTATTCAAAACAGCGACCCGATGCAAAACAGTTCGGAAAACTTCAGAGTATTTTGAAGCAATAGCATCAGTTTCGAAATTTTTGACAATCAAACTGGAGTGAGCTTTCCCATTATTCTCTCTAATGAAACCAATAATTTTTGTAGCTAGATAATCAATGACCTGTGATTCACAATTATACTCAAGACGGGATATCAACTCATTTGATTTGATCTGACTCTTTGAATTCTTATAAAAACGGCCAGATTGGCGCAATTTTTCAATTGAATCTTTAGCAGCCTTTTTAGCTTTGTGCTTACTAAACAAAGCATTATCTCCATCTCCTACTGATGTCATATCAAAAGGTGCCATTGCATCAGCAGCACCACATATAGCTTTAACTACAACATTATCATCTTCTTTGTCATCAAACTCATCCTCATCTTGCTGAGCTGATATTAGATTATTATCGTCATTATAATCTAGGCTAAATAAATCATTAATTGTCTGAGGTTCTCCTATTCTTTTTTGATTTGGAGAGACAATAATCCGATTAGTCAACACCTGCTTAAAAATTTGGTTGTTATACATCTTCTTTTCTATTGTACCAGAACAAATCATTCGGTACACAAATACATCTTTCTTTTGTCCAATTCTATAAGCCCTCTCAAGTGCTTGGGAATCTACAGAGGGGTTCCAATCGGGATCAATAATAACAACCCTATCTGCTCCAAGTAAGTTAACACCAACACCTCCAACTTTTGTACTTAACAGAAATCCAAACCTTTCACCAGAATTATAGAAATCGATTAACCTTTGACGATCATGAACGCCTGTATCTCCATCGACTCGAAAATAGTCGAGTGATAACTCAGCAAATAATTGTTCAACAAGAGAAAGCATTGTCAAATACTGAGAAAAAATCAAAACGCGGTGCCCTTTTTCTTTCCATTTGGGCAACAATTTCTGAAGAACAATAAGTTTGCAACTTAAGTTTGTATCTCGGGAAGCTTTTGTTTCATCAAACAAGAATGGATGATTACAAATCTTCCTCATTAGATCAATGCCAGCAAAAAATTCTCCGTTTCCAGATTTAATGTAACGAACAGTTGGAGACTTCAAGAAATCCTCATATAGATTCTGTTGTGTCTCAGTGAGATTACAAAATATGATCTGTTCTTTCTTATTTGGTAAATTTGCATTAACCTCGCTTTTTAGTCGGCGTATGAAGTATGGTTTAATGATTTTACGTAATGCAACAGCAGATGAATATGCCCGAAACACTGTATAAGATGTTGCTTTAGCATAAGTACCTTCTTTAATAGGTGTAGCAAATTCTTTGTCGAAAACATCTAAAGAACCTAACAGACCAGGGTAAGCAAAATCAAATAAAGACCAGAGTTCTACAAGATTATTCTGAATGGGAGATCCTGTAACAATCAACCTAAATGTTCCCATTAACTTCTTTATCCCTTTAGATATTTTGGAATCATGATTCCTTATTTTATGACCTTCATCACATATAATACAACCCCAATCAAAGTATCTCAATGGAGTTCCAGTATCAATATTCAATACAGTCTCATAGTTGGTCACAATTACTGTTCGTGAATCCATTATATCATTAAGTAGTTCTTCAGTGGTGATTTTCGTATTGGTCCTGGTTGAATGCAACAATATGCTTCTTAACCAGGGACACCAAATATGCAATTCACGTATCCACTGCTGTGCTAGAGTTAATGGACAAATAATTAATGTTGGCTTTAAACAAATCTCAGACAGAACCAATGATCCAATAAAAACTGAGCAAATGGCAGTCTTTCCGAGGCCCATTTCATCTCCTTCTATTCCACCGGCTTCTTTCTGATAAATATCCCATAACCATTCTACCGCTTGTTTTTGGTGCTTGAACAATGACTTCCATATACCAAAAGGAATACGAAAACCATTGTCCAATTCATGAAACTTGGTATAAGGTTCACAAAAATCGCGAATGAACTCGTTTCTAGATACAAAAACGCTTTCATCGGAGTCATCATTGGTAAGATCAATAGAATATTCACCAACAAATGGCGTATTCATCACCTTATGATGCCAAAACCGAGTTAAATCTGTATCATCTTCAATATCACTATGCTTCGTTTCAATATCAGGAGTACCAAGAGAAACTGTGAGATCAATTGGTAAGTCTCGCTTTATTTTCAAATCATGCAATTCATCTTTCAGGTCTTTTACATAATCCTTGTCTTCTTTGCTGGTTTGAACCTTTTTGATCTCGTTTTCAAGAGCCTCGATTTTGCCATCAATATCATCTTTGGTTTCTCCTTGGCTCTCTTTGTGCATGGTCTCTATTATTTCTTCTCTATAATCAGTTGCCGTCGTTATATGAACTCCTTCTACGTCAGATGCGTCAGAATCGGTGATCATAATATGAGTGATTCCCCGAACACAGGTTTAAATTTTATCAGCAAAAGCTTTTGTAATTAATATAAAATGGACTTGAATAAGTATTTATTGGTATTTCTTTTGTTGGTAGTTCAAATGTGGCAGTATAAATCCTTCATTTCATATACTTATCAAAATGGAGAATTCACAATAATTCAAGCACTCAATAGTGTTGGAAATGAAGATATTTAATCCATACAATTGCATGATAATATGATAATATAATCTGGAATAATTAATCCCGAAGAGAATGCTTTATACAAGATATCAGAAAATGTTGTCTTAATCCTTATTGGTTGAACTTCTCCTAAATTCCTTCCGAATTAAGATAATATCTCAGGAGTGTCAACTTAAATTCATATATCTCTCAATGTATGTCAATTTGTTGGATTTTTCTGCGAAATAGTATTTCATTAAAGGTTCTATAATAAATAATCGCACATAAAAAATAAATATCATAATAAATTTTGAAATAATTCAATTACATCATTACTGTTTTGAACTCTATGTCTATCTTTTCCGGTCATGTTTGTTATGTAATTATTCTGGCATTATTAGAGTCAGTTAAACCTAGAATTGTCGGAGTTGCAGGGAGGAAATATGGATTAAGTGATTCTTCGTTTGGAATTCTTGGTCAATTGTGTCAAGGAGAAAAAATAGTACAAGGAAGGTCCTATGTAGATGAAAATATCAATATTTCGAACTGTTTCTTTGCTAGAACATCCCAATATTCTGGATATGGTGGGGTAATTTATGTTAAAGTCGGCTCCATTTCAATAGTAATTTCCGACTCAATGTTTTACAACTGTGTTTGCTCTGAACAAGGAGGCGCGATATTCTTCATTTCAACTGTTTCTTCACTCAGAAAGGTATGTGCCAATAGATGCTCTGCATCTATTTATTATAACTTTGCATGTCTCCAAGCTTCTCAAATGAATCATGTGGAGTATCTCTCAGTTTCACAATGCTCTCCGACGGCATTTGGACGATATGGTTTTCTTTTATACACCGGAAATCAAAGACTTGAAAAAACTAACAGTTCAATGAACAATGCGATCCTGGTTTCCGGGATTTACATTTCGTCTCCATTATCGTTTGAAAGCTCACATTGTACATTCTCAAACAACAAAGTTACTGATAGCAGGTGCATATACTTCAATTCAAATACAGGAACAACTCTGTTTGCTAATATCATTCACAACAACAGTCCAAATGAATATGGAGTAATTTATCTAAATGGAAATGGAACACCGAAGATGATTTATTGCATATTCCAAAACAATCATAACATATTATTCTGTGTATTGACTGGTTCTCTTGATATCTCTCATTCATTCATCGATCATTTGGTTTCTTCATTCACAAATTCGAATTCAATTACAACAGTCAATAATAATACTTTTACCAAAATTCCTACTTATCGGATTCAATTCTTTAAATCTCACTATTGCAATGCTGAATTACCGATTCAACTTAACTCCCATACGGCTTTATCATCCCAAATTCAAAAAAGAACAATGATAGAATTAGTATTATTGATATATGTTTAACATAAATCAAATCAATAGAATTGGGATTCAGAATGAAACATATTCTTCAAACATCTAACTGCTCGTCTTGAGTTTTTTTCATATATAATTTCGGATAAAGGATGTTCCCCACTAGTACCATTACAAATAGAAAAGCAAAACTGACTGCTGTATATACCCAGGCTGCTATTGATCTACTGTTATCATCATTATTCTGGTTTGATGGAGATCTGGCTGCTAATACAGCGCCCAAAGTCCAATGAGGGTTAATTGAGGTTGAAGGGAGCTTAAACTGCAAATGTGAAACTGGTCCGAATCCTCTATCAAGTATATTGATCAAAGCAATCTGCTGAGACAAAGATGTGTTTATATTAGGGATTTGTGGATACTGGATTGAAGCAGTTTCATAATCCATCATGCTAAAACTAAGTGATTTCTGTTTCAATACAGAAACAGTGATATTTGAATGAAAACCAAAAAATGAAGAAATGTATTCCGGAAAACCAATTGCGAAAACAGTCGGAGATGTTTTTATAGCTTCTGGTAAAGGAACATCTCCAAAAAGTGAATCATGGAACGAAAAGTTCTTTCCCTTTTTAAATACATAAGTCGAAAAGAGATCATAACAATATGAGAAGTTCGAATTACTTATAAATGATCCAGTCATTCCATTAGCCAATTCTGTTGTGAGAGTGCTTCCATTGATAGAACATGGTGTTTCATCAATTGAATTATTAAATAAAAACTGATGGACATTTGATACAGCATTTTCAAAACCAAATTCTGACCAAGAATTGCAGAAAATCGGATATTTCTTGTTTGCAATTGTAATAGTATTAACAAATGGCAGAGTTTCGGGATCATTTGCATTTTCTTCAATTGCCATCTTCATTGACTGACCATCTACTTGGAATACTGGAATTGTTTTAGATGAATTAAAATTGTTCATCAGTTTATTCACACTTAACCATGCATATGTGGCTTCTTCATAGCCTTTGAGAATTTTAAACTCATTTCTTAATAGTGAAAACTCAGAATGTTCTTGTATGTAAGAAAAAGAATCATCCAGTATAGATTTTTGCTGAAAAACACTCAGTTTTCCCATTTCTGATGTGCAATATAATAGAAATGAGATTTCCTTTAGCTTTAATCCCAAATTTAAAGCAGAAACGTTAATATAAGACAATAGTGGATCCAAAACACTCATAATATTGCTATTATTATGTGCTTCAGCTAATGAATGGTTAATACTCTTATAAATAATTGAGCCATTGTATGAAACATGATCAAAAGTACTTGGATCAGATACATATTTGAACTGGTACATATAAACACTCGTGCTACTACTTCCAGCATCAATTATCCCAATATGAGCGGAATTTCCAAGAATAATAAACAAAACCAGCATTAATCAAGATAAAAATGTATTGTTTTTAAAAGAATTCTCAGAATTAACTTCGAAATTGTGATAAACATAATGGGTTAAACTGTAAGGAATTCACTCTCTATTTGACAAACTTTTTAGCCATTTTTGAAACAGATCAATGTAATGGACATATTTGAGCTTTTCTCTAAAGAATTAATGATTTCTGAAGTCGTGAACGATTCATTTTTCTGAAAGTCCCCAAAGAATATTGATTTCATTGAAACACTTTTAAAATGACAATATTCTTGAGGTTAAATCAGCATTTTTATACAATTATTGTAATTATTTAAAGAAAAAAACAATATTGCATTCTTGAAAAAGAATAATGGGAATCATTATTTCAATGATCAGAAGTCAATTCAGTATAAAAACTAAGTTAAAAACATTTAATTATCTTATTTGTGAATATTTTCTTTCATTTTTTGATATTTTCTTTTATATCTCCTAATTTCTGCTTGAAGAACATCAATTTGACACTCCAAAACACATATCTTACTGTTAGAAATCTGTTCAGATGTTTTTGCAGAGAAATAGAAATTTGACTGATTGTCAAGACTAATCCCGGGTTTTCTAATTAATTCATATAGAGTACAGATGCTTTCTCTATATTGATCACATGAATACTCGAAGTGTTCACGGAAATCTTGAACCATTTTTTTTAAAAGTTTTGTTAATAACGATACCATGCAAATACTTTCATTAATCCTACTTGAGCATGTATTTTTGTAACAAGTACAATCATTTTGAAAAACTTGTGACTGGAAAATGCTTCTTTCAGATTTTCTCTTTAGATCAATATAAAATGATTTTGGTTTTTTCATTGACAAAACTTGTCTATCCTGAAGCGCAATATCTGAGTATACAGATGATATTTGTAGTATATCTCTCTTTCTTTTAGAATCTATTATAATTTGTTCCTTTAACAGCACGTTTTCATCGGATAATTCTTTAATAGTATTGGTTAAAAACTCAATACTTTCTTTTTGCTCATTAATAATTTGTTCATATTCAATTATGCATCTATTCTCAGAAATATTATCACTAATATTGTTGTTGGTTTTGTTTTCGACTTCGCTTTTATGCCAATTGCTATTTGAATTCATAATAATAACCTCTGATGAATTATATATATTCTCCACAGTATCTCTCAAAGATATGATTGTTTCACAGTCAAAAAGTTGATTTGGAGATGAAGAACATTCTGTCAATTGATTTCTCAAGCATAGTATTTCATATTGCATCCTTTTATACTCATTCTCAAGCGCATCTTTATGTTGTTGTAATTCCTTAACTTGGGTTTTTAAGATGCTGTTATCAGAATTCAAAAAATGGTTCTTTTTCTCAAATTGACTCAAAGTGAATTTTAGAACCCTGTTTTCATTTATATAATTCGTGAATATTTCTTTTTGAACAAACATCTCATGAATTTGCTGATCGAAAAGAGCTTTATGACTCGATCGGATCATTTCAATATCCCTTTTCATACTATAGCTCGATCTTTTCAAATCAACCACTTCATCTATAATTACAGATGATGTTTTACTCGATGCCAAGGCAACCAATGATCGATTCTCTTCATCTTTAACAGCTAACTGTTGTAACAATTCGTTAATTCTTCTCTGAGAAACTTGCGTATTAATATCCAGATGCTCTTCTATTTTAATTATTTCTTTGTTCTTTTTATCCATTTCAATTCGAAAACAATTCTCAAGTTGACTGATCTTCGTTTCATAATAGTTTCTAAGCTCATTACAATCTTCAAATTTATTACCAGTTTCTTCTTGAATTGACCCGAAATCTTCTTCTATAGAATTATTTAATACAGTATGTGTGCCAGATTGAGGAATTTCTGGGCATAGTTTTTGAAAAATCATTTTCAAAACAGAAGAATTCTCATAAACATGTGACCTTGATACAACATCGGATACCTGAGTAATAATACTTTCTTTTGTTACATATTTCAGCAGAATTGAGGAAAATTCATCTCCAAATAAAAGAATTTCAGCAAAAAAACAATATATTAAATCCCTAAAAATAGATTCTGAACATATAAGAGATAAAAGAAAGGATAAAATTTCATATTCTCCATTAGTCTCTTCGGATTTATTAAAAAACTCGTAGCAAGCTTGGTTACAATTCCAAGAAAGGGTTATCATTAAGCATATACTGGTTAATGAAGCCCTTTTCGAATACAAAATTTTAAGAAATGTGGCAATGAAAGTCTCATGAGACAAAACCAAACCTTTTGATTCACTATTAGCTTGGAAACACCTATCAAAAAGAGAATATAAAAAGTCTATCGAGTCATTATCTAATAGATGATACTGAGGAATATATGCAAGTAAATGTATCACTAAGTCTTTTGGAATTAAACAAGCTATTTCATAAAACAATTGCTTAACATTGAACCTTAACAGTGATGTGCCATTAACAATTCCTGGAAAGCAGTCTTCAATTGCCAATACTATCCTGGCAATTTCTAGATTATTTTTAACTACAGATGTAAGCAAAGAAACCCATTTATTACTTTTCAGAGATACTTTAATAAGAACTGTGAGGGTAGATGAATTAATCAAATAATTTTGAAACATACTCACCGAATGGGATAAAAAACCAGTGAAAAGGTTGAAAACATCTTCGTTTTCTTCCAAAACAAGTACCTCAAGTTTTGAAAGATAGTCTGATCCCAAAAAAAGACTCTGTGTGATACTATTAGACTCTAAAAGTTTTTGAAGAATAGGGAAAAAATGGATCTCTTTCATATTCATAATTATTGGGAGAATTCTATTGGCAATAATCTGCTGCAGATCTATGGAGTTCTCAACAATGATTCCGAAAAAATCCTGAAGTTCTTCCTTTGCTAACTCATCAGTAGTGTTTTCATAAAAAAACAATAGCTGAGAAAGAGATTCGGATTCGGAAATAAAAAAACCTTGAATCAACTGATTTTGATATGAAACCAATTTTTTCAATATTCTAATTATAATAATAGAATTATAATCCTCATCCCAAATATGCAATATGAGACTGGGTATCCCATGTTCTTGTCCAATGATATTGAGAGAATTCGCTGCCCCATTTGACTCATCATCAACAATCCTATAAATAGTGATCAGAGCATCAGAAACGATATTTTTATCGATATTATTGTCTGATAATACGGAAAAAATTTGCTTAAGTGCATATCGACTAATCAATGAAGGCTTTTGGAGAGAAATATCTTTCAAATTGGATATATTTCCTCTTAAATCATTCCTAATCTCTATTTCTCTAATAAATTCCAGCGCTTCTTGTTCAGAAAACTCCCTTGATGTTGGAGCAAATATTGTTTCCAGTAGGGACATTTCAAGAATGAGATAAAAACACACTGTTCTTTAATATATGTATTTCAGTTTACCTTCCTGGATATAAACTGTGTAACATTGGAATGCTTTTTTTGCCCGAAAAATGACACATTGTTGTGATCCATGCGGATGTTTTTCACCATACAACTCATGGTAAGCATGTATATTCCAAGAAACACACGTTTTAAAATCTAATATCCAAATCTGAATTTTTATTCAAAAAGCTTTAATAATCAAATATTTAACAAAACAATACTAAAAATTTAACCAAAAATCCACAATCTGGCGCCCAATCATCGCATTTTCCCATCTCTGAAGCCGATAATATAAACTTTCTGTGCATTTCTTGGATAACAAATCAAGCAACATCAGCTCCATTCTCCATCAATAATATCATTATGATGGTCCCAGAACAAAGGACACTCTCAAATTATTTTTTGTTTGTATAAACTACGTTAGTTTTGTAAATTGATATAATTCAATACCACTCATGGCATCGACCCAGACAATTATCGCGCCCTCTCATATTGGTCCTTACACATTCCGTGGGACCGTTGGCGAAGGTGCTTTTTCGGTTGTCAAACTTGCTCATCATGAGGAAATGCATCAATATTTTGCATGTAAAATTGTTCCTCGAAATAGGGTCATTACGCAGGATTTAGAAGAACGGTTTGAGATAGAAATTAGAGTGAATCAGCAACTTCATCACCCTGGTATTGTTCAAATTATTGATTTGCTTAAGGACGAGATGAATTATTACATATTTATGGAGTTCTGCCCGAATGGCGAGCTTTTCCGTTATATTATTGATAGGCAACGATTATCAGAGCCAGAAGCGCAGGTTTTGTTTCTCCAGATTTTAGATGCACTTGAGTATTTACATAATGTTGGGGTTGCTCATAGAGATTTAAAGCCAGAAAATCTTCTTTTGGATCCAACCGGGCATTTGAAAATCAGCGACTTTGGTTTATCTCGTTTTGTTGGTCCTAGTGGGCTTGTAACGACTCCATGCGGATCTCCATGTTATGCATCCCCTGAATGCTTGTCGGGGGATCCATACGATGGAAAAATTAGCGATATTTGGAGTTTGGGTGTCATATTATATGCTATGGTTACTGGACAACTACCCTGGACAAAGAGAAATCAAACCCAGTTATTTAATCAGATCAAAAGAGGAGAGTATTCGGTTCCAAAGTTTTTGACTAATGAGTGTAGAGATCTGATAAAAGGATTGCTTTGCGTTGATGTAGAAACCAGATTATCATTGTATCAAGCCAGGAACCACCTTTGGATGAAAGATGTTCATAATCGCTCCAGTGTTTTTGATAATGGATATGCTCCTTTAAAGATAGTATCGCTTAAGCAAGTTGACTCGTTTTTCGATCGTAACATGCCAGATTTGGATATTAATCCATCAATACTTTCTTTTAGTCGAAAAAGCCCTTCTTTTAAACAGATGCCAATCGCATATATTACGAAGTTCCTATCTGTAAAAACTCAGATTAAAACCAGATATGCAATTCCTAGACCAGCAATAAATAAAGCCCCTTCACAACAACAGAGCGATACTATGTTACCAACTTTAAAACACAATGGATCCAGAACAGTGATTTCGCAGCAAGGAAAGAGGAAAGTTGCGGTATTACTGCCCAAGCTTACAACATCTTCAATCGGGAATAATACAATGAAATAACCATGTAAATGTTTAATCATGTTATTATAATATAAATGAAAAGCTTTTTTGTGCAAAAAGGTATCAGTATTGAAACTCAATTAATAGGCTATATTTCTTTAGTAGTATTTTCCGCCCTTACACAGTATTTCGTACCTACAAAACTTAGCATTGTTGAGAAAGAACTGACTTTTGGAATTGGATTTCATCCAATTAAGGAAAGTTTCGATATTACATCTGGTATTTTTAACAGATTTTCTCAAAGAATATATGTTAATATATATTTTAGCGGAAAAAAGGAGAATATTGAAGATTATGAAGAGATTTATGGTAATTCTCTAGTTATAGCCAGTATTAAAGAAGATTATGAATATCTTAATGGAAAAGTTGAAACATTTAGCAAAGAAATCGAAAATATTTCCCTTCAAATTGATTCAATAACTCTCAGAAGCGAAAAGATTCATCTTTCATCTCATTATGGATCTGATTTTGTTAGAGTTAAGTATCATTTTTATTTTAAGGGTTGTTTATCTCAGTTTTCGGAGCTTAATTTTCAACAAGTCTCAATAAACGAGAGATATACTATCATTGAGGTATGGTATCATTGTTTATTCATGATATTTGGTGTGATTTTGTCAATATATAAACTCTTTAAAGCCTCAGCCCTTCCTAGACCAGAAATTGTTCACCCTAATACCTTTTCTTTGTTAATATTTTTCTCTCCGCTTCTTGTTTCCATGTTTTATCAGGAAAAATATATAGTGTATTTCCTGTATACCCTATTTAGAGCGCTTTTTTCTATTTATGTTTTTTTGCTATGGCTGTATATCATAGTATCGAGTATTCCAATGGACAAATCACTCATGTGTGCAGTCAAGTTTTCGATTACATGTTTTTGCTTGCTTTTATTCGGAATATCCTTCATTGACTCATTCACTAGATCCAAAATCGAATATAATAATGTGATAGATTGGATTTCAATGAATGTCGGAATTATAGACTTTTTCATTGTTCTTTCAGTCATATTTTCAATTTTCATATCATACATGATAATTCTTGGGAAAAGACACGCATTCTCAAAATCAAACGAAAAGAGCAACATCTCAACATGGGTTGATGTACCAACAGCATCGTTTTTCTTTGCATTGTTCGCGAGGTTGGCAGATGAGATCCTTTATAGATTACGAATGCCTCAATACATGTATCTGGCTCATTTCATAAGAATATTCTCAGAAGTTTCATGTGTGTTCCTACTGGTATTCAACCAAAAAGATGTCAAAGTATCAGACAACAAAGAACTGTTGAGTGACATACACTATTCAGACAAAGATGAAACTGGGTGGAGCATTGCTTTTTGAGTCGGTTTTAATCGTATATTAATGGTTACATACACATACCCTCGCACCCTCTCATTCTTTGGTATGCTCGCATCCGCAGTTGCATCATTTGCCTTCTTTTACACATACTCCAAATTGCAGCTTAATATTCAGAAAATCCAGATACGGCATTATCCAAAAGAGGTTACGACCAACTTTGCCTGGTTTCAGGCGGTTTCTGTTTTGATATTTGGAACACTTTCTGCCATCCTTTCTATTTATGAACTTTTGCTTATTGTTGGCCCGAGGAAATTCAAGTGGTATCAGTATTCTCTTCTCAGAGGTATCATTTACATCGCGACAGGGTGCACTGTTGTTGGTGTTGCAGGTGATCTTGGTGTTTTCACCGCTCCTTTCTGTCTTCTTTTGGGTTTAATTACTGTTCTTTCCGCTTTCCTTCTCTTCTGTGGTTGCATGGATATCGTTGAAGCGAAGAAGGTCATCGTGGAACAACCAGGGACATCAATCAAGGGGGCTGAGAATGTATAAATCCCTTTTTTACCTGTTTTTTTGCGATCAAAACCCGGCTGGACTGTACGTTTGGGTCATTATTTTTATACAATCTACTGATTAAATGGATACTAATTGGGATTATCTTTTATCTCGACAGAAGCTGATTGATGTTGAAGATAGTATTTCTGGCCTTAAAGTTGAAAATGAGAAGCTCAATAATGAAATATTAGATAAAGCAAGAAAAGTTGAAGATTTGGACCGGATGGTTTTGGAAAAGCAGAAAATGTTAGAAAATCTTGTAAGAGAAGTGGAGGAAAATGAAATGAAGAAAGTTGAGGCTAATAGCAAAGCTGAAGAGGCGTTAAAAAACTATGAGATGTATAATAGACAAATGGAAGAAGCTAAAAGTTCTAGAAGGTTGGTTTTGGAACAAATTATTGAAGCAAATCAAAACCTAGAGACAATTGAAGAAAATATTAAAACCTCTCAGGATACTTTAGAGGATTTAGAATCAAAAATTAGCGAGGTTAAGGAACTTAGAAAAACTGTACTTCTGAATTTCGGCCATGAAAAGGAGCTTCAGGATCAATTGACACAAAAGAACACAAAAGTAGAGAAGCAACTTCGACAAATAGAGAGCGAAATTGATGGAAAACATGAAATGTTAGCTGACCTTAAACGACAAAAAGCCGAGCAGGAAAGAAACATCAATCAAAAGAAGCAAATATTGGATTCTGAAACGCAAAAATATCAGAGTCTATTGACACAAAGTGAAAGAGCCCAACAAAAGCTTGATGATATCAATGAAAAGTTCAGTGAAATGCAGAAAAAGAATTCTCAAGCTCTGTCTGAGCTTTCACAAACACAGCAGAAACAATCACTCATAATTGAATCGATTCGGGATTTAGAAATGCAAAAAGAAAGTATCAACTCTCAAATCAGTGGATTAGGTTATGAAGCAGAAGTTATGCAGAGAAATTTGAATTCCGATGCCCTTAAATTATCAAGCATAAGGGAGCAGATTATCATAGAGAATGGAAATCTTGAAAGTATTATTGAAAAGATAGAAAGACAAAAAGCTAGTCTTGAGAGTATTAAAGCTTCATATCAAACCGAGTCTTCAAGATTAACTCAACTTAAAATGGAAAAGGTTTCATTGGAGAGAATTACTAATGGTTTATCTCAAAAAATTTCACAAGAAGTAGGAGATCAAAGCCTAGAAAGATTAGATATAACTCCAATCAAGAATATGGCACCAGTTACCCCAATACAAAACCCAAGAAATGAGAAGAAAAGCAGTTCAAGAAAATTTCAACAAGGCAGCGACACTGAACCAACAAAGCTTAATAGATAAATTTTATTGATTTTTATTAATTTAAGATTATTGAAGTATTACTAAGGTTTCATTCATTGTATATCATCTCAATCCATGGTAAATATGACAAAGGAAACTAGTCGAGAGATTGATTTCTTTGGTTGAATGAATAATGAATATGATTGTTCTTGTTTGGTCAATGGATAATCAGCATTGCAATAGTGAGTAATGAAGAATTGGAACTGATATGTTTGTCCTGAATGAACAAGAGATGTTGTGTCAATTGAGTTGTTGTTTTCTGTTAAAACAGCCAGTTTTGATGATTGTTTCTAATTATGTAATTAAAGAATGATACAATAACAACTGATATAATGGAAAAGAAAAAACACAAATTCTTTTCAAATTGGTGAAAATGGCAACCAAATCATATGTCAATAAAAGTTGCCTCAATGAATGAATAAATTTGTTATCAACATGAGTTTTTAAAATAAATGAAAAACATTAGATTTGTGAACCAAATGATGAGAGAAGGGTACAAAAAATTATTAAAAGAAAATAATGAATTCGGTTTTATACCATTTATGATTTATTCCCCTCCTTTACTCTTGATAAATTCACGTAAATTCGATTTCCTTGCTACTCCCAATGGTGTTTTGCCATCTTTATCTTTTGCATTTATATCAGCTTTTTGATTAACTAGATATTCAACAACACTAAGATGTCCTTTTTCTGCAGCTACGTGAACCAAGCAAACACCTTTATGCCTTGTGTCAATGAAAAAGTTTTTTTGAAGAATATCAATGATATCTTGAAGATTTCCGACTTTGCATGCATCGAAAACACGTTCATTTCGAATCTGCATTGTTTTGAGAAACTCAACGATATTTGAGTCTGATTTTATTTGAGAAGTCCCCAAACATGAATTCATTTCATTTATATCAGCTCCATGATTAACTAGATATTCAACAACACTAAGATGACCACTTCTAGCAGCATAATGAAGAGGAGTCCCAGATAATACTCCACTATCTTTAGCATTTATATCAGCTTTTTGATTAACCAGATATTCAACAACACTAAGATGACCATATTGAGCAGCAAAATGAAGAGGAGTCTGATTAAATACAAAAACTCAACATCTTTATTTTTTGCATTTATATCAGCTTTTTGATTAACTAGATAATCAACAACACTAAGATGACCATTTTCAGCAGCATAATGAAGAGGAGTATTATCATAATTATTTTTTGCATTTATATCAGCTTTTTGATTAATTAGATATTCAACAACACTAATATGATTTTTTGTTGCAGCTAAAAAAAGTGGAGTTCTATCAAAACAAAAAAAACTTCATTATTATCTTTTATATGTATATCAGCTTCATGATTAATCAGATACTTAACAATACCAAGATGACCATTAGAAGAAGCAAAATGAAGTGGTGTAGAATTATAAATGAAAAGACAATATATAATTATCTTTAGCATTTATATCAGCGTTTTGACTGACTAGATATTCAACAATATTAAGATGTCCATTAGCGGCAGCCCTATGAAGAGGTGTCTGAATAAATACAAAAAGCAATCATCATTATTCTTTGCATTTATATCAGCGCTTTGATTAACTAGATATTCAACAACACTAAGATGGCCATTAGCAGCGGCCCTATGAAGAGGTGTCTGATCAAAAACAAAAAGCAATCATCATTATTCTTTGCATTTATATCAGCGTTTTGATTAACTAGATATTCAACAACACTAAGATGTCCACTAGCAGCGGCCCTATGAAGAGGTGTCTGATTAAATACAAAAAGCAATCATCATTATTCTTTGCATTTATATCGGCATTTAGATTAACTAGATATTCAACAACACTCAGATGACCATTATTAGCAGCTTTATGAAGAGGAGTGAAATTAAAAATAAAACATTATATTTTTTATCTCTTGAATTCAGATCAGCTTTAAGATTTATTAGATACTCAACAATACTAAGATGACCATTACAAGCAGCAAAATGAAGAGGAAAAAAATCAAATATTAAATCTTATATTTGTTTTCTCTTGAATTCATATCAACTCCATTTTCAAACATGAAAGTCAATAATGAGAGTTGAAAATTCATTGTTGCCAAGCAAACAATTTCAGCGGTCAAAAATCGTTGTCCTTGACACAGATGAAATATTTCAAAGCTTCCATTGCAAACTACCATTGAGATAACTTTATCATTGATCTTGAATCCTTTCATCAATAAATACTTAAAACACTTGATTGAGCCAAAAAATCCAGAAAATGATAAAAGATCAAGATATTTGGGCCTGTTACTCCACTCAAAGGGACTCCATTGGGCTTTTTTATTCAAAATGTTATAACTTAGTAATTCATCAATTACATCATATTTAAGAAGATACTCAATACTTGATGGATAAAAACCATACTCAATCAGTTGATCAATATCCTTCGTTTCATTGGAGGAAAATTTGTCAAAATTTTCAGGCTTTCGCTTACCTTTGATTAAGGTATCAAAATCATCGATCTCTTTCCGAAAATAATAATACAATAAGATTGAATCGATTTCTCTCAGGTAAGGTTCAATTTCTTTAAAAACAAAAACACCTCGTTTGTACAATTGATGTATCAAAGCAGGGCATTGCCCAATTTTCCCCAATAATTTCCCACGGAAATCAGCAATTTGGATATATTGTAATGATATTCTCAACGCTTTTTTTAGATGATGAGGACGAATCTTTGGTAACATGACAATTCGATCGACACAAAACTCCATATCATCAATAATAACTTCACTTCCGTCTCCAAAAAGAAAGTGCTCAAATGATGTCTTCTCTTCCATCATTCAGAAAAAATGACATTCAGGAAAAATTGTTACAATTAAATTAACTCAAAAATGATGAAAACCTCTAAAAAATGAGGTTAATCAAACAACTTCTCTTATATATTTAGAATTTGAGAAAATTATTAAGAATAAATTGAATTCAATTCCTTCTTTATTTTTAAAAGCGATAATAATGGTTCATTTGAACAACGGAAATTTGAATCATAGTTTCAACTCCTCCAAGAATACCTATCAGATTCCAACAAACAAAGAATAAATAAATCAGGTTTAAAATGGAAGTAATTTCACTGTTTAGTTAACTTAAAATTTTGATTTATCAAAGTGGTTATTCATCAAACCATATTTCAATGGAATTAAAGCGGATTCTACACATACTATCTTCAATTTCAATAATATTACGCAATTCTCGTGGTGTTTTAGTCTTCTTTTTATAAGAAGAATTATGCCCAACTTGTGGAATACTGTTCTTTTGATAGATAACAACTAGTCCTTCGAATAACAAAACAATGCCTTCATAGGGAAAAGATACCCCAATTTCAAAATTCTCTTGAACTTGTTTTTTTTTTCCTTTTGATAAATGATTGTTTTGATAGATACTCTTTGTCCAATGTATTCTGAAACATCAGGCAAAACAGGTATTCACAGTCTCAATAGCATGTATCAATATAAACAATTACAGAAGATCCCAATCAACTCCTAATCAATAAATCATAAAAGATTGAAAAGGAAATATGTGACTCATATGTATAAAAATGGATTGTCAATCTTTGCCTATTATTTTTTGATCCATGAATACAATAATAGAAAAACAAATAATCTCTTTTTTTCATATTATGGACAATATCGATGAACAAATTTTGGATATCATATGTGGTAGCATTCATATCCCTAAAAGAACAATATTTTTCTCTCAAATTCCTCTCTGAAAAAGGCATTTGGCCGTATAAATAACTTTCCTTTGGCTTTGTTCTCAATCCATAGATCCCTTGAAAGGACAAAGACCAATTGGATGTACAATGAACCCCCTACTCAAAAGCAGAATAAAGAAACTAATTAAAATGCATTTAGCTATTTAACATTTGACTCTTTTTCAAGAGTCTTTTCGATGTAGTTGATATACTCCAAAGGAAAAGATGTCTTGATGACTGATTGTTTTTCAACTTTGGTCTCCATTTGCGGCAAATATCTTACTTTGAACATTAATTCACCTTTTATCTTTTCCATCCCAAGTATTTCAATCTTTTTTGGTGTCAATTGGTTATTTTGGATATTTGTATTCTGGTTTTTGTGGTTTTGAGTATTCTTCTTTTCATCTCCTCGTATTATATTATTTTTACCTTCCCACATCATCAAAATTTTGTTATAACATGATATATTCGAACTATCCTCCCAACTATCCGCTTTATCTTTAATATTCCATCTAACCAAGTACTCTATTCTATCATTACGCAATCGATGGTCAACAATCGCCAGAATTGAACTATCATCAGAATCATTGATCCACTTCATAAATTCATCATATTCCATTTTTATCTTTGTTTTCATTAATTATTGCACAAAGATGGATATTAGTGGGATATATAAAGAGGACACAGGATCTTTAATACAAACAAAAAGGCATTTAGATCATATTTCTCGGGATAATGAGGATAGAAATGGATTGAGTGATTTCAATCGTATGCTGGATGCTGATGATATTAAGTTTTTCAATAATGTTGTGGAATTGACATGCAAGTCAAAAGAAAACAATGATTGGAGTAATCTGAAGTCCAGTTTAATGATTGGATATGTTAGAGCATTAACAGCAGAGCACTTTTATTTGATTGTGAATGCTGCATATTCTAACATTGACTGTAATGACCAATTGTTTCAGACAATATGCGATGTATTTGAGCTAATTCTTAAACTTTCATCTTACAAACCCTCAATTGAGCAATCAGAACATTTGATTCTTTCATTTATTACAAGAATTGAAACAAACCATGGACTCCAAAGACTACCAACTCTTCTTAGTATCATTTTCTCTTTATGTGTTCATTTATCACACTTTGATATTCACAATCAAAGACAAGTTTTTGATACCATTATTGGTTTGAGTTATACACTCTCATCCAATCCAACCATTAATCCTTCCTGCTTTCTTAGCGTGCTAAGATTGATCATTAAAAACTCATGCTTTATGAGTGAAGAAGAATTTGATTCGTCTCAAAAGGTTTTCATCAGGTATTTATCTTCAAGTAACTGGGATGTATGTAATAATTCTATTTTAGGTTTATTATTAATTGCTCAAGTGTATCCTAAACTAAATGTTAACCTTCTTCAAACGAAAAAGATACAACATTTGATCATGGTTGTGCCTCTTGAAAGCATATCTGTATGTAAGGCCTTGGCTGATCTTCTATCTGTTCTTATTAATAGTGAAAATGATGAGCACTATTTAAAAGGATATGATATTGTTGGTAGATATCTTCCTCTCTTAAGAAGCGATTTTGAAGTCATAGGATTATCATATATTAAGTGTTTGGGAGAGCTTTCAAAGTATTCATCCTTTGTCATCTCCAAAATTATTCAGCACCGAATTTTTAATGAGTTAGATCCTAGTATATTAAGCTTTAGCACCAAAGAGAATGTTATAATTCTAATGGATTCTTTATTTACCAAAGGTGTACATCTATCAGATCTCGGGTTAACTCCATTATATCTATATGCTCTTGTTAAAGACATGGAATTCTCTAATTGTGCAATCCAAGTACTAAGGATAATGAAAGCCCTTCTCTATGAAGGTATTAATATTAGCGATATTATTAACATTGAGGATTTGCTATTTTCTGAGATTCCTGAGATTTCGATGCTCGCACATGAAATTCAATCATATTTAACACCAGAATTAATATCACCATTTTCCATTGCCAATATAAACTCCACTTGATTCATTCAACCATAATTAGATTTGTGTCAGGACATATGTTTTAAATCTAGAGTAATCAAATGATATAGTTTCGTGTATTGGATTATTCATAAAGTGTCATAAATTCTTTTGCAAGTATTAACAACAATATCTTGGCATATAACAAATTCGTTAAAATGGTAAACAATGAAGATCACTGGTTAAATGAACGTCAAAAATACATAATTCAAAAATCCAGTTTCTTATTCAAAGCGAATCGATCAAGAAATAAATAGTTACTAACCAGGCTACACCAATACAAAAACGGTTAAAACATCAAATATTGACAGATTATTATTTTAAGGTCAATTAAGAAAAAACGATCTCCTGACAAAGTCAAATTGACATTTTTCATTTCTTGAGCAATTTGACTCCATTGAAATAGATTTCTATTCTTTCAATTCTGGAATATATTCACAATTTTCATTATTTTTATGGAAACATCAATTGGATGCACATGCCTGGTATTTAATCAAACAAATCAAATGTATGAATTGCATTTAGTAAAACCAAGGATACAGATTTGTATTGGTGAAACCAGGAAAAAAGAAAAAAAAGCAAATAGAAGGGCTGTTTGGTTGGACAAAAAAGGAACAGATGATAGCAGTGATCATTCAGAACAGAAGAATGAAATAGAAAATGATTCATCCTTTCAGATCCTGAAGAGAGGTAATCTACCTTCATTGATCTATAGGAATGGAGCAATTGTAATGCAATAGTTTTAATATTTAATAAATACAAGATTTCAAGCAATTTTGAAGGATATCATTTGATATTTCATATGTGTACAATACAAGGGTTTCTATCTGTTTGAATTTGCACTGAACTACTGTTTCAGCGATTTGTTGATCAGGTTTCCTTGGTTCATTAAAGAATTCCTCAATATCATCAAGGAATTGTTCATAATAAAGTTCATCTAGGTCTCTCTCTTCTAATGATTCGTTAATATAGTCAACAACTAAATCCCAAAAATCAGAAGGGAATTTCCATGGTCTGTTCATAGCATCAGGAATATAAACAGGAGAATATTCTTGGTGGGATTTTTTGGATTCTTGAACAGAACGGAATACATTAGGAGTGAGGAATTTCCTTACAAATGACCTGAATTCCGAATCAGATTTTGGTGCTTTAACAATTGGTTTCGGGGGGGTTTTGCGAATTGGTTCAAAGTCTAAAAATAGAGAAACTTTGGCTTCGAGTGCGATCTCGTGTTTTCTACGCTTACTAGATTGTAATGATGATTCTGGTTTCAATTCCAAAGAATCATATGATTCGGTTGAATAATCATGTTGATCATTTGTATTATCCTGATACCCATTATCAAAATCAATCACATCATCACCAATGGGTATACTAATATCAGAAAACTCATTTGGGGTTTCAATTTTTGAAGAGCCAGCCTCAGTGATTATATCTTCAGAAGCATTTTCAAAATCCATTTCAATTGGTTCAAATGTTGACTTGGGTGGGGCGGTGTTGCTTTGAGAAATGATCTCAAACGAATTCTCATTAAAATCGGCGTTTTCACGAATTTCTTCAAATGATTCATTACTCAAGAATTCATTAGAATTAATGTCATGAGATTGATCATTCTTTTGATTAATACCATCTCCTGATTCAATGAAATCTAACACTTCATCATTGTTTGCTTTACCAATATTGCTAGGTATAGAGTCTTCATCAGAGCTGATAGATATATCATCACATGAATCAGAGCTCCTAAATCGAGAAGCTTTTTGCTCTTTGGAAACTTGTTCCATCACTTCTTTTTCGATCCTTTCAAAACTATCATTACTATTAAAATTGTTTTTTTGATCAGTAATAACATATGATCTCTGCTTATCATCAGAAGATGCAAATTCTTCTTCTTCATTATGATATTCATTTCCATCATTGTTTTCTTGACACTCATTCATCGTTAATACATTGCTATCATTAATTTCTTCGTTGAAACTGTCCGATTCATTATTAACACTATTGTCAAAGTTGATACTCTCGGTTCTATTCGATGAGCTATCTTCATAATGGAATTCAAAAGATTCCCCATTGTGTTCCTCATATACTTGATTTGATTGAGTATTTTGAAGTGAACTGTTGTTTCTTCTCACCAATGTATCTGATTCTTCATTTTGAAGTTGTAATGGAGGTATATACTCAGCCTGAATCAATGAGTATATTTCGAAAACAGGTTCAATACACTCGTTTGAATAAATATAACATTTAGATAACTCAAGCTTGGTCTTTTGGTTGGGTCTAATTAATACAGATACAAGATTTTTGGAAAAAGATAATTGTTTTTTGAAAATAATTGGTGAATTACATATATTCCTCTCTTCAATTATATTATCAATGATTTTATCCCCTTGTTTTGGTTTTCCATTATTATTTGAAACAACTTGGTTTAAACAGTTTTTCGGAAATATGCACTTCTTCAATATATCAAAATATCTCTTGCATTCAAGTTTTACGATTTTATCGTAGCACAGGTTATACTTTTTCTTTAAAACAGGATTAGATACGTGTTTCTTACTCGTCTTTTTTGGTTTGGGCTTTACATCATTTTTCGAATGTTTTTCCTTTAAAGTATTCATGGTTTGTATTGTTTTTCGAAGATCTGCTAGCGGTAAAGAATTGCCTTTATCCATAAAAATTCTTAACGGAAATGCAAATAAGCTCAAAAAATAGAACGCAAAAAAACATTAAATTTAACACATACTTCTGTTCATGACATTAGTATATTTTCGAAACACTCTCTTTTTGGACTGTCCATCATTGTCAACAAAAACTATGCTGTCTTTAATTGGTAAGCTGGAAACAATACCAAAAAAAGCTAAAGTATCCAATTCAGAATTATAATACAAGGCTTCTGTGGTATAATCTTCGGTTGAAAGGCACAGTATGGGCTTGGCGATAGGATTTCTAATATCTAATAAACATATTGCTTTGTCATCTAATCCTAAAACTAAATGATTTGCATTTCCAAACATATTTGTTACTGATGAATGGTTTGATGATATATTAATTACTGGGAATGCTTCACGGTAATCCCAAACTCTGATTGTCCTATCATCCGATTTTGTCGCAAAATTATGCTCTGATATTGGAGTGATTCCTCTAACAAAATTAGTATGACCAATATATGATGAAGACTCTTTCCCATCATATGTAACTCCTCTAATAGCAAAACTATCTGATGGAGCAAGCAAAATCATGTTATCAATTCCAGAGATACTCGTTAAACCATTATATGGAGGATTAACTGTGATTATGGCGTTGTTTTTATCAATGATCTGTATGTTGGCATTTTCAGGATATCCTATGATTAGCCCCTTCTCCGTTAATGAGGTTAAGCAAAATTTTGGGGCTTTGGACAGTATTATGGGATTAGTTTTATTACCATTATTAATCGGAATGACCAAAACATTATCATTGGTAACACCATATAAAGTTTGATCATTTGTATGAAGATTTTCCACATTCTGGTTAATATGAAGCTTAATTAGTGACCATGTATTGAGCTCTTTATGGTAATTGCAATATGAAATAACTTGAGTCAATGAATTGATATCTTCATAAGCATATGCGGCTATTGATCCAGATACACACACACTTTTATAATTTAAAACATGTTGTTGTGTGTAAGGTCTTTCTTGCCATAATCCAAAATGGTAATCATTCTCAGGAGTAGATGGTCGAACAAAGGAATCTGAGTGATCTACAAACATGAGATTCTTTGATCCGGAAAAAAACTCTGTAGAAATATTTTCTGTGAGTCCTTCTTGAGACTTTTTGGGAATATAAACAAATCTAGGCATGATTTTCACGTTTTCGCCTAAACAAGATCCGTATTCTATTGATATTTTTTTGCTTTCATCATCAAACTTAACAATATGTTCATCAATACTGATACCTTTTGAATGTAATTGTTGCATTTCATTCAAAATCGAGTTTAAAACGGAATAACCAGAAGTAGAATTACTATTTTTGTTCTCTTCGATAGGTTTTTTTGGCTTTTTGGTTTGCTCGGGATTGAATGAAACTTTATTCGGCACTGGCGATCTAATCGGAGGAAATGTAACTTTTTGGGGAAACAATGACTTTTCTTGTATCATATTTGGGTGTTGAGGCATGCTGTTGTTTTTTCCATAATCAAAAACGCCATTTGGACTCATTGGCTCTCCAAGAACACTCTTTTTGTTATTATTAAACCATAACCTCACAGCACGGTGAGTCCAATGTGGAGAAATTTGCTTTAATAAGGTAGTAATTTGCGATGCAATAATATTTCGATTAGAAGAGCGTTCAGGGTAAGAAAAATATTGCCTACACCCCATAATTAAATATTGCTGCTCCCCTTGCGTTGGATAATATCGCGCAGGCCCTTGATCGTTGTTATTATTTTCTTCAATCATTATCTAGTATTGAAAATAAACGTCTTGAGCATTTGTTTAATACACTGTATTAAGCTTTTCTTTCGGTCTAATATGCATTGATGATGCCGGGGCCTTTGGTTTTACCGCGTCAATGTTTGGCATATATGATGCTGGGCCTGGTGATATTGACTCATTATTGTTGATATAGGTTCTTCCATGAAGGGTTGACTTCAATGATTGTTTGGAGAACATAGGAGGGACATCATATGCTCCAGGTCCTGGATTATCATGCTGCGATCCTTTGTTTTGAATGTGTTTTACACCAAAAGCAATTTTCTTTCCTTCTGATCCAAGTGAGGGAGGCACATAGTTGGGTCCTGGTGTGTTCTTGGTGTCCTTCAGAAAGTGCCTTGAGGCCAATTTTGGCTTTGGACCTGTTCCTATGGTTGATGGAAGTAGTATATAAGGGGCTGATATTGGCCTGAGTTCGGTTTCATGTCTTGATTTAATCGTGAAAGACGGAGTGGATTTGTTAATTGTTGGCTCGTACTGTCCGGGACCAGGTGTCACTGTATTGGAGAGTGATGTTTGAGATCTAATATGAAACGATGCTTTTTTCCCTCCCAAATCCCTATTTATAGCATAGTCCGATGGCCCAGGAGTAACAATCTTTTCATTTTCTTTGGGTCTGATATGAAGAGATGATTTTGGTGCACATTTCTTAACCGAATCTATATTGGGATAATATGCTCCTGGTCCAGGCGATATCGTTTCGGTTCCATTATCTGGAATCCGCGTATGCAAAGTAATTGTTGGGGCCTCGTTTGCAAATGTTGGAGGTATAGAATAAGATCCGGGCCCTGGAATATCATTTTTATAATTCTTAACAGCTGTTCTTCCTTGCCCCATTGAAATCTTCAAAGATTCTTGCCCAAGAGGAGGCGGAACATAAGAAGGACCTGGTGTCTGTTCACTTATCGTTTTTTCAATCCTCTGACCAAAACTTACCTTCGGGCCTTCACCAACAGTGGAAGGAATATTGTGATACGGAGCTGATTCAATATTTTTCTTCGTTTCATATCTCCCTTTCATGCTAAATTTAGGTCCACTACCAAAAACAACTGGAGCATCATACGACCCTGGACCTGGAAGAGTAACAGCAGCTTTTTCCCGCAATGTTTTATTCTTCTCACTCATTCTTATAAATCATGGCGAAACTTTCAATAGTTCAATAACGAATTATCAGCCTTTTGTGATAAAGTGATTTTCTAAGTTTTCTACGATAGACTCTTTACACTAATAAACCTATCAAAAATATGACCAATTCCACAATGTCACTTTTATGATATTTTGATTAATAGTAGTCAATTTGCTTAGCTGTGTTTGGTCTTTCCTTTTTTGATGTCTCGTCCAACTGTTAACATCCTTACAGTCCAAGGAGCCAAGACCTCCACTGTTGAGCTTCCAAAGGTATACGACACACCAATCCGCGCTGAACTTGTTCATCACATTTACACCAACCTTGCTAAGAATGCTATGCAACCACATGGCACTGATCCACTTGCTGGTGTTAAGGTTTCCGCTGTCAGCTGGGGTCCAGGTCGTGCTAAGGCTCGTGTTCCACGTATCAATGGTTCTGGTTCAAACAGGAATGGACAAGGTGCCTACGCTAACTTCTGCCGTGGTGGTCACCGTTTTGCCCCCCCAACAATCCAACGCAGGTGGTTCCGCCCAGTTCCAATCAAGCAAAGGAGATACGCCATCGCCTCCGCTATTGCTGCCACAGCTGTTGCTCCACTCGTTCAAGCTCGTGGTCACCTCATCGAGAAGGTTAACGAAATCCCAATCGTTGTTGAAGCTGCTATCGAAGAAATCAAGAGAACCCGTGATGCTGTCGCTCTCTTAAAGGCTGTTGGCGTTTACCAAGACGTACAACGTGTTATGGATAACAAGGTTCACCGTGCCTCCAAGGGCAAGTACCGCAGGTCCGCCTTCAAGACAAAGAAGGGACCACTTGTGATCTTCAACGAAGACAAGGGAATCGCTAAGGCTTTCCGCAACATCCCAGGAGTTGATACCATCTCCGTTCAAAACCTTTCCCTCGCCAAGCTTGCTCCAGGTGCTCAACTCGGCCGCCTTACCATCTGGTCTGAAGCCGCTTTCAAGAACCTTGATGCCATCTACGAGAACAAGAAGAACTTCACACTCCCACGTGCTATGCTCACCAACAAAGATATCGATCGTATCTACTACTCTGATGAAGTTCAAGAAGTTCTTCGTCCAAAGTTGGAAATTGTCCAAATTCCAAAGGGCCGTTGCTGCAAGACCCTTGGTTGCTGCTCCGAATGGTGCCAAGCTCTCAAGGAAGTTGCTCAACTCCGTGAAGCTCACGAGAACAAGAAGAAGGATCCAAAGGTTGTTAAGGCTCTCTTTGAAGAAGTTACTAAGGCTACCCCAGCTACTCCAGAGTCAATGGCCGTTCAAATCCTCGATCACGAGTTCTAAGCCAATAAAGGATGAATGATTATATGAAATATAGCATTTTAATCTAACAATATCAATTCTCATCAAGCAGTGAGAAATAGAAATCCGAACCACCAGGTTTGAAAAACACTCTCTGTTTTTCGCTTTGTTTCATTGTAAACTCTATTCCATTCTTTTGATAATGAGGCTGATTCAAGTAATGATCAATATCTTCATCGTGATCAATCTTATCTCTTAAAATACATGGTTGATATATTGGAGAAACATCCAAAAAATTTGACGCGAACTCTTTTTGCAACTTTTTTATACTACCGCTTATTGAATCATTAATTTGAAAAGTCATTTCATACAATGGCCTTCCATTGGAAATATGAAAAGCAACTTTTTCGTATAATAAACCAGTGTACTTCTCACTGAATGATCTATTGAGCAAGGTTAAATAAGGATAGGATTTGGATGCAATTATCGCAATTGCACTATTCCGCAATTCACAGTATAATTGTGATAAACACCCGCCATTGTGAATGTTTTTCGCTATTTCATGGATTTCAGTCCCAAAGATAGGCTTGTCTCTGAGACTTGACCCAATAAAAGCTTCATATAATGATTTAAATGGAATATACCTCGTTTTCTCAAGGTAAACTATCAATCTTCCACAAAAAGAGAACAAATTATAAAGAAATCCAATTATTGATGATGGAGAAATAAATCTCATTTCTTTCTTATTTGATTTATAGCAGGTATCAAAACAATTCAGAAACTGAGATGCATATGATGTGATTGGACAACCCTTGATAACAAACATGTTAGGCTGCTGCTCAAGATTTAATAGTATATTGGTACATAACAATAGATCAGAGAATGAAACATGGGGAATAAACATATTGGGGGCTTCGGAAATAGAAAATCTCATGAAAGGGCAATACTTAGGTTTTTCATCATCATGAAGTGCTAAAAGCTGATGCGAAAGCTTGTATCTTTTATGAGCTAAATCAAATGTATTTGTTCTTGGACTTAATCCTTTATGCATGGAATCTGCAAGTTGGAAAAGTGATTTTTCAAGCTTCAAAATCCCAATACCAATTTCATCAATTGTCATGCTGAGAATAAGCTGGGCTTCTGAAAAAACAGTATATAATATTTTTGCGTTGTCTCCATCATGAGAAATACCCTCGCTTCCAACTACAATAGCTCTTATAGTGTCGTTGCAATCAAAGTCAGTTATGCTAATACTTTGACTAAGAGGATGCCTTGATGGATCAGCCCGATATGAAACACCAATTTCTTTCCATGATTTGTATTTCCTATCGGTTCCTCTATTGGAATATAAAACATCGGAACTTTTGGGAACAGAAATCTTCAAATCATCAATGAGATACTGGTGGAGGAGAGTTTTTTCATCATCAAAACTCGGAGTTGGGCTTCTTTTTCGATTCGAAGATACTTCATTTATTGGATCACTAATATATACATCAACTTGTTCATGATTCACAAATGCGTGCATTCCTTTTGTTACAGCACAAACATAATTCATTGATTTCAAAATTGAATCAACAATAATATCAGATTCATTATTTTGATTAAATGCTAAAGATACTTTTTTCTCCAAATCATCCGTCATTTTCATTCTTTTCATCAAAGATGATGTTCTATAATTAACAGATCCAATCCCCTGGATAGAATCATTCATTTTTTCTTTAATTTCCCTTTTATCATCATTATAAAACGTATTGTTAGTAAATATATCACTCTTAACATTCGTATTATCATTAGTTGTGACATTATCTAAACTCTGCATATTTGTTATATAATGGAACGATAAGTATAGCCAAAGGTTTTGAAAAAAATTGAATTCGTTTTCTTTGAAAAGAGATTATGTTTGAAATAAACAGTAATTTAAATTCGTTTCCCCTTTAACTTTGTATTATTATAACCTGAAATGGCGGAAACTGATTTGATTAGATTTCTTATTGCGATTTCTTTAAACCCTAATAAGATTGCATTTTTCCTGAGGGTTTCAAGATTTGAATGGATCTCATCAATGGTTGTATACCAATAGTTTTGAAGCCGGATTGAAATTAGTGTTAAATCCATTGGTATTTGGGAAGCGACGAAAAGTGTTTGAATTTGATGTTTTTCTCTGAAGAGCAAAAAATTTGAATATTCCCTTTTTGATATTACTTTTTTTGTGAAGAAATCTGATAGCTTGTCTTGTGTTTCAATCATGTATGGTGTGTTTCTGTTTTGCTCATAATGAATAATCTCCCATGGGCTTACTTTAAGCATTTCGCCTCCATCAATGAACCCAACTGTGTAACACTCAAATGGGTTTTCATCCATTGATTTTCGGATCTTTTCTATTACAGCAGAGAACACTTTAATTCCATTATTCTCCATATATGGTATTTCAACTTGACTATTAATGCTCAAATTTTTAGAGTTTTTCATAGATTCTTCATATTTCCATATCGGAACAATAAATGTTGGTGAATCAGGAAGCCGAAAAACAATCCTGGACTCCATTCCATCGAGATCATGAAAGGCAACTTTCAAAATCAAATGTGATAATGCAAACTCAATATCAATAATTTTTCCAAAAGATTTTAATGGCATATTTGAACATAACTCATATGGAGGGATAAATCCCCCAATTGAGCATTGTGCATGCAAATGTTTATGGCCCTTCCAAAAATATACAATTTCTTCTCCAACTTGTGGAATATATGTATGAAATTCATAGGAACACATAAAAACCCAATCTGGCATTTCATTTGGCAATGATAAATAATCATCTTCACTTGTCGAGACTGTATTGGATTCGCTGTATTCTTCATGCTCAAGCTGTTCAACTGAACCGGGCGGTGTGAATTCCTTGTATATAGTTTCGTACTGATTTCTTGTAAGGGGTAAACTCTTCCCTTCAATTATTGTTGGATTTGTGTACTCTCCACTTTCATCATAAGATATTAGTTCAAGTGAAGAATCCTTTTCAGTAATATCTCTATCATCAATATTCAATAAAAATATTCCCATGGTTTGATTCATTTTGCGAAAATGCTCACATGAATATTGTTCATCAGTGGCATCAATACATTTATCTTTTTTCTTTAAATCAATATCAGAAATCTTTAAAATTTTTGGTTGGGGTTCAACAATACTCCCATTTTGATCTAAAACAACTGATGAATCACTATTGTTGGATTCTATTTCACGTGCAAAAAACTCTTGCGTGTTAATAAATGGTTTAGTTGTTCTTGATAGATATGTGAAACCACCATTTATATCAGAAACAATAACATTTTGTCCATCATTAGTCCATACTACATTTTGAATACTGAAACTATGCTGAATATCGATATCAATAATTGGAACACCATAATCAATATTCCAAATCCTTACAATATTATTAGATCCAGATATCAGTACTATCCTTGGATCATTTGGATTGGCTACTAATGTTGTTGGATGATTAATATATTGATTATTGATCAAAGAATGTATTACCTCCCTGGAAAAATGATCCCACACACATAGCGATCTGTTTGATAATGACACAATCCGAGTTTCGTCACAGTTAAATATTGCATATCTCGTTTTTGATCTACTACTATATGGAATTGATTCTGATAGATCAAATTGCTGTGAAAACAATTCGTTTTTGGATTTCACTAATACAATAGATTTTTCATTTGATGAAAAGCAAATAAAAGTACCATAATCTAATTTTGAAGGAATGAAAGTGACAGTAGAGCTAAAATTTGAAGGTAATCGTCGGAAAATCCCCTTAATAATATCAATCACATAAAGAAAACCTGATTCAAATGAACATACAAGTAAAGAATCCCTTTCAGTAAAAGCAAAGGATCTAATCTTATAAGTTCCTGAAGGATTGATAGATAGTAATTGATAGGTGTGGCATCCAAGACCATTATTATTAAAACTCCATAAACAGAGATGTCCATTTTCAGATATAACTCCAATGTATGAACCAAGATTCGAAACTTTCATGCTTAATATGGGGCCATCAGAGTAAATTCTTTTTACGAAAATACCCGTTCTCAGAGAAAAGAGGCAAACAGTCCCATCAATAGAACTTGATAACAAAAAACTATTTGTTGGATGAATTTGAACAGAGGAAATAGCTTTGTTATGAGCTGTATATGAAAGCATAAGTGATAATCCAGGAAATTTCCAAATTTTCACCAATGAATCATCTGATCCAGTAATCAGAATCTGATTAGTGGCATCGACTTCCATTTTTGTGACTGATTCGAAGTGTCCGACTGTCCTTTTGGATGGTTTCAGCATATATTTAGTAAATTTATAAGAAAATAACCTATTAACCATGAATAAATCATTAATTTTAGAGTTAGATTCAGTATTGTTTTGAGATATTTGTGATTTTTTCAATATTTTAGGACAAATACTCCTAAATATATTAATGATATGATTATGGTCAATATCAGGATACAAATTAGTTTCCAAATAATCATATCTATGGAAACCTCCAAAAATTGAAACAGGAAACAAGTTTTTCCTTTGGCAATCATCTATAAAAGCGTTTCCTATTTCAGGAAACGCTTTTTTAAGATATTTTGCTAGCAAAAAATGGAAAACAGGATCATTTTCTTTCATTTCAAATTTGATAAAAATGATAATGTTTCGAATACTCTCCTGATTAATCTCAAAGAACTTTTAGTCATTGCGAATTCATTGTTAGTAACAAATTGTTAATTTGTTTTGAAGAATTGATGGAATTAAATTATGACTCAAAGTTATCCATTTTAATATTTTTCATTCAAATAAAAGAGAATCATTTGAAGGGTTTCGAGATCTGATTCATAATCGAATCAGTTATCCAAGTGTTGAAAAAACAGGTGATGTTTATGATATTTGCTATTCTCTTTGTCAATTTCTTAATGATAATTCATCTAACCCAGTTCTCTCCATCATGGTTTAAAACCAAGACAAAATGATGATAACATTCTACAAATAGTGTGTTCTTTTTGACTGTATTGAAAAAACAGAGGGTAATTGCATTGGGTTCTTTTTTTATGAACATGATGTCATCAGGAAATGTTCTTGTGGCCCAACATATTTTTAATATTACGAATACAAACATTGGCCTTAGAAAACACGATTCTTACTGGAAAGAATAACCCATTTTTCAATATTATGGGAAGTATTAAATTTTCAATCTAGTCACTTTACTAAATTTACAGCCATTCAAATATGGAAACAATTTTTTTAAAAAGATTCCAATTAGTAGCAAATAATTAGAATAATAGCACTTTATTATAAGATTTATATTCGTATAATTCCATATATTCTCTTTGCTCAATGTGTTCATTCTGATAAAGAATTGCATATTTTATCAAGTATATAGAATTAATCGAGGAAGGTTCGAAAAATATAGATCAATTGCTCGAAAAAGTCCATAATTCCATAACTATTTCCATTTCTTGGAATAATTAAACAAATTATGATCTCTTTTCTAATCCTTGAACTATTTGGGTACGTTTTTGCCAATTATGTCCGTTAAATATAACCAAGTATATAATTCAAAATCAAAGAAACCCAGGTAATCACACTTCAAGTTCCAAGAGATTAACTTGTGTTTGATTAGAATACCCCTCACAATCAGCCTTGTTGGGGAAATTACAATTACCAAGGGACTTGAAGACACCATCTCAGGCTATATTATGACGGTTCCATCGGATCGAAAACAAGACACTGAAAACTTGACACATATAGCCCTTTATAGAAGGAATCTTTTACATAATGTTTTTATTGTTTTCTTTGGCAAAAGTAAAACTGTAGCTTTCGTGGCTGGGCTAAAAGTGAAAAAGTACCACACACAAAGTCATTATTATGTTCCTTTCCCATTCATCAGCTAAGCCGAATAATGAAAAAGTAATTCTTTGTCTAATGCTTAGCTTATATCTATTAGAAATAGTTGAGAAAAAGCAGCTAATATCATCAAAAAATGATCTATTGTTTTTCAATGGTCTTTTTTATGTTTGCAAATCAACACATTGTGCCTCTTCCAAAAATCATGTTTTAGAATTATTCATTTTACATGTTGTCTTTTTGAATTCATTAGATTTTTTTAAGTATTTGAGCAAATTGGTCTATTTCATATCAAATGGAATCCAATTCAATCAATTTTTTTCGATTACAAAAGAATTATCATATTTGTCGAATTCTCTCGCTATATTCTCCAAAAAAGAACTCAAAACTACAAAAAAAATAACAACTATTTCGATCATTATTATTGGATTAAATTTATTATTAATTATTAATATAAAGAATTTTGAAAAAAATGATGTGACAAAACAATACATAGATGTTATAAAAACTATTGCCAAGTTTTTGGAAAAAGCCATCAATCCCTCGATTGGGCCTCTAATGTCATTCAGGTTGAATGATAATGATATTATTTGGAATGTTGGTTTGGGGTGTGAAAGTGAAAGCATAAATCAAGGAAGGTCTTATGTCAATAACAATTTTGATATATCAAATTGTTTCTTCTCAAGAAATTCTGTATACAATGGAGATGGAGGTGTAATATTTGTAGAAATTGATTCTTACTCAATGAATATCAATTACTCAATGTTCTATAACTGCGTTTGTTCTTCCTGGGGAGGAGCAATATACTTCTACTCTACTAATTCAAACATCAGAATGATATGTGCTAATAGTTGCACTGCTTCTGGATTTCAGTTTGCTTTGCTTCAAGCATCTCAGCTGAATCAAGTGGAGTATCTATCAGTATCAAGTTGCTCTCATACTACATCCGATGTTTATTCTACATACTTATGCACAGGTAATCAGAGAGTTGACAACACAAACAGTTCTATGAACAATGCTAAAGAGGGTTCTGGTATTGATATCTCTTCTCCGTCCTCGTTCTCAAGCTCACACTGCGCTTTCTCAAACAACAAGGTTTCTGATGGCATTTGCATAGGCTTCTATTCTGGCCAAGTAACAATATCAATGTCATATGCTATCATTGTTCATAACAACAGCCCGTCTCAATATGGAGTTGTATATGTCGAAGGAGAAGGATCTATAAATATGATGTATTGCATATACCAAAATAATCAAGACTATCTATTCTGTGTATCTTCAGGTTCTCTTGAAGTGTCTCATTCTTTCATATATCACTCTGCATCATTATCTACTTCAACAGAAGTATCAACATCAAATAATAATTCATTCACTTATAGAATCACTTATCAATTACAATTCTTCAATTCTCTTCATTGTAATACTGATATACCTCTCATAGAAACAACACCCCTAATCACATTAGAGAAATCTCCAATAAGATCATTGGAAGAAACAATCAGAAAAACAAATGAAGAAACATTGAGAATGACTCATGAGAATACAATCGATCAAACAATAAAAGAAACTCCAATTAACTCTCCTGAAATAACTCCTGCTTACACACTAAATAGATCTCCGTTTAGCACTCCTGAAGAAACTCCAATGAACACTATAAATGAATCTCCAGTTCGCACTCCAGAAGAAACTCCAATGAACACTATAAATGAATCTCCAGTTAGCACTCCTGAAGAAACTCCAATGAACACTATAAATGAATCTCCAGTTAGCACTCCTGAAGAAACTCCAATGAACACTATAAATGAATCTCCAGTTAGCACTCCTGAAGAATCTCCAATGAACACTATAAATGAATCTCCAAATAGATCTAATGATGATTCAAACGAAAACAAATCGAATTCAATACTCTTGTATACAACAGGTGGTGTGTTAATGATAATTGTAGTGGTGGTATATTACATATTTGGAAGTCGAAGGAATCGAAATCAGAATGATCATTCATCATCATCATCATCAATAGAAATGGAGGAGAAAAACCAGATAGAAGAGAATAGCAAGAAAGATAAGTGTAATGGTAATGATGATGAAAATGATGGTAAGAACGATCATCATAATTATTGTCTCTAGTCCATCTCTCTTCTGATCATAATAAAAGAAGATATTCTATTTTCATTGTGGCTGAATGATAATGATAATATTTAGGATGTTGGATTGGAAATTGTACTCTTTATGTTGTCTTTTCGAACAATCTTCGATTTGGAGATATCAATGTGTTGAGAATCCCTTGAATTAATTTCTCTTTTGTTAAAGGCAAAAAATGAGATTATTGTGGCATTTTATAGTTGATGCCTGAAGTTGTTTTTCAGTATCAAAACCAAACAAAACTAGTTGAAAAGGATGTTTTGTTGTGTTTAAAGAGATATGTTAATGATTATTTTACAAAAGATCGAATTATTTTGAGTGATTCATGTGATTTTAGAGTTTTTTGTCATTTCATTGATTTTCTTGTATCAGGACGTATTCCTAGTGATAGAAATGATCAGATTGGAGTAATTAATATGTTGAGAGAATGGGAATCACATTTTGGAATTCTTGAGTGTTTTTGTTCTCGTCTTTGTTGCCAAGAGAAAGATGGAATTGTTGTTTATAATGGAGACAAGTATGAAGTGAATATTGGATGTTTGTTGTTTCATAGTGGAGTTTTTCGGGAATTCTACAAGAATAGTTGTGGAATGGTTTTTAACTTTGATTCATCATATTCTAGAGAATCATTTGAAGTGTTTCTAGATC
>Ga0074193_1000211_pt1 | contig 107455 bp, 86 predicted proteins | sample EPASupsiteHSE605_FD_64523 | JGI IMG/M metagenome (GOLD analysis project Ga0074193, IMG submission 64523) | Bioremediated contaminated groundwater from EPA Superfund site, New Mexico - Sample HSE6-05 | ecosystem: Environmental > Aquatic > Deep subsurface > Groundwater > Contaminated ... | reverse complement strand
GGGCCTTCGATGCATTGACCTCTGGAATCAAACAACTCAACGCGGTCGGTTCAACGATGCTGACCAGCATGCAGGGATTGCTCGGGTATTACCCCCACAAAATAACCAATGGCCCGCTGGAAGGCCTGAACAACAAAATCAAGACCATAAAACGGCAGGCCTATGGGTTCCGTGACATGGAGTATTTCAAACTCAGGCTCTACAACCTCCACAACTCCAGGTACGCGTTTGCCGGATGAACCAAATAACCTGCCGGCCGACATATTGCCCACCTTTTAACAACGCGGCTATTTCCGGTCAGGTTTATTGACTGGTTAGATTTTCAAACTGGTACAATGTCAAGCCTGAAAGATTTATCGTTAAATCGTGCCTGCAAAATTTCGAGATTATTTTTTCTCGTGGCGACCCAGCTCATGACATTTTGCTTATTTTCGTCTGAAATCCTAGCGCCAAGAATTACCCCGTCCAGTAGTTCTGGCGGAAATTGGTGAACACCAGGGCCAAGTTCGTGCTCGACTATCCTCCACTCTTCTTCATACCCCCAGAAGTCAGCTTTTGCGAGAAGCGCTTTTGTGCTCTGGGTTTCATGATTATCCAAAATTAAATTGAGCTTTGGACGTTCGGCTTGATACACAACACGCTGCGCTCTTCCAAAAAATGGTGTTGTTGAGGAAGCCTTAAAGCGTAAGCAAATTCCCCTATGCGAGTCAGCATAGTGGGACCACATCAAAATGTGATTGCATCGTGCCGACAATGAAAGTACTCCGGCCAGTTCGACCACCTTTGCCATCGATTCCTTCAGTGTTTGATATGCTAATATCGAGTTGTTGTTTCGTGTGCGATCCTTAAGTACACTTTTTACGCTTGCACGTCTGTCGGCCCTTGAAAGATGAGGCATGCGGCGTTTATACAAACCATCTAAATACGTGGCGAATTGGTTTTCTGTTGCATCAAGCGTTGCTACTGGAGAACAGTCAAAAGGGTCATTAAACTCAGATGGTTTCGGGAAGTAGAGTTCGTTGTGTGTAAAAATACGTTCTGCAAACGAGCTGGAGGTGTCCGACAGTGATCGGTACTTGTACAGATATTGTATTTGGTCATCTACTGGTGTTTGCATATAAATCTAACGGTTCAATAAGTGGAATCTTGTCCGTCATATTACCCTTTGTGGATGGACAAAATTTCCACCTATTCTTATATTAGTCTCGTAATATGGAATTGCGTCTTGTTTTTTGTCCGCGTATTGTTTATTTGTTGAGAATGTTCCACATATTGCGATATTAGGTAACGATATATGGAAAGTCAAAAGAAAAGTACGGCGAAATTTCATCCGAATCCAAGCCTCAAGCTCATGGATCAGGTGCGTGAAGTGTTGCGATTTCATCATTACGCGTACCGCACCGAGCAAACTTATTGCCAGTGGATACTGCGTTATATCTATTTCTTTGGCGGCACGACCCATCCGAATAAGCTGGTGACAAAGGATGTCGAGCGGTTTCTTTCCCATCTCGTGACCGATGGCAAGGTAGCTGCTTCCACACAACGACAGGCCCTGAACGCGCTGGTCTTTCTTTATCGGGAAGTTCTTGATAGACCGCTTGACGATGAGATCGCCCCGATCCGCAGCAAGCAACAGCAAAAACCGCCCACTGTGCTTGTGCAGGCGGAGATTCAGGCTTTGCTCGGCGCGATGACGGGCAAACATGCGCTGATGGCCAAGCTGCTGTACGGCGGCGGCCTGCGATTGCTCGAGTGTATCCGCCTGCGCATTCAAGATGTTGATTTTGGCCAGGGACTCATTTTTGTCCGGGGTGGGAAGGGGGGGAAGGATCGGACGACCATCCTCCCTGTGAATCTGCAGGAAGAACTGCGCCGCCAGGTTGAGGCCGTGAAGGCGCTGCATCATCAGGATTTAGCAGCAGGGTTCGGCGCGGTGCATATCCCGGAGGCTTTGGCCAGAAAATACCCGAACGCCGAACGGGAAATCGGCTGGCAGTGGGTGTTCCCGGCGAAGGAACGTTCTATCGACCCGCGTTCAGGCAAGGAGATGCGGCATCATGTGCTTGAGTCCGGATTACAGAAGGCGGTGAAACGGGCAGCGACCCAGGCCGGGATCGACAAGAAAGTCGGCTGCCACACCCTGCGGCACAGTTTTGCTACCCACATGCTGGAAAACGGGGTGAACATCCGGGTGCTGCAGGAACTTCTCGGCCATGCCGACGTCAAGACCACCAAAATCTATACCCATGTCATGGCCCGCGATCTTCGCAAACTGCAAAGCCCGTTGGACCGGCTCTGAATGCCGATAAACGCGCCGCCGCGACCGGTTGCATCGCAAGATAGAATCCATGAGACCTACCTCGTTTGTGTGGCTCCCATGCTCCGGCGTGGGAACAATGCCGTGACGCTCCAAGCGTCATAAAACCGAGGGAAGAATACGGTTCTCCAAACTGGAATATATCCAGCAAAGCCCCGTGAAACGAGGATACGTTGACCGCTTGGTCAAGGAGACGCTTTATCAAGCGGAATGATTTGGATAAGCGGGGGAATCGGCATTGCCTCCTGGGGCTGAACACAACGGGACGCTGAGCGTCCAGGGCTGCGTTCCCACGCTGGAGCATGGGAACGAAAAACAAAGGGGCGCCGCAGCACTACTGCGGCGCCCCTTTGTCGCGTAATGAAGCAGTGGTTCAGCCTTTCTTCACCTTGGGAATAAAGATCTGATCCGGGTCAAGGACATCGTGGATGAAGTGCAGTTCCTCCTTGGTTGGCGGCGCGGTTTCGCCGGCAACGCGGGAGATATCGAGATCGAACTGGCACAGCTCCTTGATCTCCGCCGGGGTCTTGCCGGGATGACAGGTGTCGAGATACATGTGGCCGTCCTGCTCATCGAAACGGAACACGCCAGCGGTGCTGATAACCCCTGAGGGACCACCGCGAAAGGCCGATCCGTACAGTTCGCGGCGATGCACCCACTCGCCGCCCGGCCATTTTTTGACCCGCCAGCCGGGGCTGGTGATGTAACTGACGTGCTCGACAAAGCGGCGTTTCTCATGCACCATGATGAATACGGTGCGCTGGGCAAACGAATTGATGTCCGGGTTGCCGCCGCTGCCGGTGAGACGCAGTTCCGGCTCCAGGTAATTGCCGATGCAGGTGGTGTTGACGTTGCCGTACTGATCGATCTCCGCCCCGCCGAGGTAGCCGAGATCGACATAGCCGCGCTGGGCGATGGAAAAGGCATCGAACAAACCGGAGGAACGGGAGGCCCCGGATTCGCAGCGGGCATCACCGACCGAGGTCGGCAGTTCCGGTGGCCGTCCATCCAGGGTGCCTGCCTCGAAAATCAGTTTCAGGTTGGGAGCATGGGTCTTCTGAGCCAGCATGATGGCCACCATGGGCAGACCGGTGCCGGCAAAGACGATTTCATTATCCTGCACTTCTCGTGAGGCGGCGCAACATAAAAGGTCCGCCAGATTATATTCTTCAGGCGCTGCGTACTTGCTCATCGTTCTTCCTCCCTTCTATTTGCGGGGTCTGTAGTTGAGGGCGGTGTTGGCCCGGAGGTTCAGCATACGCTGCCAGCCCAGTTTCTCCAGGTACCCGATGTGATCCAGTCCGAAAATCCACTCTTTGGCGAAGGCGTCAAATCCTTCCTGGGTGCGGGTATTGGTGTAAAAATCCTTGAGAAAGGCTCCATCAACGTCGTACTTGCCGAACATACCGGTGGGGTGCGCGCCAAAAGGACACTCGAGGATATGATCGACCTCGAAGGTGGCGATGGTGTTCTGATCGGCATGGCGGCGCAGATACTCCTCGGGCACGATTTCCTCGGCCATGACGATGGTGATGTCGGCTGCCCGGGCCACCTCGGGATCGGAGTATAGCTGGCCGCCCACCCGCACTGTGCCCTCCTCGCCCACCTGCTGCACACAAAGAATGGCCACATCGACCTTGGCCGCCGGGATCAACACCTGGGATCCGGCACCGTAGAAGGGATCCTCGGCAAAGATGTATTTATGCTTGGCGATACGCTTGCCGTCACGTTTACCGGCCCGGCCCAGCACATCGAACTCCGGATTGTGTATGTCGGTGCCGAGCGAGGTCTGGGTGACCGCATAGGGTGCTCCTTGCGCGGCAGCGGTGAAACGGAACAGCATCTCGGCGTGACTGTAATCCTCGACCAGAATCTCTTTCTTGCCGACCTTGCGCGATAGGTTGGCCCCGTACTTGCCGTACAATTCATGGCCGACCCAGCACGACTCCCAGATGTCGACGCAACCGGCGCCGACCAGAAACTCGGTCTGCGGACCGCCGTTGACCTCGATCAGATGGAGGCCGCGCTTCTGCTGGCGGATCAGTTCAAAAATAACGGCAAAGGGGCGCCGCCAGATGGTAAAACCGGAAAAGGTCAGGCTGGAGCCGTTCTTGACGATCTCGGCCGCCTGTTGCAGGGTGATTCGTTTATCCGTGCTCATGTATTCCTCCTTACGGTTCAGGCCGACAGCCCCCGGAGAATCTCACGGGAGATGATCAGGCGCTGGATTTCACTGGTGCCTTCGTAAATGGTGGTGATGCGGACATCGCGGGTGTAGCGTTCAATGGGAAAATCCTGGGTATAGCCGTAGCCGCCCAGCATCTGGAGGGCACTGTAGCAGGCGCGGTTGGCACTCTCGGTGGCGTACATCTTGGCCATGGAGGCCTCCTTCGCATACGGCTTGCCGTTTTCCTTGCGATGAGCGGCACTCATCAGCAAGAGCCGGGCGGCCTCCAACTCGGTGTAGGCATCGGCGATCATCCACTGAATAGCCTGGAAATTGCTGATTTTCTGATTGAACTGGACACGCTCGCTGGCATAGCGGGTGGCATGGTCCATGGCCGCCAGACCGATGCCCAGGCCCAAGGAGCCGATACCGATACGGCCACCGGCCAGCTCGGCCACGGCGATGCGGAAACCGTCGTTGAGCTTGCCCATCAGCGCCGAGGCCGGAATCCGGCAGTTATCGAATACCAGTTCGTTGGTGGCCGAGGCGTGCTGGCCCATCTTGTGTTCTTCCTTGCCAATGGTCAGACCAGGGGTTCCGGCCTCGACCAGGAAGCAACTGATGCCTTTGCCCTTGGGCGCTTCCTTGTCGGTCACTGCCCAGACGACGAACACGCCGGCATAGGGAGCGCTGGTAATGAAGATCTTAGAGCCATTGAGCACGTACGAATCGCCGTCCTTGGTGGCGGTGGTACCCATGCCCGAGGGGTCGGAGCCGGCACAGTTCTCGGTGAGTCCGAAACTTCCGGCGGCATACTCTCCCGAACAGATTTTGGGAATATACTTGCTTTTCTGCTCTTCGGTGCCGATAGCCTGGATGACCTCGCAGACCATGTTGTTGACCGACACCGTGACCGCCGTTGAGGCGCAGGCCCGGGCTATCTCAGTCATGGCCACGCTGAAGGCAATCACGCCCGCCTCGGAACCGCCGTACTCTTCCTTGACGTTGAGGCCCATGAACCCCAGTTCGGCCAGTTTTTTCAGGTTGGCGAGCAAGGTGGCCCGGTCCTTTTCCTGGTCGAGCTTGGCGGCAACCGGCTCCAGCTCGGCCTTGGCAAAGTCGCGGGCCGTGTCCTGGATCAGTTTTTGTTCCTCGGTTAAGTCTAAATCCATATCCAACTCCTCTTATTCGTGTTGTCGTGTCCTGCTTTCCAATCTGACCGGTGACGACACCGCCCGTTCAGGACGATGGTGCCGTCACCGGGGTATCATCAATGTTCATGTACGTAAAACGGCCACTTATGGAAGAACCACTCGTTCCAGAGCAGGGGAATGATCCACCAGAAGTTCCAGATGAGCGATTCGCCGTGCGAAAATCGTTCCGCCAGTTCGGTCATGTGATGGTTGCCCAATCCCCAGTGGCCGAAATTACCGTAATAAAAAATCCAATAGAGAACCGCGGCAAAAAAGAGGACGCCGATGGTGCGGAATAAGAAACCGCCCCAACTGTCAACGTTGCTGCCGGGGGCCATGTCATCGAAATAATGGTGCCAGATGAGGAAGGGAATGAGGGTGAAACCGGCGATCTCCGCCGAATGAATCCAGAAAAAGCGCTGCACTTCGGATGCCCCCTTGGCTGCCTCAAGATGCTGCATGGTGTCGGCCGGAACCCAGAGTGGGATGAGCTCACGGCAGAGCAGTGCAATGGCATAGGCAGCGATAAAGGAGATGGCCGTGGAAAGGATGCCCTTCCAGGGCTGGGGCAGAGTGATGGCGCTCCAGGGTTTCATCCGCCAAACGTTGGGGGTCATAAAGAGGATAACAATAGCCCATTCCCACCAGCCGAACACCCAATGGACATGCGAAGTACCGGCAAGACCCGTCCACCAGGAAGGATTGAGCACTGCTCCGGGAAACACCACACCGAAAAAGGGCGCGATCAGCACCGCATAGCAGAAGAGCGTGATCATCGAGGCCCAGCCGATTTCCGCCAGTCCCTTGGCCGGTTGTTTGAGATCGGACGGCATGTGCGGCCATTTCCCGAAAAAGATGGTGAACACCGGGTAGGTGTAAAAACCAATAAGCACGAAGCAAACCACTGCGATCTGCGCGAGTTTGCCCGTAGCTCCGGCCGCCGCCACCTTGGGCAGCTTGCCGGCCGCATTGGCCGCCTCCAGACCGTAGTAGCTGAGAAAATTGAAACCGATCCCCAACACGCGATAAAACAGGACATCAATGACAAACCAGACGATGACCAAGTTGGCAATAGTCTGGATGATGCCGCGCATCGGCTGGCCGATATTCTGAAAAGGCCAGTCGCCGAGAAACATGTGCTGCCAGAGCCCGACCAGAATCATCATGGCGAGATACATGACGAACGGATACGGGAACCACCCGATCGGACCCCGCGGATCACTGAAAATATACCAGGTGATCATTGCGAGGATGAAAAATACACAAAATGAGATAATGCCGGTCAGGGGCTGCCCCCAACGTGGTTTTAACGCTCCCACTGCCATACGATGTTCCTCCTTTTTGGGATGATATTGAACGCTCTTCTTCTCTTCGTACAACGGGCGGGCAGTGCTTCCTTGTCCCCCGAGCCTGCCACCGCTGAAAGCCCTCCTTTTTTGCGTGTTGTTGACTTGACGAGCCTGTTTGCCTCTCTCAGAAAAGTCTCCCTTGGACCGGAATGACAGCAAAGAAATCTCTCTGCACGAGAGACACCCCTTGTGTTCTCCCTACTGCCATCCCGGCCTGAGGAGATTGTGCCCCCCTTGGACATCCTGACTGCAGCTACTCCGCACCGTTGCGTGTTTCAATGTCAGGGGGATTAAGTGCATCTTGATGGTGCTCAAAAACGGTCTCTCTATTACCGCTTGACGATCATGGCCACGGCCTCGCCGCCGCCCAGGCAGAGCGAAACCAGGCCGCGTTTCTTGTCTTGCCGGACCATCTCGTGCAGCAAGGTCACCAGCAGACGGCAGCCGCTGGCACCGATGGGATGGCCTAGGGCGACACTGCCGCCGTTGACATTGACCTTGGCCGGATCGAGTTCAAGTGTTTTGAGCGCGGCCACGGTGGAACCGCTGAAGGCCTCGTTGATCTCATACAGATCGATCTCTTCCTTGGAGATGCCTTCTTTCTCCAGGCATTTGGGCACGGCCCAGATCGGCGCCACCAGCACGTACTTCATATCAATGCCGTAAGAAGCCTGGGCACCGATGGTGGCCATGATGGTGCAGCCTAGGGCCTCGGCTTTCTCCCGGCTCATCACCACCACGGCCGCGGCGCCGTCGCTGATGATCGAGGCGTTGCCGGCGGTGGTGACCCCGCCCTGTTTGAAGGCCGGTTTCATTTTGGTCAACTGTTCATAGGTGGTCTCCACTGGGCATTCATCCTGCCAGAACACCTTGGGATCGCCCTTTCTCTGCGGGATCTCCACGGACACGATCTCTTCCTCGAATTTGCCGGCAGCCTGTGCGGCCAGGGTCCTGCGGTAGGATTCTGCGGCATAGCGGTCCTGATCCTCCCGGCTGACCTTGTAGCGTTCGGAACAGAGTTCGTTGGAAATGCCCATGTGGAAGTCGTTGACGATATCCCACAACCCATCATGCACCATGTGGTCGTGCATGGTCGCATCGCCCATCCGGTAGCCGAAACGGGCTTTTTTGAGGAAATACGGGGCCATGCTCATGCATTCCATGCCCCCGGCCACCACCACCTCGGCATCGCCGGTCTGCACGGCCTGAGCCGCCAGCATCACTGCCTTCAACCCGGACCCGCACACCTTATTGATGGTCACCGCCTCGACTTCCCAGGGCATGCCCGCCTGCACCGCTGCCTGCTTGGCCGGATTCTGGCCATAGCCGCAGGGCAGGACCAGACCCATGATCGTTTCGTTGACCTCTTCCTTGGCGATGCCCGCCCGGCGAACCGCTTCCTCAATGACAATGGCCCCCAGCTTGGTGGCGCCCATATTGGCCAACGTGCCGTTAAAACTGCCCAACGGGGTCCGAACCGCACTGACAATCACTGCTTCTCGCATACTTTTCTCCTTCTTTGCGACATAACGTCTTGATATCTTGATACATGGATGGAGGCGCCGGCGTATGTCCAGCGGGGGGCTGCTTGCCGGCACCCCATCCTATTGCCTGTTTACCTGTTTTTAAACACCGGTTTTCTTTTTTCCATAAAGGCCGTCACCCCTTCTTTCTGATCTTCCGTTGCAAAAACACCTTCAAAACAACGAGCCTCATAGGCGATTGCCGATTGCATATCCATATTGCGGCCGCCATTGACGGCAAGCTTGGCGGCCTTGACGGCAAGCTGCGGCTGATGGGAAATTTTCATGGCCAATGCCCTCGCCTCGTCAAGCAATGCTCCCGCAGCCACCACCTTATTGAGCAAGCCGATTCGATACGCCTCGCCGGCATTGATGTAATCGCCGGTATACAGCAGTTCCTTGGCCTTGGTCATGCCGATCAGGCGCGGCAGTCTCTGGGTTCCGCCGCCTCCAGGAATCATACCGATTTTGATCTCCGGCTGGCCAAAGGTCGCGTTCTCGGCGGCAATCCTGAGATCACAGGCCAGCGCCAATTCGCAGCCGCCCCCCAGAGCCAGGCCGCCGATGGCGGCAATAACCGGCTTTTCCAGTTCCTCCAGGCAATCAAAAACCGCGTGCGCTTCCTTAAAAAACCAGCCCGCCTCCGCAGGGGTCGCAAAGGTGTTGATTTCACTCATGTCAAATCCGGCGGAAAAGCACTGGTCCCCACCGGTGAGGATCACGACTTTAAGGTCCTCATTCCGTTCAATCTCGGTCAGCACGGTACCCAGCTCGCTGAGCACCTGGCTGTTGAGCACATTCAGGTTTTCAGCCCTCTGCAGGGTAATGATGGCCAGATGACGCTCTTTGTGCATGCAAATCGTCTTGTATCGCATTTCCTGTCTTCTCGTGCACGTACACCGGAGTAGCGGCGTTCCTCTTGCCGGTCATAGGAAAAACAAAGAGAATATGGCCATGCCAGCAATATGCAGCCAAGGGAACATCAGCCCGATTCTGTCTGCCGGTCTTTGCATGTACTGTACCAATCAGACCATACATGCTATCGACCTGAAATAGGGGCACTCTGAAAAAAAAGCAAAAACGAGATGACTGCTGCGGGTGCAGCAAATGATGCATTTCACCCCGTGCAATCAGGCGCCACAAATAAAGAAATTATGCAATACCGATGGAATGGCGACATGTTAGGCGTATTGAAGGATATCCTTCACCGTCCATTTTCATTTTCAAGAAGCACCGGGCTGCACAGGCATGAAAATTTGGCACAGGAGAAGAATCCCGGGGGCGATTTGTTCAAAGAACCTTAGCAAGAGAGAGCAAATCCCTTTGCAGGCATGCTCGCCGCAAAAACCGCACTGTCCATCCCGTTTGCGACCCATCTCGCTCGACGCCTCAGGCGGGTGCCCCTGGTGGCAGCTACACTTCGATGCCGTGTTTTTCGATGCGGTAGATCAAGGTGGGCCGGGAAATGCCGAGCAGTTTAGCGGCCCGGGACTTGTTGGCGCCACTCATGTCAAGCGCCTGGATGATCAATCGTTTGATCAGATCGTCAAGCTGTATTCCCTCGGGCGGGATGTTCATGACCAGCTCTTCTTTCTGCGAAGATGCATGGTAAGGAAAGGCGAGGAAAGCCAGATGGGCGGATTCGATCTGTTCGCCATCCTCCATTAAAATCACCCGTTCAACCGCGTTTTTCAGTTCCCGGATATTGCCCCGCCAGGGATACTGCACCATCATTTTTCTGGCCTCCGGCGAGATGCCGCGAAAGTTCTTGCTGAATTTTTCGTTGAATTTATGCATGAAGAATTCGGTCAGCGGGATGATGTCGGCTTTTCGCGCCAACAGCGGCGGGACAACCACCCTGGCGACATTCAACCGGTAATAGAGGTCCTCGCGAAAGGTTCCGGCCTGCACCTGGGTCGCCAAACTTTTATTGGTGGCCGCGATCACCCGGACATCCATTTTCTTTTTCTGCGTCCCGCCTACCGGATAAAATTCCCGTTCTTCCAGGAAGCGCAGCAGATTCACCTGGGCAGCCGGATGCAGTTCACTCACCTCGTCGAGCAGCAGGGTGCCGCTGTCCGCCATCTCGATCTTACCCTTCTTGCCCTCGTGCAGGCCCCCGGTAAAGGACCCCTTTTCATAGCCGAACAGTTCGGACTCCAGGAGTTCCTTGCTGATCGCCCCGCAATTGATGCCGACAAAGGGCTTGTCGTAGCGGCTGCTGCGCTGATGAATCATCCGGGCGACCACTTCCTTGCCCACCCCGCTTTCCCCTTCGATCAGCACCGAGGTGTCGTATCCCTTGGCCACCTTGTCCGCAAATTCGAACACCTTCTTGATCCCTTCGCTCTCGCAGACGATATTCTCCAGGTTGAACTTCTTGAGATAGGCCCGGCGCAACTCCTGCACCTCCTTTTTTAAACGCAGGTTTTCCAGGGCCTTTTCGATTACCAGCTCAAACATCTCAATTTCCAGAGGTTTGACCAGGTAGTCATAGGCGCCCTTTTTCATCGAGTGCACGACCGTTTTGACATCCTCGTAGGCGGTCATCATGATGATCAGGTGATCATGGCCCAGCAATTTAATCTGCTCCAGCGTTTCAATGCCGTCGATGCCGGGCAGCCTGATGTCGAGCAGCACCAGATCGACGGGATGCTTCTTGAGCAGACGGATGGCCTCCTCCCCGCTGCCGGCGATCAGGGGATCGTATTTTTCGCACAGGATGGCGCGCAGGGAATTCTGCAACAGCTTGTCGTCATCGACAATCAGGATCTTGTATCGATACATCGGGTTTCCTCCAGCAAGAGCCGGTTACGAACTTGATATACAGGTTCAGGGTTCCCCATCCACCTGCAGCGACCGCGAGGGGGAACTCCATTCGAGATACATTGAGGGTTTCATCATTTCTTCATGGATGGTGGAGTAAAAGATACACCAGACAGCCCGCTTACTCAAAGCATCCATGGAGAGTCAAATGTTTGTCCGTTCCCAGCTATTCCCTCAAAAACTACGTCGTCATAGATCGACTTCAACGATCTTTAACAAGGCTGGCTCAATGCATCCTCTCTATTCCGATACACGAATTTCGGTTCTATTGACGATTGGTTTTTTCTACCTCGCGGTTTCCTTTTTGCTTCGGCTGGTTCTTTTTTTCGTCTTCGCTGCTCCAGCAGGAGCTACATTGATCGTCCTGCTTCCGACTGTAGGCCTTGGCGTTCTCAATGATCTCGTAACACTTTGCGCCCTTCTCGCTCCGTTATCATTGTATCTTTTTATTCTTCCGAAAAAAATCCACCAATCGTTCGTTGGAAAAGTTCTCCTTGCCGGGATCATTTGGGTAGAGTTTTTCGCTATACTGTACTTATCCGTAGCGCAGTACTATTTTTTCAAGGAATTCAATTCCCGATTCAACTTGGTGGCGGTTGATTATCTCATTTATCCCCATGAGGTTTTTGGCAACATCATTGCATCGTACCATGTTGTGTCTTTTCTTCTCATCGTTGCCGTCTACGCCAGCGTTGCATTGAGCCTCTACTGGAACCTCTTGAAAAAAACATCGATCCCTCAGGAATCTTTGGCAAAAAGAGGGAGAAGGCTCACGGTGCATGCAGTGCTCACGGTGCTTTGTCTGTCAATCTTCTCGACCCACAGTTTAGATTTTGCTCAAAACAGAATCGTCAATGAAATTACCGCCGACGGAATCAGCAGCTTTTTTGAAGCGTTGCACACCAACCATCTTGATTACAATGCTCTCTACAGAACCGGTGACGCACAGATTCTCTCGAATCTCTTGAAAAAAGAACTGGCAACCGACGCCAGCAGGTCGCAGGCAAGCGGTTCCGATATCAATCGAGTCAGTGCTGGGGCCAGCCAGGGACTGGGGAAATTGAATGTGGTGGTTATCGTCGAGGAATCGTTTGGTTGCGAACAGGTTGACGCCTGCGGTCAAGGACTTGATATTGATGCCGCGGTGGCTGCATCCTCCAAACGGTTGACCCCGGAATTGGATGAACTCGCCAAGCAGGGGCTGTTTTTCAACAAGGCTTATGCCACTGGTACACGAACTGTGCGGGGGCTTGAAGCAATTACCGCCTCTTTTCCGCCAATCCCCAGTGAATCCATCGTTAAAAGACCTGGAAACGACCATATGGCAACATGGGGGAAAGTTATGCAGGAAAATGGCTATCATACCAGTTTTCTGTATGGGGGCTACAGTCAGTTTGACAATATGAAATCGTTTTATGCCGGAAACGGCTATGCGGTCAGCGACCGGTTGGATATTGAGAATCCACGTTTCACCAACATCTGGGGTGTATCGGATCAAGATCTTTTTGATCATGCCCGCACCTACTTCGACCAACGGGCCGCCAGTGGCGCGCCATTTTTCTCCATCATCATGACGACTTCCAACCACTCGCCGTACACCTTTCCCGTGGGCATCGACGGCGTGCGACCGCATGGGGGTTCACGCGTGGACGGTATCCGCTACGCTGATCATGCCTTGGGGGAATTTTTTAAAAAGAGTAAGGACGCTCCGTGGTACGATAACACGCTGTTCGTTGTTGTTGCCGATCATGGGGCCAGAGTGTACGGCAGCGAAAGAATTCCGCTGCAAAGTTATGAGATCCCGTTGTTGATCATGGCCCCCGGGCGGGTGCAGCCCCAGCAAGTGGCCGGCCCGATCAGTCAGATGGATATCGCCCCGACAGTTCTGGGGTTATTGGGACTTCCCTATGAAGCGCCGTTCTTTGGCCAAAATGCGTTTGCCGCAAACGAACAATCCAGAGTTCTGCTGTTCAATCACAACCACGATGTCGCCCTCTATCAGGACGGCACATTGGCTGTTCTTGGACTGAACAACAGCCTGCACACCTACAGGTGCCGTCTCGGTACAGACCGTCTTGAAGAAATTGCCAATGACAACAGGCTCGCAGACCTTGCCGCAGCCTATTATCAGACAGCCTTCAACCTCTTCGCCCGGCACGCCTATTTGTAACCCAGTTCAGCGCAGGCCGGATTGTCGCGTTAAAAGCTTTTACGCAGGGCGATGCCGGCAAATGAATCGCCGGCCTTGTCCCGTTTGATCACAGGTGTCAGGGCAAAGGAGTCCGCCGTCATGGCTCCAACTGCCGCGCCAAGGACAGGCGCTTCCAATTCCCGCAATGCGCTGGAAAATGTTTCATCCTGTGATGACCTCCGAATACTCTCACCAACGGCAACAACAGCAGAACTGGCCAGAAATCCGATTGTTTTTCGATGATCAGGAGAATATTTTTCAGCAAAGGCAGTGAAACCTCCGGCAAGGGCTGCTCCTTCAGCTCCATGACCGAGCTCTCCGGAAATATTAACCTCACCGGCATAAACTGATCGAGTCAGCAGTAAAAAAACAACGCTGCAAAAAAGAGCGCGCATGGAACGTCTCCTTAGGTTTGATGGTTGCGTGGAAGAGCGGCCCGTGGGTATCCCGGCAATGGCAACCCGCTCAGCCTCGGCCAGACTGCCCCGGAGGGTGATCCGGCTGCGTAGTTTCATACCTGTTCATCCCTCGCCATGTACCCCACACCGCGAACAGTAACGATGATTCGACCAGCCTGATCGTCGAGCTTTCGCCGCAGGTTTTTGATGTGGACGTCAATGTTGTTGGACATGGTGAAGGGATCAAAGGCTTCACCCCAGACATGCTCGGCCATGTTGAAGCGGGAGATGGCCCGGTTGCGGTTATAGAAGAGAAATTCCAGGAGGGAAAATTCCTTTGGGGTGAGATTGACCGGCTCGCTGTGGAGGGTGACCATCCGGGTATTGGTGTCCAGGCGGATAGGGCCGATAACCAGACAGGGGCATGTCTGTTCATGGCTGCGGCGAAGTAAGGATCTGATCCGGGCCAGGAGTTCGGCCATGGAGAAGGGCTTATGCAGGTAATCGTCGGCGCCCAGATCAAGCCCCTTAACCCGATTGGCCACCTCGCCCTTGGCGGTCAGCATCAACACCGGAATCGTCACCCCGTTCCCGCGCAATTCGCCCAACACGGCAAACCCATCTTTTTCCGGCAACATGATGTCGAGCACGATCAGATCGTACGGATCGGTGAACATTCTTTCCAGAGCCAGTGCGCCGTCACCGGCCGTATCCACGGTATATTGCTGCTGCCTGAGAATCAGCGCGATTTGCTCGCACAATTCCGGCTCGTCGTCCACGATCAACACCCGCATGCGCTCCCCCTTTGCAATGCTGTTTCCTGTCTTAATATCCTCCCTTGTATACCATTTGCTGATGAAGAAATGATGAACAGCATTTGGCGTTCATCGAAGTTCATCATTTCTTCATCTAACCCGTGGTAAGCATCGAATCCATCGGAGGGTTCGCTCCATGAAGCAAGCATTTCCCGATGATTTTCACACAGGGCGCTCTTGCCCGACAAACATTATTTAATGAATAATTAAGATGAGATACATGATTATTTCGCAGGAAAAGCGCCACCTGGAAGTCCTTCAATGAGAATAAGCCAGACAAAGCTCAATCTCTTCAGCGCCATCTTTTTTGTTCTGTTGAGCAACCGTGCCTTTTTTCAACACGTGGTCGAAGTTTACCCGATCACTCTGAAAAATTGCGGTTTTCTGATCTCCCTGGGAGTGGGCCTGACGGCCTTTATTCTGCTTTTCCTGACGCTGATCAGCTCGAAGTACACCATCAAGCCGGTTCTGATCCTTCTCCTGCTGACGGCATCGATTACCGCCTATTTCATGGACACCTTGAACGTGGTGATCGATCACACCATGCTTCAAAATGTGTTCCAGACCAATTTCAAGGAAGCAACCGATCTGCTCAGTGTCAAATTGCTGTTGTATTGGGTGCTGCTTGGGGTGCTGCCTGCCATTGTGGTGTACAGGATCCATCTTGAACCCATGTCTTGGCAACAATCCGCCCTGGCAAAATGCAGAACTGCCGGGATTTCCGTGGTGGTCGTGCTTGGCCTGGTACTTGTGTTCAGCAAATTTTATGCATCTTTTTTCAGAGAACACAAACCGTTACGCTATTATACCAACCCCACCTACGTGCTCTATTCCATCGGGAAATACATCAACAGAAACTTCTATACCGCCAAGAATGTTGTCCGGCCCCTGGGGCTGGATGCCCGTATCCCGGCAACGGATACAGACCGGGAATTAATCATTCTCGTGGTGGGCGAGGCTGTTCGGGCAGACCGGCTCTCGCTCAACGGCTACCAGCGGCAAACCACCCCCCTCCTGCAAAAGGAGGATGTTGTCTCCTTCACCCAAATGTATTCCAGCGGCACCTCCACCGCCTTTTCTGTTCCGGCCATGTTTTCTAATTTTCCGCGCGAACTGTTCGACGAGCACAAAGGGGCAACCAATGAAAATCTCCTGGATGTCCTGCAGCACGCAGGGGTTCACGTCTTGTGGCGGGATAACAACTCGGATTCAAAAGGAGTGGCGTTCAGAGTCCCGTACCAGGACTATAAACAACAAACAATCAATCCGATATGCGATGAGGTGGAATGCCGGGATGAAGGAATGCTGGCTGGTTTGCAGGCGTACATCGATGCGCAACAACAGGGCGACATTGTGATTGTCCTCCACCAGATGGGGAATCATGGCCCAGCCTATTACAAAAGATATCCCGCGGCGTTTGCGCAATTCACCCCGGCCTGCCAGACCAATCAACTGGACGAATGCACCAACGAGGAAATCGGCAACACCTACGACAATGCCGTCTTATACACCGATTATTTTTTGCAGAAGGTCATCAGCCTGCTGAAAGACAACACCAGCCGTTTTGAAACGGCCATGGTCTATATGAGCGATCATGGCGAATCCCTTGGGGAATACGGCATCTACCTGCATGGGCTGCCCTATGCCATGGCGCCGGACAGCCAGAAGCATATCGCCTCTGTCCTTTGGTTCGGCGACCGTTTCAAGATCGATAAAAAAGCAGTCCGGCAAAAGGCGAACCAATATTTTTCCCACGACAATCTCTTTCATATCATGCTTGGTCTGATGGAAATAGAGACATCGGTCTACAACAAGGAGCTGGACATTCTCCATGATTGCAAGGTCCAAGAATGAACCCCGCACGATCATGCCGCAGTCAGACGATCAACCCTCACAAATAATCCGGACAAAAAACAAGATGATTCAGCAAGAAAGGAGCTGTTCAGGGCTGATGAAACTGCTCGTCCATTTTGGTTTTTTGTTCCTTCTTCAGTGTTCATTGCCGGGAACGACTGAAGCGAGGGTCCATGCCTTTATTGACGCCAACGGAATACTCCATTGCGCACCGGTCCATGGCGGCGAACGGCGTACACTTGGAGGGATATCCGGAAAGAGCACGAAATCGACAATCCTTTCGAAAACAGATTCGATTTCCCGATCGTTGAATGAATTAATCCGGACGGCAGGCACGGACCACGGGGTTGACCCCTTCCTGATCAAGGCGGTCATCAAAGCCGAATCGAATTTCGATCGCAAGGCGGTTTCGGCCAAAGGTGCCCAAGGTTTGATGCAGTTGATGCCAGGAACGGCCAGGGACCTCCAGGTTGCCGATCCCTTTGATCCTCAGGAAAATATCGTTGGTGGTGCGAAATACCTGCGCTATCTGCTCGACTGTTATGACGGGGATATCGAATTAAGCCTTGCCGCGTACAACGCAGGGCCGGGAAACGTTAAAAATAAGATCCCCAAAATCCGCGAAACTAAACTGTACGTTTCCAAGGTGCTGGAAAATTACCAATCCTATCAAAGAAACAGGTAAACCGAAGAGGGGTAAGCTTGTCAGTAACCGGGAATTACTGGGTTTCCTCGACAGGGTGAAGGGGAAATTTCAAGGTAAAGGTCGTGCCCCTGTTTTTTTCGCTGACCACATCCACCAACGCATGATGCTGCTCCAGTATTTTGTGCACGATGGACAGCCCCAAGCCGGTTCCTTCGGGTTTGGTGGTGAAAAAAGGATTGAAAATCCGGGAAAGATTTTCACGGGAGATGCCGGTTCCCTGATCAATCACCTGCAGCACCACCTGCTCGCCGCGCTTCTTGGGCCTCTTCTCGTACCAGCCATCAATACGGATCGTGCCGCCATCCGGCATGGCCTCCATACCGTTGAGCAGCAGGTTGACCAGCACCTGCTGAATCTGATGCGCGTCCAGAATAACCTCGGGTAGATTTTCCTGCAGCGCACAGAGCACCTCAACCTTTTTTTCCTTGAGCTGCGAATCCATCAAGGCAATCGATCCCTGGACCACCCGGAGCAGGGAATCGTTTTTCAGGCATGGGTGCGACGGCTTGGCAAAGTCGAGCATTCCCTTGACCAGGGTTCTGATCCGGTCGATTCCCTCCTGGGTATCCGCGATCAGATTTCCGGCAGCCTGGCTGACATCCGCCTTCTTGGCCAGCAGTTGCACGTTGAAGTTGATGCTGGTGAGGGGATTTCTGATCTCATGCGCTATACCGGCCGATAGCTGCCCCAGCGAAGTCAACCGGTCGATCCTTCTGATCAGCTCCTCGGTCTTCTTTTCCTCGGTCAAATCACGGATAATGACCATGGCGCCGATCAGGTTGCCCTGATGATTGCGCAGCAGGGAAGAGGTGATCCCCAGAAAGCCCGCCCCACCCTCCTTGCGCTGCTGCTGAATCTCCTTGCTGTCGACAACCGCATGATGCTCGATGGCCAGATCGACAATCCGGGCGATGTCGTCGTCAAAAATTGTGTCCGCTTTCGCGCCGAGGACATTCTTTCGCCTGATGCGGAACATTTCCTCGGTTTTTTTGTTGATCGAGGAAATTTCCTTTTTCAGATTGATGGTGACCACGCTGTTGGGCGAACTTTCCAGGATGTTTTCGCGGAAATTCCGTTCCGTCATCACCTGCCCGTACAAGCGGACATTCTTGATCAGGCTGGCGGTGTGGCCGGCAAAAATCAGCAGCAGCTTGAGATCATCCTCGGAAAAGGCGGCCCGTTCATGGCTGCCGACATGCAGGACCCCGACCACCCGCTTGTCGTTGATCAGCGGAACCGTGAGCTGGGAAACGACCCCTTTGATGATTTCCCGGTATCTCGGATCGTTGCGTACATCATCCACCAGAACAGGCGTTCCGGTTTTCGCCACCCAACCGATAATCCCGGCGCCCACTTTGAGACCGCACGGTTCCACCTCTCCCTTTGCCAGTCCCTTGGCGGAGGCGATGGTCAGCTCTTTGCCCTCGTCATCGAGTAAAAACAGGAGGCAACTGGAGGCGCGGCTGATTTTCAGGGCACTGGCGCTGATGACATTGAATAATTTTTCCAGATGGAAGGTGGAACTGGTTTTTTTGCTGATCTCCTGCAGGGTCAGCAGTTGTTTAATCTTTTTTTGATTTTGTTCCTGCAGCCGGGCGTTTTCGATAATGATGCTGGCCTGATTGGCAAAGGTCGAAAAAGCGGCAATGTCTTTCTTGGTCATGGAAAGGTTGATATCGTCTTTATCCGCCGTGATCAGGCCAATGACGTCTTTTTTGATCTTCAGCGGCACGGCGATGGTGGAGACGCGCCGCATGATCCGGCTGACCTTGAGATCAACCGGGGTCGACCTGGGGTCGTCTTCATAATTCTTCACGTAGATGGTTTTCCCCCATTTGGCTACTCGGGTCTCAACGCAATCGTGGTGTGCCAGCCGGTAGGGAAAGCGCAGGGCCCGTTCGGAATCGTGGGGATTAAAGCCGTGGATGTAGCGGCATTCAAGCAGATTACGGTCCCGGTCGGCCAGGAAGATGGCCAACCGGGTAAAGCCGAACACCAGGGAGGTTTCTTTAACGATCGAGGTCAGAATCTTGTCAAGCGATATGGGCCGGGTCAGGAGACTTGAGATTTTATGAATTGAGGCCAGGAGTTTGTCTTTGGTTTTTAAATCGTCGGCACACACCCCTTCGTTGCGGCGAGCCTGGTGTTGAGCCATGGCATATATCTCTCGGTAAAAACATGTTTCTGTTTGCGCGGGTTCTTGGGCATGCGTTTGCCCGGACCAGTTTTCTTTCCCATAGTCGACGCCGAACAATCAAGAAAAAAATGGCGCGCTGCCCTTTCCAGTAGACGAATGCGCGAATCCAACCATGAAACACAAAAAAACTCAATTTTGATAAATATAACGATATAATAGGATGTTAAAATCACAAATATCTCCTTTTTGATAATACTTCCTATCAAGGGTTGACACAGATATTTTCATTCGTTAGGGTAATTATCATAAGGATTGCCCCAACGACAGGGCGCACGGAACTGTACATCAACACCAGCGGATCAAGGTTCTCGATGCAAGAGACCAAGATTAAACTGACATTGGCACAGATACTCCCTAACCCGGCAACCAAAACGTGAGTTGTGCAACCTCTTCCCTATTAGGAGAACGATGATGAGCGACAACAGCAAGTGTCCCGTAACAGGAAAAACCGGTAAACCCCCTGCCAGCAGAGGCCCCGCGAATCGCGACTGGTGGCCCAACCAGCTCAACCTGAACATCCTGCACCAGCACGCCCCGTCCTCCAACCCGATGAGTCCTGATTTCAACTATGCTAGAGAATTCAAGAAGCTTGATCTGGCGGCCCTGAAAAAGGATCTATACGCCCTGATGACCGATTCACAGGACTGGTGGCCAGCCGATTGGGGCCACTATGGCGGTTTGTTCATCCGCATGGCCTGGCACAGCGCCGGCACCTACCGCACCGCTGATGGCCGTGGCGGCGGCGGCTCCGGCAATCAACGCTTCGCGCCGCTCAACAGTTGGCCCGACAACGTCAACCTCGACAAGGCGCGCCGGCTGCTCTGGCCGATCAAGAAAAAGTACGGCAACAAGATTTCCTGGGCCGACCTGATCATCCTGACCGGCAACTGCGCCCTGGAGTCGATGGGCTTCAAAACCTTCGGCTTCGGTGGCGGTCGCGTCGATATCTGGCAGCCTGAAGAGGATACCTACTGGGGAGCCGAGAAAGAATGGCTGGCGACCAGCGACAGGCCGGACAGCCGCTATTCCGGCGAGCGGGATCTGGAAAATCCGCTGGCCGCCGTGCAGATGGGCCTGATCTACGTCAATCCCGAAGGTCCGGACGGCAATCCGGACCCGGTGGCTTCGGGCCGCGATGTCCGTGAAACCTTCGCCCGCATGGGCATGAACGATGAAGAAACCGTGGCGCTGATTGCCGGTGGCCACACCTTTGGGAAGTGCCACGGCGCGGGAGACCCGAAGCTGGTCGGTCCGGAGCCCGAGGCCGCTCCGCTCGAAGAGATGGGACTGGGCTGGAAAAATGCTTTTGGCACCGGCAAGGGCGGCGACACCACCTCCAGCGGTATCGAAGGCGCCTGGAAGCCCAACCCCACCAAATGGGACATGGGCTACCTCAACACGCTGTTCGGCTACGAGTGGGAGTTGGTCAAAAGCCCGGCCGGCGCCCAGCAATGGCTGGCCAAGGATGTCAGGGAAGAGGACATGATTCCCGGTGCCCATGATCCGGCGAAAAAGTACCGGCCCATGATGACCACGGCCGACCTGTCGCTGCGTTTCGACCCGATCTATGAACCTATTGCCCGCCGCTTTCATCAGAATCCGGAGGCCTTTGCCGATGCCTTTGCCCGTGCCTGGTTCAAGCTGGTCCATCGCGACATGGGACCCAAGGCCCGCTACCTCGGCCCGGAAGTCCCGGCTGAAGACCTGATCTGGCAGGACCCTGTCCCGGCCGTGGATCACCCCCTGATCGATGCCAAGGACATCGCAGAACTCAAGGCCAAAGTGTTGGCTGCGGGTCTGCCGGTAGCCGACCTGGTGACCACTGCCTGGGCTTCAGCCTCCACTTTCCGTGGCTCCGACAAGCGCGGCGGTGCCAACGGCGGCCGCATTCGCCTGGCGCCGCAAAAGGATTGGGAGGTCAACCAGCCTGGGCAACTAGCCAAGGTATTGGGTGCGCTCGAATCCATCCGGCAGTCCTTCAACAGCGCCCAGACGGGGGGAAAGATAGTCTCGATGGCGGATCTCATCGTCCTGGCCGGCTGCGCTGCCGTTGAAGCGGCGGCCAAGGCTGGAGGGCAGGCGATCGAGGTCCCGTTCACTCCGGGGCGTACCGACGCTTCGCAGGAACAGACTGATGTGCACTCGTTCGCGGTACTGGAGCCCGAAGCCGATGGTTTCCGCAATTACCGGAAGAAGGCCTATACCGTATCGGCCGAGGAAATGCTGGTGGACAAAGCCCAGCTCCTCACCCTGAGCGGCCCCGAGATGACGGTGCTCGTCGGCGGCCTGCGCGTGTTGGGCGCCAACGTCGGCCATTCGCAGCACGGGGTGTTCACCAAACGGCCAGGAACGCTCACCAACGACTTTTTCGTCAACCTGGTCGACATGGCCATCGAATGGAAACCCGCCTCCGAAACCGGGGACACCTTTGAAGGGCGCGACCGCACAACCGGTGAACTCAGGTGGACCGGGACCCGCGTCGATCTGGTGTTCGGCTCCAACTCGCAGTTGCGCGCCCTGGCCGAATTCTATGCTCAGGATGATGCCAAGGAGAAGTTCGGGCGCGACTTTGTCGCGGCCTGGGACAAGGTCATGAACCTGGACCGATTTGAGCTCAACTGATCGCGGTCTATTTTTCAACTCAACGGGCGGGTCGAGAATATCGGCCCGCCCGTTGGTTGTTATCGACCCGTTTTTTAAAAAGTGTTATAGAACCAGCAGTTACCTTTATTTTTTCCTTTAACGATACCAAGGTGAACCTATGCACGAGAACAGCATCAAACTCCTCAATCAGGCGGTCAGTGAAGAGATTGCAGCCCTCCACCAGTACATGTATTTCCATTTTCATTGCGACGATCAGGGCTATGACCTCCTGGCCGGTCTGTTCAAGCGGACCGCCATTGAGGAAATGCTCCATGTCGAACGGCTGGCCGAACGTATCCTCTTTCTCGGCGGCGACGTGGTGATGAAGGCCTCCGCCGAAGTTATCCCGACGCAAGATGTCAACGAGATGCTGGTCATGGCACGGCAGATGGAACTGGACAGCGCCGATCACTACAATCACTGGGCCAATGAGTGCAGCGCGGGCGCCGACAGCGTCTCCAAGAAACTGTTCGAGAGTCTGGTGGTCGACGAAGAGCGCCACTACGACCAGTACGACGTTGAACTGGGCAACATGAAGAAATTCGGCGCCAACTATCTGGCCCTGCAATCGATCGAGCGCAGCAAGACCCGCGCCCAGATGCCGCCACCGGTTGGCGAGTGATAACCACCAGGTTACAATGTCCTATACCCGGTCAGCACCGAAGACGGGTTGCAAGAACGATTACAACAAACCCGTCCCCCCGCTTGCGGAGCGACGGGTTTGTTGTTTTACTTTGAAGCAGTGCATTGCCAGTTGGATTATCTTTTCTAATTGCCACTGAACTCAGCTGATTTTTTGGGTAATCAGATTTTCAAATACTGACCGATCCGATTCCGAAGCAACCAAGGGTAGGTAAACCTCTTTTTGCTTGTCTCTCAACACCACCAGTTTTGGGGAAAGTACCGATCCATTCGTTGATCCAGCTGGACTTTTCCATGCAACCTAATCCAGATTTTTTGATCTCGGTCTCTCTTGTGATCGGCTTACGACCAACGATAGAGAGCAATTGAAAGCGGTCGGAATGAAGGTCGTCCATAGCATGGACAGATACACTCATCTAAAATAACAGAGGCAACAATGCCAACCCTCCTTACTCACCCGGCAGTTCCACTCGCCATGGCTCTTGGCCTTAACCGTGGACTCGTTTCGAGACGGTTACTGTTTACCGGTATCGTCGTCGCCGTCCTCCCAGACCTGGATGTTGCAGCCTTTCGCCTTGGCATTCCCTATGGCGCAGATTTTGGTCACCGTGGGTTCAGCCACTCTGTGTTGTTTGCATGCATGGCGGCACTCGCTGGTGCCTCCCTGTTCCGTGCTTTTCGTTCCACCTTCCTCCAGTCGTTTTCGTTTCTGTTCATCGCTGCCCTCTCTCATGGTGCCCTTGACGCTTTGACCAATGGTGGTCTTGGCATCGCCTTTTTATGGCCTTGGTCAGGCGAGCGTTTTTTTTCACCTATTCAGGTTATCGAAGTTGCACCACTTCGTCTTTCTCGCTTTCTTTCCCTGAAAGGTGCGGCCGTATTGCGGTCTGAGTTCTTGTGGGTTTGGTTGCCCGTCTTGAGTATGGCTTTTACCGGGGCTTTGCTTCGCCTTATTCTAACCCGGCGGTGTTCAAACGAATCTACCCGAAAAGCTGCTCTTGATGGTTAGCTCTACGAAAATCGATATACACCCGAACCCTTCTTCCACTCCATGGCAGCAAGTAGCAGGTAGCCTGGATGGATTCCAAGCGGAATCCGGGAATAATGCTGGCAATAATCAATTCCTCCATGGTCATGGCGCGGTTGGAGAGAGGATGCCGAACAAAGGACCCAGCCAAAGATCAAACCGGACGATGGAAACAGATCACCAAGAACCTCTTGCAATCCACAAGGAGAATTTCATGAAGACATGGATCAGAGCAACAGTTTTTTTCTTTTTCATGATTGCCGCTGCATGCGTGGCCGCAGAGCCTGCTCAACAACCTACCTGGAAGACGTCACCAGTAAAGGAAATGGTCGAAAAGGCACGCGCAACGACCAAGCAGGTGACGATCCAAGATCTCAAGAATGCTATTGACAGCAACCAGGACATGGTAATTCTCGATGTCCGCGGGGCGAATGAGTACGCTGTGGCTCACATTCCCGAAGCAATCAACGCTCCCAGGGGATTGCTGGAATTCGTTATCTGGACACTAGTGCCCGATCAAGGGAAAAAGATATTCGTGTACTGCAAGACTGGTGGACGAGCAGCCTTGGCGACCAGGTTGCTCAATGAATTAGGGTATAAAAATGCCGTGGCTGTCGACACGGGTGGTGCTGCCTGGGTTCGGGCGGGGTATCCGGTGCAGACCTCCATCACCGACGATGAAATCGTGATCATGCCGACAAATCGATAAATTGGGCCGCGAGAATAACCTCTGGCGACGCTGAATCGATTCTGAACAGAAGAAAAGCACATAGCCTGGATGAAGCTTCAGCCAAATCCGAAAAGGATGGTGCGGAACCGGAAAGTACCCCGGATTGCGGTGCCCTTCATCCGGGCTACGGAATACCAGTGAAAACTACCGCCGTCCGCCGCATCGCGGGCAGGCGCCACCATCCATGAAGGCTTCCCTCCCCGCTCTATTTCTTGCCGATGTGGTGCTCGTGCTGCATGTTGCCATTGCCCTGTTTGTGGTCGGCGGCCTGGTGGTCATCCTCTTCGGCAACTGGCGCGATTGGCGCTGGGTCAATGACCTGTGGTTCCGGCTGGCGCATCTGGCGGCCATCGCGATCATCGCCGCCCAAGCCTGGCTCGGCGCCATCTGCCCGCTCACCTCTTTGGAGATGTGGCTGCGCAAGCAAGCTGGAGCGCCAACCTACAGCGGCAGCTTCATCGGCCATTGGCTGCAACGGCTTCTATACTACGACGTGCCAGACTGGGTTTTCATCCTGGGGTACACCCTGTTCGGGCTGGCCATCGTGCTGATCTGGTGGTCTTATCCACCACGATTCAGACGGCGTTGATCCATTACTGAGCCGTGAGCACCGGCGGCGGCAAAAAATGGCTGGTCCGGCTTGGAGGATTGGCGGGTGCAGCAGCCCTCGTTCTGCTGGCGCAATGTGCCGGCTGGCTGGCCAACCAGCTGCACAGCCCGAACCTGTATGATTTTCTCCGCACCGCCGGTATTGCCCGCCTGCGGCCGGAAACGCAGTACGGCCTGGCCTGGTACTGGGCGGCGGCGAGTTGACCATGAAGGAATTGGTTGGCCTGTACGCCATGCTGGCAAACCGGGGCCAGATGCTCTTCGCGGGGGAAGTGCCGGATTATAGGCAACTCATGGGTGCGCCGGCCCAAGCCGGGAAAAACGTTGGATCAGCACTGGCACGGAGAGGACAAGCAGGAGGCCGGTCGCGGTCAGCGTCAGCCAATGCGGCAGGGTTTCCGCCACCTCCCCGATGGTTGCCAGCGCCGAAATCCCCAGGGAGAAATAGAGCCCATCGAGGGCCAGACCGCAGAGGACGCTGACCACCGAGATCGTGGCAAGGTACACAGCCACTCCTCGTTTTCCAAGAATTCTGACCAGTACCGCCAGAGCGGTGATGTTGGTGGCCGGACCGGCAAGCAGAAAGACCAGGGCCGCGCCCGGACTGACCCCTTTGAGGATCAGGGCCGCGGCAATCGGCGTCGAGGCGGTGGCGCAGATATACATCGGAATGCCCGCGACCAGCATCAGCAGCATGGAACCGATGCCGCCGCCGAGATGCCGGGTGATGAGATCATCAGGTACAAAAACGGTGATGCAGGCAGCGATGGCGATACCGACAAAAAACCAGCCGGCCAGATCCCCCCAGATGTCAGTGACCGCATAGCGCACCCCTTGCCTGAGCTTGGTCCATAAGCCAACCGCCTGCTGCTCGTGACCGCAACCGCATGCTCCGCCACCGCACGCTGCCATCGGCACGGAAGCCATGGCCAGGGATGGCGGCCCCTCTATTTTTCCCTCGCGCCAAAACAACGCATTCTCCAGCACCCCGGCGACAAAGGCCGACAAAAAGGCCCCCACTGGCCGGGCCACGGTCATTAACGGGTCGAGCAAAGCCCAGGAAACAGCAATTGAATCGACGCCGGACTCCGGCGTCGAGATCAGAAAAGCAGTGGTGGCGCCGTTGTTTGCCCCCTGTTTCTTCAGTTGCGCCGCTGCCGGCAACACCCCGCAGGAACAGAGCGGGATGGGCACGCCGAGCAGGGCCGCCTTGAACACCGATTTAATTTTGCCTTTGCCCAGATGGGCAGCGACATAGTCGGCGGAGAGAAACATTTTCAGCAGACCGCCAACCGCCAGGCCAAAAAGAATATACAGCGAAGACTGCTCAAGCAGGGTCCAAGCCGCACCCGAAATTTCATACAAAAAATGCATACCATCTATCCTGTTAAAAATTATTCCCGGATATGCTCCAGGGCCATCTGAATGAGCATGTGGACGTGTTCGTCGTTGAGCCGGTAATAAAGCACCTGCCCCTGCCGCCGGTTGCTGACCAGCGCCATCTGCCGTAGCAGCCGCAACTGATGACTGACCGCCGACTCCGAGCTTTCGAGCAGGGCCGCCAGATCACAGACGCACATCTCGCCCTGATTGAGCGCCCAGAGAATCCGCAGCCGGTTGGGGTCGCCCATGACCTTGAACAGCGTTGCCATGGCCTCGTAGTCGCCGGCCGGCAAAGCCCCGTCGCGTGCAGTGATAATTCGCTCCCGGTGGATACAGCGGATACCGCACAAATCCACTTCGCTGTTGTCGTGTTGCCTTGTCATGGAATTCCTTTGTTTGAACATATATTCATATTTTTGATTAAAATATCCTGCCCACCGGGAGAAGTCAAGGATCGGTTGGCGATCATCTTGGTTCTTGTTTTTTATGCAAAAGCTGATCATGCTCTATTCCAGTGCTCATCACATCCTAACATCCATGCGGCAAAAAGGGAGGGCCTGCCGGGAGCGATTTGCCGACCGGCAGCATTACCCGGACCTGCACCTTCAGGAACGGAGTGCCGTTCGGGATCAGTCCCGGCTTGGATGCATGGTTCTGTTCACAAAGCACACAAAATACGAATGGAGGGAAGAATGAGAGGAAGAAAATGGCTCTACGCCGCAATCTTGACTGCGGCGACCTTGCTGTCCACCGCTGCCCTGGCCGATACGCCCAAGTATGTGTTCTTTTTTGTGGGAGATGGCATGTCCAGCGCCCAAATTCAAGCCACCGAGGCCTATCTGACCACCAGAAACGGCGGCAAGGCCACCGAGGCCAAGGATCTTCTCAAAGAGGAAAATCGCCTGAACATGAGCAAGCTGCCGGTTCTGGGGATGCAAACCACCTATGATGCCCATGCCCTGATGACCGACTCCGCCTCCGCCGGCACTGCCTTTGCCTGCGGCATCAAAACCCTGAGCGGCGTCATTGGCATGGACGACAGTAAAACCGTCAGCTACAAGTCCATTGCCCAGCTGGCCGCGGAAAAAGGCAAACGGGTCGGAATTGTTTCCAGCGTTTCGCTCGACCACGCCACCCCGGCCGCGTTTTATGCCAGCGTTCCCAGCCGGGGCAACATGAATGCCATCGGTTCCCAGATGGCGGAAACCGGCTACGATTTTTTCGGCGGCGGTGGTCTGGCCGGAGCTACCGGAGCGGTTAACGTCTGGGATAAGCTGACCCGGAAGGGGTACACCGTGCTCAACAGCCGCGATGCTATAGTCGACCTGAAAAAGAACCCGAAAAGCAAGGTGGTGGCCATCAACCCCTATTTGCAGGATTCGGCTGCCATGCCCTATGCCATTGACCGGCCGGAAACCAACCTTTCCCTGGCCGAGATGACCGAAGTGGCCATCGCCTCGCTGCTTACCCGCAAGAAAGACAGCAAAAAAATCGGCTGGGCCAACAAGGATGAAGGCTTCTTTCTGATGGTGGAAGGCGGCAAGATCGACTGGGCCTGCCATGCCAACGACGCCATGGCCGCCATCGGCGACATCTTGGACTTTGACGATGCGGTGGGCGTGGCCCTTGATTTCCACCGGGCCCACCCATCCCAGACCTTGATCGTGGTCACCGGCGACCATGAAACCGGCGGCATGACAGTTGGCCATGCCACCACCGGCTACGGCGCCTCCTATGACCGGCTGCTCGGCCAGTCCAGCAGTTTCCAGGCCTTTGGCATGAACCAGTGGCCAGCGCACAAGGCTGCCAACTCGAAAGGATACAACTGGACCGCCTCCAACAATCTGGAGAGCAGCACGGAGATGATCGGGCTGATGCAGTCGATCTTTGGCCTTGAGTGGTCCAGCCTCAATGCCAATCAAAAGGAAAAACTTGAAGATGCCTACGACATGTCGATGGTCAAACAGAACGACAACAAAGCTGATGAAAACAAGCTGCTCTACGGCGGCTATGAACCGATCATCGTCACCATCACCCACATTCTCAACGAGCGCGCCAGTATCGGCTGGACTTCCTATTCCCATACCGGCGTGCCGGTGCCGGTTTTCGCCATCGGGCCTGACTCAAAGCGGTTCGCTGGATTTTACGACAACACCGACATCGCCAAGCAGATGGCCCAATCCATGGGTATTTGGCAGCAGCTTCCGGTCATAAAAACAGCGGCAGCCAAATAATCCCCCTTCACCCGCCACCCCACGGCGTCGCCCCCCTGACGACGCCGTGGGTTCATTTTTATCCTTATCCATGCAATGCGCCGCGAACTCCTCTTCTCCCTGATCATTGCCACCCTCTGTGCGGTCTCTTTTTTCTCGATCCCGCTGAAATCCCGCAGGCACCCAGCGGCATCGACTGCCCCGCCCTGATTACCGGGGTCGATAATTCCAAGGTCCGTACCGACCTGATCGTCAAAACCGACATCCAGCTGCTGACCGTCAAACTGCTCTCCGGACCGCACCAGAGACAGCAGCTTGAGGTGGTTAACCTGCTCAACGCCCCCTTTGTCGCCGCCGAGATCCTCAATATCCTGGTCGGCAGCTCCGGGGTGATCGCCGTGGCTCCTTGCACTGTGATCATCGCGGCCGTTCTGTACCGGTATATTGATCCCCTCGTTTTTTCGGCGCATCCCGCAACGAGAAGGTTCGAACAACTGCTCTGGCTTCGATCCAAACCGGTTGAGCACCATACCTGGTTACGGTGGTTGCCAAGGCCCCGCGCACATGCTACAAAAGAAGCGAGCAGAAACCCCTTTATGCCGCTGCCCGACCGGGCCAGCCACCGGGCAGACTGCGAACTCTCACCAGATCGTCAAGCAGGAGACACGCATGTTGACCGCACAGGAACTTGAAAGAGGGATGTCGACCCTGAAAATTATTTGGACCGCCCTAACAATGTCGTTGATCATGTATGTCTTCGCCGTGCCCGTGATACTGCGCGACTCCACCATCAATTTTCCGCCCGAAGCCTACGCCGACCTGCGAATAACAATGTACGGCGTTGCCTTTGCCACCCTGGTGGTTTCATGGTTTGTGCGGCGAGCACTCCTGGCCGCGCAGTCAGCGCCCAAACCGGTGAAATCCCGGCAGCATCCGGCCCTGCAGCGCTACACGACAGCAATGATCATTGCCCTGGCCATGACCGAGGCCATCGGTATCTATGGTCTTGTTCTCTTTCTCCTGAGCAAGAATCAGGTCGATCTCTACCTGTTGACCGCGCTTTCCGCAGCTGCCATGACCTTGTATTTTCCGCGAAAAGAAGAGGTGATCAGCCTGGCCGAACGCTTTGACCGCCGGAGTTGAACGCCCCTGGTTTTTCCTCCATAAACAGGCCATGTTCGGCCGCTGCCGCCATTCCTCCCATTCTCTGGCAAGATTGCCGCAAACATTATGCTTTTCCCTGTTTTTCCTTGCAAAGCGTGATTGAAAAAAGATTGCGGGAAGTGTATGATCGCCGATCTGCAACCAGCTGTTTTTCCCATTCAGCACACTGGCACACCACGGGCCACCATAAAACTATCCTTTGCCAGCACCGTGCAACGGCGCCACACGGCATTCCTCACCTTATATGAGCCAAAACCCCCTCGGTATCGACCCCTCTTCCCCCCAAGCCGCCAGCGACATCGACGGCAGAGAATCCTTTGTTTTTCTCGACCACCGCGGCAAACGCTGGCCCCGGTTCAGACGCCTGATGTTCGCCGGCGGTCTGCTTTTTTTCATTGCCGCCATCCTGTTCATCCAAACCCTGGTGCTGCCCTCGCATCTCACCATGCCGCCGGCGGTCGAGCGGTTGAAATCTGGCATCAAGGCTTTGCAGCGAAAAGCGACGCCCCCTGACCAGATGGCAGCCTCCAAGCCCCTGTGGCTGGATTATGTCAAGAAACATACCGACACTAAAAATCATTCGCCAAACACAGCACAGCGGCACCCCCAAGTTTCGCCGGCAAAAAAAAACCTCTTGGCGGTCAAATTCGACGAAGCCAGGGAAATCAGGCTTGGGTTCTACGAGAGCTGGGATCCGGATAGCTTTGACTCACTGAAAGCGAACGCCGACAGACTGACCCACCTTTGCCCTGACTGGCTCACCTTTGATGCCGAGATCGGCCAACTGAAAATCGCCCCGGAAGAAAAGATCCTCGATCTGGTCAAGGAACACGGCCTCGTCCTGCTGCCGCTGCTTCGCAATCTGGGCGAGGGTGACGTCTGGATGGCCGAGGCGGTGGAGGGGCTGATCAACGGTCCGGCCGCGCGGCAAACCCAGTTCATCACCCATCTCATCGAGGCCTTGCACGGGATGAACGCTGGCGGGGTGGTGCTCGACTGGCAGCAGGTCGATCCCACTTATCGTGACAATATGAGCGCCTTTCTTGCCCGGATGGCCGATGCCCTGCACCATGAGAACATGGAACTGTGGCTCAGCGTCTCCACCGGCCGGGATCTGAAAATTTTCAATCTCGACGTGCTTCCTCAGCATGTCGACCGTTTCGTCGCCATGCTCCATGACGAGCACGCCGAATTCGACCCGCCTGGGCCAATCGCCTCCCAACAATTTTTCAATGGCTGGCTCACCTCTCTGGTCGACGGCTACGGCAAGCCATCACAGTGGGTTATCTCGCAGGGATCGTACGGCTACGACTGGACCGAGGGCCAGGAATCCGCCGAGCAGATCAGTTTTCCCGACGTCATGAGCCGGGCCGGGCGATCCGCCCAGACCTCAAGCGACTTTCACCGTCCCTCGCTCAACCCCCATTTCGTCTACGAAGCGGATGGAGCGGCGCACACCATCTGGTTTCTCGATGCGATCACCTTCCTCAATCAGCTGACTTTGACCAGGGCGCAACATGCAGGCGGCATTGCCATTAACCGGTTGGGCACCGAGGATCCTGGAATCTGGGAAGTTCTCGACTTTCCATCCGACAAGCCAGCGCACCGGGACAATCTGGCGCACCTCGAAACCATCAGGCCCGGCGCCGCCATTGCCCACATCGGCAAGGGCAACCTGATCACCATTGTTGACGAACGCAGCGATGGCATCCGCCGCATCCACATCGACCCCAAGGCGGCACCGGGGGCCAAGGCCAGCGCCACCTACGACAAATTCCCCAGCTACCTGACTATTCTCCACCAAGGCCGGGGACCCGAGGACGGTGTGGTCATCACCTTCGACGACGGCCCGGACAGTGAATGGACGCCGCAGATCCTCGACATCCTCAAGGCGAAAAACGTCAAGGCGGCCTTCTTCATGATCGGCGCCAACATGGAAAACCACCCCAAAATCGTGGAGAGGATTCTCGCCGAAGGCCACATGATCGGCGTTCATACTTACAGCCATCCCAATATCGCCCTGGTTTCCGAGGAGCGCGCCCATCTGGAATTCAACGCCAGCCAGCGGCTGATCGAGTCGATCACCGGCCATTCCACCATTCTCTTCCGGCCGCCGTACAACGCCGACACCAACCCCCACGATCCGGAAGAACTGGTGCCCGTCAAGCTGGCGCAGGATATGGGCTATGTTACCGTGACCGAGGATATCGATCCGGAAGATTGGGAGGAGCCCGGTGTGGACACCATGCTTGAACGCGTCAAGCGCGGCCGGATTCGCGGCGGCAACGTTGTTCTCCTCCATGATGCCGGCGGCGACCGCAGCCAGACTGTCGAGGTGCTGCCCCGGATCATCAACTACCTCAATGCCAGGGGCGACCGGATTCTGCCCCTGCCCGAACTCCTCGGAATTCCGGCGGAACAGTTGATGCCGGCCCTGCCCGCCAACCAGCAGCCCCTGACCCGGATGATCAGCGAGAGCGGCTTCACCGCCATCCACGAACTGACCAATTTCTTCTGGGCCTTCATGATCGTCGCCACTGGTCTGACGGTCCTGAAAACCCTGGCCGTCTCCTGGCTGGCCGTTCGCAGCCGCCGCAACGACAATGCTGCAGCGGGTGCGGATGTTGCAGCCGCGTTCTGCCCGCCGGTCAGCGTCTTGATTGCCGCCTACAACGAGGAAATGGTCATCCGCGACACCCTGCGATCGGTGCTCAACACCCTCTATCCCGGCCCGATTGAGGTCATCGTGGTGGATGACGGTTCTCAGGACAACACCTCGGCCATTGTTGCCGCCATGGCCGAGGATGATTCCCGTATCCGCCTGATCCGCCAGGTTAACCTCGGCAAAGCTACAGCCCTGCGCAACGGCCTGCAGGCGGTCAAACACGATTTCGTGGTCAGCCTGGATGCTGACACCCAGTTTACGCCCCAGACGATCAGCCACCTGATGCAGCCCTTTGCCGATCCCGCTGTCGGCGCGGTTTCCGGACGGGCGCGGGTGGGCAATCCCAAAACACTGGTTGCCCGCTTCCAGTCGCTGGAGTACACCTGCGGCTTCAATCTCGACCGCAGGGCCTATCACCAATTGAACTGCATCACCGTGGTTCCGGGAGCAGTCAGCGCCCTCAGGGTGAGCGCCATTCAAGCGGCCGGCGGCATCAGCACCGAGACCCTGGCTGAAGATACCGACCTGACCCTGGCGCTGCACAAATGCGGCTTCACCATCCACTATGCCCCCGGCGCCGTAGCATGGACCGAGGCCCCGGAAACGGTGCGGGCCTTTGCCAAGCAGCGGTTCCGCTGGGCCTTCGGTACCCTGCAGTGTCTGTGGAAGCACCGAGAACTGCTCTTTAATCCGCAGTACAAGGCCCTGGGGTGGTTCAGTCTGCCGAGTGCCTGGTTTTTCAACATCTTCCTGGTGGCCTTCGGCTCGATCATCGATCTGCTGCTCATTCTTTCCCTGGTAGTGAGCCCGGCCAATTCGATCCTCTATTTTTACTTTTTTGTTTTCCTTGCCGCCGACCTGGTGCTGGCCGCCGTCGCCTGCCTTGTCGAACGCGAGCCGCTGTCGCAAATCTGGCTGGTCCTGCCGATGCGCTTCATCTACCGGCCGGTACTCAATATCGTTGTCGTCCGGGCGATTCTTAGAGCGCTGAAGGGCGTCTGGGTCGGCTGGGGCAAACTCGACCGCACCGCTTCGGTCCCGTACAGGGCCTAATCCATCAGGAATCGCGCACTCATGAAATCCGCCGCCCCCTCTCGCACCCCGCGAATCGCTCCTCTGGTTTTGACGATCGTCTGCCTCCTCCTGCCGCTCATTTCCGGCTGCCGTGACCAATTGGAGGGTGCTGCCCCAGAAAAGGCGGCAGCCCAGGCGGAAGGGCCGCTGACCTTGATCATGCCGAAAAATGGCGCCTATACCGGCGCTTATGTCGATTTCGGCGAGGGCGAGGCCCAGGTGACCTATGACGCCCTGACCGGATTTGAGCAATTGACCGGCAAACGCCTGGCCACGGTGGCCTTTGGCAACTTCTGGGGCGACCAGGCCTTTCCCGAAAAAACCGTGCGCATCATTTCCAGCTACGGCGCGGTGCCACTCATTTTCTGGTCGCCCTGGGACAAACCGTACGAAGAGGCGCGCGGACCCGACCGGTTCGGGCTGCGTGAAATTCTTGCCGGCAAGTGGGACAGCTACATCGACGCCTGGGCCGATGCGGCCCGGCAGTACGGCAAACCCCTGCTGGTGACCTGGGGCCTGGAGATGAACGGCACCTGGTTTCCCTGGTCAGGGGTGTTTTTTGGCGGCGGCAAGGTCATCGGCCACAAAGATGGCCATCCGCTCCACGAAGGACCGGAACTCTACAAACAAACCTACCGTTATGTGGTCGACCGGGTGCGGGCCAGAAAAGCGACCAACGTCCTTTGGGGATTCCACGTCAACAATTACAGCTCGCCGCGTTCCGCCTGGAACCGCATGCGCAGCTATTATCCGGGAGCGACCTACGTCGACTGGCTTGGCCTCAGCGTCTATGGCAAGATGAGCCGGTCCGAGGGCTGGGCCAACTTTGACGACATGATGGCCGATCCCTATGCCGAAATTTGCCATCTGGACCCGGAAAAACCGGTTTTCCTGGCCGAATGGGGCGTCGGCGAATTTCCTCCTGGGGACAAGGCCGGCTTCATTGCCACGGCCTTCAAACAGATTCCCAGCAGATACCCGCGTGTTCGGCTTGCTGTCTACTGGCACGAACGCTGGGAAAATAAGGACGGCAGCTACAGCAACCTCCGGGTCAACTCATCGCCCGAGGCTTTGGAGGCCTATAAAACCGGCGTGGCCTCTCCTTACTGGATTGACCGTCCTCAATTCGAACCACACACCACGAAGCCTTGACACACACCTGCAACGTGCTGTTTCTTCCAGCTTATTGGCGCATCTCGAACCCACACCCACCGTGAGGCGATTATGAACATCCTCATCTTTAACGGTAGCCCCCGCAAACGCGGCAATACCGACCTGTTGCTGGCACAAATCGAGGCAGGCATCCATCGGGCGGGCCACAAGGCCGAGCATATCAACCTGGCCCATCTGGCCATTCACCCTTGCACCGGCTGCGGATATTGCGAAAACGAGGGGCAGTGCATCATCAAGGATGACATGACCGCCCTCTATGACAAGATCGAAATCGCCAACCGGATCGTCATCGGCTCGCCCATCTATTTTTATGGGGTCACGGCCCAGACCAAGGCCTTTATCGATCGCTGCCAGGCCCTGTGGTGCCGGAAATATCTGCTCGGCGAGATTAAACCGGAGCGGGAATACCGGCGCGGCTACATGGTCAGCGTTGCCGCCACCGACGGCGGCAAGATCTTCGATGGCGCCCGCCTGACCGTCCGCTATGCCTTTGACGCCATGGAATTCATCTACTGTGGTGAATTGCTGGCCCAGGGGGTGGAGGTGAAAGGCGCTGTCGTCGAAAAAACCGAGATTATGGAAGAGGCGCTGCAACTGGGCCAGGCGATCTGCCGCACTTCCTGATTCCAGCCTGTTCCAGGGCAATCGCCGCCTGCACCCATTGGCCCCGGGAGTAATGGCAAGGCCTCCCGCTAGGTTTCTGGTTGTTCTGGGGACGGCCAAACACACCTCTTTCAATCCACGTGCTGCCTCAACTCATGGGTCGCACCGGCACTAAAATCAAGGAAATCTATTTGCCGGCAGTGATGTCCGGTTAAGATTCCTGCTATGCAGGGGGAACCAAGCCCGAAAACAAAGCCATACATGCAAGCCCTTAAGCGGACAGCACTGTCTTTTTACCGGGCGAGCTCATGAAAGACCTCGTCAAGATTATATCGAAAATGAACCTATAACAAATTCTGCCGGGATCGCGGTAGCCACACAATATGGTCTTGCAATCCCATTTTGTGTGGCTTAAACATGGAACAATGTTCATCCTGCCTCCTTTCTCGTGACGTTGAGCGGTCTACGTGATCGGAGGCATTTTTATTCTTCCGCAATTGTCAAACTTTTGCCGCCCTCCGGCAAAACTGGGTACCCCAAAGGAAACATAAAATCGCATGCATGAAAGAGCGATCCAGTCTCGGAACATATCCGATCTTGCCCCTGGCGGTGAGACCGGCCATAAACATTGCGAACCCACAAACAGCCCATCCTCTACTGTGATCAACTTCGACCAGCTGAACCCTCTCATTCCCGTTATCTCGGCACGCATTCTGAAAGCTTCAACCGATACGCTCGACGAGGTTATCCAAGATTCGCTACAGGAAATCTTCCAGGTTCTGGGACTGGGACGCGGAGCCCTACTCAAAGTTTCGCAAGGGCACTGCCAGGTCGTTGTTTCCTATGCCTGGTACGATCAAGGTGTCGAGATGGTGTCCCGTGAGGTTAATTTGGCGGAATTGGCTCCTTGGACCTATCAACAACTCGTCACTCACGGTAAAACGGTGGCCAAGTATAACGTGGGCTCCATGCCGGCTGATGCGGAGGCGGATCGACGTCTATTTATCCAGCTTGGAGTCAAGTCCGCACTGGCTATCCCGTTGTCTATCGAACAGCGGGTGCATCATATCATCGTCGTGCATTCACTCAAGGAAGAATGCATTTGGCCGGAATCGTTCATCACCTCTTTGCGACTCCTGGGAGAGATATTTGTCAGCGCCATTGAACGACGGGATATTCTCAGATCCCTGGAACTTTATCGGGCGCGTCTTGACATAGCGGCCTCTTCCGCCGAAGTCGGGCTTTGGGAACTTGATCTGGCAACCGGAAACTTGTGGATCACCAACAGTTCCAGGGATCTGTTCAATTTAACGCAGGACGAACACATCACTTTAGCTCATGTACTGGCAAAGGTGCATTTCGAGGACCGCACCCTGGTCACCGAGGCCATTGAAAGAACCCGGAATCTTGGCGCCGAAACCCAAGTGGAATACCGGGTACCCCAACCCGATGGGACGATTCGATGGTTGATCTCTCGCGGCCGCGTGCAACAGGAAGGAGTCAATGCGGCCAGTATCCTCACGGGCGTGACCGCAGACATCACCCAGCGCAAGCAGATGGAGCAAAAACTTCACGAACAGGTGCGAGAAATCAATCGGTTGCGTGAACTGCTCGAACAGGAAAACACCCTGCTGCGCTCAGAGGCGGGACTCGATGAGGAAAAGCATCGTTCTCTCGGGGTTAGCGCGGCCATGCAGAGTGTTAAACAGTTGGTCGGGCAGGTCGCCAAAACCGGTAGCACGGTCCTGATTCAAGGGGAAACCGGCACCGGCAAGGAGCTGATTGCGCAATCCATTCATCAGCTCAGTGACCGGAGCAAGCGGCTGATGATCACGGTCAACTGCGCAGCACTCCCGGCAGCACTCATCGAAAGCGAGCTCTTTGGTCGGGAGAAGGGAGCCTTTACCGGTGCGCTGAGCCGACAAGTAGGGCGGTTTGAACTGGCCCATGGTTCCATCCTGTTGCTCGATGAGATCGCGGAAATGCCGCTGGAGACGCAAGCCAAGCTGCTGCGGGTGCTGCAAAACGGAACCTTTGAGCGACTCGGCAGCCCGCATAACATGACAGTCGATGTGCGGGTCATCGCCGCCACCAATCGCAATCTGGCCGAAGAGGTCGAACAGGGGCGCTTTCGCCGCGATCTTTTTTATCGCCTCAACGTCTTTCCCATTCATGTGCCGCCGCTCCGGGACCGAGTGGAGGATATTCCCCTGTTGGTCGGGAAGTTTGTAAGCGAATTCGGCCAGAAGATGGGGCGGAAAATCAGTCGAATCAACAATCAGGACATGGAAATGCTCTTGGCCTATTCCTGGCCGGGAAATGTTCGCGAACTTCGTAACGTCATTGAACGCGCCATGATTACCAGTCAGGGGAATACGCTTGATCTCTCGCATTTCGAATTGATGCCAGTTCGGCCCTCTCCTTCTCTGGTCATGACCCTCGAGGAGATGGAACGCCGGCATATCGAGCAAACTCTCAGAGCCTCCAACGGAAAGATAAAAGGAAAAGGAGGAGCGGCTGCATTGCTTGGCATCAATCCGTCCACCCTGTATTCACGCATGCGTAAACTAAATATCAAATAAATCACCACCCAGCTCGGGACGACATTTCGCCTCCGAACAGGTCGCCATTTCACCCTTTCCAAAGGAAGCATAAACAGCACATTCATTCCCACGCAAAAAAACTCCATCAAATCAAAGGCATAAAGATAAAGGAACCAGCCATCCAACTGGAGCACTTTATGCAATAGTTCATACATGCTCCTTTCCCTCATTACCATCTATCCTCTTCCTGAAAACGAATCCAAGATTATCGAGGTGCTGGATTCCATCCAGGCGTTGCTCGCAACCAACGCCGATTGCCTGGCGTGCATCTTCACGGCCGCGACTGGGGCGGCAAGTAAATCGATTTGCTACATGGAGCGCTGGCGCACACGGGAAGCTCTTGATAGGCATTTACGGTCGCACTTGTACTATCGGGTGCTGGAGGCCATGGAACTATCGCGCAAACCGCCGACGGTTGAATTTTCTGAAATGAAGGACATCGGCGGGCTGGAGATGATTGCAGATGCCCGTCTGCATCAATGAACTTTGATAGCAGTGAGCGAATACAGGTTGGAACCATATACAAGATACTTATTTTTCACGACTTTTTGCAATAACGAGGAGCAAGGCGAGCATGACCTGGAACTCCCGGAGTCTACTGCGGTTGGCCACTTGCACCTTACGGACGAAATATCGTCTCGCCGGAACCAGAAATCGAGGTTTTTTAAATATCAGGCGGTATCAAGCACAACTATACACTCGATCATTTTTTCTTTACCATTTGATTTTTATCAAATTTTTAACTTGTAGAACCACCAATTATTTTTTAGTTTGCAGGAGAAGAAAAACTGTTCAAATATTTATACCAACAAAAGGAGAAAACCATGAAAACACGAATGGAAAGAGGCCTCATGAAAAACACACTCCAGCTATCACTCTTATTCTTGCTGGCAATTTTCGTTCTGGCCGTGCCCCGGATGTCGCAGGCTGCTACGGCAGGAGAAATCGATCGCGAGGTGGACGGCGCCTTACAGACTTTGTACCGGACCACCCCAGCTGCAAAAAACATGGCCAAAATTGCCAAGGGAGTGTTGGTGTTTCCCGATATCATCAAAGCGGGGCTGATCGTGGGCGGTCAATACGGCGAAGGCGCGCTCCGCGTCGGCGGCAAGACCACCGGCTATTACAGAACCGTGGCCGCATCCTACGGTTTGCAGGCAGGAGCGCAATCATTCGGCTATGCCCTGTTCTTTATCGACAATGAAGGGTTGGCCTATCTCAAAAACAGCAAGGGATGGGAAATCGGCGTCGGTCCCAGCGTTGTCATTGTGGACGAAGGGGCCGCCCGTTCACTCACGACCACCACGGTTAAATCCGGAATCTACGCCTTTATTTTTCAACAGAAAGGTCTGATGGCCGGTATCGGCATCCAGGGTAGCAAAATTACCAAAATCACCCCGGACAAATAACTTTCCCCCTGCGTAAGGAGAAACAAATGAAGATGCTACACACTGGATTCACCGGCTTGATAACGATCATGATGGGGTTGTTTCTGATTGGCTGTGCCACTACCGCCAAAGAGACATCTTCCGGTTTTCTGAAAACGTATCCCCAGTTCCAGCCTGGACCATCTGACGGCATTGACCAAATCTATACCAAACCAGGGATGGATTTGAAAAAATATCACCGAGTGATGCTCGATGAGGCCCAGTTTTTTCTCAAGAAAGATGCCGCCAATCAGGGCTTGCAGGCCAGCGAGCTAAAAGAGCTGTCCGACACTTTCCACAAAGCCATCTTCGAGGCCCTGGGTACAGCGTATCCCCTGGTTACCGAACCGGGCAACGATGTCCTGCGGATTCGGTTGGCCCTAACCAATATCGAAACGAGCAACCCGGCCATCACCGGCATTACCACCGTTTTGCCGGTCGGGCTGGCTGTCAGTGTGGCCAAGAAGGCGACTACCGGTGGCCATACGGGTGTGGGAGGCGCGAGCATGGAAGTGGAATTTCTTGATTCCATGACCAGCGAACGGCTCGCCGCCGGTGTCGATACCTTCGGCGGTTCGAAGATGAGTGGCTTCACCAAACTCGGCGCCACCAAGGAGGCCTTCGAATTCTGGGCGAAACGATTGCGGGTAACCTTGGACAAGGCCCATGGCAAGACGGCTCAATAACCTCTCCGGAGCCATCCCTGAGGAGCAGAGAACATGATGAAAGAATTGAAGAAGATCCGCAGAATGACGCTGGCCACCTTTATTGTCGGAGCAGCTGCGCTCATGCCGCCCACACCGGCTGATGCCGCCGGTGTACTCGATCTCGAGATGGAAAACGTGCCCACAATTTTTGGGGCGGCCGTGGGGGCTATGCCGGATTACCGAGGATCCGATGACTACACCTTCGGCTTTGCCCCGATAATCCGTTATACGTTTGACGGCCAGGAACGGTATATTCAATTGCTCGCCAATGAATTGGCGGTGAACCTGATCGACGATGAAATGTTCCGGTTTGGGCCGCTGGTCAATTATCACTTCGGCCGGACCGACGATGTCGATGATCCGCTGGTCAGCAAAATGAAGGAAATTGATGACACGATCGAGGCCGGCGCCTTTGCTGATATCGTCTGGCAATTATCCAAGGACAAACGGCAACGGTTTATCGTGGGTGGCAAAATCTTCCAGGATGTAGGCGATGAAAGCGATGGTTTCCGAGCCAATGTCAGCGCCCGCTACTGGCATCCGGTGGCCAAGCCAGTCGACCTGACTATCAGCGCCGGTCTTTTGTATCAAGATGATGAGTACGCCAATCATTACTTCGGAGTCAACGCGGACAATGTCGGCACTTCAGGGCTGCCCTTTTTTACAGCTGACGGCGGCGTGAACGAATATTATGTGGTGCTGGGCGGAGTTTTTTATTTGAATAAAAACTGGCTGGTGAGCGCTGGCATCCGCGGTTCGGTGATTGCCGGCGATCCCGCCGACAGCCCGATTGTCGATCAGCAGGGAGATTCGACCCAATGGATCGGCGGCATCGGAATAGCGTATGCCCTCTGGTAAACCGACAACGCGGTAAAGATTCCTTGGCCGGACTATGTGTATCATCCCGCAGCCAAGCATTCCTCAATCCACTTCCGGTTAGCTTGCATTGTGAAACCGGAGACCAAGATGGTGGCAAACCGGTGCTCCCCGTAAAACAAAGGGGGAGCACCAGCACCCCAATGGATTGGATGGCACGCCGGTCCATTGATGGAGCACAACCGTTTCTGCTTCATCCCGGCAACGGGTTATGAATCCGTTGCCCTTTATAACAATTCGTCATACCGCCTATGTTTCTTTATCCCATCAAGCAATTCTTGCAGAAACCCTCTCGATCGGTTTGCCCCGCTGTACCTGCCGAGGCAATTGTGCCGCCCGGCGCATCCGGCCTGCACAATACGCTCGCCTGCCATGACTGTGATCTGTTGAACCGGCTACCCGATCAGGTGACCACCACCCTGCTCTGTGCCCGCTGCGGCGCTGTGCTCTACAGTTGCAAGCCCGACAGTATCGATCGCTCCCTTGCCTTGACCCTGGCCGCTCTGATCCTCTTTGTCCTGTCCAACAGTTTTCCCTTCCTGGCCATGAAAACTGGCGGCCTCATCCAGGAAACCACGCTGCTGACCGGCATTCACGAACTGTGGAAACAAGAACTTTACGGGCTGGCCGTGCTCGTGCTGCTGACCTGCGTCCTGGTGCCGTTGGCCCAGATGATCGGCTTGCTCTACATCCTGGTGCCGCTGAAGCTAAAGCAGCGCCCGGCCTTTGGCGCCGCCCACGTTTTTCGCCTGATCCAGGAAGTCGCTCCCTGGGGGATGATGGAAGTCTTCATGATGGGTATCCTGGTCGCTCTGGTCAAACTGGGGCATATGGCGACCATCATTCCCGGTGTCTCGGTCTATTCCTTCGGCGCCTTGATTTTTGCCATGGCGGCCGCTTTTTCCACCCTGGACCCGCCCCTGCTATGGGACCGCCTGGATCTTCGCCGATGAAGCAATGCGCCGCCACTGCCCGCCAACTGGGCCTGATCAACTGCCACGATTGCCATCTGCTGATTGCTGCGGCCGAGGTAGAGGCGCACCCGCGCTGTCCGCGTTGCGGCGCCCATCTGCACCTGCGCAAACCCAACAGCCTGGCGCGCACCTGGGCGCTGGTCTGGGCTGCCATAGTCTTTATTATCCCGGCCAACCTCCTGCCGATGACGGTTGCCACGACACTGGGAACCAAACAGTCCGACACCATCATGAGCGGGGTGATTTATTTCATGCAGACCGGCTCTTGGGAGATTGCGTCGGTCATATTTATCGCCAGCGTTTTTGTTCCCTTCGCCAAACTGCTTATTCTGATTTTCCTGCTACTCAGCGTCCGCCTCCGCTCCACCTGGAGACCGAAGGACCGGACCACCCTCTATCGCCTGACCGAATTGGTCGGCCGCTGGTCGATGGTCGACATCTACGTGGTGACCATTCTGGTGGCCCTGGTCAAGCTCGGAGCTGTTGCCGCCATCGAGGCCGGACCGGCTGCTGTTTTTTTTGCCGCGGTGGTGGTGACAACCATGTTTGCCGCTGAAAGTTTTGACCCCCGTCTTATCTGGGATGTTATTGAGGAGAAAGTATGACTGACCGTTCACACACCGATCCCCAGGCCGCCGAGGCCGTCATCCAGTCCAAACGCCGTTTTTCCATTGTTTGGATCGTGCCGCTGGTGGCACTGGCGATCGGCGGCTGGCTTGCCTTTAAGGCCATCAGCGAAAAGGGACCGAACATTACCATCACCTTTACCACCGCGGATGGATTGGAGGCCGGGAAAACCAAGATCAAATTCAAGGATGTCGAAATCGGCCAGGTCGAAAGCATCATGTTGAACGAGGATGCCTCCAAGGTGGTGGTCACCGCCAAAATGATCAAAGGCAGCGAACCGTATCTGACCGATCAGACCAAGTTCTGGGTGGTCCGTCCGCGGATCAGTGGTGGCTCGGTTTCCGGTCTGGGCACGGTGCTTTCCGGCGCCTACATCGGCATCGACGGCAACAAGGCGGGCTCACCCACACATAGTTTCACCGGGCTTGAGGTCCCGCCAGTAGTGACTATCGGTCAGCCGGGCCGGCATTTTATTCTCCAAGCCGAAACGCTCGGCTCCCTCGACATCGGCGCTCCGGTGTACTACCGGCAGATCCAGGTTGGCCAGGTGGTGAGTTACGGCTTCGATCAGAGCGGCAAAGCGGTGAATGTCAAAATCTTTATCGAGGCGCCCCATCATACCAAGGTCACAGAGAACACCCGTTTTTGGAATGCCAGCGGGTTTGATGTCACCCTCAATGCCCAGGGGCTCAAGGTCGACACCCAGTCGATGATCTCCATTCTCAGCGGCGGTATTGCTTTCGACGTACTCAGAGAAACCGGGCCGGGTGCCGAAGCCAAGGAAAATGAGACGTTTTACCTGTATGCCGACCAGAACGCCACCCAGGAAAAGAAATACACGGTACGCAATTACTGGATGCTCCTGTTCGACGAATCGGTGCGCGGCCTCAGCATAGGTGCACCGGTCGAACTGTACGGTATCAAGCTGGGCGAGGTTGTCGACCTCAGGCTGGAATTCGATGTCGACAAGAAGAAATTTCAGGTGCCGGTGATCATAGCCGTGGAACCCGAACGAATAAGTTCCGCCAAAAAGGAAGAAGCGCTGAAGATTGCCAAGACCGATCCCGAGAGTTTCATGAAGGTTTTGGTCGAGCAGCAAGGGCTCCGCGCTCAGCTGCAAAGCGCAAACCTGCTTACCGGTCAACTGATGGTCAACATGGTCTTCCTGCCGGATGCCCCCAAAGCGACCCTTTCCCGTCATGGGGAGTACCGGGTGGTGCCGACCATCCCCGGTTCGTTCGAACGGTTGCAGGAAGGTTTGAGTAAAATTATTGCCAACCTCGAAAAGGTTAAATTCGACCAGATCGGCGGCGACCTTCAATTGGTGCTGAAAGATGCAAGCGCCACACTCAAGCAGTTCGGAACGTTGGCGAAAAAACTGGACACCGAAACCACGCCGAAAATGCAAGCGACCATCGCAGAATTGCAAAAAACCCTGATAGAGCTGCAGCGGAGCATCGGCAAAGACTCGCCACTGAATTACACCGCCCGCAATACTCTCGAGGAACTGGCCCAGGCGCTGCGCTCGATTCGTGAACTAGCCGACACCCTGGAAAGCCGGCCGCAGTCAATCATCTTTGGCAAGGAGAAAGAAGTCCATGAGTAAGCCATTCCTGTCCCTGTTTCGAGCACTACTGTTTGGTTTGGCCTGTTTGAGTTTAACAAGCTGCACTTCAGCCACTCCCCAGGTAACCTATTACAGTCTCGCTGGAACAGATGCGGCCAAGCCGGCCACGCAACGCCACGATCAATTGGTTTTGAGCGTCGGCCCGGTCTCTCTTCCCGATGTTCTCAAAAAAACCCAAATCGCCGTCGACGGGGCGGATGGCCGCTACAAGTTGAGTGACTATCACCGCTGGGCCGGAGGGGTTGACCGCGATTTCGCCCGGGCAATTGCTGAACAGTTGGCCAACAGGCTCGGAACGGAACGGATAGCCCTGTACCCGGCGGAGCACTATTCGCAGCCTACGTATCAGATTACCTTCGATGTCCTGGCCATGGATGGGCTGTTAGGAAAGGAGGCGAACCTGGCCGTGCGCTGGTCGCTGGTCGATCCCAAAAGTAACAGCGCCCGGATAACCCGCCGCAGCACCTTCAGCGAGCAGCCGGCGGATGGCAGTTATGATGCCTGGATCGTCGCGCAGCGGCATAATATAAGCAACCTCAGTGATGAAATCGCCAATGTGATCAAAGCGGCACATTGAGTCATGCCGGGACGGGACATGAACGAGCAGTAGCCGAACACCAGATAAACGGGGCCATGCATTGCATTGGCCCCAGACAATGTTCCGCACGCACCAGCTGGAGGTCTGAGACGGTATGACCACAACACACCCTGCCGAGGTAACCCGTTCCACCCTGGCTGTTCTTTGTATTGGCCTGCTCATCACCTCCTGCCTGTGGATTTTACGGCCTTTCCTCTTTTCGCTTGGCTGGGCGGTGATGGTGGTTGTTGCCACCTGGCCTTTTATGCTGACCGTGCAAAGGAGATGCTGGCACAAACGCTGGATTGCCGTTGTGGTGATGTCACTGGCCCTGCTCCTGCTTCTCATCATTCCCCTCTCGTTTGCAATCATCACCATTCTCGAGCGAACAGGCGATCTGGTTGTCTTGCTGAATGCGCTGAAAAGCGTCCGCATTGCTTCCCCACCCGAATGGTTTGAAAGGGTCCCGCTTGTTTCCCACACCCTGATCGAGCGCTGGCAGCAATTAGCGGTGATCAGCCCTCAGGAAATCTCGGAGAAACTGGCGCCGTACATGAACACGACCTTGAAATGGTTTGTCGCTCAAGTCGGCAACATCGGTCTGCTCGTGGTTCAGTTTTGCTTGATGATCATCCTATCCGCCATTTTATACGCCCAGGGTGAAAAAGCAGCAGACCTGGTGTGCAGTTTTGCCCGGCGCCTGGCCGGCGATCGCGGTCTGGAGGCGGCCAAACTTTCAGCCGCTGCGATTCGCAGCGTGGCCCTGGGCATCGTCGGCACCGCGATTGTGCAATCGGCGCTGGGCGGCTTTGGCCTCATTGTGGCCGGAGTGCCGGCCGTCACTCTGCTGATAGCGGTGATGATGATGCTCTGCATCGCCCAGGTCGGCCCCGGCCTGGTGCTGTTTCCCACTGTCATCTGGCTGTATTGGAGCGATGCGCATACCGGGGCAACCCTGCTCCTGGTGTGGTCGGTCCTGGTGGCGCTCAGCGATAATTTTCTACGGCCGATGCTCATCAAGAGGGGGGCCGACCTCCCCATTATTCTGATTATTGCCGGTGTGATCGGCGGCCTGGTCGCCTTTGGCGTCATCGGGCTGTTCATCGGTCCAGTCATGTTGGCCGTCACCTACACCCTGCTTCTGGCCTGGATCAAGGGGCCGATGGAGGGCGAAGAAAGCACGGGCACAGAGATGGCGGGAGACTGCAAACCAGAGCAATCCCGGCAAGAACTCAACGGTCAAACCTCAAAACACCCCCTTATCGATCAACTTTGAAAGGAGCGCCGCGATGAAAAAGAGCAAAGCGAAAGAGCAAAAACAGGAACCCAGCACTAAAAAACTGGGCCGCGCGACCTACGATGCGGAGTTGGCCAAACTGCACGGAGAGCTGGTCAGGTTGCAGCAATGGGTCCTGCACAAGGGGCTCAAGGTCTGCATCCTCTTTGAGGGAAGGGATGGCGCCGGCAAAGGCGGAACCATCAAGGCGATCACCGAGCGGGTCAGCCCGCGAGTGTTTCGGGTGGTCGCCCTGCCCTCGCCGACCGAACGCGAGAAATCGCAGATGTACGCGCAACGGTACCTGCCTCATCTGCCAGCCGCCGGCGAGGTGATCATCTTCGACCGCAGCTGGTACAACCGGGCAGGCGTTGAACGGGTGATGGGATTCTGCACCGAGGACCAGGCCACGCGCTTCCTCAACGTTGTCCCGGCTTTTGAAAAAATGATGCTCGAATCCGGCATCATCCTGCTCAAATATTGGCTGGAGGTCAGCCCGGAGGAACAGACCAGGCGGTTAACCGCCCGGATCGACGATCCCCGCAAGATATGGAAACTCTCGCCCATGGATATCAAATCCTATGACAGGTGGGATGACTACACCCGGGCCCGCGATGAGATGTTCGCCGCCACCGACACCCCCTGGGCGCCGTGGAATGTGGTTCGCTCCAACGACAAGAAGCGGGCGCGGTTGAACACCATTCGTCATATTCTCCAATCCATCGAATACAAAGAGTTGAAAGGAGAGAAGATCGCGCTGCCGAAACGAAAAATCGGCAAGACCTATCAGGAGAAGGAATATCCTTTCAAATTTATCCCAGAGAAGTATTGACGGAAAATACGGGCACGTTCAAACGTGTCCTCGATTTCTCCAGGTCGCGCAATTGACCGACGGAGGACGCATTCTCTGACAGGAAATCGTTCAGGGAATGTCAACCAGAAAAACCAAGGTGGAACAGCATGCACGAGAAACAGACGACCCGCCAGCAAACCGTTGACAAACTCAAGCGCGCCTTTGCCTACAAACTGTTCTTCCAACAGGGGGTCCTGCCCTTCAACGCCTCGCTCAATGATTATTACCTGGCGGTGAGCTACACCCTTCGCGACCGGATGCAAAGGTTGTTCATCAACTCGGTGACGGCACTACGCGAAAACAAGAGCAGGATCGTCTGTTATCTTTCGGCTGAATTTCTCATGGGGCCCCATCTGCTCAACAATCTCATCAGCCTCGGCCTGCATGAAGAATTTGTCCAGGCGGCCGAAGAGACCGGTCTGGATCTCCAGCAGATCATCGATCATGAAGAGGAACCGGGCCTGGGCAATGGCGGCCTGGGGCGACTGGCCGCCTGCTACCTCGACTCCTTGGCCACCCTGGAAATCCCGGCCATCGGCTACGGCATCCGTTACGAGTTCGGCATGTTCGACCAGACCCTTGAGCACGGCTGGCAAAAGGAACTGAGCGACCGCTGGCTGCAACCGGGCAACCCGTGGGAATTCAAGAAAGCCGATTTCGCGGTGGCCGTCGGTTTCGGCGGGCACACCACCACCGTTTGTGATGAGAGTGGGCGCTGCCACGTTCATTGGCATCCGGGATGGGTGGTCAAGGGCATTCCCTACGACACTCCGGTTCCGGGATACCGGGTCAACACGGTCAACATCCTCAGGCTGTGGAGCGCCGAGGCTCCGAGAAGTTTCGATTTTGCCGAGTTCAACGTTGGCGACTATTTCGGCGCAGTGGATGAGAAAATTCGCGCCGAGAACATCACCAAGGTCCTCTATCCCAATGACGAACAGTTCCAGGGCAAGGTGCTCCGTCTGCGCCAGCAGTATTTTTTTGTCGCCTGTTCCCTGCAAGACATGATCCGGCTTCATCACCTGCAACATGAAAGCTTGGACTCCTTCCCTCGTCATTTCGCGGTCCAGCTCAACGACACCCACCCGGCCATCGCCGTCCCCGAACTGATGCGCCTCTTGATCGACGTCCATCGGATCGACTGGGAGCACGCCTGGAAAATTACCACCGCCACTTTTGCCTATACCAATCACACCCTGCTCCCCGAGGCGATGGAAAAATGGTCGGTTTGCCTGCTGGGCGAGTTGCTGCCCCGGCACCTGGAAATCATATTTGAAATCAACCACCGCTTTCTTGATCAGGTCCGCCACCTGTATCCCGGGGACGAGGCCATAGTCCGCCGCTTGTCGATCATCGATGAAACCGGTGAACGGTTTGTGCGCATGGCTAACCTCGCCTGTATCGGCAGTCACCGGATCAACGGGGTGGCCGAACTGCACACCCGGTTGCTCAAGGACTACACCCTGGCCGATTTTCACCGTTTGTGGCCGGAGAAGCTGGTAAACATCACCAACGGGGTCACGCCCCGGCGGTGGATGGCGCTGAGCAATCCGGGCCTGAGCGAGCTGATCACCTCAGCCATCGGCGAGGGCTGGATCACCGATCTGAACCGGTTGCGCGACCTGGAGCCCCTGGCCGACGATCCGGCCTTCGGCGAGCAATGGCGGCAGGTCAAACTGGCCAATAAACAAAAAGTCTGTTCCTTTTACGCCCCCGATGCCTGCCTCCTGTTCAACCCCAGGGCCATGTTTGACGTCCAGGTCAAACGGATTCACGAATACAAGCGTCAGCATCTTAATCTGCTGCACATCATCACCCTGTACCACCAGCTTAAAAATAACCCGGATCTTGACCTGCCGCCACGGGTGTTCGTGTTCGGCGGCAAGGCCGCCCCCGGTTATTTCATGGCCAAGTTGATCATCAAGCTGATCAACGCGGTGGCCGAGGTGATCAACAATGATCCGCAGGTGAGCGCTCGTCTCCAGATCCTGTTCGTCCCCAATTTCAACGTCCAGATCGGCCATTTTGTCTACCCCATGGCCGACCTGAGCGAGCAGATTTCCCTGGCCGGCAAGGAGGCCTCCGGGACCGGCAACATGAAATTTTCGATGAACGGCGCTCTGACCATCGGCACCCTTGATGGCGCCAACGTCGAAATCCGGGAACAGGTCGGCCATGACAATTTTTTCCTGTTCGGCATGAATGTCGAGGAAGTGCAGGCGCACTGGGCAGCCGGATACCATCCCCGGACAATCTACGATGCCAACGAAAACCTGCGGGCCGCGATCAATCTGATCGCTATCGGCCATTTTTCCCATGGGGACCGGGAACTTTTCCGTCCCCTGGTCGATTCGCTGCTGACTCACGACCCCTTTATGGTGCTGGCCGATTACCAGGCCTATGTCGATTGCCAGCAGCAAGTCGGCGAGGTGTTTCGTGACCAGGAGCGCTGGAGCCGGATGTCCATCCTCAATGTCAGCCGCATGGGCGCCTTCTCCTCGGACCGTTCGATTGCCGAATATTGCGAAAAAATATGGCGAATCAAACCGTCTCCCGTTGCCCTGGAATGGGAGTGCATGCCCAAGGATGGGCTCGTCTTTCCGAAGCGCAACAGCGCCAGCAGGACTTGACTCCCCTGCCCTGGTGACAACTGGCCTGGTACAGACATTGTATTCACTCTCCTCAACCAGCAACACATGATATCCCTATTCTGAATACATGCAAAACCTGCCTGGCACCGCTGCACACATCATCCACCGCTGGTTCGGCCGGTTCATTCCCGGCCTCGCAACCTTTCTCCATTATCAGCGGACCGATTTCCGGGCTGACTGCATCGCCGGTCTTTCGGTGGCCGCCGTCTGCCTGCCGGTGGGCATTGCTTATGCAGAAATTGCCGGAGTTCCTGCGGTTTATGGCATTTATTCCTCCATCCTGCCGCTCTTCATCTATGCCCTGTTCGGTTCGTCACGTCAGCTGATTACCGGTCCGGACGCGGCGACCTGCCTGATGGTCGCCTCCGCCCTTGGCCCGATGGCCGCCGGCGATCCCCAGCGCTACATGGAGCTGATGATCTCCCTCACCCTGATCACCGGCGTCTTCAATATCGTCTTTGGCCTCTGCCGGTTCGGGTTCATTGCCAATTTCCTCTCCCATCCCATTCTGGTCGGCTACCTCAACGGCGTTGCCCTGATCATTTTGGCGGGCCAGCTCCCCAAATTTTTTGGTTATAAGGGCGAAGCCGGAGATTTTTTGGGAAAATTGATGGAATTTATTCAGAAAATAGACGGGATCCATCTGCCCACGATGGTCTTGGGCGGTGCGGCCCTGGGGCTGCTGTTCGCCTTGAAACGATGGGCGCCGCGATTGCCAGCCGCCTTGCTTGTCGTCGTCCTGGGCATCATCGTTGTCGAAGCGCTGCAGCTGCAGACGCATGGGGTGACCGTCCTGGGAGCTGTTCCGGCCGGCTTTCCCTCCCTGCATCTGCCGCCTTTTGATCCGTCACGCTTTAAAATTTTGGTCCAGGATGCAGCGGGCATCGCCTTGATCAGTTTTACCAGCGGTATCTTGACCGCTAAGAGTTTTGCTCGCCGGAACCGCTATGCACTCGATGCCAACCAGGAGCTGATCGCCTTCGGCGCCTGCAATATCATTTCCGGCCTGGTGCAGGGATTTCCGGTGACCGGCGCTGATTCGCGGACCGCGGTCAACAACGCCATGGGCGGGAAAACGCAGCTGGTGGGGATTGTCGCCGCCGGGGTCATGCTGCTCTTTCTCCTCTTTTTCACCACCCCGCTCGCCTCTCTTCCCAACGCCGCCCTGGCCGCCATTATTGCCGTAGCCAGCATAGGCCTCCTTGACTTCTCCTCGTTACGGGAGCTGTATGCCGCCAGTCCGCGCGAACTGACCTTCTCCCTGGTCACCACGGCTGGTGTCCTCTATTTTGATGTCCTGCCTGCGGTTTTTCTTGCCATCATGCTGACATTCCTATGGATGCTGCTGGTTGCCTCCCAGCCCCGCGATGCGGTGCTCGGAAAAGTGCCGGGCATCACTGGTTTTCACAACATTGCGGATTATCCGGATGCGATCACCATCCCCGGACTCCTGCTGTACCGATTCGAGGGCAACGTCCTGTTTTTCAACATCGACTATTTCAAGGAACGGATCATGGCCGAAATTGCCAAGTCGCCCACTCCCCTGGAATGGGTTGTTGTTGATGCCAGTCCGGTCAATTTGGTCGACATTACCGCCTTGCATAATCTTATGGATTTACGAGAAGAACTTGAGGGTCGCGGGATCAAGCTCAAATTTGCCCGGGTAAAACAGTCGCTGTGGAAATTTTTCAGCGCCCGTTGGGTTGCCGATCATCCTCAGTTTAACAAGGAACCCAGATATAACACCTTGGCCTCGGTCGTTGAGGCCTTTGCACAAAAGGAACGGCAACCGGCAGTTTGGGCACACGCGGGCCATCGATAGGCGGTGTTCTTTCGGCTTGTTTCGTGGGTGGAGAAACAGGCTGGCAGCAATGAACGCATGGTGGAGAGGGATATCATGAACCGGCAGCAGACTGAAGCAGGGATCGGCGGTTGGATGCACACTCTCTGGGAAAAACTCCATTCCCAGGGAGGCGCAGATGCACTTATCCGCCAGGCGACGGAACAGGTGGTGCAGATTGCCGATCCGGTTATCCGCCAGGCCAGGCGTTACCGGCAGGTTCTGCACGACCCGATCAACGGCGCCATGACCTATTTCCATTCCCTCATCGAGGTGATCCCAGGCCCGGTCGTCCTGGATCGCAATCGCTATTATGATGATCCCACGGTCAAGGCCCTGTTCGCCTCACCCGATGAACTTGACGAGGTGCTCCGGTTCAGTCCGGAGGTCAAAAAGCTCCGCAAGCAGGGGCTCAAGGGTGAGGTGATGGCTATGATGACCATGCTGCGCAATGAACGGACCATGTTCGGCCACAAGCAGGACGGGGAAATGCTGGTGCGGGATGCGCAGCAACAGGCGGTGAGTTTTTCCGACCACCGGATAGTCGCCCCATCCTCCGATCTGGACGTGGTCAAGGCCGGGATCGTCAACCGGGGGCTCGAGGTGCTGGCTTCGGTGGCCATGGAACGAATCACCACCCTGCGGGCCCAAAAGGCTGAGCTGGAAGGGAAAAAAGAATACCTTCAGGGGATGAAAAAAATTCTGGGAGGCAAATCCCACCGGCAGGAAATCTTCGCCGCCCCCAGCGCTCACAACCGGGAAGAGTTGCGCAAGGTCGAGCAACTCCTGACCGAGGTGAGCCAGGAACTCGACGGGCTCCGGCAGCAGATAGCGCTGCCGGAACAATCACTCGGCTTTCTTGAAGCCATCCTGCGGGAACCGGAAAAGATGCTGCTTGCCCGTAGTCAAAAACTCCGGCTCAACTGGATGGGAGTCCGGGTCGATGAAGAACCGGGAAGCGATGGTAACGACATTACCTTGGCTGAGTTTTCCATGGAAGAGATCCGGCGTTCGGCAGTGCTGGTGACCTTTTCCCTGGAAACAGCACCAGTTGCATAGAATCTTTGCTGGAGAAGTTGCGAACAAATTGAAAACCATGTTCCCCCAAATGATCCGCCGACGGACTCAACCAGTAGGCTTAAAAAGTACTGCTACCCCAGAGCAAGGACACAACCAAAAATCAACATGCAAACTTTGAACGCACGTTTCCATTTGATTGTCCGCTTTGCTTTGCTGCTTGCCCTTTGTGTTACAGGCATAGCCGCAGATTGGACGGTGGTGTCTGCCGAAATCCCTCAAAACAGGCAGTTGCTCATCTCTCCTGAAATGCTCAAGGAAAAAACCGAGCAAGTGACGAAAGCAACCGATCTCGATGAGGGAATAAAAGCCAAACTGCTTTCTCTCTATCGCAAGAGCCTGGAAAATTTGGCGCTTGCAGCATCCCACGATATTCTGGCCGATACATTTGTCCAATCCATCGAGACTGCTCCTGTAAAGATAAAAAAATTAAGGGCAGCGATGGACCATCTGGTGCAGCAATCTCAAACGCTGGAGAGGGATGACCGTGACGTCGACAGCGTCTCGTTCAAGGAGATCGAGCAGCAACTGCTCAAGGCCAAGACCACTTACACGGTGATAGAGACAGAGGTTGTATCCTTGACTCGTCAGGTCACAGCAATGACAGAACGACCGATTAAGGCCAACCAGCGGCTCGCCGAGATTAAAGAGCGCGAACAGGAATTGCTGGCCGCATCGCAGACGCCCTCACCGGTTCCTGTATCCCCGCAAATCGCGGAAGCAGAAAGATGGCAGCAACAGACACTGCTCCAGGCTTTGCAAAGTGAATCGCGCATGCTCAACCAGGAATTGGTGAGCATGCCGGTGCTGGCGGAACTGGTCAACGTGCAGCTGGAGGAAGCCACGGCACGGCTGGAGGCGGCTCGTTCGCTGGCGCAACGCCTGGAGGCAAAGGTCAACCGAAATCGGCAGGATGAAGCAACCCAAACCATCGGCCAAGCCAAGGAGGCGATGCTGCAGGTAGCGGATAGCCAACCAGCGCTGCAACAGGCTGCAGCGAAGAACGCCGAGTTGGGCGATATCCTGCAGAAAGTCACTTCAGCTTTGGAGGCCATGGCCACAGCAAAAGATGCGCTCGAAAAGGAACGAAAACGAGTTGAAGAGAGTTATAGCGCCTCGAAGCAGAAGATTGCCCTGGCCGGTTTGAGCCAAGCCCTTGGTTTTCTCCTCCATGAACAGCGGCGGACCCTTCCTGATGTCCGAATGCTGCAAAGGAAAATGGCCGAAAATCAAAAAGTGATCATCGAGACCGGATTACTGCAGGTGCGATCCAGTGAGGAAAGAAAGAAGCTCGATGATCTCGAAGGCTCTATCGCGGAACTAACCGTCGGCTCTTCTCAGGAAGAATTCGCGAACATGGAAACGGAGCTGCGTAAGCTCCTCATCAGCCGGCGGGACCTCCTCGAAAAAATCTTTATCGCCAATCAGCTCTACCTTGGGACGCTTTCCGAGTTGGAAGTCCTCTATGGTCAACTGCTGAAAGCGGTGGTCTCATTTCAAAAATTTCTGGCGGAAAACCTGCTATGGATACGAAGTATCCCCTGGTTGCGTTTCAAGGATTTTCAAAGCCTACCCCAGGAAGCGACAGCACTCTTTGCCCCCGATCAATGGCTCGCTGCCGGCAAAGTGCTTGCCGGTCAGGCTGATTCCTCACCCATCCTCATCCTGGTTTGCCTGCTGACCGCCGCTTTGATTGGATGCAAAAGGAGGCTACGGATCCTGCTGGATGCGGTTATTGAGCAATCCGTCCATCTGGCCACCTATCGCTTCGCCCAACCTGTGCATGCGTTCGGCCTGAATGTGCTGCTCTCTCTTTCATGGCCGCTGCTGATCATGGCCCTGGGCTGGCAGCTGCATATCGCAGCGGAAACAACCGCATTCACCTCGGCAGTAGCGATGAGCCTGCTTGCTTTATCCTACCGTTTTTTCTTCTTAAGGGTGTTTCGCACCCTGCTTTTGCCCAATGGCCTGGCAGACCGCTTTTTTCACTGGCCCAAAACGACCATCACCTTGCTGCGCCGGGAAACCGGTTGGTTGATGGTCACCTTTTTACCTGCGGTTTTTTTTGCCCAACTGGCGTTTTTTGCCAATTTCAGTGCCAATGGCAGCCATATCCTGGGAAGGCTGATCTTTATCGCTGCCCTGGGACTCATAACGGTTTTTTTCTTTCGCACCCTCCATCCCCGGACCGGAGTGTGGCATCGGTTTCTTGAGAAATATGCCCACCGCTTGTTGGTGCGCCTCTACCCGCTGTTCTTCTTCCTGATCATCCTCCTTCCCCTGGTACTGAGCGGCTTGGTCCTGGCCGGCTATGTCTTTGCGGTCGGCAGTTTGTTGCGCTGCCTGATCAATAGTGTCTGGGTTGCCCTGGGGATTGTCATCTGCCACCAAATGGTCGAGCGGTGGCTGATCCAATCCAGTCGCCAGCTTTTTCGCAAGAAAGCCCTCCTGCTCCACGCCCAGGCAAAGGTGAACCGGGAGCCGGCGCAAGGTGCCAGCGACAAAGCCTCCGGGCCAATCGAGGAGCCGGTGGAAGACTTGGTTGAATTGAGCACGGACAGCCGCAAACTGCTGCATGCCATGGCCGTGCTTGCCTTTGGCGCCGGGATGTGGCTGGTCTGGGCCGATGTGTTGCCGGCCCTGCGTCTCTTCAACGAATTCACCCTCTGGAGCTATACCGTCACGGTCAGCGGCCAGGCAAGTGTCGTACCGGTTACCCTGGCGGACGCCGGACTGGTCATCCTGATCGGCATCATCACCTTGACTGCAACCCGCCATTTTCCGGCGCTGCTCAAAATTGTTCTGCTCCAGCATTTGGAATTGCCCCCCGGTAGCCGCTATACCATCATCACGCTGTCCCGTTACCTGATCGGCGGCATGGGCCTGATGGCCATCGCCGACATTCTCGGCTTCAGCTGGTCGCAGATTCAATGGCTGGTTGCCGCCCTTGGTGTCGGTATCGGTTTCGGTTTGCAAGAGATCGTCGCCAACTTCATCAGCGGGCTCATCATCCTCTTTGAGCGCCCCATCCGGGTGGGTGACGTGGTCACCGTCGGCGGCACTGACGGCACGGTGACCCGTATCCGGATTCGCGCCACCACCATCCGTGACTTTGACGGCAAGGAACTACTCGTTCCCAACAAAGAGTTCATTTCCGGGCACTTGCTCAATTGGTCGCTGTCCGACCCGGTCATCCGCCTGCTGCTGCCGGTGGGCATCGCCTATGGCAGCGATGTGCAGCAGGCCATGCGCCTGATGAGAGAGGCGGCGGAGGAGAATCCGCTGGTCCTTGAAGATCCGCCCACTACCGTTACCTTTGACAGTTTCGGCGACAACGCCCTGCTGCTGACCCTGCGCTGCTTCATCGGCTCGGTGGATGATCGCGTGGCAATCAAAAGTGTGCTCCATCAGGTCATTGACCAGAAATTCCGCGCGGCAGAAATTTCCATGGCCTTTCCGCAGCGCGACGTCCATCTTGATGTCAGCAAGCCACTGGCAATCAAGGTGATTCGAGAAGAGCGCACGGTCATGGACACATCCGCGTCCGTTTTGCCGGGAGAGGTGACGCCAAGCTAATGTGTGCGTAAAAAATGCCCCTGGAAAATGGGCAAGCAAACAAGGGAAACACCGGAACATCCGGTTTTTATGAATGAAAAATATTTCAAGGAGAGAAAAGCATGCAAAACTACAAAGGAATGTTGTTGGCCCTGGTTGTGGCTGTCAGTTTAGGTGCCTGTGCCGAGACCACTCCCAAAAAAGAACTCAACGTTGAACGGGCCAATGTGGTGTCGGTGACCGCAACCGTCGATAAGATCGACCTGAAAAAACGAATGGTCACTATCCGAGGGTCCGAAGGCACTGTCCGGACGTTGCATGTCGGCGAGGAAGCAGTCAATCTGCCGCAAGTTCGCGTGGGCGACAAGGTGACCCTGGACTATATTGAATCCCTGGCGGTGCGGATGGCCAAACCCGGCGAAGTCAAGGCTGAAGTCAAGGGCTTGGTCGGCAAGGCAAAACCGGGTGAGAAGCCTGGGTATGTCGAGGAAACCGAAACAACCATAACCGCCACCATTCTTGACCTCGATAAGGTGAAGGAGACGGCAACACTCAAGGCGCCCGATGGCGAGGTGGTGGTTGTCAAGGTGCAGGATCCTGCCAACTTGAATAAAGTCAAGGTCGGCGACACGATTGTGATCACCTATACCGAGGCACTGGCGATAGCCGTTCGAACGGTTCAATAATCCAAGAAGGGAACGCTTCAGGTTGAATGTGACCGGTTAAGGGAAATCGTGCAGATGCAACGAGGCAGGAGCCTGGGACAGTCTTCATGATAGGATTGCCAGCACTCAGTGGTGCTGAATAGTTACAAAATTAAAAAGAGGCGCGATATGAAAAATTATTCAGTTTCCTTCATTCTGACGCTGCTGCTCATGCTCTCTGGATCGACGTCTGCCCTTTCGGCAGCCCCCCTCTTGGACGATCCAGGTTGGCCGCGCGTGATCAAGAAAAACGGCAAGGAATTGACAGTCTACCAACCCCAGGTCGATTCCTGGCAGGATTACAAGAATATTCACGCCCGGTTCGCCATTGCCGTCAAAGACGGGAAAGCCAAAAATGAAATCTTCGGTGTCGCCGAGGTGGATGCCGAGACCGTGGTAGACCAGACCGCTCGGGTGGTGGCTATCCTCCCCAAAAAACGTGAACTGCGGTTCCCGAACACCTCGAAGGCGGAAGCTGATGCCCTGGAGGGTGTGGTCGAGGAACTGCATCCCTTCGGTCAGGCGATGTCCGTCTCGCTGGATCGGGTCCTGGCTTATCTCGATCCGGCCCAGCAGCGGCAGCAGCCAGCGGTCGAGTTGAATTTGGACCCGCCGAAGATTTTTTTCAGCCGCAAACCGGCCATCCTCGTTGTCTTGCAGGGGCAACCGCAACTGCAAGCCGTCGATGCCAACCAAAAAGATCTCATGTTTGTGACGAACACCAACTGGGATATCTTCTACGAGACCGCCGACCAGCGGTATTATCTTCTCAATCAGGATAGCTGGCTGACCACCAAGGATCTGGTCAACGGCCCTTGGGAGTCGGTCACAACGCTGCCGGCTGGCATGTCTTCCCTGCCCAACGACGACAACTGGGCCGATGTGCGTAAACGGGTGCCCGGCAAGCCTGAAAAAAATCCGCCGGTCGTCCTGGTTAGTCAAGAACCGGCGGAACTGATCATTGCCCAGGGTGAGCCCAAATACAGTCCCATTCCCGGCACTACACTGCTGCGGATGACCAATACCGAAAGCGTGGTGTTCTACAATTCCGGAGATGGCAAACAGTATTTCCTGACCGCTGGGCGGTGGTTCCGCGCCACCGGCCTGGATGGTCCCTGGTCAGTCGCCAGCAACGATCTGCCCGCGGATTTTGCCAAAATACCGGGCAACGATCCCGCTGCATTCGTCAAAGCCTCCGTGCCGGGCACAACTGAGGCGAAGGATGCGGTTCTGCTGGCTTCCGTGCCCAACAGCACTGTCCTTGACGTCAACACGCCTCCAAAATTGCAGGTCGCCTATAAGGGGGAACCGAAATTTCAGGCCATCCCTTCGACCACCGTTCAGTATGCCGCCAACTCCGCCAATGCGGTCTTTCTCGTCAACGGAACGTACTACTGCTGCGCCCAAGGGGTCTGGTATTCCAGCAACACCGCCAATGGCCCATGGGCCTACTGCACTAATGTTCCAGCGGCCATCTACACCATTCCCCCCTCCCATCCCACGCACAACGTAACCTATGTCACGGTGCAAGAAAGTACGCCAACCACGGTTGTTTATACGCAGACCGCCGGCTACAGCGGCGAATATGTGGCCGCGAACGGGGTGCTGATGTTTGGTGCCGGAATGCTCGTGGGTGCAATTATGAATGACCACTATAACGATTACCATTACCCCGCGCCCTATTCCTACGGGTATGGCGCCAGATACAGCTATGGCTACGGCGGCTACTACCGCCCGCCCTATGCCCAGTATGGTCCGTACAGGAGCGGAGGTGTCGCCACGGCGTATAATCCGAACACCGGAACCTATGCACGGGGCGCCTACGTCAGTGGCCCCGGCGGCAGCGCTGCGGCGGGGCGGGCCTATAATCCGTACACCGGCGCCCGGGCCGCTGGCGCACGCGTTGATACGGCCTACGGGTCGGCCGGCAGAGGGGCGGCGTACAATCCCAGTACCGGCACCGCAGTTCGGGGCGGGTACCGAAGCAATGACTATGGAACAGTTGCCGGCGCGAAGACCAACAGGGGCACCGGCGCGGTTGCCTGGGATACCCAAAATAGCCAAGGCGCTGTAGTCAAAGGCAAAGGGGGGAATGTTTATGCCGGTAAAGACGGCAATGTCTACAAGAGAGATAGCAGCGGCAGCTGGAGTTCCAATACCGGCGGCGGCTGGGAGCCGGTAGACAAATCGCAGTCTAGAAGCAATGTCCAGTCGCAGGCGCAGACGCGTGCAAACCTGGATCAATCGAACCGGGCCCAAGCGCCGTCACGAGCGAACTTAGGGCAATCAGACCGCGTACAGGCGCAGCCGCGAACAAACATTTCTCAAACCGGCAACCGTGGTCAGGTGCAGCCATCCTCACGCGACAGCCAGTTCAGCCCGAGCACACGGGACCTGGAATCGCAGGCACAGGCTCGCTCGCGCGGCAACCAGTTGAGCCAAAATAGATCCAGTTTTGCATCGCAGTCAGGTTCACGCGGCGGTGGCCAATTGAGCCAGCCCAGCCGTTCCCAGATGCAACCGCGCTCGAGCGGCGGTGGCCGGGCCGGAGGAGGCGGGGGCAGGAGGCGATGAAAATCATCGCAGGCTGAGGGGAAGCTAGTCAATGCTGTTCGCAGTTGAGAAAATAACCAAAAAAATATGCCATCAAAACCACCAGCGGTGACTGGCGCCATCAGATGGATGCGAATAGAATGCTTAGGTGCTCGCAATATTCGTTTAACTGGGGGAATTATGAGAGACAGAGAAAAAAATCTTCAAATTTCGCATCGAATCAAACATGGCGCAGGCCAGGTGATGTTGATGGCAATGGCAGCGACCATGCTTATGGCCGGCGGATGCCAGAAAGAAGAAAAGGCCAAAGCGCCACAGACACCGACGGTGGAAGTAGTCGCCGCCGTACAGAAAGATGTCCCAATCTATACCGAGTGGGTCGGTGCGCTCGACGGTTCGATCAATGCAGTGATTCGACCCCAGGTCACCGGTTATCTGATCAGTCAGCACTACCGCGAAGGTATGCAGGTGAACAAGGGACAGATCCTGTTTGAGATTGACCCACGCACCTTCCAAAACACCCTCAATCAGGCCAAGGCCCAGCTCTCCCAGCAGAAGGCCCGCCACGACACCGCCAAGGCCAATCTGGCGCGCGTCAGACCACTGGCGGAAAAAAACGCGCTCAGCCAGAAGGATCTGGACGATGCGGTCGGCACGGAACTATCCGCCAGAGCATCGGTCGAAGCCGCCCAGGCGGCTGTTGAAGAGGCGCAGCTCAATCTGGGCTTCACCAGAATCACTTCTCCGGTGGACGGCATTGCCGGCATTGCCAAAACCCAGCTGGGCAATCTGGTCAGCCCGAGCATGCAGGAAGAGTTGACTTCGGTTTCCACGGTCGATCCGATCAAGGTGTATATCAATGTCAGCGAGCAGCAATATCTTAATTTCAGAGAAACCAGCAACAACGTGGAACAGATCCCCCTGCAACTGATCCTCGCCAATGGCAGCGTTTATCAGCATGAAGGCCGGTTCGCCCTGGCGGATCGTCAGGTTGACCCCACCACCGGCACCCTCAAGCTGGGCGCGCTGTTTCCCAACAAGGAGCACCTGCTCCGCCCCGGTCAATATGGACGTATTCGGGCCATGATGCAGGTCAAGAAAGGTGCCCTGCTCATTCCGCAGCGGGCAGTCACCGAAATGCAGGGCAAGTACCTGGTGGCCGTGGTCGGAGCAGACAACAAAATCGATGTCCGGCCGGTGCAAGCAGGGGAACGGATCGGGACCGACTGGCTCATCGACAAGGGCTTGCAACCCGGAGAGCAGGTGGTAGCCGAAGGGGCCCAGAAGGTTCGGCCCGGCATGACCGTAATTGCCAAGCCCTTCTCGCCGGCAGCGAAACCAGCGCCCTCCGCGCCGGCAGAAAAGAGGTAAGACGCCATGGCAAGATTCTTCATTAATCGCCCCATTGTGGCCATGGTGATGTCAATTCTCATGGTCATCGTCGGCCTGGTGGCCATGAGCGGGCTGCCCACCGCTCAATTTCCCGACATCGTGCCGCCGGAGATCAAGGTCTCCACCACCTACACCGGAGCCGACGCCCTGACCCTGGAGCAGGCGGTGGCCACCCCGATCGAGCAGGAGATGTCGGGCGTCGACAACATGAACTACATGTACTCGATCAACGCCAACAACGGCGAAACCAAGTTAACGGTCAACTTCGACATCAAGACCGACAGCAATACCGACCAGTTGCTCGCCCAGATGCGCAAGGGGCAGGCTGAATCGCAACTGCCCAGCGATGTACGCAATTATGGGGTCAAAGTCGAGAAATCGACGGCCTCGCCGCTGATCATGTTCGGTCTCTTTTCGCCGAACGGCACCTATGACAACGTCTTTCTCGCCAACTACTGCTACATCAATATCAACGATCAGATGACCCGGATCAAGGGCATCGCCAGCGTCACCATCTTCGGAGCCGGCAAGTATGCCATGCGGCTGTGGGTCAAACCGGATCAGCTGGCCAAGCTCAACATCACCATTCCCGAGATCGTCGACGCGGTCAATTCCCAGAATACGGTCAACCCGGCCGGTCAGGTCGGCGCGGAGCCGGTGCCGGCTGGCCAGGAGTTCACTTACGCGGTGAGGGCGCAGGGACGGTTGCAGTCCGAGGAAGATTTTGGCCGGGTGGTGCTGCGCGCCAATCCGGACGGCTCGATCGTGCGGGTCAGTGATGTGGCCCGGATTGAGCTCGGCGCCCAGACCTACGGCATGGAAGGCCGGCTCAACGGTAAACCGGCCGCGCTCATTGCCCTCTACCAGATGCCGGGCAGCAATGCGGTCGAAGCGGCAAACGGTGCCAAAAAACTGATGGAGGAGCTGAAAACGCGATTCCCCGCCGATCTCGACTATGTCGTCAGCCTCGACACCACCTTGGCGGTCACCGAGGGCATCAAAGAAATCAAGCAGACCCTGTTCGAGGCCCTGGTGCTGGTCATCCTGGTGGTGTTCATCTTTCTCCAGGGCTGGCGCGCCACGCTCATTCCACTTTTGGCCGTACCGGTGTCTCTGGTCGGCACCTTCATGTTTTTCCCCTTGTTTGGCTTCTCGATCAACACCCTGTCGCTGTTCGGCCTGGTGCTGGCCATCGGCCTGGTGGTTGACGACGCCATTGTCGTGGTCGAGGCAGTGGAACATCACATTGAGCACGGCCTCACCCCCAAGGAAGCGACCTTCAAGGCCATGGAGGAAGTATCGGGGCCGGTTATCGCCATCGCCATCATCCTCGCCGCGGTCTTTGTGCCGACCGCCTTCATCCCCGGCATTACCGGCCGGCTCTACCAGCAGTTCGCCCTGACCATCGCCCTGTCGGTGATCATTTCCGCCTTCAACGCCCTGACCCTGAGCCCTGCCCTGTGTGCCATGCTGCTCAAGCCAAAGGTCAAGGGGACCGGTCCGTTGCAGAAATTCTATGACTGGTTCAACCGGGTGTTCGGCCGCGCCACCGATGGTTATGTAGGCATCTGCCGGGTAGCGGTACGCAAAAGTTTCATCAGCCTGCTGTTCCTGGTGGGTGTGGTGATCATAACCGGCATGTTCGGCAAGGCGGTGCCCACCGGATTCCTCCCCGAGGAGGATCAGGGGTATATTTTTGCCGGCATTCAATTGCCCGATGCCTCCTCGCTGCAACGAACGCGCGAGCTCACCGAACAATCGGAAAAACTGATCATGGAAACTCCGGGAGTGAAATACTGCACCTCGGTCATTGGCTACTCCATGCTCAGCCAGGTCACCAACACCTACAGTGCCTTCTTCTTTATCACTCTGGAGGACTGGGCGGAACGGAAGGCACCCGACGTCCAGTACGAGGCGATCAAACAGGCGCTTTCGAAAAAGCTGGGCGGCTTGAGCGGGGGCATCGGTTTTGCCTTCTCGCCGCCGGCCATCCCCGGTATCGGCACCTCGGGCGGCGTTACCTTCATGCTCGAGGACCGGGCAGGCAAGGATCTCGATTTCCTTGCCGCCAATGTCAGCACCTTTATCGAGGCCGCCAAAAAACGGCCGGAGCTGGCCAGCGTCACTACCACCTTCCGGCCGACCGTGCCCCAGCTGTTTGTCGAGGTCGACAAGGACAAGGTGCTGAAGCAGGGGGTCAACATCAATGACGTCTACAAAACTCTGCAAAGCTTCATGGGCAGCGGTTTCATCAACTACTTCAACCGCTTTGGCCGCCAGTGGCAGGTCTATATCCAGGCCGAAGGCGAGTACCGGACCAATATCGACAACATCGGTCAATTTTACGTGCGCAACAAGGAGGGCAAATCCGTGCCTCTCTCGGCCCTGACCACGGTCAAAAACATTGCCGGCCCGGAATTTACCATGCGCTACAATCTGTACCGGTCCGCCCAGATCAATGCCGGCGCCGCTCCGGGCTACAGTTCGGCTCAGGCCATGCAAGCCCTGGAGGAGGTCTTTGCCGAGACCATGCCCACCGAGATGGGCTTTGACTATATGGGCATGTCGTTCCAGGAATGGCAGGCCCAGAAAGGGGTCTCACCCATGGTGATCTTCGGTTTTTCCTTGCTGTGCGTGTTCCTGATTCTGGCGGCCCAGTATGAGAGCTGGTCGCTGCCGTTTTCCGTGCTGCTCGGCACCCCCATCGCGGTAGCCGGCGCCTTTGGCGCGTTGCTCCTCCGCGGGCAGGAGAACAACGTCTACGCCCAGATCGGGCTGGTGATGCTGATTGGTCTCTCGGCCAAGAACGCCATCCTGATCGTCGAGTTTGCCAAGATGGAATACGAAAAAGGACGGCCGCTCCTGGAGGCGACTCTGGAGGGGGCCAAGCTGCGTTTGCGGCCCATCCTCATGACCTCGTTTGCCTTCATCCTCGGCTGCGTGCCGCTGGCGATCGCCTCGGGTGCCGGGGCGATCTCACGTCAGGTCATGGGCAACGCGGTCATTGGCGGCATGCTGGCGGCAACCGCCATCGGTGTCTTTCTGATTCCGGTCACCTATTATGTGGTCGAAAAAATAGGCGGCAAAAAAAAGCCGGAACCAAACGCCGGGCCGGGGACGGAAAAGGGAGGTGAGCCTCATGCATAAGTTTTGGACAGTCCTTCTCCTGGTTTTATTTATGGGGGGATGTACGGTGGGTCCCGATTATAAGCGACCGGCGGTGGATGTTCCCGCCGGGTGGCGATTGGACGAAAAAGAGGTCAAGGACCTGGCCAACAGCACCTGGTGGCAGCAGTTCAACGACCCGGTTCTCAATGAGCTGATTTCGATCTCCCTGCGGGAGAACAAGGATCTCCTGATTGCGGCTGCAAGGATCGAGCAATTCGCCGGCCGGTACGGGATTGTCCGGGCGGACTTTTTTCCCCAGGTGGGCGCAGGCGGCGAATACAGCCGCCAACGGGTCACTGAATTGGGGGAAAACAGACTTTCTTCCGGTTACAAAGCCACCACCGACAATTTCTCCGCCAATGTCAACGCCAGCTGGGAGATCGATCTTTGGGGCAAGATCCGCCGCAGCACCGAGGCTGCTCGAGCCCAGCTCATCGCCAGTGAGGAGGGACGGAAAGCGGTGGTCCTTTCCCTGGTTGCCAATGTCGCCTCCGCCTACATCAACCTGCGCGACCTGGACCGCCAGCTGGAAATCAGCCGCAGCACCACCAAGACCCGGGAGGACTCCTATCTGGTGTTCAAGGAGCGGTTTGCCGGCGGGGTCATCTCCGATCTTGAACTGAGCCAGAACCGGTCCCAGTATGAAGAAGCCCTGGCGAGCATTCCCCCCCTGGAAAAGGCGATCACCCAGCAGGAGAACGGGTTGAGTGTTCTCCTTGGCCGTAACCCTGGGCCAATCATCCGGGGTAAAAGCATCGAGGCCTTGCAATTGCCCGCCATCGTTGCCGGGCTGCCCTCGGATCTGCTAGCGCGTCGCCCGGACCTGCGCCAGGCGGAACAAAACCTGATTGCAGCCAATGCCCAGATCGGCGTGGCCAAAGCCGCCTATTTTCCGGCCATTTCCCTCACCGGCGCCTTTGGTTCCGCCAGCGGCGACCTGAGCGATCTGTTCAAGGGTCCCTCGAAGGCCTGGCAGTACAGTGCCCCGATCACCCTCCCCATCTTTACCGCAGGCAAAATTGCCGGCAGTGTGCGGGAGGCCGAGGCCATTCAGCAGCAGGCTCTGCTCGGCTATCAGCAGGCGATTCAGGATGCCTTTCGCGAGGTCAACGATGCCCTGGCTGACCAGGCTCAGACCCGCAAGCAGCTGGCTGCCCAGAAAAGCCAGGTCGACTCGCTCAGCCAATATGCCGGTATCGCCCGGCTGCGCTATGAAAATGGCTACACCGATTACCTGGCGGTGCTGGATGCGGAGCGAAGCCTGTTCAACGCCCAGCTGGCCTACACCCAGACCCAGGGCACACTACATCTGGCCATGATCAATCTGTACAAAGCTATGGGCGGCGGATGGGCAGAAGGCGGAGAGCAACTGGCTCAGCCCAAGATGAAACCTTGAGGCTGGACACGGTGGTCGATGTCTCGTTTATCCGCGGCCAAGGATATTCTTTGGCGCACCAACAGTTCGATCACAAAAATAGAGCCGCCGGTTGAAGTCGGTGCGTCGGTTCACTCCTGATTCTGCACCGTTATGCAAATTGATCCGGATTGGGATGAAATAAGGCGGGGTGGTCCGAAATAGGGTTATTGAAAATAGGTTGCGAATGCAAAATCAGCGATGGTGCCATTTCGTTTGATTTTCGAATTTTTCCACTGATTTTTTTTACATCTTGTGCTTCGTTTGCACGAGATTTGGAACCCCTCATTCGAGGGGTTTTTCTTTTCCTGTTTGCAGGTCAAGCCGAACCAACGGTCCGGCAAAAAAAGAAACCTTGACGCCAATGCGGTGCAACGTTCATGCATCCTTGATACGTACAAGTTATTGCTCGCCAAAAAACGGCCGGGCGGGTACAAAAATGAAGAGAAAAAAGAGGAAATAACGACCAGGCAATCACCCCATCCAAAAGGGAAAAACACCGGGTTATACCGGCGCCATCAAGGCGGCCGGTGACTCTTTTTTTATCCCTTCAACGTATCCATGGCCACCATGCACAAGACCTTTGATTGCAAACAGGCTGGGCAGCCGTGCCGTTATCCGCAGAATTTCGACGAGGTTACGCCATGCGTTCCGTGACGCCAAGCGAGGAACATTTCCTGGAATCAGGTCATCCGAGCCGTTATGCCTGGATACCATTACCGCTGCTGTTACTGACCATAGCGGGACTTTGGGTGGCAAACCCGCAGACCACCTACGAATCACCGATCCTGCGACTCTCGTTGAACCTGATTTTCACCTGGCTGGTTTCTTTAAGCATCGGCTATTTGACCGCCCGCCGTTTTCTGGAAACCGGCCAGTCAGGCTTACTGATGCTTGGCTGCGGATCGTTGCTGTGGGGCTTCACCTCCCTGGCGGCCTCCAATCTGATCGACGCCAGCGGCAACCTGACCATCACCGTGCACAACCTGGGCGTTCTGGGGGCGGCGTTATGCCACACCGCCGGCTTGCTGTGGCGCAAACGGCTGGTACGGCCGGGGAGGTGGCTGGCGGCGAGTTATGCCCTTGTGCTGGCAGCCGTGGCCCTGCTGATCGAAGTGGCGATGGCGGGATGGACCCCGATCTTTTTCGTCCAAGGTGTCGGAGGCACTCCGGTCCGGCAGATGGTGCTCCTCTTGTCGATTGCCCTGTTTCTCCTGGTCGCGTACCAGATGTTGTCCTTCAACCGGCGACTCCCATCGCAATTCTTCTATTGGTATGGCCTCGGCCTGGCCCTGCTGTCCCTGGGCCTGGCCGGTGTCATGATGCAGTCGTTTCACGGCAGTCCTCTGAACTGGGTGGGGAGGATGACGCAGTATCTTGGTGGCGTTTATCTGTTCATCGCGGCCATCATGGTGGCTCGCGAAAAAAACGGCCGGAAAATTTCCCTGGCGGAGATTGGGAGAGCCTGGCATGAGCAGCTCCTCCTTGCGAGGCAAAGCCAGCAACCGTTTGGATTGGTGTTACGCTACGGCCTGGCGGTCGCACTCACAGCCGCGGCAATGGGACTGCGCCTGGCTCTGGAGAGCAGGGTTGGCCAAGGACTTCCCACCTACATCACGTTCTATCCGGCGGTGATGGCGGCGGCGTTGCTGGGTGGTTTTGGACCGGGCATGGTTGCTACGGTTTTAACGGGCGTGGCGGTGAACTTCTGGATATTACCGCCGGTCGGACGGTTCAGCATCGCAACGCCTATTGACCGGATGGGACTGGTAATTTTTATCTGCATGGGCTTGGGCATGTGCCTGTTCGCTGCATATTATCAGCGTAACCGGGAAAAGGCCGCCGCATACGACCGCGAGGTGGCGTTGCACGATACCAAGACAAGGCTGGCAATGTTCGTGGAAGCTACCTTTGAAGGCATTGTCGAAAGCGAAGCGGAACGGATTGTGGACTGCAATGAACAATTCGCCAGGATGTTGGGCTATACGGTTGCCGAACTCAAAGGCATGGAGCTTGCCCATTGCATTGCCCCCAAGGACATCGACCGAGTGACGGCGATTATTCAACAACGACAGGATGTGGCAATCGAGCACGCCATGGTCCGCAAAGATGGCACCCATATCATTGTTGAAACCCACGGCCGGCCGGGACCAATGGGAAGCACCATTCGCTTTGCAGCGATCCGCGACATCACTGCACGCAAGCGAACCGATGAAAACCTGTCTCTGCAGGCACGAATGCTGGATACCGTCGGCCAGGCCGTTATCGCTACCGATCCGGAGCAAACCATACTCTTCTGGAATAAAACAGCTGTCGCCATGTTTGGTTGGTCGAGGGAAGAAGTGCTCGGACGAAAGATTGCTGACATCCTTCCTCTTCAGTCAAGCCAGACGATACCGCCCGAGATCATGGCGATTCTGACACGAGGCGAAACCTGGTCCGGTGAACTTGTCGTCCAATGCCGGGACAAACAGATGCTCCCCTTGGCCACGACGAGTACACCGCTGTTTAATGAACAAGGAGACATTATTGCCATCATCGGCATCAGTACGGATATCAGTAAACGCAAGGAAACTGAAGAGGTTATCCAGAGGCAGATCAAGGAACTGACCCTGTTCAACAGCGTTTCGGTGGGCCGCGAATTACGCATGATCGAGCTGAAAAAAGAAATCAACGCGCTCTGTGCCCGGGTGGGACAACCTCCGCGGTATGCGCTCGATTTCCTGGAGGAGCAGGTTGCAACCAATGATCAGTAACGCCAAAACTCAAACATCAGTCCGGCTGCTTGTTCCGGCGTATCTGTTTATCCTCGCAGCTCTCGGCCTTTATGCGAGCAGCTTCTATTCCTTTATTCTTTTCCACAGTCTTATTGAAGTTGTCTGCGTCATTGTCCTCCTGACTATTTTCGTCCTCGCCTGGAACACCCGAGAGCTGCTCGATAACCATTACATCCTCTTTCTTGGCATCTCCTTTCTTTCCACAGCATCCTTTGAACTGGTGCATTTGTTTGCCTATAAAGGTTTTGGTGTCTTCCCTGAATATGATTCCAATCTTCCCACGCAACTGTGGATCGCTTTCCGGTACATGTTCAGCATCTCTCTGTTGATCGCCCCGTTTTTTATCACCCGGCGATTGAATCCAGTCATCACGCTCACCGTCTGCGTCATCATCACCGCCCTCCTGTTCGAGGCCATCTTTTCCGGTGTGTTTCCGGATTGCTTTATCGAGGGCAAAGGATTAACCCCTTTCAAGATCTACAGCGAATTCATTATTATTTTTATTCTGCTGACAGCTCTTGTCTTGCTTCTCCGAAAACACACCCTGTTCGACGCCAGGGTGCTCAAGATGTTGGCATTTTCAATTGTCAGCGCCATAGCAGCGGATGCCGCCTTTACCCGGTATCTCAGCGTGTACGGGCAGGCCAACCTTGTCGGCCATTTTTTTCTCTTTCTTTCCGCCGCCTTGATCTACAGGGCGATCGTCGTCACCGGGGTGAATGAACCCATGGCGATCATCTTCCGAAACCTGGAACAGAGTGAAGAGCGCCTCAGACTGATTGCGGAAACCAGCGTGGATCTCATTTTTCAATTGGATATTACCGGCAAGGTGGTGTTTTGCTCTCCGGCAGTCGCTCAATACGGCTTCAAGGTCGCCGAGGTCATCGGCAATGAATTCAGCACTTATATCGCCAAGGAGGATCGAGATCTCGCCTTCTCTTCCTTTAGGCGAGCGATTGCGGGAGAACATCTTCATGCACTGGAACTGCGCCTGCTCAGGGCGGACGGCACCCCCTATTTCGCGGAAATCAATATTGCGCCTCTTCGAGCAACCGATACTATTATTGGGCTCCAGGGCATTTCCCGTGATGTGACCGCACGCAGGGAAGCCGAGAACAAGCTGCAGAACTTCGCCGACGAGCTCCAGGCGGCCAATACCGCCTTGCATGTCTCCCGCACGGCGGCACTTAACCTGATGCAGGACGCGGTCGACGCCCGCACGATTGCGGAAAAAATCAATGCGGAATTGAATCGCGAAATAGTCAAGCACAAACAGGCTGAAGCGGCCTTACGAGCCAGCGAGCAGTTCAACAAGGCCGTGCTGGACACAGTCGGTACCCTGGTGGTGGTTCTTGACCGGGAAGGTCGCATTCAAGGCTTCAATCAGGCCTGCATGGCGGCAACGGGGTATACCGCCGCCGAGGTGCAGGGACGTGTCTTCTGGGAACTCTTTATCTCCGCCGAGGAAATGGAGGGGGTCCGTCTGATCTGGGAACAGTTGCGGGCCGGCGATTTCCCGAACAGCCACGAGAATCACTGGATCGGCAAAGACGGCTCGCGTCGTCTGATCAGCTGGACCAACACGGCCATCGTCCAGGACGATATCATGGAGTATGCCGTCTGCGCGGGCCTCGACATCACCGAGCGCAAGCAGGCCGAGGAGCAGATACGGGCGTCGCTGGCAGAGAAAGAGGTGTTGCTGCGGGAAGTCCATCACCGGGTAAAAAATAACCTCCAGGTTATTTCCAGTCTGATCAGCTTGCAAGCCGACATTCTGACCGACGAGCGGATGTGCGCGGTCTTCAACGACGTGCGCGATCGCGTCCGTGCGATGGCGCTGGTCCATGAGCAATTGTACCAAACGGGTAACCTGGCCCAATTGAACTTTGCCGAATATGCCGCCAGTCTGCTGGAATATCTCTGGCGCTCTCATGGCGCCCTGTCCGAGAAGGTGCAACTTCGTTGTATAATTGCACCCATTGTACTGCCGATCGAAAAGGCGGTGCCCTGCGGTTTGATCCTCAACGAACTGGCCGGAAATGCTCTTAAACACGGCTTTCCCAACGGCAGGGCCGGAGAGGTGACGGTGGCGCTGGAACGCGATCCAGTTACCGAAACAGCCTGCTTGCGGGTGAGCGACAACGGCGTCGGCCTGCCGGTTGGGCGGGACTGGCGGCAATCCGGCTCGCTCGGTCTGCGCCTCGTCCACATACTGACTGGCCAGTTACGCGGCACACTGGAAACAGGAACCAGCCCCGGCGCTGAATTCATAATCACCTTCCGCCTGAACGGTGTACAACCATGAGCACTCCCTCTGTACTGATCGTCGAAGATGAAGCCATTGTCGCCGAAGACCTTGCCAACAAGGTCAGGCAACTGGGCTATGCTGTCGCCGGCACGACCATGACCGGCGAGGAAGCGGTGGAACTCGTCCGGCAACTGCGGCCGTCGCTGGTGCTGATGGACATCCGGCTGGCCGGTGCGATGGACGGAGTCGCGGCGGCCAAGGTGATTCATAGCGAGTGTAATCTTCCGGTATTGTTCCTGACCGCGCACTCCGACACAGACACAATTACGCGGGCTCGACAGGCAGAGGCTTTCGGGTACATCCTTAAACCGTTCAGCGAACGTGACCTCCGCATCCAGATCGAGATGGCGTTATACAAACACGCCACCGAGCTGCAACTGTTCGAGAGCAAGGAACGGTTGACGGGGATCAATCAAATACTGCAAGCCGGCTTGAGCTGCGCGACGGAGAAAGAACTGGGCATGGTTTGCCTGGACGTCGCCAAAAAAATCACCCAAAGCCGGGTCGGATTTATTGGCAACATCAACAAGGCCGAGTTTGAAAACCTCGCCATCTGCAGCTCCGGCGTGGAAGCCTGCAACCTCCACGACTCCAGCGAGCACCGGATGGCACCTGGAAACTTTAAGATCCATGGCATCTACGGCAGGGTGATCCAGGATGGCAAAAGTTTGTTCACCAATGACCCGGCTAACCACCCGGACAGCATCGGTCTGCCCGAAGGGCATCACCCGCTCACCTCGTTCCTCGGGACCCCATTAATTCGCGAAGGCCGCGTTATCGGCCTCATTGCCGTGGGTAATCGCGAAAATGGGTATACCCAGGTGGAGCAGAATATCCTGGAAGCGCTGACGCCATCGATTGTGGAAGCCTTCGCCCGCAAACGGGCGGAAGTGGCGCTGCAAATCCTCAACAATGAACTGGAACAGCGGGTGGAGCAACGGACGCTTGAACTGCAGAAAACCCAGAAGCAGTTTCTGCATGCGGAAAAACTTTCGGCGATCGGCAAGTTGTCCGCCTCCATCGCTCATGAATTCAACAACCCCCTGCAGGGTATTCTGTCTGTGCTCAGGGGGTTGAAAAGAAGAGCGACCCTGGAGGAAGAGGATAAGGAATTACTGGATGAGGCCATTGAAGAAGGTGACCGGATTAAAGGCCTGATCCGCAGTCTCCAGGAGTTTAACCGTCCCAGTTCGGGCAAGAAAACTTTGATGGATGTTCATAAGGCCCTCGATTCCGTGCTCCTGTTGTATAAAAGTGATTTCAAAGGGAAGCGGATTTCGGTCGAGCGCGATTATGCGGAGCAGTTGCCGGAGATCCAGGCGGTTTCCGATCAGATCAAACAAGTTTTCCTCAATATGCTGACCAATGCGGCGGATGCTTGCCATCGGCCTGGCGGAGTGATAACAATTAAAACCTGGCAGGAAAATGCCGCTACGGTGGCCACGGCGATTACAGATACCGGCATCGGCATCAAACCATCTGACATCGACCTGATTTTCCAGCCTTTCTACACGACCAAACCTGAGGTCAAAGGGACGGGCTTGGGGCTGTCGGTCAGCTATGGCATCATCCAAAAACACCGGGGGGAAATACGTGTGGAGAGCTCCCCCGATCAGGGTTCAACCTTTACCATTCTGCTGCCCATCAAAGATGCGGAAATCGACACGTAACATCCTCAAGGACTGTGTACATTTATTACCCGCTCGCTCAGCGGGGCGAAGGGGAGATTGAGGCTTGATGGAACACAACGACCTGCCCGAGATATCCATTTTACTTGTTGATGATGAACAGCTCATCCGGAAGACCTTTGCCCGGGACCTCAAAGCGGAGCATTTCACGGTTACCGCCGTGGCCGATGGCAGGGAAGCGATCAAGGCCTTGGAGCATGGCCAGTACGATCTGGTGATCACCGATCTGATGATGCCCGACGTTGACGGTTTTAGCGTGCTGAAGACCTCAAAAAAAATCGCTCCGGAGACCAGTGTTATCATCCTCACCGGCTATGGTGACATGCGCTCCGCCATTGATGCCTTGCGCCTCGGCGCTGATGATTTCACCCTGAAGCCATGCGAGATCGAAGAGCTCGTTTTCCGCATCCGGCGTTGCCTGGAAAAACGCAGCCTCCTGCAAAGACTGGCCCAGCAAAATAAATTGTTGGCCTTGCAGAATAGACAGCTGGAGGAAGAAATGCATCAACGCCAGCTGGTGGAGGCACAGTTGCGTGCAAGCGAACATCGATTTCACCTGGCGTTGGACGCCGCGTCCAATGGCGTCTGGGACCGCAACCTGCTTACCGGCGAGGTTTATTATGGGGCCAACTGGCAGCACACCCTGGGGTATGAAGCCAATGACGCCACCAGTGGTGAACTCACCTTTGAAAACCTTGTCCATCCCGATGACCGTGAAAAAGTGCTGGCCCAGCGGGAGGCCCATATTCAAGGATTAACCCAGCGCTATGAGGTGGAGTATCGCATCCGCAACCAGGCCGGCGGCTGGCAATGGATGCTGTCCAGGGGACAGGTGGTGGCGAGGGATGCGCAGGGCAAAGCCCAACGGATTGTCGGCACGGTTACCGACATTACCCGGATGAAAGAGGCTGAGGCCGAATTAAAACGCAATCAGGACGAGTTGGAGCAGCGGGTAAAGGAACGGACAACCGAATTATCCCAAGCCAATGTCGCCTTGAACGTGCTCCTGAAAAAACGGGAGGATGACCGGGAAATTCTTGCCGAGCAGGTGCTCTCCAACACCAGCAAGCTGGTTGAACCTTTTTTCGACCGGCTCAGCGAGAGCCGGCTGACAGAGCAACAGCGGATGCTGGTCGATATCCTCCGGACCAACATCAAGGAATTGACCTCTCCTTTTGCCAGTCAGTATTCCTCCAAACTGGTGCGGCTCACCCCCGCGGAAATGCAAGTCGCCAACATGGTCAAGCAAGGCAAGCGGAGCAAGGAAATTGCCGAGATCCTGCATCTCTCACCGGGCACGGTGAATATCCACCGGAAAAATATTCGGAAAAAACTTGATATAGCCCACCAGAAAACCAACCTGCAGACCATGCTCTCGATCGATTCCTGAATATCATTCAGAATAACAGCCAACCCGCAACCCAACCCGCAACCCAACCCGCCCCGACTTTATTGTCGAAAAAAGCAATTTTCACCCACTCCTCCCATTCCGTCTGAACCGGCTGCCTGCCTCGACATCGCCCGTCTGTATCGCCTAGGGCGCATCCCTCCCGAGCCCACTAATCACAATATGATAATTTAACTATCATATATACATCACATCTTATCCCATTGATACTTTGAAGGCATCTGGTAGTTTCTTTAAACAGCAAAACCTCAAACGGAAAACATACTCGCAATGAGGCCCCCATGAACACGGCGCAGGTCCAAGAACGAACCAGAAACCTCGAAAGCCAGATCGGATGGAAAGCAAAGCGGGAATTGATCCGGTCAATCCAAGAGAAGAAAGGGGAAACCCCCTGCTTCCAAACAGGCAAGGTGTACTGCAACCAATTTGATTGCAGATGGCGTCGCGACTGCAAACCGGGAGAAGGGTGAGCCAGGCTCTCGCAAGGAATCTATGGCCCAGCGGACAATGAAACATCGGCAATGCTGGATGGGAGGAGATGGCTCCATGGAACGAAAAACCATACTGCTTGTTGATGACGAACGACTCATTCGGCACAGCCTGTCCCGGGATTTAACCAAAGAAAATTTCGAGGTCAGTGCGGCATCGAGCGGAGAAGAGGGGATCGCCAAAATTGACGGCGGGAACTTCGACCTGGTCATTACCGACCTGCTCATGCCGGGACTTGACGGTTTCCAAGTCCTCAAAGCGGCCAAGCGGAGGAATATATTGACCATGGTTATCATCTTGACAGGGCATGCCGATCAGAAAGCCTCGATTGATGCCCTCCGGCTTGACGCCGATGATTTCCTCGAAAAACCATGCGACACAGATGATTTGCTGTTTCGGATTTCCAACTGCTTCACCAAGCAAAGATTACAGAAAAAAGTAATTCTCTATGAAAAAATCCTGACGATGTGCTGCTACTGCAGGAGAATCCGCTGCGACGGGAAGGGAGACTCTGACAAAGGACAGTGGTATCGTTTGGAAGAATTTATCGAAACCGTAATCCATGGGGGAGTTTCCCATGGATGCTGCCCTGATTGTTTTGACGAACAAATCCAAAAAATCAATCTTCATTGAAAAAATGGTTTTCCAGCGTCAATTGGCCGGCCTTGGCATGCACCGTCTTCCTCTCTACCTGGAATCGACATGGCCAAGCGTCAATCATCAAGTCAATTGGTTTAATTGTGCTGCCGCGTTGATCATCCCGCAATCCCCCTGGGATGCAAGCACAAACCGCTACGCTGGTTCACGCTAGCATCGTTTCTTTCAGATCACCGCGGCGGAATTACTTTCCTTCCATCATTAGATATTTTCTCCAGACAGATCCCGCCAGCCGCGGCCCCGCCATCGATATGATATATCTACTATCAATTAAATATCATATTTTCCCCCATTGCTCTTTCCCCGATTGTACGTTTACTATGTGCCTACAGACAACTGAAAAAATCATACTATTCACATTTTACACGCAACCACCATTCAATTGAAGCGCCACAGAGTGGTTACTTGGCGCAATATTGAACAAAACAAGGGAGGGAACATCATGAACACACCGCATCGTATTTTTACAAGAATTATTTCATCACAACAGGAGGTACTGCCATGAAAAAACGTTTTCGCACGCTCGTGGCACTCTGCGCGGGGATCTTGTTTATTGGCCTGGGAGTCAGCCAAGGTTTGGCGGCCGGCATGAACAATGGCAACCCATCCAAACCCTCTGTACCGAAAGACGGCCTGCACAGGGATGGCACGGCCTTTGTCAAGGAGAGCAGAATTACCCAGGTAGACCGACAGGCCGCGGCCGAACGGGCCAAGGCCAAAGGGTTCAATGCTCCGATGGTCGGGGCGGCAAACCAAGCATCCCAAGGGAAAGGCACTCCAGCCGTTAAGGGGGTAATCCAATGAAAAAGACCACGCAAACATTGATGCAACCAGCCGCCCCCCGGCGGCCGTGGGCCCCGGTACATATAGCAGCGACCTGCGCTTCGGCGGCACTGCTGTTTGGATCGATTTCGTTGTCCATGGTGCAAATGGCCGTTCCGGGTGCGGCGAATGCAGCGCCGGTGGGGTTGGGGACGGGCACTCCACCTCAGACTGAAGTACCGAAATACTTCAGTATAGCCAACTATGCCAACAGCCCGCTGGTGGAATTTGTTCCTGCAGCGGTTACCTTCAATACAATCTCCGGTTTAAATGCTGCTGCAACAGCTGTCCTTACCGGGGGAAGCGTTACGGCGCTGAATATCACAAATCCAGGTACCGGTTATGTAGCTGGAGAAACAGTTACTATCGAAGGCACCACTGGTATACAAGCCTCGGTGACAATCGCGACTGTTGCTGCTGATGGAGGCATCCTTTCATTCAACATAACTAATGGTGGCACTGGATATGGAGCGTTGATTGCCGGCACAGGCCTGCGTAAGTTTGTCGATACCCTGCCCGGACTGAACGCTATCGGCGCCAACAACCTCGGCCAATACATCCCGGTGGCGGTTCCGGACACCCTCACCTATCCAGGCTCCGACTATTACGAAATCGCGATAGTGGAGTATGCGGAAAAGATGCATTCTGATCTGCCGCCAACCAGGCTGCGGGGCTATGTTCAGCTCGCCACCAGCAAGGTTTCGGGTGCTGCGACACTGGCCAACCCGGGACCGGATGGCTTACCGGATACCGCGGATGACATTCCGATCACCCTTCCCGGCGGAACTGCAGCCGTTGGAGTAACCAAAGCTCATTATCTCGGGCCGCTGATCTCCGCAACCAAGGACCGGCCGGTCCGCATTAAATTTTACAACCTTCTCCCCACGGGTGCAGGGGGCGACCTGTTTTTGCCGACGGATACCTCGGTCATGGGTGCCGGTATCGGCCCGCTGATCGATCCAGCCCTCGAACCCGATCCGCAGAATCCACAGTGCGGAGTTCCTTATGCTACCAGACCCAAAGGATGTTTTGCGCAAAACCGGGCGACCCTCCATCTCCATGGCGGTCTCTCGCCCTGGGTCAGTGACGGTACTCCGCACCAGTGGATTACCCCGAAAGGTGAACCCTCCTGGACTTACGACTGGAAACTCCCGGACGGTGGTACGATCACCATTCCGTCTTCAAGGGGAGTCAGTGTGAAGAATGTCCCCGACATGGACGATCCCGGCGAGGGAGCAATGACCTTTTTCTACACCAATCAGCAAAGCGCGCGGTTGATGTTCTATCATGACCACGCCTGGGGCATGACTCGTCTCAACGTCTATGCGGGCGGCGCCGCCGGCTATGTGATTAGCGACGATGCAGAGAAGAGGTTGTTGCCATTTGATGCTGTGAATAACCCCACCGGGCTTGGTCTCATCCCTGGCCCAGATGCTACACTGCCGTTGATCATCCAGGACAAGACCTTTGTCCCGTCCGATGCACAACTAATCGCCACCGACCCTCTGTGGGATAAAGACCGCTGGGGTAATAACGGCGATCTCTGGGCACCGCATGTCTATGTGCCGGCGCAGAATCCGGGCGATGCCTCGGGTGTCAACCAGTACGGCCGTTGGGCCTATGGACCCTGGTTCTGGCCGCCGACCAACAATATCGACTATCCGCCGATTCCAAACCCCTACAGCAGTATTAATAATCCTGATCTTCCATTGTGCGATCCGAATACCGTGTGGTGTGAGCCGGAATTGATGCCCGGGACGCCGTTCAACTCGATGGGTATGGAGTCCTTCCATGACACCCCGGTCGTCAACGGCACCGCCTACCCGAAAGTCACGGTTGAGCCGAAGGCCTACCGGCTGCGGATCCTCAACGCCGCGAATGATCGGTTCTTCAACTTATCACTATACAAGGCTGATCCTGCTGCTCTGACCGAAGTACAGTTGAACCCCACCGAGGTCGCTGCCGCTCTTACGGATCCGACGGTTTTCCCCACCCCGGTTGCTGGCTCCGAAGGACCATCTTGGCTTCAGATCGGCAATGAAGGCGGTTTCCTGCCGGCTCCGGTGGTGATTCCGCCGCAACCGACCACCTGGGTCAATGATCCGACGGTGTTCAACGCCGGCAATGTCGACCAGCATTCGCTGCTGCTTGGACCTGCCGAACGGGCGGATGTCATCGTCGACTTCTCGGCCTTTGCCGGTCAGACCCTGATCCTCTACAATGATGCGCCAGCGGCCTTTCCGGCGCGTGATCCGCGCTATGACTACTATACCGGCAACGGCGACTACCGTGACACCGGCGGCGCACCGCCGACGATCCCGGGATATGGGCCAAACACCCGCACCGTGATGCAGATCACAGTCGGAACAACCACCACGACCCCGTCCACTGTTAACCCGGCAGCTCTGGCAACGGAATTCGCCCATAAAACGGATAAGTCCGGCGTGTTCGAATCATCACAAAACCCGATCATCGCTGGGCAGGATGCCTATGACTCAGCTTACGGTACCAATTTTAATGTTGGTGACGGTCTGGTGCAGATCTACGCCGAGTATCTCGATGTTAATACGCTGGCCGGTGTTCCATTGCGGATTCCCCTGCAGCGCAAGGCCATCCAGGATGAGATGGGCGAGGCCTTTGATAAGGAGTATGGGCGGATGAGCGGGAACCTTGGACTGGAAGCGCCACAATCGAATGCCAACGGTCAAGGTATACCACAGAATCTGATTTTGTATCCTTTTGTCAACCCGGCAACTGAAATCGTGGGCCCTATCGCCTTGCCGCCAAGAGTAAGTTTGCAGCCCATCTCCTCGACAACCGATGGCACCCAAATTTGGAAGATTACCCATAACGGTGTCGACACCCACCCGATCCATTTCCATCTGTTCGACGTGCAGCTGCTCAACCGGGTCGGCTGGGACGGGATTGTCCGTACGCCCGATCTCAACGAGCTCGGCTGGAAGGAAACGGTACGGATCAGTCCGCTGGAGGACACCATCGTCGCCCTGCGACCGGTCCTGCCCAAATTGCCCTTCGGTCTGGCCGACAGCTGGCGGCCGCTGAACCCGGCGATGGCGCAGGGTTCAACTGATATATTCAACAATACCGATGCATTCGGCAACCCTACCGCTCCGCCGATTACTAATACCATGACCAACTTCGAATGGGAATATGTCTGGCATTGCCACATCCTCAGTCATGAGGAAATGGATATGATGCGGCCGATAATCGCTCAGGTGGATCCTACTATCGCCTATCCGTCGGCTGTGACATACACTCTCAACGCAAATGGATCAGTAACCCTCACCTGGTCCGATGGCACCCCGATCAACTGGGCGCTGCCGACGACCGTCGCCGACCAATGGGGCAGCATGGCCAACGAGATCGGTTTCAACATCGAACGGGCAACCGTTTCCAGCAACGGCAAAGTCGGTGCGTATGCCAAAATTGGATCGACTCTGGCAAACGTGACAGAGTTTATCGATTCTAATCGGACCGCTGGCACGAACTATCGGTACCGCGTCGTTGCCTATAATGCCGCCGGTGATACGTATTCAGCCCCGGTGGGGGGGCCGGCGGTAACACCCCCCGCAGCTCCGACCAACGTAGCGGCTGCATTAGTGGCCGGACCTCAGGTCAACCTGACCTGGAGGGATAACGCCAACAACGAGGCCTATTTCCTGGTCGAGCGGTCTTTGGACAGCGGTGCAACATGGACCTTGATTGCCCAGGTTCCAGAGCGGAGTAATGTTGGCAATGTGACCTATGTCGATACGATGGTGAGTGCCAGTCAGTCGTATCTGTACCGGGTGGCGGCAGTGAACGCGGCAACCATCCTTCCACCAACGACGTTTGTAGTATCAAACCCAATTACGTCGGCTGCATTACCGGCTGCCCCAACGGGTCTGGCAGCGACAGCAGTCCAGCAGGGCAAGAAGGCCAATGTCACCCTGACTTGGATCGATAACGCCGACAACGAGACCGGCTTCATCCTCGAGCGGGCAACCAACGCCTCCTTCACGGTCGGCCTGGTCTCCACCACCCTGGCGGCAAACACCCAAACGACCACCCAGACCGGGCTGTACCGGGGGGTCACGTACTGGTTCCGCATCCGGGCTATCAACACCGGCGGTTCGTCGGGGTGGTCTAACGTATTCAGCATTCCGACTCCGTAACACCAACCTGCCATCATAACCCGAGGGAGGAGGAGAACTCCTCCTCCCTCGCCCCCTCCTCTTTTTTCCGCAACAGACAACAGTATGCAGATATGATTTCGGTAGCCGGCTTCTGGATATCCGCTATTCATCATCTGATCGTCCTTTATCGAGATACCAAATTGCCCATCATCGCATTGGTTCTTGAGGTTGGTGAATTTTTGGGTATTATTTTAAACAGGTATTCGTACCAATCTTCCGGGGCCGGGAAGTACAACCCCGGGTCAGCGGGCATCTTCCCCCTGTTCGATACGCATGGAGGAAGTTCTTTTCTTCTCAAGGGCCGGACGCAACCATGAAGAAGTCTTTGTATGTTATTTCGCTCGTGATTCTCCTCGCCGTTGTCTTTCTGGCAGGCACCCGGTTCAACCAACGTGTAACCAACGCCAACACGCCCGCCACCGGGGATCGTCAGATCCTCCACTACGTCGATCCGATGAACCCAGCGCACATCTCCAAGGAACCGGGCATTGCCCCCTGCGGTATGCCCATGGAGCCGGTGTACGCCGATACGGATACGCCGGCAGGAACTGGGAATCCCGCCTCGCTCGGGACGGTCAAAATCAATCCGCAGAAGCAACAGCTCATCGGCATCCAGGTCGGCGAGGCGATCAGGGCGGCGCAGACCGCCACGATCAGGGCCTTAGGCCGGATTGTGCCCGATGAGAACCGTGTCTATCCATTGATAGCCGCCAGTGAGGGCTGGCTGGAAGAGATTGATACGGGCACTACGGGCAGCATGGTGAGCGAGAATCAACTCATGGCCCGGATCAAGGTCTACAACTTTGATTTCTACACCTGGCAACAGCGTTATCTCACGGAACTCGGGTATACTAATCGCGCCGGGATGGCCATGGCGGAACCGCTCGTTTCCGGCGGTACGGCGCAATCCCAATCCCGTAGGCGTGTGACCTCCGGGGCCGGCTACCAGGCTGGTCTGCCCGTACCTGAGTCCGAAACCCGTATGCTACAGCGGGGGATTAACATTTCGCAAATGGCCGCCGCCGCAAAACAACAGCCCATGGCAGCGCCATCCTCTCCCAAAGTCGCGCCCGTGCCCGGAGACATAGCCGCAGATCAAAAGGCGTCACCAGATTCGCCGCAGCAATCCAGAATGGCCCCGGCCGCATCCGGAGAGCCTGCTTCCCAGCCTGGGATGGACCATTCGGCACACATGGAGAATATGAACCAAGGTGGTGGCCAAGGATCTGAAACCGCCATTAAAAGCAACCTTCTCTATGCCAGCAAGGGCCGGCAGGAACTGTTGAATTTTGGTGTCGGGGATAGCCAGTTGAAAGAACTTGCAGACAGCGGGCACTATTTTTCCCATGTCGATTTGCGCTCACCGGTTAACGGGTTGGTGCTGTCCCGCAGCGTCTCTTCGCTGCAGAAAATCGACCGTGGCGCGGAGTGCTTCCGGATCGCCGACCTAAGCCGGGTCTGGGTCGAGGTCGATCTGTATAACAGCGAGGCAAAGCACATCCAGCCCGGGATGGAGGCCAGAATTTCTCTGCCCAAAGAAAACGAACAGTTTACCGCGACGGTCAGCGAAATTCTGCCCCGGTTCGACGCGGTTTCGCGCTCCCTGAAAGTCCGGTTGGAAATGGATAATCCCGAGTTGGTTTTTCGCCCCGATATGTTCGTTGATGTCCAATTTCTGATCCCCTTGCCGGAAGCGATCACGGTACCGGCGAGTGCGGTGATCGATTCCGGCAAGCGCAAGACGGTGTATGTGGTCATGGGGGAAGGAGTCTTCGAGCCGCGCGAAGTGGCAACCGGCTGGCAGACAAGCGAACGGGTCGAGATTGCCAAAGGATTGCAGCCAGGCGAAAAGATCGTGACCTCAGGTAATTTTCTCATCGACTCGGAAAGCCGCATGAAACTGGCGGCAGCGCGGTTGATGGAGGACAAGGCTGCCCAACCCGTCCAAACCCAGATGCCCGCGGTAGCGGAACCGGCACCGACAGCCGCACCGACACCTGCACCGCACCCAACCATGCCCGCCGCCGACCCGCAAAAAACCTCGGCGGACAAGGTCAAGGACCCGGTCTGCGGGATGACTGTCAACCAGGACCAAGCCACAGCTGACGGCCTGACGGCCGAAGTGGACGGGAAAACCTATTTTTTTTGCAGCGAAGACTGCAAGGAGCAATTCAAGCAGGATCCGCAGCGTTTCCTGACGGAACAGGCAGATAAACCGGTGCATACCGATGCCCCAGCCCATGGCGGGCACCCGCATGATTAACCGTATCGTCGATTTTTCGGTCAAGCACCGGTTCGTCGTTTTTCTGCTGGTGGCCGCGGCCTGTATTGCCGGCTGGTGGTCCATGCAGCGGTTGGCCCTGGACGCCATCCCCGATCTCAGCGATACCCAGGTCATCATTTATTCGCGCTGGGATCGCAGCCCCGGCATCATCGAAGACCAGGTCACTTACCCCATTGTTAGCGCCATGCTGGGAGCGCCCAAGGTCAAGGCGGTGCGGGGTTTTTCCGATTTCGGCTACTCCTATGTCTACGTGATTTTCGAGGAGGGCACCGATATTTACTGGGCCCGCTCGCGCACCCTGGAGTATCTCTCCGGCGTGCTTCCCGGTCTGCCGCAAGGAGTGAAAACCGAACTCGGGCCCGACGCCACCGGTTTGGGCTGGATCTTTCAGTATGCCCTGGTGGACACATCCGGCAAACATAGCCTGGCCGATCTTCGCGCCTGCCAGGATTGGTATCTGCGCTACCATCTGAAGGCGGTACCTGGTGTGGCCGAAGTGGCGCCCATCGGCGGTTTCAGCAAACAGTATCAGGTGAATGTCGATCCCAACCGCCTGCAGGCCTACAGCCTCTCCATCAGCAACGTGGTGGATGCGGTGCGCGGCGGCAACATCGAAACCGGGGGCCGGTTGATCGAATTCGGCGGAACCGAGTACATGGTACGGGGACGGGGGTATGCCACCTCCCTGGCCGATTTCGAAAACATCCTGCTCGCCACCGGCGAGAGCGGCACTCCGATCCGGATCAAGGATATCGGCAAGGTCGAACTGGGGCCGGATCTGCGCCGGGGTGTTGCCGACCTGGACGGCAGCGGCGAGGTGGTCTCCGGCATCGTGGTGATGCGGCAGGGGCAGAATGCGCTTGATGTCATCGAACGGGTCAAGGCAAAGCTCCAGCAGATCGCACCCGGCCTGCCGGAAGGCGTCACCGTGCTGCCGGTCTACGACCGTTCGGAACTGATCCTGCGCGCCATCGCCAATCTCAAGACCACCCTGATCGAGGTGGTGGTCACCGTTGCCCTGGTGATCCTCCTGTTCCTGTGGCACATCCCCAGCGCCCTCATCCCGATGATCACCATACCGGTGACGGTGCTGCTCGCCTTTATCCCCTTTCAATGGATGGGGGTGAACGCCAATATCATGTCGCTGGGCGGCATAGCCATTGCCATCGGCGCCATGGTCGATGCCGCCATCGTGGTGGTCGAGCAGACCCATAAAAAGCTGGAGGAATGGGAACAGAGCGGCCGCAAGGAGGAGTATCAGGCGGTCGTTGTCCAGGCGGTGAAGCAGGTGGCCGGGCCGAGTTTCTTTTCCCTGCTGGTGATCGCGGTCGCGTTTCTGCCGGTCCTGACCCTGGAGGCGCAGGAGGGCCGCCTGTTCAAACCCCTGGCCTACACCAAAAACCTCTCAATGATCGTGGCCGCTTTTCTGGCGATCACCCTTGATCCCGCGCTGCGGCTGACCTTCACCCATCTGCGGCACTTCAATTTCCGGCCGCGCTGGTTGTGCCGGGTAACCAATGCCGTGGTGGTGGGCACTATTCATTCGGAAGAAAAGCACCCGATCAGCCAGGTACTGATCCGGATGTACCGCCCGGTGGCGGAGTGGTCCCTGCGCTGGAAGGGAGTGGTGTTCGCTGTGGCGCTGGCCCTTATGGTCGTCACGGTGCCGGTCTTTTTCAAACTGGGTTCGGAGTTCATGCCCGCGCTGGATGAAGGTTCCCTGCTCTACATGCCGTCGACCATGCCGGGGATTTCCATCGGCGAGGCCCAGCAATTACTGCAGACCACCGACCGGATCATCAAGCAGTTCCCCGAGGTGGAGCGGGTACTGGGAAAGGCTGGCCGCGCTGAAACCGCCACTGATCCGGCGCCGCTGTCGATGCTGGAAACGGTGATCATTCTCCGTCCCAAGGAACAATGGCGCTCCGTGGACACCTGGTACTCCGATTGGGCGCCCGGCTGGTTGAAGTCGGTCCTGCGCCGCTTCAGCCCCGACCACATCTCCCAGGAAGAACTGATCAGCCAGATGAATGAAGCCCTGCGTCTGCCCGGATTGGCCAACGGCTGGACCATGCCGATCAAGGGGCGGATCGACATGCTGACCACCGGCATTCGCACCCCGATCGGCCTGAAGATCTCGGGCGCCGACCTGGCCGCCATTGAAACGATCGGTTCGAAAATCGAGGCCCTCCTCCCCGCCGTCAAGGGAACCCGCAGTGCCTTTGCCGAACGGACCGGCAGCGGCTATTTTCTTGATTTTAAATGGGATCGCGAGCAGCTGGCCTTTGCCGGCCTGACCATGGAACAGGCCCAGGCCGCGGTGCAGAACGCCATCGGCGGCGAAACCGTCACCACCACGGTGGAGGGACGGGAACGCTACGCGGTCAATGTTCGCTATATGCGCGATTTCCGTCAGGACCTGCCGGCACTGCGTCGCGTCCTGGTTGCCGGTGAAAAGGGACAAACCCAGATCCCCGTCGGCCAGTTGGCCGAAATCGAGGTAACCACCGGCCCGTCCATGATTCGCAATGAGGATGGGCTCTTAACCGGGTACGTTTATGTGGACTTGGCCGGACGGGACCCGCGCAGCTATATCGAGGAGGCGAACCGGCTGATCCGGGACAAGGTGGAATTGCCCCCCGGGTATGCCGTTTCCTGGAGCGGCCAGTACGAGGCCATGGAGCGGGTGCTGGAACGCATGAAAGTGGTCGTGCCCCTCACTCTTTTCCTGATTTTTCTGCTGCTCTATCTGAACACCCGCTCGCTGACCAAGACCTGCATCGTCCTGCTGGCGGTCCCCTTCTCCGCCATCGGCGCGGTGTGGCTGCTCTATCTGCTCGGCTACAACATGAGCATCGCGGTCTGGGTGGGCCTGATCGCCCTGCTCGGAGTCGATGCCGAAACCGGGGTGTTCATGCTCCTCTACCTGGACATTGCCTATGAACAGGCGAGGAAGGAGGGTCGCATGTCGAACCTTGCGGATCTGCGCGCCGCGGTGCTGCAAGGCGCGGTGACGCGCCTGCGGCCGAAACTGATGACCACGGCCACGCTCTTCCTCGGTCTCGTGCCGATCATGTGGTCCATCGGCACCGGCTCCGATGTGATGAAACGGATTGCCGCCCCCATGATCGGCGGTGTTTTCACCTCCTTTTTACTGGAATTGTTGATCTATCCCGCTATATTCGAACTCTGGAAATGGCACAGTGAAGTAAAAAAAAAAGGCGGCTCCCCCGACACAGCACTGTATACGGAGACAAGGGAACCATCACCGAAGAATGAGACCCGACCGCCTGCCGCCCCTCATAACCTGAACCCCGATCAATCGCCAAAAAATAATCAGTGCCGACAGGATGGGACGAAATGCCTCGCTTGGGCTCCTCTTCTCGGCGTGAAGGCTTGGGCAAAAAACTGGTTTTGCCGCTCAACAAGCACCGATTCCGGCAAACATGGGCTTGACCAGGGACTCACTAAGCAGGTTGACAAATCCGTGACGGCCTGGTTTTTGACCCTGCGCTGGGGGACAATACTCTGCCAGGTTCTGCTCTTTGCGGTGATGCGCTTCCTGTTCGCCACGGAGGTACCATTCCTGGTTCTTTGGCTGATTGGCTTCGAAGTCGCCTCCAATCTCCTCTTCACCTGGCTGATCCGGGAAAAAAAGACGGTGCCCCTTCCCTTGTTCACCGGGGCCATGTTCCTGGACATCACACTCCTGACTGCCTTGCTCGCTTTGACCGGCGGGGCAATGAATCCTTTCACCTTCCTCTATCTGGTCCATATCGTTGTCGGTGCCATTCTCCTGCCCAGGGTCATGGCCTGGAGCTTAGCGGTTTTCTCCGCAGCCTGTTACGGGCTCTTCTTTTGGCCGGTTCTCAACGTAATACCTTCCATGGCCGATCATTCCATCGACCATGCCGTTGCAACATCCAGTGATTTCAGTCTGCATCTGCAGGGGATGTGGGTAGCTTATGTCATCACCTCGTTCTTCGTGGTCTTTTTCGTCACCCGTATTCAGCAGGCCCTCGTCGCCCGCCGGGAGAGCATGGCCCGATTGCGGGAAGAACAGTTAAAAAATGAGCGACTGGCATCGTTGGCCTCACTGTCCGCCGGCGCTGCCCATGAATTAGCGACCCCCTTGTCCACCATTGCCGTGGTAGCCGGGGAATTGTACCAGGAGATGCAGCAAGGCAGTCATGAGGCTTGGCTGGACGACCTGCAACTCATTCGTTCTCAGGTGAACAGTTGCCGGGAGATCCTCTACCAGATGGCAGCGGATGCCGGAGAACCGATGGGTGAAAGCATGACCGCCCTCGCCATCGGCGATCTGATCACCGAGGTTCAAGCCGCCTTGGACGAACAGCTCCAAGACCGGCTGGTGACTGACTGCAACGTTCTGGAAGCCAGGATAACCGTGCCTCAACGTTCGGTACAACAGATACTGCGCGGCCTGCTCGTCAATGCCTTTCATGCCTCGGATGCAACAGAGCCAGTGACATTGGAGATCGGGATCGACGATGCCACGGTCCATTTCAAAATCAGCGACCGAGGACAGGGCATGGACAAAGAGACCATGGCACAGGCGCGCGAACCCTTCTTCACCACCAAGCCTGTCGGCCAAGGCCTGGGGCTCGGGCTCTATCTTGCTGAAACATTGGCCGAACGCCTGGGCGGCGGCCTTGAAATTGATTCGACTCCTGGCGTCGGCACAACGGTGCATTTTTGGATCAAGGCTCGCTGAACGATTGCAAAGCAGGTAGAAAATCCGGGAGCGGAAAACGTACTACGCCTGCCAACCCAGACCAAGGTTGACCAGGCATGGAAAAACAAGGAAGGGAGGACCAACATGGAGGGGGGTGAGCAGAGACTTTCGATTCTTCTGGTGGATGACGAAGAGGTCTTTCGGAAACGGCTGGCGCTCGCTTTTGGTCGGCGGGGTTTCACTGTCCATGAGGCACATGATTATGAGAGCGCCGTGGGGGTCTTGAAAAATCAGGCACCAGAGATGGGTCTGTTTGACTTGCGGATGCCTGACCGTTCCGGCCTGGAACTCGTGGAAACGGCCAGATGCCTGCAACCTACGATCAAAATCGTGGTTCTCACCGGTTATGGCAGCATTGCCACCGCCAGTCAGGCTATCAAGCTCGGCGCCGTCAATTATCTATCCAAACCTGCCGATGTCGAGGAGATCCTCCTTGCTTTTGCCAAGGATGATGGACTTCCGATCCCGATTGACCAACAAGAATTGACCCCGCCGAGCCTGGCCAGGGTGGAATGGGAACATATTCACCGGGTCTTGACCGATTGTAATGGCAACATCTCGGAAACGGCTCGCAAACTCAATATCCATCGCCGCAGCCTACAACGTAAGTTATTCAAGTTTGCCCCTGTATGAAGGGAGATAAAAAAGTCCCCAGGCTGATTCACGGGGGGAGAATCAATGGGGAAAGTGCTTTCGGGAAAGCCTGCGACAAATCAAAAAATCAACAGCCATCAGCCTCAACGATGCGGAGGACAAAGACCGTCAAGAGACAAGCAAACGAGGCCGTCTGCGACAATTTGTCGCATTGTGAGCAGTAATACAAAGTAGTAGAGTGCCTGGTCATTGGAGCTCTTTTATAACAAATCCAAATACCAGGAGGGACAATGAGAAAAAAACACGGAATGCTTATGGCTGCGGCATTGATCCTGGCCGCGACTGCCCAGGCCGAAGAGCGCGAGAGCTGCAAACTGTGCGGCATGTATATTGATCTGTATCAGAAAACCAGCGCAATCATCACTTCCAAAGACGGCGGAGTGGAGAAGACCTGCGGCGGCTCCGACATGCTGCGATTCGTCGCGGACGCCGGTGGCCCGGGCAGCTTTACTTCGGTGATCGTGCATGATTGGGCAAGCGGCAAGGAGATTACGGCGGCGGATGCCACCTATGTCATCGGCAGCGACTTGGTGCCGGACATGATTCCCAACTTTATTGCCTTTGCCGACCAGGATGCGGCCAAGGCCTTCATGGCCGAACATGGCGGCGCGATGCTGACCTTTGATCAGGCCCTGCAGGCAATATCGCCCATGGGCATGACCATGCCCAACCGGGTTCTGTCGGCGGTTCCGCCACCGAAAGGAGCCAGCAGTGTCGGCGTCGGGTATATGGCCATGAAAATGGACACCTTGAAGATGGGGACCGATGAGGTGTCGATCGCCCAATTCAATGCCGCCACCGGCAGGCCTATGGCTCCGAAGAAGATGGAGTCCTCGGCGACCATGCTGATGGCCAATTACGGTTTCACCGATCAGTTGTCGCTTACTGCCAAGATCGCCAATCTGGACAAGACCATGACCTCGGACGTGAGAATGCCGAATGGCAGGCATGTTGAAAGAGTGCGAGAAAATAACGGCATCAGTGACCTCGACCTCAAGCTGCGGTATAATGTCTGGCGTGACAATTATTACAGCAAGTTTGTTACCGTAATGGCGAACGTCACGCTGCCGACCGGCGATTTTGATACCGACTTTGCCAATACCACCACCAACATGCCAGGTCTGCAGACGGGCACGGGCAACGTCAACCTCGGCGGCGGGCTGCTGAGCTCGATCCGCTTCGGCGATTTCTGGCTCCATGGCGAGTTGAGTTTTCTGGTCAATCAGGAAAACAGCGACAATTACGATTTCGGCGATGTCGCCAAGATTGGCGCAGCCCTGCACTATACCCCCAATTACGATGTGATGCTCGGCCTGGAGCTTGACGCCACCGATACCGGGAAGAATAGCTTCAACGGGGTGACCATGGAAAACAGCGGTGGCGAGGCTGTCATGCTGACCGCAGTCGGCAGTTGGCGCTTCCTCTCCGCCCTGGGGGGAAATTTCACCATGAACGGCAGTTATGGGCGGTCCCTCTATCAGGACGTCAACTGGTATGGCCTGGAGACTGAGTACGCCTTGACCGCCATGCTCAACTTTACCTACAGGTTTAACTATTGATGAGCCCGTCGCCTCTGCCGCGGAACTGGCGAATTACCCGGAACCCTGGAGCTGCGATGATGAAAAGAGAGGCACGGCACCGATGATCGAGGAAGCGAGCAGGAGGCGGAGCCTGTGTTCCACCCCGGCAATTATCGCATCGGGAACATCAAACACACTATGCACAATGGGAGTCTAATGAAAAGGAGCCTGCTATGAAAAGAGGAATTATCTCTGCTGTACTGATCGTCTTGTTACTATCCATTGCTGGATTCGTCCTGGCCCAGGAGGATGTAAAAATTGCGCCCTCCTGTAAATATTGCGGCATGGACCGAACCAAATTCGCCCATAGCAGGATGGTTGTGACCTATGATGACAGCACCAAGGTAGGCACCTGCAGCCTGCACTGCCTGGCCATTGATCTCTCCATGAACATCGATAAAACCCCGATGGTCATCGAGGTTGGCGACTACTTCAGCAAACGTCTCATCGATGCGGAAAAAGCCTATTGGGTCCTAGGCGGCAACAAGCCTGGGGTCATGACCAAACAGGCGGCATGGGCCTTTGGCAACAGGGTGTATGCGGAAAAATATATCAGGGAACACAAGGGCATCCTGGCGACCTTTGACGAGGCCATGAAGGCGGCCTATGAAAGCATGTACGCTGACACCAAAATGATCAGGGAAAAACGAAAAGCGCAGAAGATGCAAGAGGCTGAAAAAAAGTAACCGTGCGTATCGGGTCCGATCGCACAAACAAACCAACAACAGGAGGATATCATGAAAAAAGGAATGCTGACTGCTGTAATGATGACCTGCTTGCTGAGCCTTGCCGGATTGGTCCTGGCGAATCAGGCTGATGTGCAAAACTCGCCATCCTGTAAATATTGCGGGATGGACAGGGCTAAATTTGCCCACAGCAGGATGCTCGTCACCTATGACGACGGCACCAAATTGGGGACGTGCTCCATTCACTGCCTGGCAACCGATCTCGCTGTCAACATCGATAAAACTCCGGTCGCAATTGAGGTGGGTGACTACAACAGCAAAGAACTCATTGATGCGGAAAAGGCCTTCTGGGTCATAGACGGCAGCAAGCCCGGGGTCATGACCAAGCAGGCCAAGTGGGCTTTTGCCAAAAAAGAGGATGCGGAAAAGTTCATCAAGGAAAACGGCGGGACCATTGCGACCTTTGATGCGGCCATGAAGGCGGCGTATGAAAGCATGTATGCCGACACCAAGATGATCCGGGAAAAAAGAAAAATGAAGAAGATGCAAGGAACCGGGCATCAATAAACCTATTCTTGACCAGGAGGCATTGTCATGCAAACATACCGTGGGACCGTTGCGGCTTTTTTTCTCGCCATTGTTTTGGTGTTGTCCATATCCAGGACGGCTGATTCCGCCCAAGTGGCTCCCGTTGCCGCCACCCCAGCGGACAAGTGCCCGGTCTGCGGTATGTTTGTGGCCAAATACCCTGATTTCCTGACCCAGATCCTCTTTACCGATGGTTCGCATGCCCTATTTGACGGCGCCAAGGATATGTTTAAATACTTCTTTGACCTCAAAAAATACAATGCGGCCAAACAACGGTCCGACATCGCGTCTATCTTTGTCATGGATTATTACAGCATGAAGCCGGTAGACGGCCGAACAGCCTGGTATGTCATCGGCAGCGATGTCTTCGGACCGATGGGGCGGGAACTCATCCCCTTTCAACAGGAAACGGAGGCCAAGGAATTCACTAAAGACCATTCCGGGAAGCAAATACTCCGTTTTGATGAGGTGACCCCAGAACTGATCAAAGGATTGGAATGATTCTGCAGAGAAAATCAGATGTTTTCTTCTGTTCACTCCTCATCGGCGTGCTGCTGCTCTGCCTGATGTTTGTGGATGCCGCCGTCAGCCAACGCCTCGATCGACAAAGTACCCAGGAACGGCGGGCAATCGTCCGGGCGCTGGCGTTAACGGACCTGTGCCTGACGACCGAAGCACGCTATACCCGTCATCCCAGCATGGCGGATCTGCACACGCCGTTTCAGGATCATCCGTTGTCGCTCGACCATTTCCCTTCAGGCGCCCTCATGCCCCCCCCGCCCCATCTTCAGTCGCAAGGCGGTGCTGAGTAATGGGCGCCATTGAAAAGCAGCGCCATATTCTTGACTTCACCCTCTCGTCGCTGGGGAGGAGAAAAGGCAAAAATATTGCCCTGATCATCGTGTACACCTTTGTGATTTTTCTGCTCGCCTCCGTTTTATTCCTCGCCGATGCCCTCAAGAAAGAAGCGGCCCAGATTCTTCAGGATGCGCCTGCAATGACGGTGCAGCGGCTGGTGGCGGGACGGCAGGACCTGGTTCCCCTTGACTATATTGAATCGATCAAGGCGATCAGGGGCGTGCATTCCGTAGAGCCACGGCTTTGGGGCTATTATTACGACCCCTTCAGCGGCGCCAACTATACCCTTATGGTCAACGCCGACTTGAACGACCATCCTGGCACGATCCTTATCGGCGCCGGCGTGACCAGGCGCAGTGAACCCGGAAAGCCATCGCAGTCCCTGCGCAAAAATGACCGCATCCCTTTCAAGACGTATGAGGGCGAGGTGCTGACCCTGCAGGTAAAGGGGGTGCTTCCTGCTGCCTCGGAGTTGGTGACCGCCGATCTGATCCTGCTCTCGGAGCCGGATTTCAGAAAGCTCTTTGCCTTCCCCAATGATCGGGCCACGGACCTGGTGCTGACGGTCAAGAACACCAAGGAACTGGCCACGATCGCAACCAAGATCACCCAAATCCATCCAGACAGCCGACCAATCCTGCGAAACGATATCCTGCGGACCTATGATGCGGTTTTCGACTGGCGCGGCGGGGTGATTCTGATGATCCTGTCGGGTGTTTTCTTGGCCTTCATCATCCTCGCCTGGGACAAGGCCACGGGATTAAGTGCCGAGGAAAAACGCGAAATCGGCATTCTCAAGGCGATCGGATGGGAAACCGCGGATATTCTGCTGATGAAATTCTGGGAAGGATCGGCCATATCCCTGACCTCTTTTTTCCTGGGGATCTTTCTCGCCTACCTGCATGTATTCTTCGCCTCTTCCTTGCTGTTTGAACCGGTCTTGAAGGGATGGTCGGTCCTCTATCCCCATTTCAGACTGACGCCCCATATCCACAGCTATCAGGTAGCGGTCCTGTTTTTTTTAACGGTCATTCCCTATACCGTGGTCACCATCGTGCCGTCGTGGCGGTCGGCAACGATTGACCCGGATGCAGTGATGAGGATGTAAGCCCATGATCCATCTTCAGGATATCCGAAAGGTATTTAACGCGGGCCAACCCAACGAATTCGTGGCCATCGAAGGGGTGGATCTCTCTATCGATTCCCATGTGGTCACGGTATTGAAAGGGCCAAGCGGTTCAGGAAAAACCACCCTGCTGAGCCTGCTGGGATGCATGGCCAGGCCGACTTCGGGGCGGATCACCCTGAAAGAACGAGAAATCACCAGTCTTCCCGAACGGTTTCTTACCGAAATCAGACGGGAAACCTTCGGGATGATCTTCCAGCAGTTCAACCTCATCAAAGGTCTTACTGCGCTGGAAAATGTGATGCTTCCCGCGTATCCCAAGGGTGAAAGACACGCCGTCTTGAAGCGGCGGGCCATGGATCTGCTTGCGCTGCTCAATCTTGCCGGCAAGGCCTTGGTTCGGGTGGAGTGGCTTTCCGGCGGTGAAGCCCAGCGAACCGCCATTGCCAGGGCGCTGATCAACAATTCGGCCATCGTTATCGCCGACGAACCGACCGCCCACCTGGATTCCGTGCTCTCCTTGGAATTCATGGAAATTATGCGGCAGCTGAAAGCAGATGGAAAAACCATCCTGATTGCCAGCCATGACCCCATTGTCTATGCCTCGGATGTCGTTGACCGGATGGTTGAAATACGAGATGGTAAAATTGTGGCCCCTGGGGATAGCGCATGATTTTTCATCCCGGCATCCTTGCCTTACTGCTCGGTTCGGGGCTGATTTCGGCCATGCTGTGTTATTCCGCCTACCACGGCATGCGGATCATTCGCCATTGGGACATCCACAGCGGCAGCGAGCAGCAGCTGGAACTGGAACGCCGGACCTATCTGGTGTCGACGGTCATGACCTATGCCTTGGGATTCCAGATTCTTTCCCTGTTTCTCTTTATCTACACCGCCGATACCCTCAGCCCCCTGTTCGTCGGCGCCATGTGCGCCGCCGGGAGCCTTAAGGTCAATAGCCTCGGGTATCCGGCCCTTGTTGGCAAGATCGTCAATTGCCTGCTCGCCGGTTTGTGGCTGATCGTTAACGCCACCGACAACAAAGCTCATGATTACCCTTTAATCCGGACGAAGTACTGGCTGCTCCTCCTCATCACGCCCCTGGTGCTGGCCGAAACCTGCATGCAGGCAGGGTACTTGCTGAGCCTGCGGCCGGATATCATCACCTCCTGTTGCGCGCTGGTATTCAGCACCGAATCCAAGACGATCCTCTCCGATCTGCTCAGCCTGCCCCGTTCGTGGGCACAAATCGCCTTTCTTTTCAGCATGATCGTTACCTTGGTTCTGGGACTGTCCGTCTACCTGAGAAACAAGGGCGTGTTTCTGTTTTCCCTGGCCTCACTCCTCCATTTCCTCCTCTCCATGAGTGCGCTCATTTCGTTTATCAGCATGTATATCTATGAACTGCCCACCCATCACTGTCCGTTCTGCCTTCTGCATCAGGAATATGGCTACATCGGCTATCCCATCTATGGCGCGATGCTGGTCGGTGCTGTCTCCGGTATGGGCACCGGCGTCATTCACCCGTTTCGCACCGTTGCAAGCCTCTGTGCGATTATCCCGCCGATGCAAAAAAGACTTGCTCTGGTTTCGATCATCGCCACCTTGATTTTTGCGATGATAGCAGGATATGGCATTCTCTTCTCAAATCTGAGCGTGACGGCCTAGCCCTCTTGCAGCGAACAGCGTGTTTCAGCCCCGCCTGCCTCCCTGGTAGAAGCGGGAAGCACCGCCTTCCTGCTTGCCTGACAGTACGGCAAGCTATTGCATCCCGGTCTGGTGCACATGCCATCCCCCTCGCCATGATGTAAGCGTTTAGCCTGTTTATCCGACCAGTTGCTGCCGCTCGGCACCAAGCACCGTCCCTGAATCTATCCCAAGCCCAGATAGAAACCACTCGACCTCAAATTTGATTGACGCCGCTTAAATTCTCGCTGCACCCGTCACCTGCACGGACAGCCTAATCTCAATATTTCTCCCAAATCATCATGTTAACATGTACCACAAAATAGCTTGACAATAAAAATTATCATTATAAAATGAGAGAGAAACGCGGAAAATTTTCAGTATTTTTCATAAGAGAAGCCCCTTACCCACACCGCGTGTTCAAGTTTATCCAACCGATTATCTGTGCAAATTCCAGCGTTCTTTTTATTCGTACCAGAGAAAAACTCTCAATGGGTTTCACCATCCATGCAGAGTTATTGCTGAGATCTATTCTTGTTTCGTTTTTCATCGCCTGAAGCGTGGCCCAATTATTGCTACCACATAGTGGTTATTAACATGTCGGTGATTTGATCACGGACAAAGAAGTCTCAAAAAAAGAAAGGAGGAATCGCATGAGAATCGCTGTCATTGGACTGGTTATAATCATCCTGTCGGCCGGCAGCAGCCACGCAGCAGCACGGTCAATTACCATGGCATCCACGCCAACAGAAGTTGTCGCCGGCTCTTCTGTGAGCCTGCAGTGCACCGCCACCGGAGATTGGCTCTCTCCACTGGTTTCTGCAAAAATTACCATTAAGAATCCCGGCGGCACGGCCCTCGTGTCCGGGCAAGCCATGGGAATCAACGGAACCATAGCCAGTTACAACTACCAGGTCCCGGCCGACGCAACTGCCGGAACCTGGAATTACAGTTGTGAAATCAGGGATCGCCGAGCAAGGTTAACCAGCGCCAGCGCCTTTACTGTCGCCAAAGCACCTACACTGGTCAACGGCCCCATCCCGGCTCACAACACCATCACCAAGTATGAAGGGGCTGTTACCTGTTTAAGCTGCCATGCGGCAGAAGGAACCCAAATGGTCAATAGCCTCCATGCCAAGTGGAAAGCCCCGACACCGGAGCTGACCAACACCAAGGGTGAGGAGCTTGGCAAGGCAATGCGCGGGATCAATACTTTCTGCACATACGCCATGTCATCCAAAAACACCTGTTTTTCCTGCCATGTTCGCTCCGATGGCAATGCACCGCATCCTGCAGAAGCGAAAGATGTCGATTGCCTGATGTGCCATAGCGACACCTACCAGAGGAAATTCGTCACCGATCCCAACAATACCCAGACCGTGACCAACGTTTTGGGACAAACCAAGACCTACGTCTTCGGCAAGTCCGACAGCCTGGGTAACTACATGGTTGAACCTGATTACAGCAAGATGCCGGCAGGAACCATCATGGAGAATTTGGCCAGAACCGTCCACCTGCCGACCAACAAATCGTGTCTGCGCTGCCATGCCACTGCCGGTGGCGGCGATTGGACAAAACGAGGCGACATTGGCCTGAATTCGGCCAACCCGACCGTTGATCAGGATGTGCATCTGTCGCAAAACGGCGCCAAGCTGGCCTGTGTGGATTGCCACTCTGCCCTGAATCATAAAATTAGCGGCCGGGGCATTGATTTGCGGGGCACAGAGGCCGCTCCTCCTACCTGTCATACCTGTCACACCTCGGCTCCGCACACCGATGCGACCCTCAACCGGCATGCCGCTGGCCAGGTAAGTTGCCAGGTGTGCCATATCCGCGAGTTTGCTAAGGGTGGCGCTACTGAAATGTCCAGAGATTTCAGGACTCCGGTATGGAACCCAACACAACTAGCCGGTCAGGGAGGTTTTATCGGGGAGGAGATCAAAAAGTCTTTTGTCAAACCCGAGTACGTCTGGTTTGACGGAACATCTTATGTTTACAACACCGGTGAAACGATCACCGCAGGTGCCAACGGCGTCTATCACATGGCTAAGGCCAATGGAGCTCCCTTTGATGGCAAGTCTTCCATCGTCCCCATTAAGAGACACTTCACCGTCGTCCCCCTGCATGAAAGCGGTAAGATCGTCCCGCCAGCCATCGTGTGGATGTTCATGACAGGGAGATTCGATGACGCGGTCCAGAAAGGAATGGCAGAACAGGGAATGACCGGCAAGTATTCCTATGTTGAAGCTGATGCCGAGATGCTGATTACCCATGGAGTGGAGCCGAAATCCAAGGCGCCTTCCTGCATTGAATGCCATAACAATACCGGCAACACGCCAGATGGCAGCGGCATGGTTCCCTTTACCTCACTGGGATATCACACCCTTCCCAATGCGGTGAAATCCTGCACCCTGTGCCATGAAAGCAAAAGCCTTGGGTGGGCGACTACGCATCAAAAACACCGAAGTGCAGTATCCTGTTCTAGTTGCCACACCAAAGAGCCTTCTGGTCTCGTTCAAGCTCAGAGTATTCTCTGCAGCAGTTGCCACGACAATAAATCCTGGAATGGAAGCGCCACTCACAAGACGCATTTAGCGAAAAAAGTGGAATGCTCGAAATGTCATACGTTTAATTCATAACAGCAAGTTGACATGGCCACACCTCCAATAATGGTTATAGTTATCAACACAAGAGAGGAATCTGACGCGATATCAGCCGCGGAGCAATGCAGATTTATTATCGGTGCTGATTTTATTGGAGGTGTGACATGAAAACACTCGAATTCAACGGCAACAAGATATTTGTCGATGAAAACGGATATCTTGCAAACCAGGACGATTGGAATGAAGATGTTGCAAAGGCGTTGGCCTCTCAGGAAGGAATAAACGAGCTCTCCAAAGAACAGTTCGAAATTATTCGTTTTATGAGAGAGTATTTCATCAAGTACAAAGTTTTCCCCATATTAGATAATGTGTGCAAAATTACGCATCAGCCGAAAAAGTGTGTCAACGAGCAGTTTGTAAATCCTGAAAAAGCTTGGAGGATTGCTGGATTGCCCAAGCAGGAAGGAGTGCATTTTGTAAGCTTGGATGGCAAGCATTATTTTATGGAACCGTTCTGTTGAGGAATAACCACTACATGCTCTTTGGAGCTGGAGGTTATGTTATGTACAGTGAAAATGAATTGTGCGAGCGGATTACAGCGCTTTATCCGGACATTGGCGAGTGTGGAATCGATATTACGGTGGATTATAATGAGCCCCAAAAGGCTTGGCTGGTTCATCTAAAGAAAGGTTCCCACTCTTTGAATCATTTCTTGGAAATGATGGATGCTGACAAGTGCATGGAAGGAAAGCAGTGTGTTGCTCTTGGTCTTGAAATCGCTCAACTAAAGAACAACATCGAAGGTAAGCAATTTTAACTTGGTCAGTGACCACCGGCAAAACCGGTGGTCACTGATTTTCATGCCAAGATCCGAGATGTCCTCTTTCTCCCGGGCATCTCAAAATAACGCCCTCCTATTTTTCGACGACTGCGGCTATTCCCATACCGCCCCCGATACACAGCGTTGCCAGGCCGCTTTTAGCCTCTCGTTTTTCCATTTCATGAAGCAGGGAAACCAGGATACGTGCGCCGGAGGCCCCAATCGGATGCCCAAGAGCAATTGCGCCGCCGTTGACATTGACCTTTGTCATGTCAAAGCCCAAGTCTTTGGCTACAGCGATGCTTTGTGAGGCAAACGCTTCATTTGCCTCGATCAAATCGATTTCGTCGAGTTTCTTACCCGCTTTTGCCAGAGCCTTGGGAGTGGCTGCCGCCGGTCCGATCCCCATAATCTCCGGTTTGACCCCTGCGGAAGCATATCCTGTCAATCTTGCCATCGGTTTGATGCCCAATGCCGCCGCCTTCTCGGCGGCCATAACGATGATGACAGCCGCGCCATCATTGATACCGGAAGCATTGGCAGCGGTAACCATGCCACCTGCCTTAAATGGTGATTTAAGCTTGCTGACTTTTTCCAGGGTCGAATCCGGGGTAAAGTGCTCATCGGTATCAAAAATAAGCGGCTCTTTTTTCCTTCGCAGGATGGATACTGGAACGATTTCATTTTTAAACCGGCCGCTTTGAATGGCAACTTGCGCTTTTTTCTGCGACTCCACGGCAAAATGATCCAGCTCTTCCTTGGACAAGTTCCAGCACTCACAGATATTCTCAGCCGTTGTTCCCATGTGGCAGTTCTTCATCGCACAATGGAGGCCGTCATGGACCATCATATCGATCATGCCGTTATCGGGAACATTCATTCTGTAGCCGAAGCGGGCCAGGGGAAGCGCATAGGCCGTGGCGCTCATATTCTCGAATCCGCCGGCGACAATAATATCAGCGTCACCGCACTGGATCGCCTGCGCCGCCATGATGACGGATTTTAGACCGCTGCCGCAGACCTTATTAACGGTAACGGCTGGAACTTCCAAAGGAATGCCTGCTTTCAGCATTGCTTGACGGGCAGGATTCTGCCCGAGGCCGCCCGTGAGCACACAGCCGAGAATGACCTCATCCACCAGTTCCGGCTTGATGCACGCTCTTTCCAGGGCTTCCTTGATCACGATCGCGCCAAGTTCCACTGCTGGAATATCTTTCAGGGAACCACCGAATTTTCCAACAGCAGTGCGGCAGGCGCCGACGAGGACAACTTCACGCATTGTTTTTCTCCTTAGGTTAAATAGGTTAGGTGAAAGGTCACGGTACAAACTCCGGCATGCTTCTTTCAAGTCAAAAAACTAGTCAAAGGCACTTGAGCCAACCTATCCCCCACATGCAATGGCCGCAAGGAACATGGCTGCCGTAACAATCATTTGCCCCCAAAAGATTGGCATTGACCAGATCGGCACAAGGCGCCGAGGTGCAGCTCCAGCAGGGGGCATAGTCGTTGAACCCCGCCTCTGCTCTGAAGTTGGCATACTCGGCTTGTTGCCAGATCCCCTCAAGCGGTTGTTCGTCAATATTACCGAACGCCAGCTCTTCGATGTGGATCTGCTCCTGATTGACCATGCCGGGACAGGTATGCCACAAAAAATGACACGGCATAACCTTGCCGCTTTTGTTGATAAAGACGGCGTGTTCTTCTATGAACGGGCAGAAACGATGTCCGTCTGCCTGAGCATAAAGCGGCGGCAGGAAAAGCTCAATCCCTTGGTCAGCCGCAAGCGCCCTGGCCCTGCAAAATTGCTCCTCGATTGCGCCCATATCACGGCTGCTCTGCGCCACCAGCGCCGGAAAATTTAAGGCAATGTCCTTGTCCCTGGCTTCTTTATGCATCGCGGAGCCAATGTGCAGGATAAGGATATCCGCCGGGCTCTTGGAGAATTTAAGCTGCGCGGAAGGCAGCGCTGCCAGATTGACCCCCTGGGCAACGGCTTCAGCGGTCCATTTGGCAAAGAGCTGGGTGGCCTCATAACTGTTCGGATTGAACAGGCTTTGTTCAGTCATTGCGCCATCATAAGAAAAAAGATGGCTGGCGATGATGTAATCGACAGCATGCCGGTGTGCCCATGCAACAAGTGCTGGCAATTGGCGGAGCGTCTCTTTTTGCAGCACCACCTCAATGCCTAGCCTCACCGCTCGATTCACGGTTTTCCTCGCCTCCGAGAGGTTCGCAATCGCCTTTTCGACCGAAACGAGCTGATGTCCCTCTTGGCTCGCTTTATCGGCATTTTGCGCATTCAAATTGTCCAGAGACAAACAGATGGTGTCGAGCCCGGCCGCAATCAATTGCAAGGAGCGCTCCTGGTGCAAAAGAAGCCCGTTACTTTGAAAACCAATTCGTCCATCGGGCGGCATGGCAGCACGGGCGATGGTGATGATCTCTTCCAGGTCTGGGTGCAGTAACGGTTCGCCGATTCCGTTGAGGACCAAAAAGCGGGTATGAGCCAAGGAAGGCACCAGTTTTTTAAACAGCGCAAGCGGCATGTCGCCTTCGTCGATGCAACTCCCCTTGGCGAATTTAAGACACATGGGACAACGCAGATTGCATCGGGTTGTCAGTTCGACATAGACCTTGTCCGGATACTCAATTGCCATAATGGAACCGCAAAAAATGCAATGAACAGTGGATCGGTGCATATTGCCTGGTCAACGTACCAGAGGAAGCAATATGCCTTATTCGCATTTGCATTCAAGCTGAGACTCTGTTTGGTATAGGGTGCGCGGCGCGCACCAACAAAAGCATGGTGGTGCACACGGTGCACCCTACAAGCACATGCCAACTTGAAAGCGAATTGAACTTAAGGTGATTGTTCAGCTTGCCGGTTTAACAGCCTCAATGGTGGCTGAGACGATGAAATCGGCAACCGAGGCCTCCGGGGTCCACGTACGGATGAGCGCTTTGCTCTCTTCCCTGGGCAATATTTGGATGTGTTCAAAACCTGCGGCCCGCAACATGGATTCCAGCTCAGAGATTTGCGACGCCCCGGCAACGCATCCGGCATGAAGGGCGATGTCGTCTCTGATATGCTCAGGCAGTTCGGCAGTGGCGACAATATCCGAGATGGCGAGTCTGCCGCCCGGTTTGAGCACGCGAAATGCTTCAATAAAGACCCGTGATTTATCCGGCGATAAATTAATGACGCAGTTGGACAGGATAACATCGACCGAGTTATCGGCCACCGGCAGATTTTCAATTTCGCCCAAACGGAATTCGACATTGTGGTAGCCGTTGTTTGTTGCGTTGGCGCGCGCCTTGGAAAGCATTTCCGGAGTCATGTCCACCCCGATGACATGCCCGCTTTCGCCAACCTGGCGACCTGCGAGAAAAGAATCGAATCCGGCCCCGCTGCCGAGATCGAGGACCACTTCACCCGTTTTCAACGCAGCAATCGCCTGAGGATTGCCGCACCCCAGCCCTAAATTGGCTCCATCCGGAACTACGGCCAGCTCTTCAGCGGTGTATCCCATCGTCTGCGCCAGATCGGGTGCCGGACCGCTGCAACAGGCCGGGCCGCAACAGCCGGTCACTGCCGCGCGGCCATACACCTCTCGCACCGCTTGTCGTATTCCATCGTTTTTCAGTGCACTCATCCCCTCCTCCTTGATCGCCTTCCTCTCTCCTGCCTGGTCAGGAAGCATCAGCGGATCCACTCTTCCACTTCATTCTGCTTCGGTACCCGGCCAACACACTTGACCTGACCGTCGACGACAACCGCAGGGGTCGAAAAAATGCCGAGTTGGGCGATCTCCTGAAAATCCTTTACCTTGACAACCGCGGCCTCAACTCCCTTCGCTGCGACAGCCGCTTCAACGATCTTCTGGGTTTTTTCACAGGAGGCGCATCCCGGTCCACATACCTTGATTTCCATATTGTTCTCCAGTTCCGCAATCAGATTATGATATTGAACAGATAACCGGTAAACACAATACCGCTGCCCACCACAACAATAAAAACCGCAATCAGCTTGGGTTTAAGCACCTTGCGAAGAATAATTATCTCCGGAAGAGAGAGCGCGATGACGCTCATCATGAACGCCAGTACGGTTCCCAGCGCTGCCCCCTTGCCAAGCAAGGCCTCGACGACCGGTACGATGCCGGCGGCATTGGAATACATGGGGATGCCAACCACCACCGCTGCCGGGACCGACCACCAGGCATCTTTTCCCATGATCGATGCCATGAAAGCTTCAGGAACATAGCCATGAATGAAGGCACCAACTGCAATGCCGGCGACAACATACACCCAAACCTTTCCGACGATATCCCGGACGGCCTCCCTGCCCTGGTCGATCCGATCAGGCCAGGTGAGTTTTCTTTCCAAGACAAGGGCTTCACCGGCTCGCAATTCTTGGACCCAGTCCTCAATCCATGATTCAAGTTGTAACCGGCCGATAACCCAACCGGCAACTATGGCAATCAGCAGTCCGGTGACAAGATAGAGGGCCGCGACCTTCCAGCCGAGCAGCCCATACAGGAGCACCAGCGCGATCTCGTTGACCATTGGGGCAGCGATAAGAAACGAGAAGGTGACTCCCAAGGGAACACCGGCCTGCACAAATCCGAGAAACAACGGGACCGCCGAGCAGGAGCAGAAAGGCGTGACAATGCCCAGCATGGCGGCCATCACGTTCCCGGCCGATTCACGCTTCCCTGCCAGGTATTGGCGGGTGCGCTCCTGGGTGAAAAAGGAACGGAGGATGCCAATGACAAACACGATCAAAGTCAACAGCATCATGACTTTCGGTGTGTCATAGAGGAAAAATTGGACCGCATCACCAAACTGGCTCCCTTTCTTGACTGCAAAGAGAGTATAGGTCAGATAGGACGAAAATGGCTCCAGGTGATTGTAGACAACCAGCCAGAGTCCAAGACTCAGCAGGGTAAGGATACCCCCCTTTCCCCATTGCCCTTTTTTTTCGATGACCGCCTGGCTGGCTGCGGGTTTAGTGCAGCAGCCGTCAGACGATTGAAGCGGTTCCATTGTTTGCCTCATTTTTTTAAAGTATACACACGCTGACACGTGGTTTGCGGTAATGCATTCGTCATTCGTTGCAGGTCGGCATCTTCATTCAGCCAATCTTTCAGGGTGTGCAGCATCGTGCTCGCATACACTGACTCCTGGCTCTCAGCCTGACGGTATATCATCCAGGTTCCTTGCCGTTCTTTATCCACCAACCCGGCATCTTCAAGGATTTTCATGTGGCTGGAAACGGTCGGCTGGGCAATGCCCAAGGCTTCTTGAATCTCGCAGACGCAGAGAGCGCTTTTTTCAAGAAGCTTCAGGATTCGGACCCGATTCGGGTCCGACAGGGCTTTCATGACGCGCAAGAATATTTTCATCAAATCGTCTCGTTGAATATCTCTATATTTATATTTTTGGATATATATACAAATTGTCGACGTTGTCAACCCGCTTTCCGCGACGCAAACCGGGTACGCACAACCTCGCCTCAAGATCTATCACCATTGGAGCGATAAAAAATACAGGACTCCCTCCTTCGGTGTCTCATGAATGATCCATAAGAGACGGCTCGGAGAGCTCTTGCCACCGTGCATCGTGCTGGGGGGCGAAAATTTCGTTCATAGAACCGCTGGGATCAGTTCCTGGCCTTGCTGAAATTGAAATTCTGGCCTTTGCCTGCCCGAAAGACTGGAGAAAGACCAAGAAAAAATATGTACTTTTTCCTCTTGGAGACTTGTACAAATTTACCGAGCCACTTCTCTCCCCTTAGACCTCTCAGGTAATGCTTGTATGCGGATAGCCAAATATATCATTCTTTCTGCCCTGCTGATCACCCTGTCCTTCCTGGCGGCGGTCCGGATTCCATGGACACAGCAACGTCTGGCGCCACTGATGCTGTCCTGGGCAGGATTGCAGCAGGTTCATCTCGACCTTGCCGGTTTTGACTCGAGTCAAATGCGGATTACCAGCTTTGCCGCCACCTTGGACCACTCTTCCGGACCCATCGAAATCAGAGTAACCAATGCGATCTGCAGCTACCAACTCTTGGGACTGCTTCAGGGCAGGTTGGACGAAATCAGGGCGGCAACCGTTGACATCACCCTGTCCCCTGCCCCGCTGGTTGTGAAAAAACCCTCGCCGGATCCGACCCTGCCTGATCTGACCGGTCTTATCCGCCGGATGCGCACGACATGGCTGCCGGTGCGGCAACTGCATATCCAGCAACTGCTGATTCACCACGGCGCTGCCGCCGCCAAAAAGGATCTGGCATTAACAGTGGACCTGACCGCGACCGAGAAAGAAGGACTGTTGACCATCAACCCAGCGATTGCTGGACCGAATACCGTCCCTCCCATAACCGCTACCCTCCGTGTTGCGAACGGCCAACTCACCGGCATGCTGCAGCTCCAGCTCGCCGCCCTGCAGGGGCTTCTACCGGTTATCGACTCTTCCCCCCCAATCCAGGGGAGCTTGAAGGCAGAACTCCATGCCGAATTCCATCCCGAGAATGCGCACTCTTGGCACATCCTTCTCACTCTAACCGGTCTGCGCCAATCCCGGATGGTAGCGGAGGAAATCAAACTACAGCTGGACGGTTCCCAACCTCTGCACGGCAACCAGCTGATTCTCGCCGCCACATCCCAAGTCTCGCTCAAACACTTGAAAAGCCGTGAGGTTACCGTCGCTGCCGCTGAGACCAATCTTGCCGGACAAGTTGATCTCCGCCCGCATTCCTGGCGGTTACAGCTGAAGCCCGCTACCCCTTGGACCGTCAACGGCCTGATGTTTGGCGAACTCCACTTTGCCCCGTTGCGATTCAATGCCATCAACGCAGACCTGCAAATGGACCGGGAGCACCTGCAGGCAGCCTGCTCCTTTGCCGCACCGCACGGTTCGGGAACGCTTGCAACTGATCTCACCTGGCAACGGACCGGTGAGCAAGACGGCAAGGCCGCTCTCCGGACCATCCGCCCCCTGGTCATGAACGAAAAGAGCAATCTGTTGCAGCTGCTCGCTGATCCGGCCCTACCCTTTACCCTTGACAAAGGAGAACTCAATTTCTCCACGCAATGCACCTGGAGCCGAACAACACCGCCTGAACTACAGGCAACAATCGAATTCACCGGCGGTGAAGGATTATTGTACGGTGCTCCTTTTTCCGGGCTCACAGTGCAGCAACAGTTGCGGCTCCTGCCAAAGTTGGTTTCCCTCAAATCCGGCATTGTTGGGCTGGTACAGCTGCAGGGTCCGATTCCCGTGGATAATTTCCTGCTCAAGACCAGCCTGAGTCCTTCCGCTCACGGCAGGCATCCCAAGCTGCTGATCGAACAGGCGGGCGCTGAACTTTTCGGCGGTAAAATGCACCTTGAAAACTGTGCCTATGACAGCAACAATCCGCAAAGCGACTGCCTGCTCCAGATAGAAGATTTCGATCTGCAACGAATCCTCGACCTGCAAAAAGTGGAGGAGCTTGCCGCGAGCGGCCGAGTGCATGGCAACCTGCCGCTCCATTTCACACCCCAGGGCATGACCGTCAACCAGGGCCAGCTACAAAACAGCTCCGAAGGGGGCATCATCCGCTACCGGCCGGCCGGCGGGGCACTGCAAGGCTCACCACTCCCCGACTACGCACTCAAGGCTTTGGAGGAGTTCCACTATCAGCGGCTGACAGCCCTGGTGGATTATGTCCCGGACGGGACCCTGGCCGTCAATCTGCAACTGCAGGGCAACAATCCAAAACTCGAAAACACCCGGCCGGTTCACCTCAATATCGGCACCGAACAGAATCTGCTTTCGCTGCTCAAGAGTCTTCAGTATAGTCACGAACTGACCTCGGAACTGGACCGGCAGGTCCAGCAACATACCAACTCGCTACACGTCAAATGACACCACAGGGAGAATTCATGTTCAGAATACTGGCAACGCTTGCGGTCACCGGATCGCTCCTGGCCGCCTGTTCACCCACGGTGCAGATCGCCCCACCCGACAAACCGATCACGATTAACCTCAACGTCAAAATTGAACACGAGATCCGCGTTAAGGTGGAAAAAGAACTGGAGAGTGTCATCAATACAAAAAGCGGACTGTTCTAATTGGAGAAACCCCATGAAACGATTTATGTATTTTTTGTTCATCGCCCTGCTGCTGTGCTGGCAGACCGTTTACGCCCTTGACCTGCAGACTGCCAAGGCTCAGGGACTGGTGGGGGAAACGCCCGCCGGGTATTTGGCCGAGGTGCAAGGCGGCAATGCCGAAATTGCCCAGCTGGTGCAATCGATCAACACTCAACGAAAGCAGCACTACCAGGAAATTGCTCAGCGCAACAATACCCCGATCCAGGCTGTCGAACAGCTTGCTGGCAAGCAGGCAATAGAAAAGACCCCGGCCGGACAGTTCATTCAAGCAGGCGGAGTTTGGCAGAAAAAATAGAAAAAAGAACCCGGTGAAAAACTGCCGGATGGCTTGGAACCGACTGTGGCGGATGATGGAGAACAGCAGCCAGAAACTCATAATGTCCTGGCCATTCGTACAACAAAACATCATGGAGCATGAAAAGGAAACCGTGCCGCAGAAACAATCCAAGTTTACGATTGGTGTAGTTGCGGTGGAACATGGGTTTAGTTTCAAGAAATACACATGGCAAAATATGAGCAAGGCACAGCGCCCGCAGTAATGTTTATCAGTGGAGAAGTCCTTTTTGCATTCCGAAATGGTAAGCTTGAACTCAAAGACGAGATGGTCCGTGAGAATGGCGGCGCACTTCACGATAAACTGATCGCTGTCGGTGCCATTTGTGTCGAGGATGGCCGTCTTCAATCCTCAGGTGATCAACGATCTGCGTAAGATTCAGGTCTCGCAGTAAGGTGAAGGTTTAGTGGAAGTATCTTTACCGCGGAAGTGATTCATTCCATTTAATTTTAAAAAATGAATTATCCGGAGCTAAAAATAGCAATTTGTAAGCCTGTGAACCGGCAACACTGATAAAAGGGGGCGATGGATTTGCCCCCTTGTGTGTGCTTGAGTTGAATGGTAATTGATTTCGAAAATGACCCTACTCTTTTATTTTTTTTGCATTGCGCGCCATTCTTCAATCACCGCTTTGCAAGCAGGAGTAGCTTTCTCAAAATTTTCAGGTTTGCTAACACAACCTCTTCTTCCTCCGTCACCTTTCGGAACATCGGCGCAGGGACCACCGGGTGCGATCATGACAGCGCATTCCTTCTCGAATTTTGCCCTGTTCGCTGTGTCCGCCGTATCATCTGCAGCAAAAGCACTCACGCTCAACATCAACGATGCAACCAAAATGAACGCTAATCTCATAGTATCTTCTCCTATTCAGGCAAAATGGAGGGTTGCGCCAATCGCACCCCAAATATAAATAAAATTGTATATAATAATCAATAAAACTGCAACGATATTTTGGTCCTCTTGATAGTTGGATGTTGCTCCGGAGGGACAAGGATATATCCGCCAAGGGGGTAACAATGGAGGCATTGTGGAACATATAACGGAACAAGGTTAGATTGAGAGACCGCAGCGAGCCACAATCCTCCTGCGCCTGTTGCCGCTCCTGCTGGCTCCACATCCAACCTTGGCGCAGCCGGCAGGCTCAGATCTGGAGGCAAGCTACCGCTGCTTTCTGGTCAGCGAGCGCACTCAAGACGACATCCTCTATACCGCCACTGCGCGGGTACACTTCAAGCAAGGCAGGCAACTCCCCTTGAGTTTCCACGACAGCGCCGCCTGCTGGGGGTGAGCATGTCTGTTCGACAACCGATTGCACGGTCATCGACAGCTTCAACCCGCAGACTTACCCCCTGACCGATTTCCGGAACCAAGTCATAATTTAGATAGAGTTTCCTCAGTAAGTTTAACTTACGCTTATTATTCTGCCCGGGGTGCGTAATGAGAAGAGTAGTCGTATCGCCCAGCAGCCTTCTCTGGCGACGCCGAGAGCTGCCACAAGCCATTGTTCGAACCGCGAACGAGCGATTTCGAAGGCGAAGATCAAGATCCTTAACAGGATCAGGAGGTTCATTACCAGGAAGATACTGTTGATCCAGGCACTGGAGGTTGCGGCC
>Ga0074193_1000210_pt1 | contig 107680 bp, 111 predicted proteins | sample EPASupsiteHSE605_FD_64523 | JGI IMG/M metagenome (GOLD analysis project Ga0074193, IMG submission 64523) | Bioremediated contaminated groundwater from EPA Superfund site, New Mexico - Sample HSE6-05 | ecosystem: Environmental > Aquatic > Deep subsurface > Groundwater > Contaminated ... | reverse complement strand
GCTAAAGCGCAATCACAGGCTGGGTTCGGGCCTTCCGGTTTGGCGAAGACAGTGAGTAAGGCTGGAGCATGATAAAAAACATTGAACTCCGGATTGCTGAAAAGCTGTCGATAACCTTCGAGATATGGCTTTGCAGAGATGCTTGCAAGCAAATAGGCCTTGGTATCGTCGGATATTTTTTGCATCAGCGCTTTGTCCTGAATAACGCCAAAAGCCCAGGGCTGCACATTCATCGCACTTGGTGCCTGGATCCCGGCTTTGATTAATTTCTCGATGGTATCTTTGTCGACTGGTTCCTCTGTATAGAAGCGGACTGAACGGCGTTTGTAGATGGTTTCCATTAATTCCATAGGATCATCTCCTTGCTTTTTAATAGCTGTAACCATAATCCTATTATAAAACACATCTCCTAATTTTTAAATCTGGATACAATAGAAAACAGTTTGCATACTAAATTTGCATTATAGCTAGCTCAGGTGATTGGATCAACAGCCTTCTTTTGCTTTATCGGTAGAATTCTTTTGCAGACTTCATTCACAAAATCTTACTAAAATACTATAATATAGGAAAAGAGTCTTTTCGATTGAAGCAAATAAGGAGGTAAGGATGTTTAACAAATTAAAAAAGCAACTTTCAACTATTCATGCACAGAGTAAAGAAGCATCGGCTGTCTTTAAGTATATGGGGCCTGGCATACTTGTAACGGTTGGATTCATTGATCCTGGCAACTGGGCGGTTAATCTGGCTGCCGGTGCTCATTATGGCTATAATCTTTTGTGGGTAGTCACGCTCTCTACTATTATGTTGATTCTTTTGCAGCACAATGCGGCGCATCTGGGGATTGTTACCGGTGAGTGTCTGGCAGAGGCTGCGAGTAAGTTTTTGCGACCATGGTTGTCGCGGTTCCTTTTGGGCACGGCCATGCTGGCGGTCATTGCGACGGCATTGGCAGAATTATTGGGTGCGGCAATCGCACTTAATATGTTATTTGAAATTCCTATTTTGCCAGGCGCAATTATTACTGCTGTAATCTGTACGCTAATGCTGTGGACCAATGCCTACCGCAGATTGGAAATGTGGATTGCAGGTTTCGTTTCGGTAATTGCCTTTTCGTATTTGTTTGAACTTTCATTGGTACATGTGAACTGGCCTACGGCGCTTGTTAATTGGGTCATGCCCAGTCTGCCGGGTGGTTCGATGCTCGTCGTGATGGGTATTTTGGGAGCGGTCATCATGCCGCACAATCTGTTTTTGCACTCGGAAGTCATCCAGAGCCGTCAATGGAATCTGGAAGATCCGGCGCTGATCGTCAAACAACTGCGCTATGAATTCCTGGATACTTTGTTCTCCATGAGCATCGGCTGGGCAATCAACAGTGCGATGATTCTGCTGGCGGCGGCAACTTTCTTCGTCAACGGTGTACAGGTGGAGGAATTGCAGCAGGCAAAAGAAATGCTGGTGCCACTGCTCGGACCAAATGCTGCGAACGTTTTTGCGATAGCACTTTTGTTCGCCGGTTTTGCTTCGACAACGACGGCTGGTATGGCGGGTGCCACAATTTTTGCAGGTATGTTCCACGAATCGTATGATATGAAAGATATTCATTCGCGAATTGGCTTACTTGTCTCTTACCTTCCGGCAATTGTGATATTGTTCTTTGTGACAGACCCGTTTTTTGGACTGATTTTGTCGCAGGCACTTTTGAGTGTACAGCTTCCGTTCACAATCTTTATGCAGCTTTATCTGACTTCGTCTAAACGGGTGATGGGCAAGTATGCCAATAAGCCATCGACCAGATTTACTTTGATCATCTTAGGTGTTATCGTAACTTTGCTGAATTTGTTCCTGATTTACGAATTATAGCCATCGAAAAATGGTCCAAAGGGGACTGTCCCCTTTGGACCATTTTGTTCAAATTATCTTGCAGGAGATTGCAGTTGGCATAGCGAATTCTGTAACTTATATCTAATGTAGCTATCAATGCAATTAATTATTGTAAATAGTTCTCTGGGAGGTTATTAAATGAAGAAGATATTATTGGTGTTTTCCCTGTTAATGATTTTTATGAGTTTTTCTGTTGCACTGGCTGAGGAGCAGCAGGTTGCCAAGCTCCAGCCGTCGGCGGCAGGTTGGTATCACAATAACGTTATTTTTACCAAAGGACAGCTGACAGAAATCAATGATGGCAGTGTGAGAGTCGAAGGCGAGGGCGGCTACAGAGATATAGTGCTGAATATTTCGGCAACTACCCATATAGTAAATGCTGAAGATGGCACGCCTGTTCCTTTCAGTTCTTTGCAAAAAGGTGCTAGTGTCGTAGCTTATTATGGACCGGGCGTAAGCAAAAGTATGCCGCCGCAAGGTAATGCCTTTGCTTTGGTAGTCGGCACACCGGCTAAGGGCAGTGCAGGTATCTATATGAAAGTCGGCAACGTGCAAAAAACCGATGATGAAAAGATTAAGGTTTTATCTTCTAACGGTGACAGGCTGATAACTATTACTAATGAAGTATTTCCTAATCTGAACGCTATCAAGGAAGGTTCTGACCTGCTGGTTTGGTATGACATGATGACATTAAGTATTCCAGGTCAGGCGGGAGCGACCAAGGCAGTACTGCTTCCTGCGACAATGAAGGTACATCTTGGCGCCGGTGTTATCGTAGCCAATGGCAAAGAGCTTGCTTTAGGTCAGGGTGACAGTATCATTACCAGAGGTAAGATAGTGCTTTTGCCGCTTAGGGTCATCGCAGAAAACCTGGGCTATAATATCGTTTGGCAGGCAGAGCAAAAGCAAATCGAGTTGAAGGATGGCAGTGATACTGTAGCAACCTTCAAAATTGGCAGCAACAGTTACCAAAAAGGACAGGAAGTTATTAGTCTTGCTGCTGCGCCTGAGCTCGTCAATGGCAAAACTCTGGTGCCGGTGGAGTTCTTTACCAATGTTCTGAACATGAAAGTATCTGTGAGCAACACACATATTTGAGCAATAGTTGACGAAGCGGCCGCAGGGGACAGTTCCTCTCTGGCCGCTCTTTGAATGCGAATATTAAGTGAGTACAAGAAAATTCTACCGCAAAGGTAATAACGATTAACTTGCGAATATCATAATAAAATGTCTATTTGATCAGAAAATGGAGGTTAGTTGCCAATGCTGAAAAAACCGTCATTGCTTTGTTCTTCACTGCCTCTGATATTTATGTTTGGTTTGATAAGCTGCGGCAATTTGGTATTTAAGATTCCATTATCTTTTTTATTGATTGTATCAGCGATTTTCACGGGTTTGCTTGCCAAAGGTCTTGGGTTGACATGGAATGAAATGTTCGAAGGTATTGCGAATAAAATCAAACAGACCTCGCAAGGGCTTCTTCTGGTTCTTTGCATCGGTGGCCTTATTTCGTCATGGATGATTTCAGGTACTATTCCGATGTTCATTTATTATGGTATCCAGCTGATTGATCCACAATATTTTTTCGTTACGGCTTTTTTGGTGACGGCTTTAGCGGCAACTGTAACTGGTACTTCTTTCGGTTCTGCTGGCACTATTGGAGTAGCTGTCATGGGTATTGCTATAGCGCAGGGCCTTTCGCTGCCAATTACAGCGGGGGCAGTAATTTCCGGCGCCATTTTTGGTGATAAGATGTCACCGTGTTCTGACACGACAATTTTGGCATCAATTTCAACCAACACCGATCTATACAAACATATCGGACACATGATGTATACTACGGGAGGGGCAACGATTGTTTCTGTTGCTGTTTATGCTGCTGCCGGTTTCTTTATGTCTCCATTGCCGCAGCTGGCTGCTTCCGCTACATTAATTACGGATTTGGAAGCGCTCTATACTATGAATTGGCTTCTTATGCTGCCGCCTATACTTGTTTTGGCAGGCTCATTGCTGAAAAAACCGACTATTCCTGTTATTCTTGCTGCCTCGTTTTTGGCCTTAATACTGGGAATAACTATGCAGGGGTTTTCTTTGCCGGCGGCTGCAAATGCCTTTGTTAAAGGGTTTTCAATGTCGACACTTACTCCTGCGGTTTCTTTAAATAACACGGCTTTGCTGGCTAAACTTCTCAATCGAGGAGGGATAAGCAGTATGTTGGAAGTCTTGCTTTTGATGTTCTGTGTATTTGCTTTTGCCGGGATTTATAGCAGGGCTGGTTTTTTGGACGTGCTTTTGGCACACATGCTTAAGCTTATTACATCGGTTCCTATGTTGATCATTACTACTCTTTTTTCTTCCATATTGGTTTGTTTCGCTACCGGCAGTACTTATTTGTCAATTTTGATGCTGGGCGAATTGTTCAGCCCAATTTATGAAAAAATGAACGTAGCATCGCAGAATTTATCGCGTACGCTGGAAGATGCCGGGACCTGTGCCGTACCGATTATCCCTTGGTCAATTACTGGTATTTATCTTTCGACAACAGTGGGTGTTGCTACGCTTGATTATCTGCCGTGGGCTGTTTTGTGTTATTCCGGTATGATTTTTGCAATTGTTTTTGCAGTTTTGGATTTTAGGATTACAAGAAGAGAAAGTCGGGAGGAATGATTTTGGACAGAGTCAAATTATTTGTTGACAGAATTGGTATGCAAGCAGCTAATCTTAGACGCCGTTTCTTACTGCGTTTTTTCTACGAGAGTACTTTGCAGCGTAAATTTAAAAAGCGCATGGGCTATGCATTAAATTTTGACAATCCGCAAAGCTACAATGAAAAATTGCAATGGTTGAAAGCCCATTATCACGATCCATTGCTGACACGTTGCGCTGATAAGGTTGCGGTTCGCTCATATATTGCCGAAAAAATTGGCGAAGAATATCTGACGCCTGTTTATGGCATCTATAATTCAGTAAATGAAATAGATTTAGATGCTTTGCCTAAAAAATTTGTTCTCAAAAGCAATCATGCCTCTGGTCATGTTATCCTCTGCAAAGACAAGAGTAAAATGGACTGGCCAAAAGAATTCCTTAAAATGGAAAAGTGGCTTATGACCAATTATTATTATAGCGGTGGCGAATGGGCATATAAGGATATAAAGCCTAAAATCATTTGTGAGCAGATGCATGCAGGTGAGATCAAAGATTATAAGATAGTATGTTTTAATGGAAAGCCGCAATATCTTTATGTTTGTGTTGATCGCAATGCAGATATCAAAATTACTTACCTGGATTTGGAGTTTAAGAAATTGCCGTTCAAAAAGGCGGCGCCTACCAGCGATACACTTGAAAAACCGAAGAATTTCGAAAAGATGATTGAACTGGCCGGAATACTGGCAAAGGATTTCCCATTTGTTCGTGTTGATTTTTATGATATTGAAGACAAAATTTATTTTGGTGAATTAACATTCTGTCCAGGCAGTGGCTTTAATCCTTTTATCCCCGCGGAGTGGGATTGGGAAATTGGCAGTAAGATGGATATTTCAAGGGTTAAAAGTGAATATGTTAAGTGAAAAATGGTACAAAGGGGACAGTCTGCAGTGCGTCAAAATTTTAGACACTGTCCCTCTTTGGATCTAGTTAATTTTTAAAATTTTGCAATCTATAATCTATTGGTGACATATTCTTTAAACGGCTTTGGTAACGCTCTTTATTATAGAAGTTCAGATATTCTTCTGTTACTTCTACGACACTATCAAACGAATATAAAGATTTTTTGCATAACCTTATACATTCACATTTGTAATGGCTGAAAAAATTCTCGGCCATGGCATTATCCCAGCAGTTGCCTTTGCGCGACATGCTTGCGATAATGCCTTTTTCTTTTAGTAAAGATTGGTAGGCTTTGTTCGTATAATGAACGCCTTGGTCGCTGTGAAGTAAAGCTCCTTTGAGGTCGTGTTTTAGAGCAAGATTGCTAACAACATCAGTCGACAAGGCTGCATCGGCGGATCTGCTGATTTTGTGAGACACAATCTCACCATTAAACAAATCAAGTATTACGGAGAAATAAACCATTGAGTTTCTAATAGGTATATAGGTAATGTCCGTAACATATTTCCGGCCTGGTAAAGGTGCGAAAAAATCTCTTTTCAGTATATTATCTGCCGTCAGCTTTTCTAGCCCTATTTGGCGTATAGACTTGCGTCTTTTCCTACGAATTGCAGACTGAAGATTGTTAGCAGCCATCAGTCTTCTTAAGGTATGGCTGCCTACCGACAAGTTGTACTTTCGATTAAGAACAATCTTCATCCGTCTATAGCCAAGAATACTATTGGATATTAGTTGCTCTTTTCTTACCAGTTCTACAACATCAAATGGTTTAGTGTTAGCAAGCGATTTCCAGTGATAATAGCTGCTCCGGCTTATTCCTGCGATAGAGCAAAGTAATGAAATGGTATATTTGCAAGATAGTTCGGCGATGGTCTGGTATACTATTTTTTTTTAGAATTAAGATCATCCAAAGAAACCAGCGTCCTTAGAAAATCCACTTCAGCTTTCAGTCGTAAATTTTCTTCAGCGAGCTGTTTTTCACTTGGTGACATTTCATGCATACTTTCTACTGCTGGGCGATTCTTCGTTTGGTATGAGCTTTTTTGCTCCATTGCTGCTATTTCTTCTTTAGTAAGCAAGCCCTTTTGTGTAAGTTCCTGCATCCACCTTGTAAGATAATTCTTTGAAGGCAACCCAAGGGAACGAGCTGCTACTCTTATGCCGAAGGGAGAATTTAGGTAAGTTCGAACGACATGCAACTTGAACTCAGTAGAATATTTGGAGACCATAAGAACCACTCCTTTCAATTATTGTACTTGTCCCCATAGGAGTATGTCCAATAATTTGAAGCAGTGCAGTCCCCTTTGTACCATTAAAGATATTTTAAAGTGCTTTTCCTTTCAGGAGAGGCACTTTTTTGTGCGTAAATATAAAATAAAAACAATACTAAAAAATAATTATTAAATTTTAGGAATGTTAACCAAAAATGAGAAGGAAGAAGTTACAAAAGTGTCGAAGATAGATGCGTTCATTGTTTTTATGGGTCGTCAAAAGCCATAAATACGCCACTTTTTGGCTGGTTAGGAGCAAAAGGCAGCCATTATTCTGGTAAAAATCAAAGGACTTTAGTAATAATCCTTGTAGCAAGAGCTTAATGATGTTTTAATTACCAATAGGTGTACCTAGATCCTGGGTTTGTAAAAAAGTTTAATTTCAAAAGCATATAAATAAAGCAAATTGGTGGTGTGCCATGATTAAGAAGATTGCATTAATGACATTTGCAGCAACCTTGCTTATGACTTCGGTAGTTTCAGCAGCGTCAGCTAATCCTTTCGCGGATGTACCAAAAGGTCACTGGGCTTATGCTTCGTTGGCAAAGCTGGAGCAAGGCAACGTTTTGCAGGCAGGCAAGGATTTTGACGGGAACAAAATTATTACTCGTTATGACATGGCGCAATTAGTCGGCGCCGCGCTGGCGAACAAGGATAAGTACAGCACTGATGTACAACAAAACGTTTTGCCAAAACTTTCAGTCGAGTTTGCAGAAGAACTTAACAATTTAGGCGTGCGGATTGCCAAACTGGAAGCTGCTGAAGATAACGTTAATTTCAACGGCCAGATAAGGTGGCATTATGTTGATAACTACCGAAGCAAGCATGACAGCAATGATGACCATCAGCTGCGTTCGCGTATTTACATCAACGGCAAAGTTAACGAAACCTGGGACTATCACGCGATGCTGGAAAACAAACAGGATTTCCACACCAATGCGGAAGAGGGCAAAACCGGGTTTGAACGTGCTTATGTAACGGGCCCAATAGGTGGTGCTAAAGTTACCGCCGGTGCTTTTGGCAATCTGATGGCAGAGGGCAATATTTATGATACGAATTTTGATGGCATTAAGTTTGAATTCGGCGATGTCATAAAATACAGCCTCCTATATGGTGAGGCGGATATTGAACGCGACAATAAGATGTTCGTGGCGACGGCCTCCTACAAAGATTATGATTACGATGCCGCAGTTGGTTATCATCGCATTAACTATGACGAGGAAAATCCTGCGAATAACACTATCTGGAGTGCTGGCGGCAATTATGACTTTGGGAATTACACTTTGGGGGCTATGTATCTGAGGGCAAGCCAAAAAGATGCGCATGGCGATCAGAATGGCTATGTTTTAACTTTCAAGCATGGCAGGGTTAAAGCATGGAAGGCTCATACTTATGAGATTTACACCAAATATTATGAGCAGCCTGTCAATACCTATCTTGCGCATACGATGACCGGACTGGCTGGCTATATGGATGGTTTCAAGGGTTATTGCATTGGTGCGCAATATGCTCTAGCGGAAAACACCATATTGGGAATAGAGTATTATGACCTTCGCGACAAGATAACTGATGAAAAGAACAAGACGATTTGGACACAAGTGATTTTTGACTTCAAAATCGATTAAGAGGCGATAAAAGTGGAACTATATGACAAAATAATCAACAAAGAAGCGAATCTGGCAGTAGTAGGACTTGGCTATGTCGGTCTGCCGATAGCGGTTGCTTTTGCAGATAAAGTAAATACCATCGGGTTTGACATCAATGAAGAGAAAATTACCAATTATAAAAATGGTATTGATCCGACTGAAGAAGTCGGAGAGGCGAAAATCAGAGAGACTGCGCTGCAATTTACTTCTGAAGAGAAGGATCTGCAGAAGGCTGGTTTCATCATTGTAGCCGTACCAACGCCGGTTAATGGTGACGAAACACCGGATCTTAACCCGGTTGTAGGCGCCAGCAAGATTGTCGGCAGGAATCTCAGCAAGGGCAGCATCGTCGTTTTTGAGTCGACCGTCTATCCTGGAGTAACGGAAGATATCTGCATACCAATTTTGGAAAAAGAATCCGGACTGCGCTGCGGCCAGGACTTTAAAATCGGCTATTCACCGGAAAGAATCAATCCTGGTGACAAAGTGCACCGTTTGGAGAACATCACGAAAATTGTTTCCGGTATGGATGCAGAGACGCTGGAAGAAATTGCCGCGGTTTACGAATTGATTATTGAAGCCGGTGTCTACAAGGCGGAAAGCATCAAAGTCGCCGAAGCGGCAAAACTCGTGGAAAATTCGCAGCGTGACATCAACATTGCTTTCATGAACGAATTTGCGATGGTTTGTGAACTAATGGGCATCAATACAAAAAGCGTTATCGACGCGATGAATACGAAGTGGAACGCACTGGGTTTCCATCCGGGACTGGTAGGCGGACACTGCATTGGTATCGACCCGTATTATTTTATCTACAAAGCCAAAATGCTGGGGTATCACTCCCAGATTATCGCTGCCGGCAGGAAAATCAATAACAGCATGGGCAGTTTTGTGGCTGATGCCGTGATTAAAAGCCTGATCCAGGCCGACCTGAATGTTCGTCATGCGAATATTTACGTTTTTGGCATTACGTTCAAAGAAGATTGTCCAGATATCCGCAATTCCAGAGCCTTTGATGTTTTGAAACGGCTGGCGGAATACGGCATCCAGACAAAAGTTGTTGATCCTGTGGCCGATCAGAAGGAAGCGAAACATGAATTCGGTATCGATCTTGTCGGTATGGAAGAAGTGCAGGAAGCAGACTGTCTGATTTTTCTGGTTGCACACAAGCAGTTTAAAGAACTGCAGCTTGCTGAGGTTGATGCCTTATATAATCAGCAGAGCAACAACAAAAGGGTAATAATTGACGTGAAGAGCATTTTTGAAGCGAATACCTTTAAAGATAATGATTATATCTATTGGAATTTGTAATTGAGGAGGGTTGCGGTAGATGAAAAGCAAGAGAACTCTGATGTATTTGATAGCAGGTGTCATAGCATTATTTATGATTGTCGGTGCTTTTGGCTATTTGTTTTCCACCAGCCCGTTAGGCAAGGGGAGGGACAGCAAAGCTAATTTGCCATCTCTATATAATGCTGAGGCTGAAATAAAAGAAGCAAAAGCAAACTTGCGCAGCAAACCGGAAAAAGCGCAGCTGATAACCTCTATGAACCCTGCATCCGCTGGTATCGCCATCACTTTCGATGGTTTGGCGGACGCTGCTACTACCAGGCAAATTTTGGATTTACTGCAAAGGTATGGTGTGAAGGCGGCTTTTTTTGTCGAAGGCATGCGGGCATCTGAAGAACCTGCTTTGGTAGCGGAAATCATTAAGGCTGGTCATAAGGTTGAGAACTATTCGCTCTCGGGACGTAAATCTTTAGAGAAAATACCACAGGATGAACTGGTGCAGGATTTGTGTACTGCGCAAAAAATTATTAAAGTGACAAGCAGTTCTTCACCTGTCTTTCTGAAGGCTGAGGAAACTGTCTATACGGATAATTTACTACAGGTTGCTAAGGCTTGTGGTTTGTCAGCTGTAATAAAAACAGATAAAACGCTGAATGCTCGCAGTCTGGCAAGCTATGACGCAGCAGTTGGTTATGTCAGAAATGTGAAGAAAGGCAGCATCGTTTCTTTCAAGTTGGAGCGCCCTAAGGGAGAAAAACCGGCAGCGGCAAAGATTGAGGAACAGCAGCCTGCCAAGGATAAGCAGCCAGGTTTGAAAGAACTGAATAAAGATGCTGCTAAGGACAACGGCCAGCCGGAAATCATCAAAACTGTCGAACTGTTTTTAAAAGCTTGCAAGAATGAGCAAGTACGAACGGTAGTGCTGGAAGTCCCCAAACAGCCGCTAACGACAGCAAAGTCCTGGCAGGAAAACTTATTGGCTGACCTGGATTTGCTAAAAGACAAGGCAAGGGAACTTGCTAGTTGCAAAACTGCTTACGCCGCACCAAGCCAGGAAGATCTGGAAGCTTTACGCGTTAAAAATAATGGCAGATTGGCAACGGAAATCAAGAGTATTTACACTACAGAGCAGGCCATCAATTATAGTTTTGCCGGTATTTCAAATGAAGTATCTTTGAACGCTGTGCTGAGTACTTTAGACGAATTGCATGGAAAGGCGACTTTTTTTGTTACAGAAAAAGATATTAATAAATATCCGCAAGCAATAGAGAAGATAATTAATTCCGGCAATGAAATTGGCATAGCAACTGTCTTCAATGAAGGCGATAATTTCTATACGGAAGCGGCAGAAATCCTTCGCTCGGATGAATTGCTGCAGGCTAAATTTGGTATTACTACCGATATCGTGAAACAATTATGGGGCACAGTGCCTCAAGATACGATGGAAGCGGCTTCTGCAACAGGCAAATATCTTGTCGGGCAAGTTTATACCATAACCAAAAAGCAATATAAGGACTATAGTTCGGCCCAAGCTATCCGAGCAGAAATTTTTCCGAAAACGGTTACAGCTTTCAGCAGGGGCCAACAGATTTTCTTCCGACTGGATTTTTATACCAATCCATTAATGTGTAGTGAGCTTTTGAAAGAACTACAAAGAACCATGGTTGATAATATCGCTTATGCTACAAGCAACGACAATCCGCAAATTAATGCTAAGAATGACTCTGGCTATAGTTTGAAACCAGTGGGCGCAATGCTGCATAATAGCCGCTATACCTATGAATATCCTGTACCGGAGGAAAAAGTGCCCCAGTATTTGAGAAGCGGTTATAGAAGCTTTGAGGTCAACGATAATAATTTAATCGATTTGATTAGCAAGCGCTTTATAGGTAAAGGTGGGAGCACTGACTTCGCCCAAGCACCTGGTTTCTCAAGACAGGAAATTAAGCGCCTTGATGCGGCAGGTGTAGTTCATACAAATGATAACGTGATATTCATTACTTTTGATGATTGGGGCGGCGATGACGCCATTAATAAGCTTTTATATGTTTTAAGGAAGCACGATGCTCCGGCTACCTTCTTTATACGTACCAACAACGTTCATTATAATCCCAATCTTTTGCGTGCCATTGCTGCCGATGGGAACGAAATCGCTTGTCACACTGACAAACATTTACAGATGACAAAGTATGACAGTAATACCAAAAAATATGTCTCTATCGTAAATAAGGATGAATATTTGCTGGACTTGCAAGGTAGTTATAATACTCTGGAAAAGGTTGTAGGTGATGTGGAGGTTAATGGGCACTATTCTCTGACCAGATTTTTCCGTCCGCCGACGCTGGTAATCAGCAAAGCTGGCTTGGAATGCGTCCTTGATAGTGGATTTGACTATATTGTTGAAGGTTATAGCACCAAGGATTATACCGCAGAGAGTTATCTGAAGGTCAGATATTCTATCGAGAAGCAGCTTTATCGAGATGATGGAAGCCTTCGCAAAGGATCAATTTTCGTGCTTCATATGGGTAATTCCAGTGCCGCAATATCGGCCGAAGCATTGGATTTTATACTGACAAAAAATGAGCAGAAAAGCGATAATGACCCCGGCAAGTTTAAGGTTGGCAGACTATCCGACTATCTGCATGATGGCTATGACCAGGGAAATCCGAAAAAGAGTTTGAGACTGGAAGCAGACAGGAAAGTTGCACAGCAAAATAGATAATTGTGGCAGGTAAACTATGAAAAATATATTCAATAATAAAAAAATAAAAGATGTTTTGCTGGCTATAAGGCCTGATCGCCGTCTGCTTTCCAAAGTACCTGATGCTGAAGGAGTGCGTCTCAATAAAGAGAGGCGCGGCTTTGATACGGATAACAACGAGTATGATATTATGACACTGATGGATCAGGAACACAGCGGAACTCGTTATCTGGTTGCCTATGACGTGGCTGTCGGATATTGCGGCGAAGATAAGAAGAAAAGTCATTGTAAGGCTGTAGGTAGGGATATATCTTCGACTGGTATGCTGCTGGAACTCTCGGCGGCGGATGCCGAGGCTCTGAGCCAAGCCAAATCAATAGAACTTTCTTTCGAGATTATTGCAGGCTCGATGCCGGAAGGCTATGAAATGTCAGTGCGCCGTATAGGCGCAGAAATCGTCAGACAGCAAGTAGGCGAGGACGGCAAGATATTCTGCGGTGTCCATTTTAAGGAAACTTTGGCGCAGTATGCAGGTAAAAAGAAAGGCCGTTATATTTCCGCCGTTTCTTTTGCACTGCTGCTTATGATTGCGGCTTTTATCATCCTGATGCGCAGTGAAAGCGTCATTTATTTCAAATTCAACAAGGGATTATATATGTACAGCATCATAGCCGCGGCTTTTTTGCTGACGCGTTATCTTTTTGGTGCTCTTTACAAGACTGTGCCGATTAGCGAAGACTTTACGCCTGGTGTCTCCATTATCATTCCGTGCTTTAATGAAGAAGAATGGATCAACAGAACGATTCTGAGTTGTATTAACCAATCTTATCCGGCCGAAAAGCTGGAAGTTATTGTTGTCGATGATGGCTCAACCGATCAATCTGTAGCGAAAATCAAGGAAACGATTGACAGCGTTGCTGCTATTGTCGGAGAAAGTGTACGGAAGCGCTTGTTTCATCTGGTGCAGCCACAGAATGCCGGCAAGAGGGAAGCTTTGATACGAGGGGCTTTGGCGGCTAAACATGAATTGGTCGTCTTTGTCGACTCCGACAGCTTCGTTGATCCTTTCGCCATCTATAATCTTGTGCAGCCTTTCCAGGATGAAGATATGGGAGGCGTGTCCGGCAGAACGGATGTTGCCAATACCTATACGAATGTTCTTACGAAAATGCAGGCTGTCCGTTATTATATTGCTTTTCGCATCATGAAGGCGGCGGAAGGGTATTTCGATGCCGTGACCTGCTTGTCAGGACCGCTTTCCTGTTACCGCAAGGAACTTGTCTTGCAGCACAAGGATGCTTGGCTGAACCAGAAATTCCTCGGCCAGAAGGCGACCTTTGGTGACGATCGCAGCTTGACCAATTTCATCCTGCGTGAGCATAGGACAGGCTATCAGGATACGGCCGTCTGTTCGACGATAGTTCCGAATAATTACAGCATGTTCCTCAAACAGCAGATGCGCTGGAAACGTTCCTGGCTGAGGGAATCCCTGATCGCTGCTAAGTTCATGTGGAAAAAGGAACCATTTATGGCTCTTTCGTTTTATATGGGTCTCCTGGTACCGGTAGCAGCACCTATTGTTGTCTTGTATAATCTGGTCTACGTGCCTGCGGTCTACAGAGTTTTTCCAACGACGTTCTTAGTCGGTTTGTTGATGATGGCACTGATGATGAGCATGGCGCAGTTGTTTCTGCGTAAGAGTTCCACCTGGATCTTTGGCCTGTGGTTCTGTCTTTATTATGAAGCGGTATTGTTGTGGCAGATGCCGGTTGCCTGGTTTACTTTCTGGAAATCGGAGTGGGGAACCCGGATGACGCCAGCTGACAGTACAGCACTAGAAAAGAAGAAAAGTGGGAAATAACGTTTATGATTAGTGCAGATGAAGAATACACAGCAAAAAAGAATAGAAAAAAGCAAAAGCGTGTTATCCTGCAGATGGCAATACTAGTTGTCATTGCTACCGTCTTTTATCTTGCTTTGTTTACTGTTGGCAAGTACAAGCCCTATGAACCGACGGCAATTAATATGGCGCAGGACAAGGGTTTTATTGCGTTGTCCTATTTCGGCGTTGACCGCGTTGGTCAGCAGCCACTGATTAGTGAAGACCGTCTGGCGGAGCATTTGGCGGCATTGCGCAAACAAGGCTATGTGACGATTACGCAAAAAGATATTAAAGATTTTTACGAAGTTGGTAAACCATTGCCTGCCAGAGCCTTATTCCTGATGTTTGAAGATGGACGGCGTGATACGGCTATTTTTTCTACTTCACAAATCGAGAAATACAATTATAAAGCTACGATGGCAACTTATCCGGAAAACTTTGCCAAGCGGGATACCAAATTTTTGAAGCCGCGGGAACTGAAAAGTCTTGTCGATACCAGTTTCTGGGAGCTGGGTACCAATGGCTACCGCCTTTCCTTTATCAATGTTTTTGACCGCTACAACAATTATCTTGGTGAATTGACGCCGCTGGAATACGCGATGATTTCACCTTATCTGGGTCGGCGGTACAATCATTATCTGATGGATTATATTCGCGATGAGCACGGTGTACCGAAGGAATCCTACGAGATGATGAAAGCTCGTCTTGATTATGATTACCAGAAACTTAGCGATGATTATCGGGAAGGGATTGGCAGCGTGCCACAGCTTTATGTCTTGATGCATGCGAACACGGGCAGCTTTGGCAATAATGACAGGGTCAGTGCAGTTAATGAAAAATGGATCAAAGAACTTTTCAGTATGAACTTCAACCGCGAAGGTTATGCGCTGAATGACCGTAAAAGCAGCATTTATGATTTGACGCGGATGCAGCCTCAGGCCTATTGGTACCCGAATCATTTGCTGATGCGCATCAAATATGATATTAATGAAGATATTGTTTTTAATCGCGGTGATGAAGCGCGTTATAGCCTCTGGAATGTGGAGGAAGGCGCCGCCGAATTCCAACCGGAGAAGATTATTCTGACTTCGCTGCCCGAAAAACGGGGTCAGATGTATCTTAAAAATAGCGAGGAATTTAAAAATATTAATGTTTCAGTGCTCCTGACAGGCAATAAGCTGGGTGCACAAAAAATCTATCTGCGTGCAGATCAGAAGCTAAGCAGGTTTATTTCCGTAAATATTACCAATAATGTATTGTATGTCAGCGAAAACACCGGCAGCGGCGCTAAGGATCTGTTGACGCTCAATCTTGACCGCTTCGACGGTAGGGAACAGCTATCAGTAGCCGAAGATAAACAGAAAGCAGAAGTGCGGGAACTGGAAGCTTTTGCCAAATATGCCGACTCAACGGAAATGGCCAAACAATATTTTGCGCAAAGCAAGGAAAAGGAAGCTGCCGCAGCCGCTACAATTGAGCAGGGTGAAAAGGAGTACATTCCTAACATCAGCGTGCACGAAAAAGGCAAACGTCAGGTTACCATCGAACTCAAAGATAACAACCTCCAGGTCATTATTGACGGTCGGGAGGCTTTCAGCGGTGCAGTTACTGACATTGCGGCCGGTAGTGTTGCACTCGAAAGTGCCTGGGGCGGTTATGGCTGGAGCCAAAGAAATCTTGCCGATGATGTTTATGATGGGGTTTTTGAAAGGCTGGTCATTAAAGAAATTCCGTCCGAAGGTCAGGAAAAAATATTGTACAGCGATAAACTGAGCGGCTTCGAAGCTTTCAGGTATCAGGTGAAAAAAACCTGGAACTCGGTTATCAACTGGTTTATAGTGCATCTGTAAAAATGAGAGGTAGAGCGGCATGAATAAGGTGCTGAAAAATAGTTTTAGAATAATCCTGCTGTCTTTGGTGTTATTTCTGATCGCCGGCTGCAACGGGAAGCAGGCTAATGTTAAGGCAGCTGGGCAAACGAAGAACCAGCTCTCTGCCTGGACAGTGTATTGGGATGCAGAAGAGGGAAGCAAAGAGTTCCGGCGTTTGGAAAAACGGTTGGATGAAGTGTGTCTGTTTGGCGCCTATTTTGAAGAGGACGGCAAGCTTTTACTGCCGGAGGAACTTACTTTTGACAAGCGGGTGGCGAAAAAGAAAAAACAACTGGCCGAGTACCTTACGATCGTTAACGACCGGGTTCTCTCTGATGGCGGCAAGGAATACAAAAAGACGGAGTTTTTGCAAGAATTGTTGAATGACCAGGAAAGGCGCAAAGAACACATTGACGAGATCATAGCTTTGGCCAAGGCAGAGCGTTTTGACGGTGTAGAGATTGATTATGAAAGAATCTGGAAGGATTGCGAAACGAAGGATACCTTTCTTCCCTTCATCAAGGAACTCTATGCGGCAACGACTGCCAATAATTTAAAACTGCGGGTAGTCTTGGAGCCGGGCACGCCTTTTAACGACATCGAGCTGCCGCCGGGACCGAAATATGTGGTGATGCTGTATAATCTCTACGGCATGCATAGCGGACCAGGACCAAAAGCAGACAACGCTTTTATCCAAAAAGTTCTGGGTAAGATGGCGAATATGCCGGAACCAAAGGCTGTGGCTTTTGCCACCGGTGGCTGCATGTGGAACAGTGATGGCGAAAAGAAGTTTATCACGGAAAAAGAAGCCAAGCAGCTGCTTGAACAATACAAGGCTGATGCCAAAAGGGATACTGCCAGCAAGGCGGTTACCTTCAAATATCGCGAAGGAACTACTGCGTACGAAGTCTGGTATGCCGATGCGGCTACCCTTGATTATTGGATCAGCTTAGCTGAAAATGCCGGTATCCGCGATATTGCCATCTGGCGTTTAGGCAGCAACGAAACACTGAATAAAATCAAGAGACTTGATTGAAAATAACAAAAAATGGTCCAAAGGGGATTGTACCCTTTGGACCATTTTGGCGTTTTGAAATGTTATTTAACTAGAAATTATCAGGGCTGAAGTGCCAGTCAATGCGTTTCATCAATTTGGCCGCACCCTTGCGACAGGCTGAAATCTGATCCTTGGCACTGCCGTCAGCAAACAGGTGGCTGGCGTAGAGAAGGCTGCCGTCGGCAACATTGTAATATTTCAAGTCGACGCCCAGCATAGCGCGATAGGATGATTTGAAGAAAACACGGTCATACTGCAGTTCTTCAAGATTGAAATTCATGAAGCACAGATAAGCAAGGTTTTGCTCTTTGGCAAACTTTAGCAGGACATCATCGGACAGCTGATTATTATTCTGAATATTGTTCTTGTCAAGAAATGCTTCGAAATCCGCTTCCAGTTCGCCGAAGGATACATAGTCATATTTATCATCGCCAAAGAGGGAAGCAGTTTTTTCTTCAACAATCCAGCTGATTTCGTTGTCATTCAGCAAGCTGTCATCGTCAACGCGGATAATACCGACTCTTGGATCGGAATCCTTGGCAAGACAGGTAATGGGCAGGATAAAAAGCAAACATAAAATAAGGGTAAATATTTTTTTCATCAGAACACATCCTTGATTATTTTCTGCCGGGGGTTAGGCGGCTTTGTAAGCAGTTTTATTTATTTGGTGGTATGTTATAAATTATAACGCAAAATCAGTAAAAAACAATTAACATATTTGTACTTTTATTTTGCAGAGCAGAAATTCTATGGTAAAATGTGCTTACCGGATAGGTCTTGGTTTGCCCCTCACGGGAGGGCAAAAGAAAATAAAGAAAGCTTACGAGGAGAGGTACCTATTGCGATGGGGGCCTCTTCCTTCTTTTTTGTGCAGGTAAACGGCGGGTTTGTGATCATTCTTGATTAAAGGGAGGCAATTTTATGGAATACTTTTATCGTGTGCTTACACAATTGGAAATATTTTCGGTCATGATTCTTTTGGGGGTTTTTGCTGTTAAAACCAACGCCATGAACGAAAAATCGCTGGGTGATTTGTCGAAATTGATTATGCGTCTGATTCTGCCTGTCATGATTTTTCATAAATCAATTAATGGCGCTACCAGAAGCGATATGATGTCTTCTTTTGCAGAGGTTGTTCTGGCATCCTTTTTTATGTTCGGCGTACTCTTTGCTGTTGGTTACTTATTGAAGAAGGCTTTTTCCTTAACCGGTAATTATGGGCGTATTTATCAAGCGGCGACAATGTTCGGTAATGTCGGATTTATCGGTATTCCTTTGATTCTGGGAATTTTACCGGAAAGAGGGATGCTCTATATGGCACTTTTCTTCATTGTGGACCAGATAGTGCTGTGGAGCCTGGGGTTCTATATGACTTTGCCGGAAGATAAATTAAAGCAGGCTTCTTTAAAGTCAAACATTAAAAATATCATAAGTCCTGCCATGATTGGCATTTTCCTTGCAATAATTTTCATTGCGATGGAATGGAAGCTTCCTGCCACTTTGAATAAAGCACTTGGCGCTGTAGGGGATGCGACAACACCGTTGTCCTTGATTTATATCGGAGCAAGTTTCTGTTTTAGTGATATCAGCAAATTTATTACCAGAATGGAATATTATGCGATTGTTGTCGGCAAGATGATTGTTGCGCCGGTAGTGATTTTCATGGCTTTGCGAGCGATGAACGTGCAGGAAGAAATAATAACTGTCATCACTACTCTCGCTGGTGTGCCTAGTATGGCGGCTATTGCGATGTTTGCGAGAACGAATGGTTCGGATGAAAATTGCGCGATTGGTGCCATTATGATAACGACTATCTTCAGTTTGCTTACTTTGCCGCTGGTGGCCTATATTACCGGCAGCTTGCTTTAGCAGGTTCTAAAAAACTAAGAGGTTCCACTTGGAAAGTGGAACCTCTTTTTCTATGCATTTTTTTAACCAAGAATTTTTTTCACAGCGGCTTTAAAAAGATTTACGCCTGTTTCTAAAGCATCTGTATCAAAATGCATGTCAGGATGGTGGAGGCCAGGAACTGCATTTACACCAAGACCGAAGAAACCAGCTTTAATTGACGGCTTGTGGCGGGTATAGAAGAAGAAGTCTTCACCACCGGCAGTCTTGAAAGGTGCCAGTAAAGCATCTTTGCCCATCACATCAGTAATCGTTTCAGCAAGTAAGTTGGTCATGTCATCGTCAAGTTCTGCGGCCGGCAGTTCTTTGATGAATTTTATTTCAGCAGTAGCGCCTACTGTCGAAACGCCGCCTTCAATTGCTTTGACAATTTTTTCCTGCAAGAGGGCCATGACATCATTTTCCGCCGCACGAATGTCCCAGTTAACATGAGCTTCGGCTGGAATGGCATTGGTTACGCCGGAATCACAGATGAAGCGTGTTGGTTTGGCACTGTAGGAGAAGTTAGGATTGAGATGAATGGCATTAACGGCGTTAATAGCAGCAGCGGCCGCATCAATGGCATTGATGCCGAGATGAGGACGAGCACCGTGAGCCGGTTTGCCATGTATGATGACATCGACAGTGCCGGAAGCTGAATACCACATTGCCGGGATGGCAAAACCTTTTCTACATTCTTCTTCAGGACGGATATGGGAACCGATGATCATATCAACATCGTCGATAGCGCCGCCTTTAATCATCGTTAAAGCACCAGCGGCAATCTCTTCGGCTGGTTGGAAAAGAATTTTCAAACGGCCTTTAGTAACAATTTTCTCACGAATAATTTCTTCGGCAGCAGAAAGCACCATGGAAGAATGGGCATCATGTCCGCAGGTGTGACGTGCGCAAGGTACACCGTCGATTACATGGCCGAGAGCATCCATATCGGCACGCAGAGCTAGGGTAGGCCCTTCCATGCCACTATCATAAACGCCGATAACGCCGGTAGCACCGCCGACATTTCTTGTAACTTTAAAGCCTGCTTGTTCCAGTTGTTCAGCCAGGTAAGCGGAAGTTTTTACTTCTTCCAGGCCGACTTCCGGAATTGTGTGTAAATATCCATAATGCTTGAGAACGTTTGACAAAATTATCACCTCATTATAGTACGGGCTGTCTAAGTGCTATAAATTAAGACATTAACAGCCTCACTATGTAATTGTATACAATTCGAGCAGATTTTTCAAGGAAGGTTACAGTATTTTGCAAAGAGAGTATCTCCGGGAAAAATAAAAAAATGCTAAAGTTGACACGATAAATGGCAAAATCGTATAATTGTGAATGTGTTCTATCATAATTATACTAATATAATAAAGGAGGATGTTTTATGGAGCAGGAAAAAAATCAAAGTAAAGTCGGCATAGGCGCCTACATTGCTTTGGCAGTAGCAATTCTATTTTTCTCAGGCCTCTTCATGAAAGTTGAAGGCATGAAATGGTTAAGTGCATTCGATTTTACAACTTTAGGCGGAACTTTCGGTACAATGAAAGATCCAGCCAAAAATACTTTTATTGGTGCGGGTGGTGTAAGTGCGAAGGCTGGTTTCCTTTTCGCTTTATCCTTGGCGCCAACGGTCATGTTAGCTCTTGGCTGTCTGGAAGTACTTACTCATTATGGTGCAATTCGTGCTGCTCACAAGCTATTGACTCCACTTTTGCATCCATTGCTCAGCCTGCCTGGCAAAACAGGCCTGGCCCTGATTACGGACTTGCAAAGTACTGATGCCGGTGCCGCTTTGACCAAAGAATTATATGATGAAGGCGAAATTAATAAAAAAGAATTGACGATCATGGGTGCCTGGCAATATTCCGGTGCTGGTCTGATCAACAATTATTTCGCGATTGGGTCTGCGTTGTTCTCCGTCTTAAAACTTCCGATCATTCTGCCTCTTTTGTTGATGTTCGGTTTGAAATTTGCCGGCGGTATGTTTGTACGTTTCGTACTGAATACGGTCTATAAGGAGGATTTCAAAGATGAGCAATAATACCAATAAAACAAACAATAATCCTTTTGATATTTTTGTTATCGGCGCACGCAAAGGTTTTACCGTTGCTACCCAGAATCTTCTGCCAAACGTGCTGATGGCTTACACCCTTTCTGAAATTCTGAACCTTTTGGGTGTTATGAAGATGATTGGTTCCATTTTTGGACCTGCTATGGGACTTTTTGGCCTGCCTGGTGAAGCGGTAACCGTTTTGCTGACAGCCTGGCTTTCTTCTTCTGCAGGTACCGGTATTGCCGTAAGCCTTTTGAGCAAAGGTATCATCGACGGTACTCACGCAACTATTTTGATTCCTGCTATTTTCCTTCTGGGTTCCCAAATCCAATACATGGGCCGTTTGCTCGGTGTAGCGGATGTTCCTAAGAAATACTGGCCGCTTTTGATGCTGACCAGCATTCTGAATGCTTGCATCGCCATGGTCGTCATGAATATCTTAGTTTAATAATTTATACTTTTAAATTAGGCGCAAGGACATTTTGTCCTTGCGTTTTTTTATTTCAGCAGGAGAATTAAGGTGCAATGTCGAAATTAATAATTATTATCTATTATGATGGGCAAAAGCAGGAGGTATAAATTAAAGCATGAAGAAATATGACGTTATCATCATCGGCACAGGCGCAGCGAACATTGTCCTGGATGCGGCGTTAAAGCAAGGTCTGCAATGTGCTGTCATAGAAAAGGGCAAATTCGGCGGCACCTGTCTGACGCGTGGCTGTATACCGACGAAAGTATTGGCTACAGCTGCTGACTATATAAGAGAAATTCAGGATTTGCCGAAAATCGGCGTCGAAGTCGAGCCGGCTAAAATGAACTGGGACATTATATCCCGCCGGGTGTGGGAGAAGATTGACGAGCATAAGGAAGTTCTCCGTCATTACCAAAAATATGCCAACCTTGCGATTTACCAGGGCAGCGGCTTTTTCACCGGCGAAAAGACTTTACAGGTCAAGCTGCACGACGGTTCTCTTTCGGAAGAAATGACCGCGGAGAAAATCATTATCGATGTCGGTGCACGCACTAACCTGCCGGAAATTACTGGGAGGGAAGCAACCGGTTATATCTGTTCAGAAACTTTGTTTGGCGACAAGTATCCTAAGCAACCTTACAAGAGCCTGATTATTGTCGGCGGTGGCCCGATTGGCTGCGAATTTTCCCATATTTTTGCGGCTGCCGGTACCAAGGTCACAGTTGTGCAGCATAATAACAGACTGCTGTCCAAAGCAGACGAAGATATTTCGGAGCAAATTCGCCAAAATATGGAAGCCTTTGGTATTAAGACATATCTGAATGCCAATCTGCTGGAAGCAAAAAAAGCAGATGATCAAAAAATATTGTTGTTTGAGGATAGGGAAACAGGCGAAAGAATTGAAGTAACCGGTGAAGAAATCATGTACGCAACGGGTATCAAACCTGTCAGCAAAGAGTTAAAGATAGAAAATACAGCCATAGAGACAGACGAAAGAGGCTGGATAAAAACCAATGAGTTCCTGGAAACGAGTGTCAATGGTATCTGGGCAATCGGCGATATCAATGGTCAGCCGGCTTTTCGGCACAAGGCTAATTATGAAGCCGATATTCTCGCACACAATTTATTCGGCGGCAATGAACCGGGCAAGTGGCGCTGGGCACGTTACGATGTTGTGCCTGCCGTTACTTTCACCTATCCGCAGGTCGCACAGGTTGGCCTGACCGAAACGGAAGCCAGGGAAAAAGGCTACGCGGTAAAGATAGGCAAGCAATTTTATCATAATACTGCCAAAGGCTACGCACTTGGTTTTACCTCGGGTGATGGGATGGATGGCTTTGTGAAGCTGATCGTGGACGGCGCAACGAATAATATTCTGGGCGTACACGTTATTGGGGCACAGGCTTCGCTTTTGATTCAGCCTTTCATTAACATGCTGAATATGGGGACGGTTACGCTTAAGCCCATCAATGAGGCAATCGGTTCTGCAACTGCAAAAGAGCTGCGTAAGGCTGGCTTAACCAGAACGCTTGATCCTCATTCGGTAATCAGCGTTGGCGAAACGATGACACCTCATCCTTCTTTGGCGGAAGTCATCATGTGGACTCAGTATTATTTCGAGGGTAAGTGAAAATTTCACAAAAAGATAACGAGTTTGTTTACTCAAAAGAATCGGCGTTTCAACCGTTTCTGATATAATGATTATGTAAGCTAAATTTAAGGAGAGTGATTTTATGAACAAGAAAATGCAAGCAGCAATCAATGACCAGATCCAAAAGGAACTTTATTCAGCCTATCTATATTTGGCTATGTCGGCTTATTGCACAGAAAGTAATTTGCCTGGCTTTGCCAAATGGCTGAAAGTACAGTATAGGGAAGAAACTGAGCATGGCATGAAATTGCTCGGTCATCTCCTGGAAAGAGGCGCAAAGGTTCAATTAGGCAAAATTGAAGCACCGGCTGCTGAATTTGGTTCGCCAAAAGCTATGTTCGAAGAAGTGCTGAAACATGAACAATTTATCACTGCAAGCATCAACAAACTTTATGAACTTGCTGTTGATGAAAAAGACTATCCTGCACAAATTTTGCTACAGTGGTATATTTCTGAGCAGGTTGAGGAAGAGGCTAATGCCACGGCTATTCTGGAAAGCCTGAAGATGGTCGGTGAAAAAGGCGCTCCGCTGATGTATATCGATAAAGAACTCGGCAAACGCGAGTAGAATAAATTAATTTTTAGTGCGGCCAAAGGGGACTGTCCCCTTTGGCCGTTTTTTTCGTTGCCGGCAGGCAGGAAGAAACGGTTTAAACGTCGAAGTTAGCTATGTTTATGATGACTGCCACAGGCGAAAAAGGGGCGGATTTCTGGATGAAGCTGTATGTTGGGATAATTGACTTTGACCTGTTTCAGACGCTGAAGGAAGCAAAATGTTCTGAGGTGAATTTTTGGCGTCCGAGCGGCAATACTAACTTTAAAGCTTTGAGCAGGGGCGAAATGTTCTTGTTCAAACTGCATAGTCCCTATAACTGCATTGTCGGCGGTGGGTTTTTCCAGGCGTTTAAGCTCTTGCCGACTTCATTAGCTTGGGAAGCCTTCGGTGTAGCCAATGGCGCGGACAGCTGCGCGGCTATGCTGGAGCGTATCTATAAATATCGCAAAACTGACAGTATCGCTGAACCTGATCCGGAAATCGGCTGCGTCATTCTTTCATCGGTATTTTATTTTGATGAGGGTGACGAAATCCCGGTTCCTGAAGACTGGAGCAGCAAGATCGTTCAGGGCAAACTATACAGCAGGACGGAGCCAATAGGAGCAGCGCTTTATGAACAGGCACAAACGAGGCTCAATAAGCAGGAATGCCGTTATTATCAGGATACGCTGCTGTCACCGGAGCTTGGCTTCGGTCATTTCAAGCTGCTGGTAATTGAAGCTTACCAAAGAAAGTGCGTAATTTCAGGGGAGCAGGCGGCACCGGTTTTGCGAGTAGCTCAGATCAGGCCTAGCCGGTTTGGCGGCCTCAAAGATATCTCGAATGGTTTACTTCTGCGCAGCGATTACTGCACTTTGTTTGAACGTGGTTATATAACGGTCTCACCGGATTATAAAGTGGCAGTCAGCAAAAGAGTTGCGGCAGATTTTGGTGAAAACAGCGAGTATAACAAAATTCAGGGGTGCCAGATTGCTTTGCCTGATAATAAAGAAAAATGGCCATCACATGCTTATCTGGAATGGCACAATAAAAGAGTATTTCTTGGTTAAAATAAAGAAGCTACCGCTCACAGATTACTAAACCTGTTTGCGATAGCTTTTTTTGCTGTCTGTTTTATTTTTGACGAAAACTATTGTAGGTTTCCTGCAGTCTTTCGTGGTGTATCTTCGTAGGATCAAAGCGGAGAAGTTTGAAAGTGATCTGTACGCAGAAACCAATCATAAGGGCTGAAACTACAGTGCCGATACCGACGAGTCCGCCAAGAAACCAGCCGATGACAACAGCCGCCAATTCAATGCCGCCGCGACAGAGGCCAATGGGCAGGCCGGTCTTGCGGGTCAGCAGGACCATCAGCCCGTCACGGGGACCTGCGCCGAAGGCGGAAGCAATATAAAAATAACTGCCGAGAGCGATGGTGAAGAGGCCGGTAATCAGCATCAAGAGACCAAAAAACATATTGCCGGCAACTGGCAGAAAGTCGAGATAGAGAATTAAATCAAGCACCAGTCCGATGACAATCATGTTGGCAATAGTGCCGATGCCGATGTCTTCGCCGCAGTAGCCGGTAACCAGTAAGATCAGAAAACCGACGATGATGGAAACTCCGCCGATCGTCATACCGAAGGTTTTAGCCATGCCGACATGGAGAACTTCCCAAGGAGCGTAACCAATCTGAGCATTCAGACTCAGGGCAATACCGAGGGAATAAAGAAAAAGTCCTATATGCAAAATAAGGAGGCGCGAAAAGAATTGTCTGGTCATTTGATACCTCATTTCAATGGGATAAACAGCTATGTAATAATTATATAGGTAATAATAGCGAAGTCAATCTTGGCACAACGGAAAATAATACAAATAAAACTATTTATTAAAAAGGTAAATTTATTTTTAGAAAGAATATCTTAGAATATAGTTATTAAATGTAAAAATTATCAGGGGAGGTAGTAATCTTGCAAAGAAATGAAATTACCTGGCAGGCCGGCGGGCAGCAAGGTGAAGGACTGGAAAGCCTTGGCGCTATCCTGGCTTCTGTATTAAGCCGCCAGGGCTACTATTTGTATGGATTCCGTCAATTTTCCTCACGTATCAAAGGGGGCCACACTAATTATAAAATAAGGATTGCGACGCAGCCTGTTGGTACGCTTAATAAGCAGTGCGATCTCTTGCTTGCGTTGGATCAGGATACATTGGTGAATGAGGCCCTGGCTGTAGGTGAAAATGGCATTATTCTTGCGGAAAAGGCTATCGCTGATTTTTATACTGGTAAGGGGAAGCTGTTGGCAGTGCCTTTTAACGATATTGCCAAACAATATGGTACCATCTTGCAGAAAAATATCGTCGCACTCGGCTGTACGGCGGCTATCTTTGGACTTGGCGAGGATTGTTGTGCAGTTCAATTGCAAAAAGAGTTCGGCAAAAAGGGTGAAGAAGCGGTTGCGGCTAATTTGAGAGTTTTCAAGGCAGGTATGGAATTTGTAAAGACAGAGGCACCAGAGCTTTTGGCTGAAAAGCAATTGCCGGCTCTGATCAGTAATGAACCCAAACTTTTTTTGCTGGGCAATGAAGCACTTGCTTTTGGCGCTTTGAGTGCAGGCGCGCGTTTCATGGCTGCCTACCCAATCACGCCAGCATCGGAAGTCATGGAATATATGGTGAAAAAGGTCAAAGAACTCGGCGGCCAGATGCTGCAGGCGGAAGATGAAATTGCTGCCTGTACGATGGCAATCGGCGCTTCTTACGGCGGCGCACGTGCATTTACCGCCACTTCAGGACCAGGACTTTCATTGATGGCGGAGGCTATTGGCCTGGCAGCGATGACGGAGACACCGCTCGTTATCATCCATTCGCAGCGTGGCGGGCCAAGCACCGGCTTGCCAACCAAACATGAGCAGTCAGATCTCTTCGCAGCTATTTACAACACGCATGGCGATACGGCTAAAATTGTTCTTTCGCCCAGCACGATAGAAGAGGCGTTTTGTGATACTTTTGAAGCCTTCAATCTGGCAGAAGAATACCAATGTCCGGTCATTGTACTGTCAGATCTGCAGTTATCGCTGGCAACTCAGACGATGCCCGTACCTGAATATGAAGAACTGGTAATCAGGCGAGGCAAGATTGCTCATTCCGAGTCTTTGGCGGCAATCAAAACTCCTGAATATTTCGCGCGTTATAGTTTAGCAGCAGATGATGGTATTTCTACGCGGGTACTGCCGGGGACTCCGAACGGTATCTGCCTTGGCACTGGTCTGGAACATGATGAAAGCGGACGACCCAGCGAAGCCAAATTAATGCGCCGCCAGCAGACGGAAAAAAGACTCAAAAAAATGCAGACTTTTCTCGCACACTACAAGAAGGCTCTGTTTGTCGATGCTCCGTATGAGGAAGCGGACATTCTGCTGATCGGTATGACTGCTACGCGCAGCTGCCTTGCTGAGACAGCGGAAGTTCTACGTCAGGAAGGTAAAAAGGTTAACCATGTGCAAATACGTTTGTTGGCACCCTTCCCAGCGAATGAAATCATGCCGTATCTGCAAAAGTCAAAAAAGATTGTTGTAGTTGAGCACAATGCTACCGCACAGCTTGCTCATCTTTTGCGCATGCAGGTTGAAGGATGTCCGCATTTGGAAAGCATTCTGCAGTATGACGGGGATATCATGTATCCGGAAGAGCTGCTTGTGCGTTGCAAGGAGGTGCTTTAAAATGTCGGTATTGCAAGATTTCAGAAATAATGTAAAACCTAACTGGTGTCCCGGCTGCGGTGATTACGCAGTACTAGCTGCTTTGCAGCAAGCGGCGGTGAAACTGGGACTGGAACCACACCAACTTGCTGTCGTCTGTGGCATTGGCTGCAGCGGTCGGCTTTCCGGGTATGTTTATGCGTATGGTATGCACACAACTCATGGCAGAGCACTGCCTTTCGCCCAAGGGCTGAAACTTGCCAATCCGGAGCTAAATGTCATTGCCTGCGGCGGCGATGGTGATGGCATGGCGATTGGCCTTGGCCATACGTATCATGCTATCAGACGTAATGTCAATTTAACTTATATTCTGATGGACAACCATGTTTACGGCTTGACGAAGGGGCAGACTTCACCACGCAGCGATTGGGGTTTTAAAACCAAGACAACACCGACTGGTAACATTGAGACGCCTGTTGCGACTTTGGAAATGGCCTTATCTGCGGGGGCAAGTTTTGTCGCACAAGGTTTTTCTACCCAGCTGCAGGAACTTACCGACTTGATTGTAGCAGCAGTTAAGCATCCTGGTTTTTCACTGGTCAATGTCTTCAGTCCTTGTGTGACCTTTAATAAAGTTAATACTTATGATTGGTTTAAGGAGAGGCTTGTTGGCATCGATAGTATCGAAGACTATGACAGATATGATAAAGGCAAGGTATTGCAGCACATTCTGGAGCATGAAGGTCTGCTCACGGGTCTGCTGTATGAAGACAGGAAAAAGAGAAGCTATGAAGAAGTGAGCGGATTGGCCAATAATAACCAAATGCAGTCGGTGCGTAAATTTACAAAGGCTGAGTTCAATAAATTGGTGGAAGATTTTCGCTAGTGCCAAAAGTAAATAATAAAAGCTGGACCAAAAGGTCCAGCTTTTTGTTATTTACATCTGCAAAAAATACTCATAAACGCTTGTATCTTGTGTAAGTTCAGGATGAAAACTGGTGGCGAGCAGGCGGCCTTGTTTTGCCGCAATTATTCTGCCGTCGCGTTCAGCAAGAACTTCGACTTCCGGACCGACAGCTTCAATCCAGGGGGCACGGATAAAGACGAGGTGGATCGGTTTGGCGCTGATAGCAGGAATGATTTGTTCACAGCGGAAGCTATCGAGCTGGCTGCCGTAAGCGTTGCGCTTTACCGTAATATCCATAGCGTCGAGATAAGGTTCTTCTCCGACAATTCTTTTGGCGAGCAGGATAAGTCCTGCACAGGTGCCCCAGACAGCTAAACCTTCTTCTATACGCTTCTGCAGTAGAGGCAGCATGCCGGTTTTCCTGAGCAATTTACCGATGGCAGTACTTTCACCACCGGGTATGATCAATCTGTCGACTGCCTCCAGTTGGACTATGGTTTTAACTTCTAGAGGTTCTATTCCTGGCATCCTGCGCAAAATGGCGAGATGTTCGGCAAAGGAACCTTGTAAGGCTAATACACCAACCTTTTCCATTGTTACCAGCCTCTTTTAGCAAAGGTTTGCGCTTCCGGGATGGTGGCGATTTCTATGCCAGGCATTGCTTCACCCAAATCTTCGGATACTTCAGCTACTACCTTCGGGTCGTTGTAATAAGTGGTTGCCATGACGATAGCACGGGCACGTTTGGCAGGGTCGGCACTGCGGAAAATTCCGGAACCAACAAAAACGCCTTCGCTGCCGAGTTTCATCATCAGAGCTGCGTCAGCAGGAGTAGCGATGCCGCCGGCAGAGAAGTTCACGACAGGCAGTTTGCCATTCTTCGCTACTTCTACGACTAAATCATAAGGTGCGCCGTTGTCTTTGGCGAAAGTCATGAGTTCTTCGCTTGGCATATTGGACAATTGACGGATTTGCGACATGATGGTGCGCATATGACGTACTGCTTCTACGACGTTGCCGGTTCCGGCTTCGCCTTTGGTACGCATCATAGCAGCGCCTTCACCGATGCGGCGGAGTGCTTCACCCAAGTTGCGGGCACCACAGACGAAAGGGATTTTGAATTGGTGTTTGTCCAGATGATACATGTCATCGGCTGGAGTGAGGACTTCGCTTTCATCAATATAGTCAACACCGAGCGCCTCCAGAATTTCTGCTTCGACAATATGGCCGATTCTGACTTTGGCCATAACAGGGATACTGACGGCTGCTTTGATTTCTTTAATCATTTTCGGGTCACTCATGCGGGCTACGCCGCCTTCTTTACGAATGTCGGACGGAACGCGTTCCAAAGCCATGACGGCTACAGCTCCTGCTTCTTCGGCAATCCTTGCTTCTTCGACGTTGGTAACGTCCATGATGACGCCGCCTTTGAGCATTTGAGCTAAATTCCTATTTAATATTGCACGATCTGTCATGTTAAATTCCTCCAAAAGTTTATTGTTTTTACAGTACACTATGCGACTAGAATACAACAAATCTGTCACAGATAAAAGCGTCAGTTTTGATAATTTTTGAAGGGACAGTTTAAACGTGCAGACAAATAAAAAACGTAACGTTCCGAATGGAACGCTACGTCAGAAAAAAGGCAAACAGATCATTAATTGAATAAGGCTCTCAGGTCATGAGAAGCGATGATTTCCTCATTGGTTAAGCCACGGGCTTTCAGGTTGGATAGGGTATCCAGCACGGTTTGTGCCCAAAAGCAGAGTGCATATTCTTCCGTCGTAAACGGTGAATCTTCCGCAGTGACATCATAAAGCAGATCAAGCAGACTTCTTTCACCTGCCAGTGACAAATAAATCAGGGTGTTACGGGTAGGACCCCAGACAGCATCGTCAGGTGCCATCATAAAAAGTGCAGTGACAGCTTCGTCGCCGCCCGTTTCATACTTCCATTCTGTACCGCTGATATTTTCTGTCAGCAATTTGTTCAGCACAACTGCATCGAATAAGGGAAGAAATAATTCCACACCTTTGCGTGTGTCATCATCAATAACCTCACAGGCGCAAACGGCATTAAGTTTTTTAGAATTGGGATGCTTTGCCGTTTTCATAAACTTACACGTAATCATTTTGGTCCCTCCTTTGACAGTTAAAACAAGTAGTTAACGGACAATTAATATTAATTTGTCTATAATATTGTTTGAGTTCGACGATTAAGGTAAATATCCTTTTTTCATTTGCTTAAAATACTTTCCAGGATTGTCTGAAAGCGCAAATCGTCTGAAGAACTTCTTTTTTTAGGGCCCTTGGTCCGACCGCCGCCGCGCCGCAATTTGGCCTTGGCTTCACGTTCTTCCAGCAAAAAATCCATCTTGCTGCTTTTATATTCAATGCCCGCAGGACTAAGGCAATAGGCATTTTTACTGATGATAAGTGCTGCGAGACCCCAATCCTGAGTGACAACTATGTCGCCGGGACTTGTCATGTTAAATATTTTTAAATCTGCTTCCTGTGAATTGTTATCTACGCTAAAGTGCTGGCTATTGTCAATATTATGGTCAAAACTTGATATGGTATAAACATCAAGCCTATATTTGGCCGCTGTATCCTGGCAGATTTTTAAAACCTGTTTGGGACAGGCATCCGCATCAATAATTATTCGCATTGTATCCTCTTTCTTATTATATTTAAGCTAGTTGTTCTTGCTATATTTTAACATATCAGACGTAATTTATGATTAACTTGGTAAGTAATATGGGAATAATTCACAGAATTTTCAAAAACAAAATAGAAAATGTTGCAGGTATCTTGTTTATTTTGTTGTAATAGAATGGAAAAATCTGGCAGCAAAGAATAAGACCAGTCGTTATATAACGACTGGTCTTATTAAATGTTTAAGATATAGTTTCGTATTTGCCCTTCTTGAATATTAAATAGCCGTAAACAATCAAATTTAATAGAGCGACAACTATGTTATTTTGCGGGAGCAGCGTAATGAGTACAACCCCAATAATTTTCCATTTGGAAAGACCAATGTCCCTGAGTCTCCGTACTATAAACGTAAGCGCATAAATTGTCAGAGGCACTATTATCATATAGAGAGATATTAGGGAAGCAGTATTTTGGCTAAATAAAGCTAAACATGACAGGGAAAAGTTGAGAAACGCTAAGGGAATCCAACGCATGTTAAAAGCTTTCCTGCCAATACGGCCGCTAATCGAAAAGAAACTAAGATTTTCAGGTTCAACTGTTTCGGCTTCTTTTGGCGCTTCTGAAGGCGTAATTATTTCAGCAACCACGGGACTTTCAGCATTTTCTTTATCAGGCTCAGCAACAAGCTGTTGCCCGCAATTCGGGCATTTGCCGTTTGTTTCTTCAAATTCGGTATTGCAATTCGGGCATTTTATCAATGTCAAAACCTCCAAATATCACTAATAAGTATATTAGTATTATAGCATAATTTTTTTTGGGCTTATTTGTTTGCGATAGTTTCCGCAGCATATTTAAGAGCAATTAAAGAGCCGATTGCCAGGGCGATAACCAGAGACCATTGCTTACTGGTACCAGTGTCGCGATAGCGAATGGCGCGATAACAGATTTTTATGCAGACGATACAAAGCATAAGCCAGAGAAATATGGAAAACAACAGCAAAAAGTTCATCTTTACCTCAAATTAAGATATTTTATTAACGAAAGACATCAATATTATAACATGCACTTCTGCTGATTAATCAAATAATTTTCTACTTTTGGCATTTAGCGTGCTAAAAGTATTTTGTATACTTAGCGTTTAAATATTGTCTACTAATCTTGGGTGTGGTATACTCACAACATTACAAATAACTTGCTAATGCCAAAGATATTCTTGAAGAATGTAATTAAGCAAGGAAACAGAAAAAAGACAGAGCAAAATGAGGGACGAAGGACTGGTTCAAACAGATAATAATCTGTTGAAACCGGTCTTTTTTCTATTTATTTACTTTAAAGCAGCGATTATTTGAAAGCAACAGAATAATTTGTTACACTTAAGGCAAATAAAGGATAGAGAGTTTACGAATAACTGAAAAGAGCGAAAGGGGTGCAATTAATGAGAGCAATTGTCATTGATAATTTTGGAGATAGTTCAGTTTTCAAGGAGCGTGAATTGCCGATACCTCAAGTTATTCCTGGACATGTACTGATAGATGTAAAGGCTACAAGTGTCAATCCAGTGGACTGCCGTATTCGCAGCGGTGAAGCTCCCGGCATGGCACCTGCGTTACCAGCGGTGCTTCATGGTGATGTAGCGGGCATCATTGTAGCGGTAGGTGAAGGCGTTACCAGCTTCAAGATCGGCGATGAAGTCTATGGCCTGGCTGGCGGTACTAAAGGCACTGTGGGTGGAGCTTTGGCTGACTACATGCTTGCTGATGCCAGCTTGCTTGCTCTTAAACCGCAGTCGTTAAGCATGGCAGAAGCTGCTGCTTTGCCGCTCGTTACTCTGGCAGCCTGGCAGGCTCTTATTGACCGGGCCAACATTGGACGGGGGCAAAAGGTGCTGATTCACGCCGCTGCCGGCGGTGTAGGCCATGTTGCCATACAAATAGCTAAATGGGCAGGGGCAGAAGTCTATACTACAGCTTCCACTCCTCAGAAGATAGCTCTCGGTTTGGAATTGGGGGCCAAAGCGGTTATTGATTATACCAAGGAGACAGTCAGGGAATATGTTGAAAAATATACGGATCGGAAAGGCTTTGATGTTGTTTTCGATACGGTCGGCGGCCCCAATCTGGAGAAATCCTTCGAAGCTGCCAAATCATTGGGCCAGGTCGTGTCAATTGCCACGCGCAGTACGCATGATTTGTCACTGATGAATTTTAAAGGTTTGACGCTGCATGTTGTTTACACCATGTATCCGCTCGTAAGTGGTATAGGCCGGACTCATTATGGAGATATTCTGACCAAGATTGCTCAGATTGCTGACGCTGGCCAGTTGCGTCCGGTAATCGACCACAGAATTTTTGACTTCAACGAAGCCGCAGAAGCACATCATTATCTGGAAGCAGGAGATGCTTTCGGCAAGGTTGTATTGATTAATAATTATGAAAAGATAGATTGAAAGAAAAGTTTAAGACCGTTATGACAAATGCTGTCATAACGGTCTTTTTTTGTGTTAGCAATGAATTTCTTGTGGGTAATTAATGGATGCGCCGCCAATAGATGTAGGCTGTCAGAAATGCGAAAAAGGAAAGCACTAAGGCGGCTTGTATTTTTACCTGGGTGATTTCTTCTGGCTTATTGTAGCCCCTTTCAATGATTTCCAAAGAATGACTATGAATGTCAACGTCGCCGCCATGCTCTGTACAATTACGCGAAAAGATGCCTGTGATTTTTACAGTATCGCCTTTATGCCTGTAGTCACCGAACGATGCTATTTTTTGTGCGTCGGAAGCCTTCAGCCAGACACCGATGGCATTTGTGTTATCACTAATATTGATCCATGCGTATTCGCCGCGAAGCATTGTCTCCCCAATGGCTTCACCTTCGACTGTAACGGTCTGACCGTCAAAAGCCTGCGATTTTTCTATGAGGGTGTTGATTTCAATTGCAGCGGCAGCACAAACTTGCGCACTGAGGGAGAACGAGAGCAAAAGCATGATCAGTAATGTTTTAACGGTTTTGTACATAGTTTTTTAGGCCTCCGATGATATTGGCAAACAATGCAAAGACGGAAATAAATTCCAGTCTGCCCAGATACATGGCAAGGATGTACTGCACTTTTAAAAGATCAGGCATTGTAGCAGTGGTTATACCTATCGAAAGTCCGACATTGCCGGTAACGGAAGCTGCCTCAAAAGCCGATGCGGCAAGAGGATAGCCGAAGAATAAGCCCAGCGCTGTGGTAATAGTAAATAAAACAACATAACAAAAGATAATCAAAGAAGCATTTTTCACTGTTCCATCGTCCAAAACGCAGTCCTTGATATGATGGTATTTATAAACTTTGATTGCGCGTTCAGGAGCAATCAGTTTTCTGATGTCAGCGACTAAAGCTTTGCATACGATGCCTACGCGCAAACCCTTAAAGCCACCAGCTGTTGAGCAGGCCGAACCGCCGATCAACATGGCAATGACCATCATAAGGATGCCAAAATCTCCCCATTCCTGAGCAAACTGCAAGGCGTAAACGTTATTGAAACCCGTTGTTGTATGGGCGGACAAGACATTATAGACAACCCTGCGGAAAGCAGTCACGGCATCGGTATAAATGCCAAGTTGGGCAAGTTTGACAACGGCAAAGGTACAGAGGAGGAAAGATGTGATAACAAAACTTTGCATTTCAATGTTTTTAAACAGCTCTTTTTTGTTACCCTGCCAAACCGCATAATGCAGGCCGAAGTTCAAGGAACCCAGAACGAAGATAATAATAGAGATGACCTCGTAAGGAAAACTGTGATAATACATTATATTTTGTGTGTTCGGGGCAAAACCGCCGGTGCTCCAGGCAGCTTCAAAGATGAAGAGGCCATGGAAAAAGGCGGATTGCGGTGCGAGACCAATATATATACCACACAGCCATAAAGCCAAAGTGCCGATAATCAGATAGATGAGGCTGATTTTCCAGATCACTCTGGCAGTACCGACAACATTGGGAACAAGTCCGATATCTTTGGCTTCACCAACATACAGCTTATAGGCACCGCCAAGATTTTTTAGCAGGAAACTTAGGGCCAGCACGACCATGCCCTGACCGCCGACAAAGGTCAGCAGATGACGCCACATATTAAGAGTGACGGAGATATGGTCAAGATCCTGCGTAAGAAAAAGTCCCGTTGTGGTAAAGCCGCTCATTACATCAAAGCAGGCATCCAGGAAACTATTCACATGACCGCTTAGCAAATAAGGGATGGAGCAGAGCAGCATTAATACCAGCCAGGAGATAGCGGCAATAATAAAGCCGTGTTTCCACTCTACCCGCATTGCATTGCTGCGCGTTTTCCAACCAAAAAAAATCATAGCAAAGCCCATAATTAACGAAATGGACATGCTGATAACAAAGTCAAGGAAGGGGTTCCATTCCTGCAAAAGCAGCGCGGTAGTGATAGGTATGGCCATTAAGAGAGCTGTGCCAAGTACAATATAGCCCGTATAATAGCTGATGATCAAAAAGTCTGAGTAAAGCATACTGTTATTTTTCATGGTATCACCACATTGCAAAGAGAACTGCGGTATAAATTAAACCACAGTAGAGAAAAGCAGAAAGTACTTCTAAAATAAATCCCGATATTTCAGCTTTACTATTTAGCATAAGGTATTCCTCCACTTTGCAGGTAGTTTTTAATTTTAAGAAACGTAGCATGATTAGTGATCAAGTAAACGCGGTCATCCAGCAGTATCTGGGTATCACCACGAGCATACAAACTCTGGCCATTGCGGAGAATGGAGGCAACAACACATTCTGCTGGCAGCTTCAGATCTTTGATGAAGCAATTGAGCCAGCGGTTATTTTCATTAATCGTAACTTCAATAAGGACCATCTCGCCACGATCAAAGGTTTGTACAATTTTGCAGATGTCGCGGTCAAATTCGTATTCAATCAGATTAGCGATTACTTCGGTGCTGCAGACAGTCTGATCAACGCCTAGTGCATTAAACATAGCAATATTTTTAGGATTGTTGACTCTGGCGATTGATTTTTTAATTTGAAATTCCATTTTAGCTATCTGGCAGATGACAAGATTTTCTTCATCTTTGCCCGTCACGGCAGCCAAGAGATCAGCATTCTTGATACCTGCGTCATGCAGAACATCTAAATCAGTGCCATCACCACAGATAATATCGGCTTCAATATCATTAGCTATCTTGCGACAAATTTCTTCATTTTTTTCAATCAGCGTGACATCATAGCCGCGTTCCTTCAATGTCTTAAGCAGATTGGAACCAATTTTGCCACCGCCGATAATGATTGATTTCATTTGAGCTTTTCCTCGATTCTTGTTTTCAGTATGTAGGCGCTTAACTCTGTAGGGTTGATTGTCTCGATTGCCAGACTATCATAAACACGTTTTTTTTGAGGGTCGTTGATTTTGGCGATAATGCGCGGGACACTGAATATCTTTTTGGCAACCAAAGCTACTGTGATATTGATATTGTCAAAAGGGGTAGCAGCGATTAGACAGTCAGCTTGCTTTATGCCTGCATCAATGAGGACATCATTATCAAATTCGACGCCTTTGACGCGTAGTCCGTTAAACCCACTGCCAAGCGTCTCCAGATTTTTGGCATTTCTGTCAATGATAGCGATGTCGTACCCGTTATTGGCTAAATTTTCTGCCAGCATACTGCCAAGTCTGCCGCAGCCAACGATAGTGATATACATAAATGCGCTCCCTAAATCGGCAAATTATGCCTTTATTTTTCTTGCTCGTCACCAAAATAAAATTCATAGGAATTGAAGTTTTCAAAGGAACAGATGCGTTCAATATTTTTGCAGGCTGGTTGAAAAGTTGGGTCAAGGGAATAAGCAGCTCTATAATGACGGCGTGCCATGACCCCATCACCTTTCAATTCAAACCAGATGCCAAGTAAATTATGTGGCTGAGGCGCATCAGGGTATATGTGCATTGCTTCCACAATCTGTTCATATGCTGGTGTAAAATTCTTACAGCGAAGTTCAGCAATTGCTGAGCTTATACATTGGTTAAATTGGCTATTGGAAGTATCAAGTTTATACATGACCGTATACAACTCCTTTCAAATTCAGTATAGCTGAGTCTGCATCAATTTCGTGTGAAGCTTTGTGTTAGCGGTATAAGTTTTTTGTGAGGACAAAAAAAGAAAAGCTGCAGTACCAATTTCTTAGTACTACAGCAAGTGTTTAGAGTGCTTTGAACTATACTTTTGTTATTTATAGAGCAGCTTATTCGTCTGCCAATCGATAACCAACGCCAATCTCTGTAATAATGTAGTGCGGTTCGGCAGGATCTTCTTTTAATTTTCGTCTGAGATTACCCATACATACCCTTAAGGATTGGGTGTCATCATCAAGCATGCCACCCCAGATATTTTCAATGATGAACTTATGTGTGAGTACTTTGCCCTGATGTTTTATTAAAAGAGCCAGCACCTTATATTCATTTGGTGTGAGGTGGATTTCATCGTCGTTTAACCAGACACGTCTTTTGTTGTCATCAACAAGCAGGCTGCCAATTTTGAATTCAGACTTGTTTTGTTCGAGGGCTGCAGGATCAGAGGAATGCCGTCTCAGGATGACGCGGATACGTGCCAGCAGTTCAGGAACGCTGAAGGGTTTAGTCAGATAATCATCTGCGCCGGCATCAAGAGCCTCGACCTTTTCACGATCATGTCCGCGAGCAGAAACTATAATGATGGGAAGTCGGGATATTGCACGGAGTTTCTTTATGACTTCGACCCCATCTATGTCCGGTAAACCCAAGTCAAGAATTAGGATGTCAGGATTATGTGACGCAGCAAGCATAAGTGTGTTTGCCCCGCAATCGGCTTCCAGACACTTATATCCTTGGGTTTCAAGTGATACTTTAAGAAAGTTACGGATAGACTTTTCATCATCTGCTATCAGAATTAAGGGCTGCATCGACATGTACCTCCTTGGCAGGAATCCAGAATTGCACAGCAGTGCCGTGTGGTTTAGTATTACTGATCGTTATTTGCCCACCGTGGGCCTCGACAATTGACTTGCAGAGGGAAAGTCCGAGACCGGTGCCGCGGCGGCCGCCATAAGTTTTCGCAGGATGCGAATAAAACCGTTCAAATATATGCGGTAAATTTTCTTCCGCAATTCCTGGTCCGTTGTCGCTCACTTCGAATAAAACGTTTTCATCTCTTTTACTGAGGGACACCGAGATGGCACTGCCTTCAGGAGTGTAATTCACAGCATTTTCCAACAGGTTAACTAATACTCTGGTCAGTAAAACGCCGTCTGCCTTCAAGAGAATAAGGCTAGGGGGAATATTTGTACTGATTTGGTGATTGTGTGCGTGTTTCTTTACCCGGCCGATTGCTTCGGCAATGATTTCTTCCGCAGCTTCTTCTTCAATGTTTAATTTGACGCGGCCCTCGTCAAAACGTGTGATATGTAATATGTTTTCGACCATTTCATTCAACCAGCAAGCGTCATCATAGATATTATGCAAAAAGTCTTTTTTTACTTCATCGCTGATATTGGCATAATTATCAATAACCGTATTGGCTGAACCAATAATGCTGGTAAGTGGGGTGCGAAGATCATGCGAGATAGTTCGGAACATATCTGCCCGCAAGCGTTCACGCTGTACTTGCACTTGGGTTTCGGCCTGTTTTTCATAAAGCTTTTCGCGTTCTAAGACGGCCGCAATTTGTGAAGCTATAGTTTCAAGAAACCCTGTCTGCAGAGTAGTGGGCATCATTGCTGGCAAAAAAACAACGCCAATAATCCCGAGAACTCCACTTTGCCCAATAATTGGCAGATAGTACCCGTGAGTCTTAGGAAACAGCTTTGTGCCAAAACCACAGGGAATGCCAGACTGGCAAGCCTCCAGGCACGCAACACGTTCTTTATCATCAACAAACAGATCATTGCCTGCAACATATCTGTTGCGAATTTCATTATTTTCATTAAAAAATTGAATCAGGACATCAGCAGAAAACTGCTTGGCAATTTCCTGCGCTGATATTTCCGCCAGATAAGCACTGTTTTTTACACTGAGCAATTTCCTGCCGATGACGTATAATGCTTTGATGCGCTGCTCCCGTTCTTCGGCCAGAAAAGTCTCCCATTTGATTTTCATGGTCAGCGTACTGGTGAAAAAACCTACGATGAACATGATCAGAAAGGTTATCAGGTAGTCGTGTCTGTAGACTTCAAGCGTGTAATATGGCTCAGTAAAGAAAAAATTATATAAGAGCACACCGGAAAGCGAAGCTAAAAAATTGTATACATAGCCGCTGGCAAGATAGGAAAAGATGATAACACCGAGCAAATAAACCATTACGACATTGGATTCTATATTATCGATACTTTTTAAAAATATGGAGAGCAAAGTGCAGACAAGCATGATGAAGACGAGTAATGATATATTCGTCAGGAACTGTGGTTTATTATGTTGAATGCATTGTTTTTGAAAAGCGAGCACTTCGTTTTCATTGTAAGAATTACTGTCAGTTGGCTGCCACAATTTTTTCATCTGCTTTCCTGGATTATTTATAAAACAATTAAAGTAATTCGACAATTATCGAGGCTTTCCTGCCCTGCGGAATGGTGGCAACTAAATGTATAAAGAAGCAGACGGCAATTTTTGCTAAAATTGCCTGCATATAGTATAATAATAGCCATCAAATATGACTTGAAAATTTAATACGATGAAAACAGGTGACCTTTGGTCTTAATAGATAAGCCGGTGCAAGCCCGGCGCGGTCCCGCCACTGTAATGAGGAGCGACCCCATGTATGCCACTAAGAGAATTCTTGGGAAGGTTTGGGGGAGCGATGATCCAGAGTCAGGAGAACTGCCTGTTTTGCAATCACCGTTAAACCTACGAGCGATAGGGAGGGTGGCACAAACGTGGACATATATCACCTTTGTCTTTATGCTTCCCTGCAAATATTGCAGGGATTTTTTGTACTTAAAAATATTAGCGTCAGAAATCAATATGATTAATGAAAGAAATAAGGTGTAAAAAATGGCTGATTATCCAATAAACTTACGCATTGCCGGCAAAAAATGCATTGTTATCGGAGGGGGGACTGTTGCCTGTCGCAAAGTTAAGTCTCTCATAGCTGCTGGGGCAGAGGTAACAGTCTTGAGCCCTGAATTGACAGCTGAACTTAACGAAATGCAGCAAAAATGTCAATGTAATTATATTGCAAGGCCCTACCAAAAAGGCGATTTGAGCGGGTTCTTCCTTGTCATTTGCGCTACTGATGATGCTGATGTCAATGAAGCAGTTGCAGAAGAAGCTGAAGACGCTGGCATTTTAGCCAATGTTGTTGATGTACCGGAACTCGGCAATTTCTCAGTGCCGGCGCAGGTTAAGCGCGGAGCTTTGCTGCTGACGGTTTCTACCGGCGGCAAAAGTCCGGTCATGGCAAAAAGACTCAGGCAGGAATTGGCTCAGCAGTATGGCGAGGAATATGGTGAGTATCTTGATATGGTAGATAAAGTCCGTCAGGAACTCAAGCAAAGAGTGGCAACGTCCAAGCAGCGTGAACTTTTTTGGCGTAAAACAATAGATGAGAATGTACTTGCCTTGTTAAGGCAGGGGAGAATTGAAGAGGCGGAGGCAATGATTTGTCATGCAGCTAGTAGTATTGGGATTGAATCATAAAACCGCGCCGGTTGAAGTGCGGGAATGCTTTTCTTTTTCTGAAGAGCAAGTTAAGCAAGCGTTGAAATATTTCAGTGGCCAGGAAGAATTCAGTGAGTGTGTCCTGCTGTCCACCTGTAATCGTACTGAATTGTACGCTGTTGTTGAAGATGCCGACGAGGCATTGCCGATCATGCGTCAATTTTTGCAGCGTATGGCAGTAAATCCTCCGGATGCCAGGAAATATTTATTCTTCTTTACGGATGAGGATTGTATTAATCATCTATTTCGAGTGGCCTCCAGTCTGGATTCCCTCATCATAGGTGAGGGGCAAATTCTCAGCCAGGTAAAAAGAGCATATTCACTGGCACGTGATGCAGAGAATACCAGCACCGTACTTAATACTTTATTTCACAGAGCGATTGCTGTCGGTAAAAAAGTGCGAACTGTGACCCATATTGCCTACAGTGCGGTATCGGTAAGTTATGCAGCCGTAGAAATGGCGAAGAAAGCTTTTGGGGATTTGACGGAGTCTAATGTATTGCTGGTCGGGGCCGGACAGATGAGCGAACTTACGGCCAGACACCTCGTTGCCAATGGCGTTAAAACGGTTTTTGTTTCTAACCGCAATTATAAAAGAGCAGTTGAGTTGGCCAACAAATTCCAAGGTATAGCTGTTAATTTCGAAAATTATATAGAGGCTGCGAACAAAGCCGATATAGTGATTACGTCTACCGGTGCTCCGCATTATATGATCCGCACCAAAGATGTTGTCAGGCTGATGCAGCAAAGAGAGGGCAGACCGCTAATTTTTATTGATATTGCCGTACCGAGGGATGTAGAACCTGAGGTTGGTGAAATCCATGGTGTTACTTTGTACAATATCGATGATCTGGAAGCGGTTGTAGCGACGAACATCAAATTAAGGAAGAAAGAAGCGCTGGCGGCAGAAAAGATCATTGACGCCGAAAGAGCGGAGTTGGTAGAGAAATTCAGGTATCTCTCTTACCAGCCGGTATTGGCTAATTTGCGCGATAAAGCTGAACAAATGAGGCTGCGGGAAGTTAAACGTGCTTTGGCGAAGCTGCCGGATATTTCACCGGAAGAAAGAAAAATCATGGAAAATATGTCGAAGATGATCGTTCGCAAACTTATGCGTGATCCCATGATCAGCATGAATGAAGTAACGGGAACCAGCAAGGAAAATTTTTATGTTGATGCCATTTGTGGGTTATTCAAACTTGATCCAATAGAGGAGAGCAATAATAATGAAGAAAAGTATTGTTATCGGTACGCGCGGCAGTAAACTTGCCTTATGGCAGGCAGAGCACATTGCCGGCCGCATTCGCGAAAGATTTCCTGCGATTGAAGTTACCTTGAAAAAGATAGTTACGACGGGCGATAAGATTCTCGATGTGCCGCTGGCAAAAATCGGCGGTAAAGGCTTATTCACTAAGGAACTGGAAAACGCTATGCTGAGCTGTGATATTGATTTGGCGGTGCATAGTCTGAAGGATATGCCGACCGAATTGCCGGAAGGGTTAATGCTGGCAGCAATTACCACCCGTGCTGATGCCAGCGACGCGTTTGTCAGCCTTTGTTACAAATCTCTTGATGAATTACCGCAGGGTGCAAAAGTCGGGACTTCCAGCCTGAGGAGAAGAGCGCAGATCCTTAAATATCGCCCTGATTTGCAGACAGTTGATTTGCGCGGCAATCTTGATACCAGGATAAAGAAACTGGAAAATAAGGAAATGGACGCTATTATTCTGGCTACCGCGGGCCTTAAGCGGTTGGGACTTGAGCAATATGTTACCCAAATTCTGCCTGCTGCAATTTGTCTGCCGGCTGTAGGTCAGGGGGCTCTAGCCATTGAAACCAGACAGGATGATGCAGAAGTATTGTTGGTACTGGAATTTTTGAATGACAATGATACGATTGCGGCGGTAACTGCGGAACGTGCTTATCTGAGAGAAGTACAGGGCGGCTGCCAGGTTCCGGTTGGTGTACATGGCGAAGTCAACGGAGATCAATTGCTGCTGGAAGCAACGATCCTGAAAATAGACGGCACCAGAGAGGTTCGCGAGCAAATTTGCGGCAATTGCTCTGAGGCCGAGGCGCTTGGCGTCAAGCTGGCACAACAAATGCTGGCGGCTGGCGGCAAAGAAATTCTTGATGAACTTATCGAGTATTGATAATTAAAATCAGTAAATAAATACGCTGTCACCTTGCAGGTGCTGAGCGAACAGATATTAGGAGGAAAATTATGCCAGGAATGGTTTATTTAGTAGGGGCAGGCCCCGGTGATTATAAGCTTATCAGTGTGAGAGGGCACGAATATATTCAGATTGCAGACACCATCGTCTATGACAGGCTGGCCGATGAACGTCTGCTGGCGGCTGCCCGCCCAGATGCTGAAATGATATATGTAGGTAAGGCTTCCAGCAAACACACGATGCGCCAGGAAGAAATAAACCAGGTGCTGGTGGACAAAGCGAAGGAAGGCAAAGTTGTCGTACGCCTGAAGGGCGGCGATCCGTTTGTTTTTGGCCGCGGCGGCGAAGAAGCACTCAAATTAGTTGAAAACGGCATTCCTTTTGAAGTGGTGCCAGGTATAACTTCTGCTATTTCAGTGCCAGCTTATGCCGGAATTCCTGTAACGCACAGGGGCATTGCAACTTCTTTTGCGGTTGTAACCGGGCACGAAGATCCGACTAAAAGCGAATCAACGATTAAATGGGATAAATTGGCGACAGGCGTAGACACACTTGTATTTTTGATGGGTGTGGAAAACCTGCCGCACATAACAGCAAAACTTATCGAAAACGGCCGTCCGGCAACGACACCGGCAGCGGTTATCCGTTGGGGCACGAAACCGGAGCAGCGTGTGCTCGAAACAACGGTTGGCAGAGCAGCCCAGGATGTTGCAGAGCAAGGGCTGAAACCTCCTGCCATCTTCCTGGTAGGCGAAGTAGCGGCTTTGCGGCAGCAGCTGGCGTGGTTTGATACTAAACCGTTATTTGGTAAAACCGTACTGGTAACCAGAGCCAGGGAACAGGCCAGTGCTTTAACCAATGAATTGGAAAAGCTGGGTGCGCGTTGTATAGAAGCACCGGCCATCAAGATTGTAGAGCCGGAAAGTTATCAGCCTCTGGATGATGCCTTTAAGAAGCTTGCACAATATCAGTGGGTAATTTTCACCAGTGCCAATGGCGTGGAACGTTTCTTCGAGCGTCTGTGGTCGGAAGGCTATGACTGCCGTACTCTCGGCAATGCGAAAGTAGCTGCTATCGGTTCGCAGACAGCGGCCAAATTAAAAAATTACGGCATTATCGCCGATATTGTACCGACAGAGTTTCGCGCCGAAGGTATCGTGGATGCTTTGCAGGGAGAAATTCAGCCCGGTATGAATATATTGCTGGCACGGGCACTTGAGGCCAGAGACGTTCTGCCGGAAAAATTGCGCGAAATGGGCGCCAGCGTCAACGTGGTGCCGGTTTATCGGACAGTAACAGGTACTGCCGACCGTGAATCTGTCAGAGAGCAGCTGACTTCTGGTGAGATTGACGTAGTAACCTTTACCAGCTCTTCCACCGTGACCAATTTGCTGCAGCTTTTGGGCGCAGACGCGACAGAACTCATAAGTAAAACCAAAGTAGCCTGCATCGGGCCCATTACGGCTGAGACCTGCGAAGAATACGGTATCAAACCAGATGTTAAAGCTGAGGAATATACTATTACAGGCTTAGTCAAAGCCATTCAAGAATTGTATGGGGAGGAAGCAAAATGACAATACCATTTATTCGCCCCCGACGCCTGCGGGTATCGGCCGGTGTGCGTACGCTGGTGCGTGAAACTGAATTATCCGCAGCGGATTTTGTTTTTCCGCTATTTGTAGTACCTGGTCAGGGCATCAAGGAAGAAATAGCATCTTTGCCTGGTATTTATCATCTTTCGCCAGACATGGCAGTAAAGCTTGCCCAAGAAGCTTATGCAGCAGGCATTCCTGCTGTTATCGTGTTTGGACTGCCCGAATACAAGGATGAACAGGGCTCCAGTGCCTGGGATGCTACGAGCCCCGTACAGGAAGCAATTCGTCAGCTCAAGAGAGCGTTGCCGGAACTTGTTGTTATCAGTGATGTTTGTTTGTGCCAGTATACCAGCCATGGCCATTGCGGCATGCTGAAAGGCGAAAAAATCGACAACGATTCTACTCTGCCGTTGTTGGCGCAGACTGCACTCAGCCATGCGGAGGCAGGAGCAGATATTGTCGCTCCTTCCGATATGATGGACGGCCGCGTATTGGCCATTAGGGAAAAATTAGATGAGCATGGTTTCCAGGATGTGGCAATCATGTCTTATTCTGTCAAATATGCTTCTGCCTACTATGGGCCTTTCCGGGAAGCAGCGGATTCAGCACCGCAGTTTGGTGACCGTCGTTCTTACCAGATGGATCCTGCCAATGTCCGTGAGGCAATAAGAGAAGCCGCTTTGGATGTAGAGGAAGGCGCTGACATGCTGATGGTAAAACCAGCACTGGCTTATCTTGATGTAGTGCGTCAGATTCGTGATAATTTTGATTTGCCTTTGGCAGTTTATAATGTCAGTGGTGAATATGCCATGGTCAAAGCCGCGGCAGGTAATGGCTGGATTGATGAGAAACGCATCGTATTGGAAACACTGCTGGGCATGAAGCGGGCAGGTGCAGATATCATCATTACTTATCATGCATTGGAAGCCGCACGCTGGCTGCAGGAAAAGTAATTTTCTATAAATTTGAAGGTTGAAGGAGTACAGAAAAGCTATGACATTGAATCTGGAAAAATCAGCGGCAGCTTTTGCCGAAGCTAAAAAAGTAATTCCCGGCGGCGTGAATAGTCCTGTGCGTTCTTTCCGCAGTGCCGGCGGAACACCGCCTTTTATAGCCAAGGCTTGCGGCAGCCATATTTATGATATTGATGGCAATGACTACATTGATTATATTGAATCCTGGGGGCCGATGATTCTTGGCCATGCACATCCTGTGGTGACTGAGGCTTTGCAAAAAGCAATCTTGGCTGGAACGAGTTACGGTGCACCTACTTTGTTGGAAACAGAATTGGCCAAACTTGTTACGGAGGCTGTTCCTTCCATTGAGATGGTAAGGATGGTCAACTCCGGTACAGAGGCGACAATGAGCGTTCTGCGTCTGGCGAGGGCATATACGAAACGCAATAAAATTATCAAATTTGCCGGTTGCTATCATGGACATCATGACAGCCTCTTGGTCAAGGCCGGCTCAGGCGCTACTACCTTTGGCGTGCCTGATAGTCCCGGTGTGCCACCTAGTGTTGCTGACGGCACAATTACTGTTGAATATAATGATGCTGAACAGCTGGCAGAAGTTTTCAGTCGTATGGGTGAGGAAATCGCTGCCGTAATTATTGAACCTGTGCCGGGTAATATGGGTATGGTACTGCCGAAGGAAGGCTATCTGGAAAAAGTCAGGGAAATTACTGAGCAATACGGTGCTCTTTTGATTTTTGACGAAGTCATGTCTGGCTTTCGCGTTGCTTATGGCGGGGCGCAGTCAGTTTTTGGCATTAAACCTGATTTGACCTGTCTGGGCAAAGTAATCGGCGGCGGTTTGCCGGTAGGTGCTTACGGCGGACGCAGGGAAATTATGGAACATATTGCTCCTGCCGGTCCTGTTTATCAGGCTGGTACCTTGAGCGGCAATCCGCTGGCGATGACTGCCGGTATCACTACTCTGAAGCTTATTAGCTCTGAACAAGACTTTTATCAGAAACTCACCGCCAAAGTACAGGTTTTAAGTTCTGGCATCAAGGCGCAGGCTGAAAAACATGGACTTACGCTGCAGTATCACAGTTTGGGTTCCATGATGTGCATCTTCTTTAGCGAAGAGCCGGTTTATGATTATGAGAGCGCGAAAAAATCAGATATCGGCGCGTTTAATACTTATTTCCATGCGATGCTGGAGCAAGGTATTTATCTGGCTCCGTCGCAGTTTGAGGCTGGCTTTATGTCGGCGGCGCACAGTGACGCTGATATTGCCGCTACTATTGCTGCCAGCGATAATGCCTTTGCCAAAGTTGCCGAATATTATAGTAGGAAATAAAAATATTGCCCAGACAAGACATAAGCCCTCGCAGATTTTGCGAGGGCTTTAAACTTTGTGGCACCAAAAGAAGATTAGGCGTATAATAAATGAATCAAAACAAAGAGGTGATGCAAAATGGATATGCCTGCAGTAACATTGCCGGCAGCCGTAACAGATACGATTCAGAGCTGGAGTACCGAAAGCCCCGTGCTGGATTTATCGGACAGACTTGGCGTGGTGAAAGAAACCTGGGATCTGCAGACCTTCAGTGAGTTGCAGGAGGGTAAAGTCGCTGTGCCTGACGAAGTAATTAATGACACTTTAGCGAAGGCTATTGATGATAGCGAACGTGTGAAGGAACTTAAAATAGAGTCCCTGGAGAACCATCAGCTGAAGATTACGGCTGTAACAGCAAAATCAGGTAAAATCGAGATGCTTTGTCAGGTAGAAAAGTTTGAACATGACAAAGATCATTCCGTGGTCAAGCTCAAGGCAATGAGCAAGAAACTGCCAGAAAGACCGATGATGTCCTGGATTTTTTCCCGTATTAGTCTGTCGCTGGCTACTAAGCTGGTAGGCCATATTGATCCTGGCAAAGGTCTGAATATGGAGTTTAATGGTAACGAAATAACAGTTGATTTTCACCAGGCACTGTATCAATCGGCAGCTGGCAGCGTCGAACTATTCGGCTATCGGCCGCTCGACTATCTGACCGTCTATAGTGCGACACCGAATAAAGGCTATGTGGAATTCCAGACTAATATGGCACTGCCGGACAATATCAAAGAAATAATTCAGAATTCACTGCAGTTGGCGCAGAATTCCTGATAGCAAACATCCCACGCTTTTTGAAGTGACCCCAAAAAGTTAGACAAATATTTTTAATCAAGCAGCCGAGAGGGCTTGTTGCCTGTGAATAGCAGGTGACAAGCCCTTTAGCTTTGCCTTGCTGCGTCGGTTATTATAATAATCCATATATTCAATGAGCTCTTCCTTAAAGTGCTCCATAGATGCAAACTCCTGTAAATACAGCAGTTCGCTCTTAAGCAGACCGAAGAAATTCTCTATTACTGCATTGTCCAAACAGTTGCCTTTGCGGCTCATACTCTGCCGAATCCCTTTCTTACTGAGCATCATCTGGTACTGTTTATGTTGATAGTGCCAGCCCTGATCGGAATGGAGAATGAGATTTGTGTTGTCTGGTATTTTTGTGAATGCGTTATTCAGCATCGATGTTACCATTGCTAGCGCCGGCCTATCAGAAATAGTGTAGCTGACAATATCCCTGCTGCACAAATCAATAATAGGTGACAAATATATTTTTTGCCCAAACAGGCTGAATTCCGTAACATCCGTTACCCATTTATGGTTTGGTTTTGCTGCTTCAAAACATCGTTTCAACAAATCAGGTGCAATTTTACCCGCTTCGCCCTTGTACGACTTGTATTTTTTTATCCGGACCCGGCAGATTAGATTCAATTCCTTCATAAGCCTTTGCACGGTCTTATGGTTAATGCTAAAACCACTTTTGTGTAATTCTGTTGTAATGCGACGGTAACCGTAACGACCTTTATTCGCGTGATATATGGTTATGATTTCCGCCTTTATATGTTCATATTTATCCGCTCTTGTCTGGCGTCTGATATGGTAGTAATAGGTCGCACGCGGCAACCCGGACACGTCTAAAAGCAGGGACAGCTCATGTTTATGCCTCAGCTTCGAGATTACTTGCGCTTTTTCTCTTGCTGTACCCTTTTTAAAACCAAGGCATTCAAATTTTTTAAGTAGTCAACCTCTGCCCTTAACCTTTGGTTTTCGGCTATCAGGTCTTCTTCTACCTGTTTATTTAGTTTGGGAGTGCGTTCTTTACTTGCTCGGCCGCGCCGTTCTATCTGAAATCCCTCTGGACCGTCAGTTAGATAGATGCGTTCCCAGTCTTGTATCCGGTGATGGCTATTCACATCAAACCGGCGCGCCGTTTCGTTGTAACTTAGATTTTCAGCTCTCATTGTCTCAATTACACACTTCTTAAACTCTGCCGTATATCTTTTGTTTGGTATTCCCGTTGACATAAAAAATCACCCCAATTGTTTTTCAGTATATCATACTGTCTAACAATTGGGGTGCAGTTCATTTTGCGTGGGATGTTTTTGTTAAGTATGCATTTTATTTTTATAAAACATAAATAAGCCGAGACCAGCTAAGGTGACTATGATACCGATACCTTGCCGCAAAGTAATGATTTCGCCGAGAATAAAATAGGCCAAAATGCAGGTGCCGATTGTCTCACCGAGTATGCTCATGGAAATAACCGAGGTACTTAGCCATTTTAATAGCCAATTAAGCAGCATTTGCCCTAAGATGGTTGAAATGAAGGCTATGCCGAGAAAGGCAGTCCAGGTACTTTGAGAGTAATCAATGAAAGATAGCTGTTGACTGAGTGCATAAACTGCTAAGAAAAATGCGCTGGCAGCATAACCGAGGATGGAATAAGGCACTACCGCTAGTTTTTGCCGCATATGCTGTCCAATAAAAAAATAGGCAGTGATAAAGCCAGCAGCAATGAAAGCAAGCAAATCGCCGTATAAAGCCTGCATGCTGATTTGAAAATCTCCCCAGGCAATAATGAAACTGCCGATTAAAGCGACGATGCTGCTGATGATTGCGCCAGTGCTGAAACGTTCCTTGAATAGAAAGTAGCTGCCCACAAACGAAAAGAGCGGCTGCAAGGTGACGATAACGGTTGAACTGGCAACGGAGGTGTAGTTTAGCGATTCAAACCATAAAATGTAATGTATAGCCAAAAAGAGACCGGATAATAATCCTGTCTGCCATTGACGTCTGGAAAGAGACCGCAAATCCTGCCAAGAAGCTTTATCTAAAAGCAAAAGCGGCAAGAGAAACAGCAGCGCGAAGAAAAGGCGGTAAAAAGCTGTAATTGAAGAGGGCGCACCCGCTAGTTTTACAAAGATGGCCGAAGTAGATAGGGCAAATACGCCTAAAAATAAAGTTAGATAGTGCATAATTCCTGCTTGCATCAGATAACTCCTAATTTTGTTGATTATAAAATGCATTATATTATATTTGCGGCAGTAATTACAGCATTAGTTGGCAATATGATATTGCTCTTTGAAAGATACAAGCGGGATATAGGCAAAAAAATACTCCCTGGCGGGAGTTAATGGTTATGATTTCTTATTCTTTTTGTGTTTATTTTGCATGTAATTGTTGAAATATAACAACGTGCGATAGGCCGCATAAAGGGACTCAACAACAAAGAGGATTACTATTATTGCTATGAAAATGGGGGACATTCTTGAACTCATGGCGATAAGTATATCTTTTGCAAACATATGAAGCCCTCCTCGCTGAAAGGATAACTGGACGTATCAAAATAAATGTTATCAAAATGATAAAACTAAAGCAAGATATTTTTTCTAATATAATTATAACATATTTGATTTATGAAACAAAAAGCCAAACGCCTTTGTATTAGACATTTATGATATAATGTAACCACCCTAAGAAATGAGGTGATTACATGGTGGATAAGAGCAGATTAAGAGAGTGTAAGTATCATCGGATTGCACACCTTGGGAACTCTGATTTTTCAACAGAAACAGAGGAATTAGATGGCTTTGTCGATATAGATGACTATGAGAAGCTATACGATAAAAACCTTGCTCCTGTACCCTTTTCTGAATTTGTAATTAACCATGAATGCCGGGAGGCAGCTGAAAAAGCGAAATTTCATAGGAATAAAGAAACTATAGCTGAACTATACGAAATAATATTGGAAAAACAAGGAAAAGAAGGCTTAAAAAGAGCCAGAGAACTTTTCAGACGTGAAATTGGCTGTTATTCAATCGACGAGAAAAGGATTTATTTGGCGCTCCCATATCAAGAAGACGAAATTCGGATACTGAGTAAAATCGTAAAAGATTTGAAAGACTAAATCAAATACAGCAAAGCACTTGCCTACAAGGTGAGTGCTTTTTCTATACCTTCGAATCTCGCAGCCGAATGCGTAACAAAAAAGCTCCTTTGTGAGGGAGCAGGTAGTACAATATGGAGCGGATGGCGACACATGCAATACGAGATCGGCGGGAGCGAAGTGACACGCAGATGAAGTAGGGCAGCGGTTACGAGCGTAACGTAGTGGAGTGAGATAACTTCACACAGTCGAATCTCGTCATCAACAAAAAAGCTCCTCGAAAAGAGGAGCACATGATCAATGGAGCGGATGGCGACACATGCAATACGAAATCGGCGGGAGCGAAGTGACACGCAGGTGAAGTAGGGCAGCGGTTACGAGCGTAGCAGAGCGGAGTGAGATAACTTCAAACAGGCGAATCGAGCCATAAACAAAAAAGCTCCTCGAAAAGAGGAGCACATGATCAATGGAGCGGATGGCGAGATTCGAACTCGTGACCCACGGCTTGGGAAGCCGGTACTCTACCACTGAGCTACATCCGCATATGAAGTTGATACATTTGATAGTATAGCGCATTTACTGATTTTTGACAATCAGAAATGTTTCAGTATATGCGCAAGTATAGATCAAAAAAGATTTTATAGTTAGACAAGTACTAAAGAGTTCCTCTGGCCGCTTCCACACGCGACAATTCGCCTGCAGGCAGTCGGTCGCTGATGTGCAGCAGGCCCGTCACTTCTTTGCACTTGCCTCTCTTGGTTTAATTTAAAAACAGCGGTACCCAAGTTTTAACAGTTGTTTTTTTTGACATTTTTGCTTATTCTTAACCATCAGAAATGTTTCAGTATATCCAAAAGAGCTCAATATAAGGCGGCCTTAACAGTTTTATCTAGACTTAAAGCCTTTCATACGATAGAATGAATTAACAAAAGAAATTTAAAAGGAGATGAATTTTACTTGGAAGGCGAACCTTCTATTTGGTTTGAAATTTTAATTATTTTGATTCTTGTATTTGCTAACGGCATTTTTGCGATGACCGAGATAGCCATTGTATCTTCCCGCAAAGCAAGATTGGAAAAACATGCGGCAGATGGCAGTGATGGCGCCAAAGCAGCTCTGGAACTGGCTAATGATCCTACACCGCTGCTTTCTACTGTTCAGGTTGGCATAACACTCATTGGCATTTTTACCGGTGCCTACGGAGGAGCGACGATAGCCCAGGCTTTGGTTGTTTACCTCAGACCACTGCCTGTTGTCGGCCCTTATGCCGCCAGCGTAAGTATGGCACTTGTAGTTACCGCTATTACATATGTTTCACTTATTATTGGCGAACTGGTTCCTAAGAGAATAGCCTTGAATAATCCAGAACCAATCGCTATTGTTATTGCTCGTCCAATGCGCTTTTTATCAAAAGTATTTATGCCGATGGTCAAATTGCTTAGCATTTCGACAGATTTTGCGCTGAAAATCGCAGGCATAAAAAAACCGACTGATGCAGGCGTTACTGAGGACGAAATCAAGATCATGCTGGCCGAAGGTACGCTGATGGGTACTTTTGAGGAAACAGAAAAGGATATCGTCGACAGAGTTTTTCGTCTTGGAGATATGCGCGCTTCAGCGCTGATGACGCCAAGAACTCAGATAGACTGGCTGGATCTTGAAAGAGACAATGAATATCTGTGGAATGTTATAACTGAGAGTCCTCATTCGAAGCTGCCGGTAGCTCGTGGCAGTCTTGATGAAATAGTTGGCATCGTTTATGTGAAGGACCTTTTGGACAGCCGTTGCTCAGATAAACTGCCAATCGAAGAGAATGTAGAACAGCCTCTGTTCGTTCCACGCAGTCTTCGTGCTTTCAAATTGCTTGAGCAGTTTCAACAGTCAGGCACACATGTAGCTTTTGTCATGGATGAATTCGGCGGCACGATGGGCCTTGTAACGCTTCACGATATTCTTGAGCATCTGGTCGGCGGTTTGCCGGAAGAAGATGAGGATGACAAAAGTATTGTCAAAAGGGATGAGAATTCCTGGCTTATTGATGGCTTGCTGCCGATTGAAGATTTTAAAGACTTTTTCGATTTCGATGAAATGCCAGGCGAGGATAAAGACCACTTCCAGACATTGGGGGGATTTGTTACCTCCTTCCTTGGCTATATGCCGAAGACTGGTGAAAAGTTTGAATGGGCAGGCCTGAGATTTGAAATTGTCGATATGGACCGAATGAGAATTGATAAGGTGATTGTAACTAAGGTGCATTTTGAGGAGATTATTGAATAAGCCTCCTAATTGTGAATGTTTTCTAGCATTTATCCTCTTGCCTAATTGTAGGCAAGAGGATATTTTATGTGGAGCAAAGAAGGGTTTCTGTTGAAATCGGCGAATGATTTTTCTTATAGGGTTTTTAAAAAAAGTTTGGGGGCTTACCATAGTGGAATTTGTGCAAACTATTATCAGCCTGCTGGTTATCGTGATTATGGTAGCCTGCGGTTTTTTCTTCGCCAGAATGCAATGGATTACTAAAGAAACAGCACCACTGTTACCGATGTTGGTTAACCGGCTCGCTTTGCCAACTTATATGATCTGGAATTTCCTGAATAATTTCACGAAGGAGGATTTCTATAGTCTAGCTGGGGGCTTAGCGGTTCCTTATATTTCAATGCTGATCAGTTTTATTATTGGCACTTTCGTTGTCCGGTTTGCCGGGATAGAACGGTCTCGCGAGGGTGTCTTTCAAGCTGGTTTTTTCTCCTCTTCTGCGATTTTTATCGGCGTTCCAGTGTGCCTTGCCCTTTTCGGCGACAAATCTATTCCTTATGTGCTTATCTATTTCCTTGCTAATGCCAGTATGTTCTGGACCTTGGGTAACTACAGCATTAATAAGAGCTGCAGCAGCGATCCCTCGCCTATTCTTAGCTGGAATACTGTCAGACTTGTCTTTTCACCGCCGCTCATCAGCTTTATCCTTGCCGTAATCTTCGTCTTGCTGGGAGTAACTTTACCGACTTTTCTAATGAGCAGCTTCAAATATCTGGGTTCGATGGTTACGCCTCTGTCCATGCTGTTTATTGGCTATACCTTGAGTACGGTCAAGATGTCAGAGCTAAAATTTGGCAAAGATATCAACCTGCTATTATGCGGGCGCTTCCTGGTATCGCCGCTTCTGGTAATTCTGGTAGCGCGTTTTATTGAAATACCATATGTTATGCAGCAGGTATTCGTTGTTCTCTCAGCTTTGCCGGTCATGGCACAGGTGCCGATTTTGGCAAGTATATATGGCGCTGATGCTAAATATGCGGCAGTCATCGTCAGTCTCACAACACTGCTGTGCCTTTTTGTCATCCCGGTTTATATGTACTTCTTCTAAGACTATTATGAATTTTTGCGCAAAAAAAGCCCGTCCCATGTTGTTTTCATGGGACGGGCTTTTCAATGTAAAGCAGCTTTTAAAAACGCTGACGGATGGCAGGCAGGGCATATTTGGCGAGCAAACCGGTGCTCAGACCGGTCGGTATGGCAAGTATTAAGAGGAGCGGAAAATAACTTATAAGCGCCGTTGTTTGCATTAAAAGCATAGCAACTATCAGTTGCCCGCAGTTATGAGCGCAGGCGCCGAGGATGCCGATGCCGACAGGTGAAAAAAGATGGGAGCGATAGGCCAGTGCCATCAAAAGAAAGCTTAAAACAGCGCCGCCGAGGCCGATGAAAAAGCCGGGAGTAAAGAAGCCGGTGCTGAGAAGTGCAACTAAGAGAATTCTTGCCGTTAAGAGCAGCAAGGTTTTGGTGTTGCCAAAAAGCAACAGGGCAATAATCGTGATGCAATTGGCCAAGCCAAGTTTTGCGCCAGGTATCTGTATGGGGAATGGCAAAACATTTTCCACGAGACGCAGCACAACGGCCATAGCTAATAACAGTGACAAGAGGACAAGTTCTCGTGTTGTAAGTTTAGCGCAAGACTGCATCTGGCTCACCGTCCTTCTTGTCAGCAATTGCCGTGACCATAACTTTTTCCGGCAGACACAAGATGGTTTGCCCGTTTTTGCTTATATAACCTTGATGGATGCAAAGTTTATCAGGACAAGGCGACTCTATGATATGGGCACCCTTAATTGGGTCAATCTCGATAAGAACATTGCCGTCGTGTGTGGTTACAGAGAATTCGCCGGTGGTTGTAAGTGCCGAATGCTTAACTGTCTGAATGACGTTATCGCCGTGGCGTATTTCAAAAGCCAGGTCATCGTCTGTCTCGCTGGTTTTAAGAAAAAAATGCAAACCAGCTGCCAGTAAGATTATTAACAGGATAAGCAGGTAATCGTTTTTGCGCATTTTACTTACCTCCGGTAGGTGTAAGTTCGAAGCGTGACTGCAGTGAAGGTGATATGTAGATTTCCTTATCGGCTTTTACAATAATGGCAGCTATTTCGGGATGGCCGGCTAATACTTCCAAAACTTTTTCGTGTGGCAGAACAAAAAGTAAAGTTGAATAATAGTCTGTCATAAATGCGGAAGCGGCAACGATGGTTACGGAAATGGCGTTGCGCGAGGGCATGCCGGTATGCGGATCAAGAATGTGGTGGTAACGAATGCCGTTAACTTCATAGTAGCGCTGATAATCGCCGGAAGTAGCTACTGCTTCGCCAGCCTTAAGATTAATGATGCCGAGGTAGGCATCGCTGCGGCGAGGGTCCTGCAGAGCAATGCGCCATGGTTTGCCATCAGCTTTATTACCAACGGTTTTGATGTTACCGCCGGCATTGACCAGGGCAAAAGAAACGTCTTTGTCTTCAGCTAAGACAGCGGCAGCGACATCAACGGCATAGCCCTTGGCGATAGCTCCTAAATCAAGAGCGGCACCAGGTGCTAAAGTAATAGTCTGTTTTTCCGGTGCAACACTGAATTTATCTTTGCCGGTTAAGGCGAGCGACGCAGCAATTTCAAGATTGTCTGGCACGGTTTTGGCGGTGCTGTGCTTTTGCCAGACATCAATCAAAGGCGCAAGTGTAATATCAAATTCGCTGAAATTCTGCTTATGGGCCATGTCAGCCAACAGTAATAAGTGAGAACCAACAGTAGAAGGACCTTGACCAGCATGTGCGTTCAGCTGATAGAGTCCTTTGGGTGAACCGTCCTTGTAGCGGTCGGTTTCATCTGCTATCTCTTGAAAAACACGGAAAGCGTTATCAACGGCTGTTTTTACTTGTTCGTTATTTTGACCAGTTGCTTCAATGCTGATCGTGGTATCCATGCTGAAGCGAGTATCTTTATAAGTTTTTGGTTGTGAAAAGCAGCCTGCATTGAGCAGGCTGCTTAAAATAAACAATAAAACTAAAATCTTTTTCATAAGTGCATACCGCAATTTTCTCGGGAAGCGCAGTTTGCGCAGCCGGGATTCAGAGGTTGTTGCTCGGTCATTGTTTCAATTTCACTCTTAATCGGTTCGAGATAGTGAATGCAGTGACGAGGACAGCTTTTGACGCAAAGACCACATTCGATGCATTTCTCCCGGTCAATGACTGGAAGGCTGCCATTGCTATCTTCTACCATGGTGATGGCTTTAGTTGGGCAGTTTTTGGCACAGAGACCGCAGCTGATACAGGAAACGCTGCAATTGGTCATGGCTGCTTTACCTTTAGCACGGTTATTGCATTTAACGTGGATTTTAGCATTCGCATCGCTCAGATAAAGAACTTTTTGCGGGCATTGAGCAACGCAGACACCGCAGCCGGTACATTTAGTATAATCAAAGACAGGCAGACCGTTGCTGCTCATAGTAATTGCCTGGAATGGGCAGCTCTTGACGCAGGAGCCGAAACCAAGGCAACCAAAGTTGCATTTGCCTGGACCACCTTGAGTTTTAGCCGCTAAATGACAATCTTCGACGCCTTTGTAGTTATAGGTTTTGGGAGCATTGACTTCACAGCCGTTACAAGCCAGACGTGCAACCTTACGTAAATCTTTGCTTAGCGGCATTTCTTTTGTGAGCCCCAATGCTTCGGCAATTTTTTGTTTAACTTCTGTTGTACAGCCTACGCAAGGTGCGATACCTGTCTCACCTGCCACTATTGCTTCAGCCAAGGCATGACAGCCAGGATAGCCACAGGCACCGCAATTCGCACCAGGCAAGAGGCCTGCTACGATGTCAATGCGGGGATCAACATCTACTGCGAATTTTTTGTCTGCAAAAGCTAGAATTAAACCAAAGAGTGCGCCGAGAACGGCAACTAGTATAACGGCTTCCAACATGATTTTCAACTCCTAAAGTTAATCAGTGCGTACCGGCAAGACCCATCAGGGAGATAGCCATGCAACTGGCAGTAATCAAGGCAATCGGCAGGTTTTCCATGCAAGCCGGGAGTTCTGCTTCTTCCAGTCTTTCGCGGATGCAGGAAAATATTACAAGAGCGAGTGTATAACCAGCAGCTGTGCTGATGGCGTTGACGGTGGCGTTGAATAAAGTATATTCCTTTTGTACATTGATGAGCGCGATGCCAAGTATGGCGCAGTTTGTGGTAATAAGGGGTAAAAAGACGCCCATTGCTTTGTGAAGGGCGGGCATTTCTTTTTTCATGAACATTTCCAGAAGCTGTACCAAGGCTGCGATTGCCAAAATGAAGACGATGATTTTCAAGTATCCCAGATTATAAGGAAGCAAAAATAATTCATAAAGGAACCAGGAAATGGTGGAGGCCAGGATCATAACGAAGGCCACAGCGGCACTCATACCGAGAGCATTGCCTAAGTTTTTGGAAACGCCAAGAAAAGAACAGAGGCCTAAGAACTGGGAGAGAACTATATTGGAAACAAAGAGAGCGCTGAATACAATACCGAATGTACTATCCATGACGCACCTCTTTTCTTTGCTTCAAGTAATTGACACCGGCAAAAAGAAAACCCATCGTAATGAAAGCACCAGGCGGCATCAGCATCAGCAGAATTGGCTGATAGGAAGCACTGAGAACGGGAAAACCCAACAGAGTTCCGGCGCCTAGGATTTCACGTACAGAACCTACGAAGGAGAGAGCCAAAGTATAACCGAGACCCATGCCGACCGCATCCTGAAAAGAAGTCCACAATCCATTTTTGCTGGCAAAAGCTTCGGCGCGGCCGAGAATAATGCAGTTAACAACGATTAAGGGAATGAAGATGCCGAGAGCGGCGTAAATGTCCGGAACCAGGGCATTCATCAACATCTCTGTTACCGTTACCAAAGAGGCTATGACAACTATGTAGCAAGGTATGCGTATTTGGTCAGGTATGAATGATTTCAAAGCGGAAATCAAAAGGTTGGAAAAAATCAGGACCAATGAAAAGGCAACGCCCATGCCTAATGCGTTAGTAAGCGAAGTAGTAGTTGCCAGCGCAGGACAAACACCAAGTACTTGAACGAATAACGGATTTTCTTTTAAGATTCCTTTTTGAAATTCGGAAAACATGGTAAAACTCCTTTCGAAGGCAACACAAATATTTATTCCGTTTATTTATCGGGATGATGCTCACTTAGGTGCGTGCATACCAAATTAATGCCGCTAACTACGGCCTTGGACGTGATTGTAGAAGAAGTTATGGCTTGAATTTCAGAAGATTGTTTTGCATTTTTACTGACGTTTAAAAGATTATGCAGATCTTTGTTTAGGAATTGATCAAGGAAAGCTGGTTCAGTACATTTCGAACCCAAGCCTGGTGTTTCCTGCTGGCTGAGGACCTTAACGCCGGTAATCTTTAAGGAAGGATTTTCGACGCCGACCATAATGGTGATTTCTCCGGCGTAGCCTTTGGGGGCAACGGTGTAGACAAATCCGTTTGTCTTAGAGTCTTTGGTCGAACGATATATTTCTTTGATCGGTGAATTGGCAGGTACAGGTAATTTTTCCAGCTTATCAGCTTGCGGCAGCACTTGCTTGTAGCCTTCCGCAATTTTAGCAGCAGTTCGGTCTGCAATAATGCTGTTCGTATAGTCATAAGCAGCAACAACCAAAGCGGTGCTGATGGCACAAATGACAAAAAGGATAAAGGTTAAACGAAGAAAATTCTTATTCATGTTTTTTCATCCTCCCGCCGAAAGGAATGTTATGGACATAGCGGTCAATCAGAGGTGTAAGCATATTCATGATCAGAATGGCGTAGCAAACACCTTCAACATGCCCGCCGCGCAAACGAATAAGGGCAGTAAGGATACCGAGACCGACAGCAAAGATGATACGCCCGCGTTTGGTCAAAGGACTGGTCACCCAGTCAGTTGCCATGAAAAAGGCACCAATCAGCAGGCCGCCGCCCAACAAATGGTAAAGCGGGAAAAGCGGAATGTATCCGCGAAAATAGCCGTAAACACCAGTAATAATAAAAACCGTCAGAATATAGTAGAAAGGAATGCGCCAGTCAATGCGGCCGCGCCAAATCAGAAAAAGACCACCCAAGAGAATCAAGGGTACGCTGGTTTCGCCAAGCGAACCGGGAATATTGCCGATGAACATGCTTGCAAGATTAGGAAGAGAAGCAGTGGCATCCTGACCTTTTTGCCACAAAGTTTCTGACATGCGCAGCATGGCTAGTGGCGTAGCAGCACTTACTGCGTCTACCGCAGGCTTGGTGGCATAGGTTGCAGCATTAACGGCTTGAGTTGCCTGAGTGGTGGCAGCGATTGAGCTGACGGAAGCACTGAAAGATTTTGTCAGGGTGTCCAGAAAAGAAGGAGTAGGCTGCAGCCAGGTCGTCATCTGTTGTGGCATTGAAGACAGGAGGATGGCGCGGCCGATGTGGGCCGGATTAAAAATGTTGCTGCCCAAACCGCCAAAAACCTGCTTGCCGATAACGATAGCGCAAAAGGTACCGAAAATGGCAAGTATCGGTGAAAAACCCGGCGGCAGAGATAAAGCCAGCAGTAAACCGGTCAACAGAGCGCTGCCATCGGTAACCGTAATTGCACGTCCCATGATCTTCTGGCAAACTGCTTCGAAGAAAATTGCGGAAAGACAACAGGCTAAGATGACCGTCAAAGCCTCCAGCCGGAAGAACCAGACAGCCGCAAGGATTGTCGGTGCTAATGCCAACAACACATCTCGCATGGCTGCGCTGACTGTATCGCCGCAGTGGATGTGTGGTGATGACGAAACTATTAGTATGGGAGCAGGCTTTTTAATCGGATCCATCAGAAAAGTTCCTTTCTCAGAAGCAAATATCAATTATTATGTAAGCTTCTTCTATCATAAATATTCGTTTATGCCTGGAATAAAGGGTTATGTCCGCCGGTACCGTCGGTCGTAATAAACTGCTTGCCCATCCTGATATATTGCACTAAAGGGATGTGGGAGGGACAGATATAAGAACAGCAACCGCACTCAATGCAGGAGGCGATATTGGCAGAAGCAGCGTCCAGCCATTTTTCGCGTTTGGCTGCCTTAACAATCACTGTCGGCTCTAGAAACATGGGGCAGACATCGACGCAACTGCCGCAGCGCACACAGTTTTGTTCAGATTTTACAATAGCCAAAGCAGAATCATGAGTAAAAAACAAAATTCCTGTGGTACCTTTAAGTACAGGATATTCAAGTGAGCCGAGAGCAAAACCCATCATCGGGCCACCACATAATATTTTGGACAAATCATCTTTGATGCCCTGGGCAGCTTTGGCTACGACATCGCTGTAAAGTGAACCTATCCGAATCAGGTAATTGCCGGGCCTTTCAACGCCATCACCGCTGACAGTTACGACCCGCTCGAAGCATGGCAGGTTGTTTTCAATTGCTAAAGTAGTCTGCGCGGCAGTACCGGCATTATCGACAATGACACCGACTGCTGACGGCAAGCCTTTATCGGGAACGGTACGGCCGGTTGCGGCATAAATCAAATGTTTTTCCGAGCCCTGCGGATATTTTTCTTTACACACTACTACGGAGATATCCGTCTCCTTAGCGGTAAGCTTTGTCAGAAGCTCTATGGCATCTGGTTTGTTGTCCTCAATGGCGATTACTCCTTTTGGGGCTGACGCAGCGAGCATGAAGTACTTCAAACCACGAACAACTTTGTCGGCATACTCCAAAAGGATACGGTGGTCAGCGGTAATATAAGGCTCACACTCAATACCGTTGATAATAACGGTATCAATTGCCTGACCATTTTTCGGTGGCGCGTATTTGACATGAGTAGGAAAAGAGGCACCACCCATACCGACGACACCTTTCTCCAACATAAGCTGCCGAATGCTTTCAGGAGTTACAGCAACCGGTTCTCTGCAATGGCCTATGTTGTCCGTCAAAGTATCAAGACCATCATTTTTGATGACGATACAATCAGAAAGACCGCCGCTTGGCAGGTAACGTTTTTCAAAACGCACAACCGTACCGCTGACGCTGGCGTGGATGTTACTGCTGACAAAGCCTTGTGCTGCTGCTACGAGCTGTCCAAGTCTGACTTTTTCACCTACAGTGACAACCGGTTTCGCAGGAGCGCCGATATGCATAGAAAAAGGCAGATAGACATACTCGGGCGCTTCCATTTTTATAATAGGAAGTCCGTTCGTTAAGTCTTTATCTGCCGGGATATGCGTTCCGCATTTTAAGGTGGCTTTACGGGGAAACATGAAATTCACCTCATTTATCTTATAAATAGCATATACTATTAAGGAATATCTAAATTGTATTATACGCTATTAGAAAAAGCAAGGCATAAATGAGCAAAAAAATATACAAAAATAAAAAAATTGTAATGTTTGTCTATTTTACAATTATTTCACAATCTCATAAATCAATATTTACAAAAATGTTATATAATAGTTACAGTAAAGTGTATTATAAGTAACTTATTGGAAACGAAATCTTATTTTATTGTAAAATATTACAAGTAAAAGAAACTTGTTTTTAAAAGTCAGGAGATGAATAATGTTTTTTGATTCTTACGATACTCCGGTTTTCAGACCGCCCAGTGAAGCTAATAGTTTTATTTTGCGTGTAACCAGAGGGTGCGCACATAATAAGTGCACTTATTGTAACATGTACAGGGGCGTACAGTTTATGACCTGTACCGATGAAGAAATTTCCAGGCAGATTGCCTTGGCGGCTCACTATGGCAAGAACCATGTAAAAAGAGTCTTCTTAGCTGATGGTGACGCACTGGTTCTTTCCACAGAAAAACTGCTGAAAATCCTGCGTGTGCTTTTTGAAACCTTTCCTAAGCTGCAGCGGGTATCTTCTTATGCCGCGCCACAGGATATTTTGCGCAAATCCGCTGAGGAACTGCAAAAGCTGCAGGAAGCAGGCTTGAAATTGCTCTACTATGGCATGGAAAGCGGCGATGATGTTGTTCTGAAGGCAGTCAAAAAAGGTGTCAGCGGGCCGGAAGCGATTGAAGCCGGTAAACGCGTTGTAGAGGCAGGTATCAAACTTTCACTGATGGTTATTATTGGCCTGGCCGGAGCCGAGGGTTCTGACAGGCATGCGAGGGAAACGGCAAGAGCCATCAATGAAATTAAGCCCAATATGCTGAGCGCTCTTACCTTGATGCTTTATCGGGGGAGCGAACTGCTTGACCAGTATGAAAAAGGTGAATTCGCACCACTTTCACCACAAGGTATTATGCTCGAATTACATAAAATAATTTCTTTGGTAGAATTACCGCCGGAAGGCCATTGCCTTTTCCGCAGCAATCATGTTTCCAACTATGTGCAACTAGCGGCAACTTTGCCGAAGGACAAAGACAGGCTGCTCGGACAGATCGCACAGGCAGCGGATGAGCTCGGAAAATGGAAGGATTGGGACGTTTACAACAACACAAGATATTGAGTCAGGGGGTGGCCATGGATGAAACAAAAGCTATGCATGGCTGTTGCGCTTGCGCTCCTCATCCTGGTATTGCCGGAAACCGTTTTGGCGGCGTCTGTACCGCTCAAGGTTGGCGATAAAAGCTGGAAGGTGAAGGTGACGCAGCAAAAGCTGAATGTTGTCGGTATCAATACGGAAATTACAGGGAACTTTTCCAAGGATACAGAAAAGGCCCTGAAAGACTTTCAACAGAAGAACAAGTTGAAAGTAACAGGTTTGCTTGATGATGTTACTTATCAAAAAGTTATTAAGGCTGCTTTCGAGAAGGAAGGTATACGCGGCATCAGTGGTAAGGAGATTATTACTACGGCAGCTAAATACAAGGGTGTTCCCTATAAATTTGGCGGAACGACACCGAAAGCTTTTGATTGTTCTGGCTATGTCCAATATGTTTTTGGCCAGCACAAGGCGAGATTGCCGCGGCTGGCTGATGCACAGTGCCTGGAAGGAATTTTCGTACTGAAGAAGGATCTTAAGGAAGGTGATCTGGTCTTCTTTACCACTTATGAACCTGGTGCTTCGCATGTGGGCATTTATGCCGGGAAAGATCAATTCTGGAATGCTTCCTCGCACGGAGTTATGCTTAGCAGCCTGAAGGAAAAATATTGGAGTGAACATTATTATGGAGCACGCCGAGTTTTAGCAGATTCCAGCAATTTAACCAAATAAATGTAACAAAATTTATATTTCTGCCAAATTATTTGTAGGAATTATAAAAAATGTGTCGAATAATATACGGCAATGATTTTGATGGAAAATGAGGAGGGTAAAGTAGAATGATTCGTGAAAGAAGAAATAAAGAGAAACTGGCATCCTACTATAAAAAATTCATGGAGGAGGGCATTGTTGACCCGAACGTGCACCCTTGGGTAGCTGAATCCTGGCAACGCTGCGCCGCTATGAAACTGCCCCATGAAACTATGCCGAAGCTTAACAAGCTAAGCAAGGAAGAAATTGTTGAACACCAGAAGGCTCATGAGTTTATTGTCAGATACGTAGATGGTTTATATGAACAGAACAAGCAGCACTTTAATGTCCACAATTTAAGCATGCTGTTGATCGATGAAGATGGCTATGTAATAAAAAATTATGCATTGCCTTTCTTTCAGAGAGTAATTGAAGACATTCAAGGTATGCGTGTTTTGGAAGAGGATGTAGGAACCTCCAGCATCAGTGTTGCCAGAGAACATAATGTGCCTTTCCTGATGTTCGGACCGGAAATGTGGATCAAAGACAGCCATTCAGGCGATGCCTGCAGTGCTCCTGTTTGCGTGAACGGCAAGATACGCTACATTATTTCTTTCTTCTCACTTGACCAGAGCGATTTGCCTTATGATATGCTGCTTTCCTTATTATTAACCATGAAATATGCTATTGAGCAGCATCTGTGCCTTTTGGAATATTGGAACATCTATCAGCTGACTATGAACGAATTGCCTGTTTCCGTCTACTGGGTCGGCAAAGATGAAAAGGTTAAATACTGCAATAACAATGCTACCGGTCGTTTGGAAGGCAAAGAAAAAATGGAAGATGTCTTCCTTAATTATGAGCACATTCCTATTAAGAAGGCCTTAAAAGGTTCACCGACACACCGCCGTGAAATTACCTGGATAACTCAAGACCGGACCTATGAAGATATTACGACGGTATTACCTGTTAAAGCAGGTAATGATGTTGAAAGTGCCTTGGTGCTGACGATGTCGATCGAAGATTTGAAAACGACCATTGCGCATGCGACCGGTTATAGCTCTCGCTACAGTCTGTACAGCATGGTTGGTGAGACCAGCGAATTCCTGGCTCTGCAGCATAAAGCTTCCCGTATCGCGCGCAGCGATAACAACATTCTTATTCAAGGTGAGCCTGGTACAGGCAAGCAGCGTCTGGCGCATGGTATTCATCAGGCCAGTCCGCGTGCCGCCGCCCCGTTGATCGTTGTGAAATGCTATAATGGTCCTATATCCGAGCTGGAAGCGGAATTCTTCGGGTCTACAGACAGCGAAAATCAACCGACAGCCGGTAAATTGGAACTATCTTTGGGCGGAACACTTTTCCTCGATGAGGTCGAAAAACTTCCGGTTGAAATGGGCGATAAGCTTGCAGATGCTCTGAAGAACGGTATCGTTAATAAAGAAACCGGCGTCAGGAAAAAACTCAATATCCGCGTGATTGCAGCTTGCGATTCCAATCTGAAGAGGCTTGCTGACAAGGGTTTGTTCTCCAAAGAGTTGTACGAATTGGTCCTGAACACTGTTATCCGTGTTCCGCCATTGCGTGAAAGAGTCAAGGATATTGAAGTTATTGCTACACATATTCTTGCTGAAATGTCGGCACAGCACAGCCTGCCGCCTAAGCGGTTATCGGCCAGAGCCTTGCAGCTCCTGACTGCCTGCAGCTGGACCGGCAATATCAAACAATTGCAAGGTGTTATTGAACAGGCTTTCTTCCATACTCCTGGCAGTATCATTGAAGCAGATAACATCAAATTACCTGGCGACCGCACTTTGGAAAAATCCTGGAAATATGACAAGGATGCTTTCATCGCTGCCTGGAAATCAGCTGGCGGCAATATCAGCAAACTTGCCGGCATGTTGGATGTCAGCCGCGTAACTTTATATCGTTACCTGAAAAAATATGAACTGGGACCTAAGGATGAAGAATAATAGCAGCAACTAAATTTAAAGCCAAGAGGCACAGCAGAATCAAAATAATCTGCTGTGCCTTTTTTATGAAATTTGATTTGTCACGAGCACCACAAATATCAAAGTACAAGTAGCTCTTTGTGACCGCCGCACATATCATCAATAGTGCCGTATCATAAAAACTACAAGGAAGCAGGCTCTTTTGAATTCTTTTTTGCAGGTATTTGTTATATAATGAGATGGTAAGTGCTTTTTGTCCTCGGGACAGAAGCGAGACTGGTTAAAAGGTGGTTTGTAATGAGACTAAGAAAAAAAGCATGGATAAGCGATGCTATCCTGGAATTAAAAGATGAATATGTCATTCTCGATAATATTGAAACACATAAGGGACATTGGCAGGAAATGTTTGCTGGTAAGCCACTGGCTCTGGAGATTGGCTGCGGCAAGGGAGCCTTTATTAATGGGCTGGCCGAACTTAATCCTGACAAAGCTTATATAGGTGTGGAAACACAAAGAGACATCAGTTACTATCCAGCGAAAAAGGCACAAGAAGCAGGCAGGACTAATGTCAAAATTATCGCCGGCAATGCTGCCTATCTGGAAGAATGGTTTGAGCCGGGAGAAATAAAAGAATTGTACTTGAATTTCAGTGACCCGTGGCCTAAAGCACGGCACGCCTCCAGAAGATTGACGCATCGTGGTTTTTTGGCCATCTATAAGAAACTTTTGGGTGCGGGCGGTCATCTGCGCTTCAAAACTGACAACAGGCCTTTGTTTGATTTTTCTTTGGAAGAATTCAAGGAATTCGGCCTGGAGATAATCGCAGTCAGTTATGATTTGCATCATTCCGATTATGACAATCCGGTTATGACTGAATATGAACGTAAATTCAGCGCATTGGGCAATCCGATTTGTTTTTGCGAGGTAGTTTTCTAAAAAGACATGGGGTGAGGGTATGCACAAGCGTTTTTTAATCTGGGATAATCCCAAGGATGCCATTCTTGTTTTAACTTTTTTGTTGATGGCACTTGGCTGTATCAACGTTTTCAGCGCCAGTTTTGTTGAAGCTAAGGATATGTTCGACAACGGCTATTATTATTTATACCGTTATGCTATTTATGGTGCAATCGGTCTTGGTGTCATGGGCCTCATTGGTTGGTGGATTCCTTACAGATATTTGCTGCAGTATAGACAGATCTGGTACGGGATTTTTTTCATTATGCTGGTCTGTGTAGATGCCTTCGGTGTAACGAATAAAGGCGCACAGCGCTGGTTATATATTGGCGGCCAGAGCATTCAGCCTTCCGAGATGGTTAAGTTATCGATCATTATTTTGGGTGCCGGCTCACTTGGCGAATATCTGAAGAGAGGCCAGCCGGTTTCTTTATTTGCTAAGGGCATGTGTGTGCCTTTTGTCCAGGCTGCGGTTTTTGCCGGTCTGGTATTGGTACAGCCTGATATGGGCACGGCCGCAATAATATTTGCTTTAATGATAGGACTTTACATTATAGCTGGTCTGCCGCGGATACAATTGCTGGGTCTTTTGGGTACAGCGGTAGTTGGTGTTATAGGTTTAATTATAGTTGCACCTTATCGCTTTGCCCGCGTCAAAATCTGGCTTGATCCCTGGCAGGATGCCGGCAATACCGGTTACCAGGTTGTGCAGTCACTGATGTCGATTGGCAGCGGCGGGCTTGTGGGAAAACCATTTGGCATGGGTTCCGGCAAGTTTTTTTATCTGCCGGAGGCACATACTGACTTTGCTTTTGCAATCTATTGCCAGGAATGGGGCTTTATCGGTGCTGTACTTTTAATTGCTTTGTTCTTAGTTTTGGCTGCAGCCATTCATCAGATAGCGCTTAATGCCAAAAGTGAAAAAGGGTTTTTGCTTGTTACGGGCATTAACTTTCTGGTAGTCGGTCAGGCAGTTGCCAATATGGCGATGGTGTGTGGTATTCTGCCGGTTATTGGTGTGCCGCTTTCCTTTATCAGTTACGGTGGTACAGCTTTGATTGTTAACCTGGCGGCTATTGGCATCGTTATCGCGGTTTACCAGGATGAAGTGAAGCAGGAAACATCACAGCAAGAAGTCGCTGCCGTTTTTGAAAAGCGTAAACAAGAACTAGTCGGCAAACGCTCTCTCCCAAGGAGGTGGCAGCGTTGAGCAGACATTTTGGCATTAATGCCGGCAAAAAACGTTCAGGCTGGATTGGCTGTCTGATTCTATTTACCTTTGTCTCTGTAGTTGTACGTTTATTCTGGCTGCAGATCATCAGCGGCGAAGAACTGGCTAAAAGGTCTATGCAGCAAACGGCGGGTGATGAAAAGGTCTTTTCGCCCAGAGGCAGTATCCTTGATCGTAATGGGGAAGAGCTCGCTGTCAGTATTATGAGCAAGTCTTTGTATGTTGATCCCAAGCAGATGGATGATAATCCGGAAATGTGGCCGCGCGGACAGCAGCCACAACGTGATCCACGCCGATTGGCAGCCGATCTTCTGGCACCGGTGCTGAAAATTAAGGCGGATGAGTTATATAGTGACTTCAGCAATGGCGGGCGGTTCCTCTGGATTAAAAGAGCGATGGAACCAGCAGAAGCTGACGCAGTTCGGCAAATAATCAAAGATAATAAGTTTTCCGGATTGCATTTTCTGGAAGAAAGTAAACGTTATTATACAAAAAATACGATGGCTGCACATGTTCTCGGGTTTGTCGGTATTGATGATAATGGACTGAGCGGCATAGAATGGGCTCTGGACTCTATTATTAAAGGTGCGGAAACACATCGGAGCGAAATTTTGGATGCGCTTGGGCGCAAAATAGGCGAAAGCAGCTTTAACAGTGCGGCACCGCCACAAATGCCAACAGTCTATCTGACTATTGACAGTAAGATGCAGTATGTTTTGGAAAAAGGCCTTGATGACGCCATAGCCAAAACACATGCCAAAAGTGCGGCCGTTGTCCTGATGGATCCCCATACGGGTGAAATTCTGGGCATGGCTAGCAGGCCAACCTTTGATCCCAATAAATTCAGCGAATATCCTGCTAACGCTTTGACGAACAGGGCAATTTCCATTGTTTATGAGCCTGGTTCTGTCTTTAAGCCGATTGTTGGCTGTGCAGGCTTAACCGAACATCTGGTCACGCCGGATACGCCATTTTATGATGCCGGTGCCTTTAACGTGGCTGACCGGACAATTCGCAACTGGGACAGCGGCGCCTTGGGTGCAATTACTTTTACTGATATCATTAAATTCTCTGTTAATACTGGTATGGCTGACCTTGGTATGAAAATTGGTGCTCAACGCCTGACAGACTATACCAAGAAATTTGGTTTTGGTACGGCTACCGGCATCGAATTACCAGGTGAAGAGGATGGTATTCTCTATGATCCTGAGGAGATGCGTCTGCCGGATATCGCTACGATGGGCATCGGACAGGGTATTGCGGTAACGCCTCTGCAGATGCTGCGCGCTATCTGTGCTATTGCTAACGGTGGCGAACTGGTCAAACCTTATATTGTACAGAAGGTTGTGACGCCTGACGGCAAGGTTTTAGTTGAAGGCAAGAAGCAAGTCGTAAGAAGGGTAATTGGCGAAGATGTCGCTGAACAGATGCGCTCTATGATGGAACAGGTTGTTTCTGATGGCGGCGGTAAGACAGCCAGAATTCAAGGATATAAGATTGCCGGCAAGACCGGGACGGCTGAAAAACTTAGCGAACAAGGCGGTTATGCAGCCGGCCTCTATATAGCATCTTTTGTTGGTTTCGTACCAAGTGATAATCCACAATATGCTATGTTGATCATGCTTGATTCACCGCAGGGCGTTTTTTACGGTTCTCAGGTATCTGCACCTGTCTTCAGGGATACCTTGCAGCAAATACTCGTCGCACAGGGCATACAGCCTAGTAATGCAACTGGGCTTCCCTCCCTTGACACGTTGAAAAGACCGGAGAACTATAAGGAAATAGACAAGCTGCCGCAAGTGCAGATTATGCCGGATGGTAAGGCAAAAATACCTAATTTTGCCGGATTGAATTTCAAACAGGTTGCTGAGCTTATTCAGCAGGGCAGATTTGTACTGATACCTTATGGCAGCGGTACCGCCAGAAAGCAATCCGTACCGCCGGGTACAATTCTCGCACCGGATTCCGTAGTGGAAGTTTGGTTCGAATAACAAGAAACCATGGTGTATATCGGCAAGGATTAAAGAGTTCCTCTGGACCATTCCACACGCGTTAAACGGCCGCAGTAAATTCGGCCGAACGCTGATGTATATGAGTCCCGTCACTTCTTTAATCCTTGCCTCTTTGTTTGTTCTAAATAACTCTGCTTGAATAACATTTCATACGCGGCTATTCGCCTGCAAGCAGCTGGTAGCTGATGTGCAGCAAGCCTGTTACTTCTTCAACCATTGACTGAAGTTACCAGTTATTATGTAGTGTCATGTCGAGCGCAGCCGAGACATCTTGGTTCGGGTATGCTCGTAAAGTTCAGCAGTTCTGTGCGTTGACAAAGAAAAGTGTGCAATGTATAATCAAATCCATAGGGGTCATATAACTGACGGAAGTGGATAACCACATGGAGTATGACCGGTATTAAGCCGACCGTCTGGGCAAAATGAGCCCGGATTGTCGGCTTTTTTCGTATATAATGATTTAAGGGCTGGCCCCGGAATTTAAGGAGGATATCTATGTTAACTGATATTGAAATTGCACAACAGGCAAAAATGCTCCCCATTACCGAAGTGGCAAAAAAACTTGGCATAGCCGAGAATGACATTGAAATGTACGGACGTTATAAGGCAAAATTGTCTATGGATCTTATTCGTAGCTTAGAGGCAAAAAAAGCTGGCAAATTAGTGCTGGTTACAGCTATAACACCTACTCCAGCCGGTGAAGGAAAATCGACAACGACAGTTGGCTTGGCACAAGGTTTGGCTAAGATTGGTAAAGACGTCATCGTTGCTTTGCGCGAACCATCACTTGGACCTTGCATGGGCGTTAAAGGCGGTGCTGCTGGCGGTGGTTATTCCCAGGTCGTGCCGATGGAAGATATCAATCTGCATTTCACGGGTGATTTCCATGCCATTACTTCTGCTCATATGTTGCTTTCCGCAATGCTCGACAATCATATCCAACAAGGAAATCTTCTTAACATAGATCCACGCAGAATTGTCTGGAAACGCGTAGTAGACATGAATGACCGCGAACTGCGTAATATAGTCGTAGGACTTGGCGGCAAGGCTCATGGTGTGCCCCGCCAGGATGGCTTCGATATCACTGTTGCTTCCGAAGTAATGGCTATCTTGTGCCTGTCCAACAGCTTGAAAGATTTAAAAGAACGTCTTAGCAAAATTATAGTGGCCTATAGCTATGCCGGTGAACCGATTACTGCCGGTATGATTAAAGCACAGGGCGCAATGGCTGCTCTTTTGAGAGATGCCATTAAACCCAATCTGGTGCAGACTTTAGAGAATGTACCAGCCATCATTCATGGCGGTCCTTTTGCCAATATAGCACATGGCTGCAACAGTGTTATGGCTACAAAAACAGCAATGAAGCTTGCGGAATATACTGTCACCGAGGCAGGTTTCGGTGCTGATCTTGGCGCTGAAAAGTTTTTTGATATCAAATGCCGTTATGCCGGCCTGAAACCGGATGCGGTCGTACTTGTTGCCACAGTTCGTGCTCTTAAGATGCATGGCGGTGTGGCAAAAACAGGTCTGGCAGTGCCTAATGTTGAAGCCGTAAAAAAAGGCCTTGTTAATCTGGAAAAACACATTGAAAATATTAAAAAATTCAACGTGCCGCTGGTTGTTGCGATCAATATATTCGCTCAGGATACCGAAGAAGAACTGGAAGCTATCCGCAGCCACTGCGCAACACATGGCGTTAATGTAGCATTATCGGATGTCTTTGCTAAAGGCGGCGAAGGCGGCGTGGCTTTGGCCGAAGAAGTTGTTGCGTTGGCTGAATCAGGCAAAGCTGCTTTTGCACCTATCTATGAAGACAGCCTGACGCTGAAAGAAAAAATCAACACAATTGCCCGGGAAATTTACGGAGCTGCTGCTGTTTCCTATGCGAAAGAAGCAGAAACTGCTTTGAAACAATACGAAGAGATGGGCTACGGACACTTGCCGGTCTGCATGGCCAAAACACAATATTCACTTTCTGATGATCCTGCTCTGCTCGGTCGTCCTGAAGGGTTCACCATGAACGTGAAGAACGTACGTATTTCAGCCGGCGCTGGTTTCGTAGTTGTACTGACTGGCGATATTATGACAATGCCTGGCTTGCCGAAGGTACCGGCAGCTGAAAAAATTGATGTAAGTGATGACGGTGTCATCAGCGGTCTATTCTAATAAACGAGGTAAGAGTATGGAAACATTATTAATGTCTGGCAAACCGGTTGCCGATGCTGCCAGAGAAAGAATTGCTGCTAAAATAGCCGCAGCTAAAACTAACGGCAAACAAGTTACACTGGCAATCGTTACTGTAGGTGACGACCCAGCTTCGCATGTTTACAAAAGCCGTTTGATTAAAATGACAGAAAGCCTGGGCGCAGGTGTGAAGACGGTTGAATTGCCTGCCACTGCTTCTCAGGAAGAAGTTGAAACAGTAATAAAAGAGCTGAATGCTGATGAAGCAGTTACAGGAATATTGCCGATGATGCCTTTGCCGAAGCATTTGAACAGCGACGCTGTGGGCGCTTTATTGGCACCGGCGAAAGATGTAGATTGCCTCAATCCTTTGAATGCCGGCGAATTGTATCTCGGCCGCAGCCGTTGGGCACCATGTACACCGCGTGCCTGTATGGCAACGCTCGCGCATTACGGTATTGAACTGAAAGGCAAACACGTTGTTGTTCTCGGACGCAGCAATGTAGTTGGCAAACCGGTTGCTTTGCTTCTATTGCAGGAACATGCGACTGTCACTATCTGCCATTCACGCACCCAGGACTTGCCGGGTGTTCTCAGGCAGGCTGACATTATCGTAGCAGCAGTCGGTATTCCTTCTTTTGTGAAGCCAGACATGGTCAAAGAGGGTGTTGTGATTGTCGACGTAGGTATCAATGCCGTCGACGGCAAGCTGTTTGGCGATGTTGATGCAGCGGTGGCTGAGAAAGCTTCTGCTTTCACACCTGTTCCCGGTGGCATTGGCGTAGTAAGCAATATGATGGTCATGGATATGCTCAGCAGAGATTTATAAAAATAAGCACTGTCGTTCAATGAAGAAAACAGTTTTCTTCTTGACGGCAGTGCTTTTAGTTTATTTGGAGAAAGGGTGTGTTGAAATGGCGGCAGAAATTCAATTTCGGTTTGCGATAAGAGAAGATGTTCCGTTAGTTTTCAAGTTTATCAGAGATTTAGCGGCGTACGAAAACCTGTTAGATAAAGTTGTCGTTACTGAAGCGATTTTGGAGGATTGGCTGTTTGTGCAGCAGAAAGCGGAAGTTATTTTTTGTGAACTGGCTGGCAGGCCGATAGGTTTCACACTTTTCTTTTATAATTTTTCCACCTTTTTAGGTCAAAGCGGGATTTTTTTAGAAGACTTGTATATAGAACCTGAGTGGCGCGGACGTGGCTATGGTAAAGCAATTTTTGGCAAATTAGCAGAAATTGCGATTGAACGCGGTTGCGGCCGGCTGGACTGGTGGTGCCTCAACTGGAATCAGCCGAGTATAGATTTCTATGAGTCAATTGGGGCCAAACATCTGGAAGAATGGCGCATTTACCGCTTGCCCAAGGAAAACTTTTTAACTTTATTGCCAAAGAAGAGTATTTAAACTTTACTTTGCTTTTTCTTTTGCTGCTTTAACAGTAAGGAAATGCAGAAGAGCAGCCACATGAAGCCAACTGCGTAACCAGCGACGACATCAGTCGGATAATGGACACCAAGGTAAATACGGCTGAGGCCAATGATAAGACTCAGAATAACGGCCAGAGTCGCTATCAGCAAGCGAAGCGGCCAGGATTTTGCTTCCCGCATCAGGAAAAACGCCAGCATGCCATAAAAGCACATGGTTGCCATCGCATGTCCGCTGGGAAAACTGAAGCTGGTTTCCTGAACTAGGAAAAAGGAATCTGGGCGCATGCGCTGGAAACTATTTTTCAGAAAAACGCTGAGTAAACCGGCACCGGCAAGGCAAATGGCTAAAGCAGACACATCAGGCCACCGTTTTTTGTAAGCGAGCAGAGCGAAGGTAGCGGCGACGATAATGGCATAACCTTTGCCAAATCCAATATCAGTTATGAACAGCATGAATTTATCAAGAGCAGGATTGGCGTAATAACGCACAAGCCAAATAAAGGCATCGTCGAAAAGGACGGTACTGGCTTTAAAAAAAGTTTTCCAGGCTAAGTTCAGAAAGATATACAGCATGCCTGCACTTAGAACGAAACCCAGAACAATGTAGAGAGAAGACCAGCGTTCTTGCGCTTCCAGGAGAAAAGCTTTGGCTGGTTGGTAAAAAGGAGATCTTTTAAAATAATAACCGGCTAGCCATAATATTAAAGGCAGCAAAATCAGACAAAGGGCTCCCAAGCCTAGAAGCAAGGCAACAATAAGAGGTACAACAGGGTGTCCATGCAGCAAAAAAACGAAAGGCTTGTATCTGAGTTCTGCCAGTGGTGAAACAGTAATATCACCGCCAAGGACAACAATCTGACCGGCAACCTTCGAGCCTGCGTTGATTGTCAAATCACCGTCTACGACGAAAATGCGTCCTTTGATATTACTGTCGACAACAACATTGCCGCCAGCTGCCATAACGGTTTTAACATTTTGTTCCTGAGTTATGACAATATCCTTATAGGTAAAAAGATTTTGCGCTTTTGGTGTATTGTTGGCAAGCATAAGAAAGCCGAGGATAGAAGCGACAATTAAACAAAGAAAGATTATGAGTAGTCCTCTATGTTTAAACATCGTTCTCACCTCGGCCATTCATAGTAATTGAAACAAAATTACAAATTACTATTTAGACAAAATATTTAATTATCCTGCTCCACGGGTGCTAGTTTTGCACAAAATTCGTTAATAGCTGCTTCATCTACCCGCATCGCCATAATAGTTCTGGTAATCAGGTCGTCCAAGCTCCAACCAAGCATTTCGGCGCCGCGTTCAATGACGGGGCGGGAACAGCCGGCGGCAAAATTCAAGGCCTTATATTTTTTCTTCACGGATTTCAGTTCCATATCCTGTACGCTTTTGGAAGGACGCATCAAGGCGCAGGCACCGATCAGGCCCGTAAGTTCATCACAGGCATAGAGGATTTTTTCCATTTCATGCTCAGGTTTGATATCGACCGCGATTGCGTAACCATGGCTGGCAGTTGCGCGTATGATGTCTTCGTCGAGACCGGCTTCCCGCATCAGCTCTTGCCCTTTGATGCAGTGCTGTTCCGGATAAAGCTCAAAGTCCAGATCGTGCAGCAGACCAACATTGGCCCAGAAAGCTTCCTGTTCACCATAGCCCAGTTCGCGGGCGAAGTAGCGCATCATACCTTCTACAGTAAGGGCATGGCGCAGATGAAAAGGATCTTTGTTATATTTGGTCAGTAATTCCCAGGCTTGGTCACGAGTCAATACAGTCATGAAATCAGTTCCTTTCGATTATGGTTAATCGATGAAGCCTGGAGAAGAGAGGTAACGTTCACCTGTATCAGGCAGCAGAGCGACAATAACTTTGCCCTTGTTTTCCGGACGGCTGGCAAGCAGCGTGGCAGCATATACTGCGGCACCACTGGAGATACCTACCAAGAGGCCTTCGTTCTTTGCTAATTCTTTAACAGTACTCAAAGCGTTATCAATTTCGACAGTGACAACTTCATCATAAACTTTAGTGTTCAGGGTATCAGGCACAAAACCAGCGCCGATGCCTTGAATTCTGTGCGGGCCGGCAACGCCTTTGGAAAGAACAGGTGAGTCAGCTGGCTCTACAGCAACAATTTTAACATTTGGGTTTTGAGATTTCAAGTATTCACCGACACCGGTAACGGTTCCGCCGGTACCAACGCCTGCAACAAAAATATCAACTTTGCCTTCGGTATCTTTCCAGATTTCCGGGCCGGTAGTTGCTCTGTGAATTGCTGGATTAGCGGGATTAACAAATTGCCCAGGGATGAAAGAATTAGGAATTTCTTTTGCGAGTTCTTCAGCTTTAGCAATTGCACCCTTCATGCCTTTGGCGCCCTCGGTTAGTACAAGTTCAGCACCGTAAGCTTTCAGCAGGTTGCGACGTTCAATGCTCATTGTTTCCGGCATGGTCAGAATAACACGGTAACCTTTAGCGGCTGCCACAGAAGCAAGACCAATACCAGTGTTGCCGCTGGTTGGCTCAATGATAACGGAACCGGGTTTTAGAAAACCTTTCTGCTCAGCGTCTTCAATCAAAGCCTTGCCGATGCGATCCTTAACGCTGCCAGCTGGGTTGAAGTATTCCAGTTTTACAATGATTTCTGCATTCGGTGCATGTTTTTTGTTATAGTTTGTCAGCGACAAAAGTGGTGTATTACCAATTAATTCAGTTAAGCTTTTAACGATTTTAGCCATAATAGGTTCCTCATTTCATATAATAGATTTAATAAATTTAAGTATGCAAGTTAAACTGTCAGAAGACAATCAACATCGGTTGCGGCAAAGTGAGAATTCCATAGGCAACATTCTCCTTTATTCATATAGTTATAATAGGGATTAACTTTTGATAAAATTTTACCCTTAAAAAAATATCCTGTCAAGCTTTTTTTGCCTGACAGGATATAATCATATTTCGTAGGTATAAGAAGTTTTTTCGTTATGGCGTTTTACCAAGTCGGCAAGGGTGATGTTATCAACAACATTATTAATAGCATTTTCCAGCTGCAGCCAGATGTCAAGAGTTACGCATTCACTGGCACGGGCACAGTTCACATGGTTTTCTTCCAGACAGGCAACAGGAGCCAGGCTGCCTTCTAAGAGACGAAGAATTTCACCTACAGTATATTCGGCTGGCGTGCGGGCCAGCATATATCCTCCTTGAGCGCCGCGGGCACTTTTTACAAAGCCGGCTTTGCTCAGTTGAGTGATAATTTGTTCCAGATATTTTTCGGAAATTTCTTGTCTTTTGGCAATATTTTTAATGGTGATATATTCGCCGGTATAATTAACGGCTAAATCCAACATCAAGCGAAGGGCATAGCGTCCTTTCGTTGAAATCTTCATAGTGTCACGATCCTTTTCTTTTTAATTTTTTGAGAAAATTTTGCCAGGCATATTTAGCTTCCAAGCGATGCGTCTTATTAAAAAACAGCCCGAAAAACTCTCTGAGAAGTCTGCCGGCCGGCGTATTAAGAAGATAGTCAGTAACTTCTCTTAATACAGGAATCATGCTTAAAATCTTATAAATAATGGCAAACAAGGTGGAAAGCAGAGTTTGCAGGCCATAAAGCAGTAATTGGATAATCAATAGTAAGAACGCGATTATAGTTTCTGCAAAAAAACCAAGTAAGTTGAGCAAATGGATCAAGACCGAAGCCAGTAAAGACCAAGCTTGTCCAAGTCCGTAAAATATACCGCTCATCAATTTTAGTACAAGATCAATAGCGGACCCGAATAATTGTGCGAAAGCATTAAAGATGCTGCTAAGTGTATGCACGAAAGCATTGCTGATGGATGAGAACAGCTGGGCCAGTGCAGGCGAGAAAAAAGCCAGAAAACTATTAATCGCCAACTGTAATGTTTCTAAAATTGTCAGAAGCACAGAAATGGCCGAAGTCAATATTTGCGGCAAAAACTGCAGAAGCGCGCGCAGACCTTCGCCGATAAAGGGGAGGATAGTTCCGATATACAAAAGAAGGAAGATTAACGGAGCAATTAAAAATTTATACAACAATCCCTGTTTCATCTTCATCACCTACCATAATTATAAGGAATAGTTATCATAAATGCAAAATAAATATTGACATAGGTGGATGCTTTTGCTAAACTTTGTGTTAATCTATAAGATAAATTCAATGATTGGGAAGAGTAGATTTGCAAAGCAAGCTTCAGCGAGCTGGTGATAGTGAGAGTCCGGCGCAAGGCAGCATTTTGAATGGGCCCAAGAGATATGGTTTGAGCCGGCTAGGCCGGGGTAGACGCCGTCGGGATACTTCGCCCGTTATCAAGGAAGGGAATATCGGCTAAAGCCTGTATTCTGAAGTAAGCAGGATTACTATAGGTAATCAAGCAGGGTGGTACCGCGAGAGTTTCTCGTCCCTACAGGGATGAGGGGCTTTTTTTTATTGCAAAAAATTAGATTGAGGAGGAAAAAGATGAAAGAGGAACAAGTTTTCAAACCGGAAGTTGAATTGATTGAAGTGCCGCCAGCCAAGGATACCCATCGTTGGGTAGCGATAACAGCACTCTTATTGGCCATAGGCGTAATCCTTCATACTATTAGTCCGAATATTGGCGGTGTGACTCCGAACTGGACCATTGCCATGTATTCTATAACTATCAGTCTGACGAATCCAAGCTTTTCACAGTCTCTCGGTATTGGGTTTGTAGCAGGTCTGACGCTGGTGCCTTCCTCCAAGTCGGCTTTCCCGCTCGGTAATATAGCAAGTGAATTGACTGGTGCCTTTGTAGCGGCATTAGTCGTTAAATCCATGATGCAAATGGGGCTTGCCGATTTCCGTTTTCGCCCTTATCTGACAGGGTTCCTGGCTACTATGGCCAGCGGTTCGGTTTTCACCTTTATTTTAAAGCTTATTCTTAATTTGCCGATGCATGTTTATGTTTATGCTATGTTGCCGGTCGTGGCAACAGTCGCAGTGCTGAACGGTTTCATTACTCAGGTTTTGTTCGCACCTGCACAAAAACTGTTCTTTATCCAGGGGGCGCGTAAAAAATGAGTAACTACGCAGTTGAATTTAAAAATTTTCACTATGCCTATAATGGCGGTGAGGTAGTTTTAAAAGATATCAATGTGAGTGTCAAAGAAGGCTCTTTTACGGTGCTGCTGGGGCCAAGCGGAGCTGGCAAGACTACGATGTGCAAAGCTATGGCGGGCATCATTCCCTATTATTATGGCGGCCGCTATGCAGGTTCGGTTGAAGTGCTGGGTGAAGATACCAAGGGCAGGCGTGTTTCCGATATTGCGATGCGTCTGGGGCTGATGCTGGAAGATTACGAGAGCCAGCTGGTGTCTCTGACTGCCGGCGAAGAAGTATCTTTTTCCCTCTTGAATCACGGCTTTCCGCCGGACGAAGTCGAGGAACGTATGAAAAAAGCTCTGGAAGATGTAGGCTTGCCTGGCAGAGAGAATTACCAGCTGGATGAATTATCCGGCGGCCAAAGGCAAAGACTGCTCCTGGCTTCGGTTTTGGCCGTGCATCCACGCGTATTAGTGCTGGATGAGCCTGTTTCGGCTATGGATCCGGAAGGCTCGGTTTCCTTATATAAGCTGCTTTATAAAATCCATCAAAAATATAATATGACAGTTATCGTCGTTGAACATAACCTTGACTACGTGCTTCCTTATGTTACTGATATGATAGTATTGCAGGATGGCAGTGTTGTGGCATCAGGTTCCTTTGAAGAGGCAGCTTCTATTGCCTATGAAGACAGAGAACTCAGAAGAATTTTACCGGCTTTATGGCAGGTCAAGCTTAACCTCGAGAAACGTGATGGTATCCATCTTGGTATGTGGAGAAAAACCAGTGATGCTATCAGTGAATTGAAAGAAAAATATGGGAGGGCTGAGCTGTGATTGAAACAAGAGAAGTAAATTTTGCTTACAGGCGCGGCGAGCCTGTGATCAACGATATTGACTGCAAAATAGAAAATGGTGAATTTGTAGCTTTGCTTGGCCATAATGGCAGCGGCAAGACAACATTGAGCAGGCTTTTTATGGCCTTGATGCATCCGCGCTCAGGTGAAGTTTATGTTGACGGTGAAAATATAGCAAAGAAAGAACCGGCCGATCTGGCTGATCGCGTTGGCTACGTCTTTCAGAATCCGGATTTACAGATTCTTGCCGATACCGTCTGGGACGAAGTTGCTTATGGACCACGTAATAAAAAGCTTTCAGAGGAAAAAGTACGCGAGCAGGTTGAGGAAGCTTTGGCAGCAACAGGGCTTACCGATTTTGCCGATGTTTATCCTCGTATCTTATCCTTTGGTCAGAAACGCCGACTCGGCGTAGCAGTAGCGCTTGCACTCAAGCCGCGTATCCTGATTCTTGATGAAATTACGAATGGCCAGGATAGCCTGGAAAAAGAACAGATGATGAATTATCTGCGGGCAATCAACGAAGAGCAAGGCATTACCATTGTGTTGATTACTCATGATATGAATATAGCCAGGCTGTATGCCCGCCGCGTCATTGTGCTGCATAACGGCAATCTCGTTTTTGATGATGTGCCGGAGGAGCTTTTTAACGGTACGAAGGATCTGACGGAATGGGGCTTGCAACAGCCAACGATGGCAGCGCTGGCGGCAAATTTCGAACTTACGGCTGTTAATGCTGCTGACTTTTGCGCCCAGCTTACTTTGAAAGCAGGTGACAAATAATGAAAGTAACGGCATTTACACAATTGATAACTGTCTTGGCAGTTACCGCGCTGGTTTTCATTCTGCCGGTGCAGGTTGTTTCCTTTATACTAGTATTGGAGCTCGTTCTTTTGCTCTACATCAAACATGACCGTATGACCATGGCGGCTATTGGTGCGCTGACTGTTTTTACGGGTATGATGATCTTGCTGCAGCTATTGTTCCAATCCACTCTCGAAGTTGCCATGCTTGGCGGTCTGCGGATGCTTGTCATGACGATGGCTTTTCTTTGTTTGCTGGCAGCGACGAGGATACAGGATATTGCGCAAGCCTTGGTAGAACGTTTTCATATGCCTTGCGAATATGCTTTCATGCTGACGACGGCTCTGCGGTTTGTCCCTGATTTTCTGACTGACAGCACGGCAACGCTCGATGCACAGTCCTGCCGTGGCTATTCTAACCGTGGTAATGTTTTCAAACGTCTGTATTCCTATCTTGTTGTGATAAAACCGTTGGTAATGCGCGCCGTAGCCAAATCAGATACATTGGCGCTCAGCATGGAACTTAAAGGTTTCGGTGCCAACACTTATAAAAACATGAAGAAACAGGAACTGGGCCTCGGCGACTATCTGGTGCTGACCATTGTGGCTATCCTGAGCACCTATAAATTCTGGATCAAGTATTTATAAAAATGAAGAAAATGATTTAAATAAGTAGTGAAAAGCAGCGAACAGGCGGCCAAAGGGGACTGTCCCCTTTGGCCGTTTTTGGACCAACGGGACATCCCGTTGGTCTTTTTTCTTCGTTCTGATTTTTTAAAAATTGGTGTATAATAACAAATGACTGAAGTTATTATTAACCTTGGAGCTGGAGATGAGCGAATTGTTGAAAAAGAATGCACCAATAGGCGTTTTGGATTCCGGTGTTGGCGGCCTTAGTGTTTTGAAATGCCTGAAGACGATGCTGCCGCATGAAGATTTCATTTATCTGGGCGATACTGCGAGAACACCTTATGGTCCGCGCAGCGAAGCAGAGGTCAGACAATTTGTCGGTGAGATGCTGGATTACTTTGAAACACAAGGAACGAAACTGGTTATTATTGCTTGCAATACACTTACGGTGCTTGGTGTTGATACTTTAAAAGGTAACCACGAATACGATATCGTTGGTATGTCGAAGGGTGCTAACCTTGTTCTGAATACCAGCAGGAATAAGACCATCGGCGTTTTTGCCACTGAGTTTACGATTAATTCCGGCGCACATAAAGCGGCTATTCTGGCAGTAGATCCGACGGCGACCGTAGTGCCGCAAGCTTGCCCGAAATTCGTACCCATGATTGAAGGTGAACGCTTTGATTCGCCTGAAATAAAAGCTGCTATAGCAGAATATGCCTTGCCCTTGAAAGCTGGCGGCGTCGATACGATGATACTTTCTTGTACGCATTATCCTTTTATCAAGAAGGAAATCGAGGAAGAAATGGGCACAGGTGTCAAAGTTATCGATCCGGCGGAACAGACGGCGCTTGATGCAAAAGCCGCCCTGGAGGCTGACGGAATCTTGAAGGCAGCAGGCTCCGGCAAAACAACAATTTGTTTTACCGCTGACCTGGACAGAGGCAAACGCATTGCTTCCCGTATGTTTGATGTTGAAGCTTGTGCTTTTTATGCTGTTAAATTAGGTAAGTAAATATTGTAACAATTAAAGCACTTCACCCAATAACGGCGGTGGAGTGCTATTTTTTGTAGAAAGAATCCGCAAATACTTTGATAAATCGGACTTTCCCAGCAGGAATTAAGGGAGTTTTGTCTAATGTTTAAGTATTTAGTGGATTTTTTGAGTATTTAGCTGAAAAATATAATGATTTTGATGAATAAATGTTAGCTTCTGATTTCGTTATCTTAATCTGCAAGGTTATGATCTTTTCTTCATAATATTTTTGAAGGGAAAGCGAAAATTATGATAGTGTACACTGAATCATTCTGCAATCAAGAACACAATTTGGATACCGGTTTCACTGTAATGAGTGGAAGCGGTATTTTGTGTGTCTGGACGTCTTTATTTAAAGAGGGGTAAAGGTGGTGAGGGAATGTCTATTTTGGAAGAGATTAAAGAAGCGGAGCGTACGGCGGCAGAAGCAAAGCGTGATACGAAAATGACGGCGCGTGAAATGATGCGTGAAGCGGAGGAAGACGCTGGTAAAGAAGCAGAAAAGATGCTTAATAACGCTCGAGCGGCTGCAAAAGATACAATCGCGGCGGCAGAAGAAGAGGCTAAAGCCAGAGCAAAGGCTCTAATTGAGGAACGTAGGCTGTCTGACAGCACGGAGGCAATTGCTGCCAAAGCAAAATTACCGGAAGCAGTAGCTTATATTATCGAAAGGGTCGTGGTTTAGCATGTTAGTGCCAATGAAAAAAGCAACTTTATATGCACTGAAAGACGACCGGGAAGCAATCTTGCTCAATTTGCAGAGAGATGGCAACCTTATGCTGATCACTACTTCCGACGGTAATTCGTTGCCGGGGCTGACTGATGTGGACAGCGCTCTGGAAAAAACGCAGGATGCAATAAAATTCATTACTGTACATGCCGGCAAACCTTCGCCGCTCTCGCCTAAACCGCTGGTGCAGTACGAGAATTTTCTGCAAAAGACAGACGAAGGGGCAGCCTTGAGCAATCAACTTACCTCGTTGTCAGAGAAGATTACTTCATTACGGAATGAAGCGGCTACCATGCTTGCCCAGGCCAATGGACTCGCGCCTTGGGCTGATCTCGACGTACCGCTGGAGAATTTGAGTGAAACCAATTCCAGCGCCTATTTTGCAGGATTTCTTGCCGAAGAAGAAATCGCGGCAGTGCAGGAAGAGCTAAAGGAAATGCCGGCAGAAATGCTCCTTCTCGGTGAAGGCAATGAGGGCAGGGCGCTGGTAATATTTGCTCATAAAACTGCAGCCGCGGAAGTAAAAGGCTTGCTTAAAGATCATGATTTTACGCCGGTGATTTTCCCGAAAAGGACTGGCTTACCACAAGAAATTATCGATGATTTGACTAAAGCTGCCACAATGAAAGAAGGTCTTGCCGAAGAACTCGGGGGTGAGGTAGAAAAATTGTCTGGCAAAGCTGCCAATTTACGCCTTTATTATGACCAGCTTTCTGCCTGCCAGGAACGTCTGGCTGTTGGCGGCGAGGAAACAGAGAAAACATTTTGTCTAACTGGCTGGCTGAGAGCCGACAGGGCAGAGGCAGTGGCCAAGGCTGTTGCGGAGGCTACGGCTGTTTATGATTTGCAGTTTGCGGAACCGGCGGAAGACGAAATTCCACCATCCGTCATGGAAAATACGGCTTTTGCAGCTCCTTATGAAGCAGTTACAGAGATGTATTCCAGACCAAAAATCGGTTCGCTTGATCCGAGCTTTATGATGGCACCCTGGCATTTCATTTTTTTTGGCATGATGCTGTCCGATGCCGGTTATGGTCTTTTGTTGACAATACTCTTATTTGTAGTACTTAAAGTGCTGAAACCTGAGGGTAACGCTGGCAAGCTCGTGACAGTTATCTTTTTGGGCAGCATTTCTACCATTTTCTGGGGAGCGATGTTCGGCGGTTGGTTTGGCTTGGAATTCAAGCCCATCTTACTATCACCGATGAATGAACCGCTGAAAATGTTGGCTTTGTGCTTTGGCCTGGGGGCTGCGCATATAATCCTTGGTGTCTGCATGAAGATGTATCTGGAAATCAAGAGGGGCCAAATCTGGAATGCCATCTTCGATCAGCTGTCCTGGCTTATTATTTTCGCTGGCTTAGGACTCATGGCTTTTATGCCGGATACGCAAGTCGGTAAATATCTGGCACTTGGTGGTATGACAGTAATCATTCTGACCGGCGGCAGGGAAAAGAAGAACATTTTTCGCCGACTTTTGAGCGGGGTGTTGTCGCTCTACAATATCAGCGGTTATTTCAGTGACCTGCTGAGTTATTCCAGATTGTTCGCTCTGGGGCTGTCTACCGGTGTTATCGCGATGGTTATCAATACGATTGCTCATATGCTATGGCAGGCAGGACCAGTTGGAATCGTTATAGCCATTGTCTTTTTACTGCTCGGTCATACCTTCAATATAGCAGTTAATATCATGGGTGCTTTTGTCCATACCAGCCGCTTGCAGTACATTGAGTTTTTCGGCAAGTTTTTCGAACCAGGCGGCAGGGCTTTCAAGCCTCTGGCAATTCGCACCAAATATGTCAATGTAAGCAAATAAAATTAATATAAAACAACGAAACTGAGGGAGGAATGAAATTATGATTAGTTTGGGTACATCTCTGGCACTGGCAGGCGCGGCTTCCGCTGCTATTTTAGCAGGTATAGGCTCTGCAGTTGGTGTGGGTATTGCAGGACAGGCTGGCGCTGGTGTCGTTTCTGAAGATCCGGATAAGTTCGGTAATGTTTTGCTGCTCCAGGCGCTGCCGGGAACTCAGGGTATTTATGGCCTTTTGATTGCGTTTATCATCGTACTGAATATTGGTGTAGTTGACGGCAATATGAAAGAGCTTACCTTATATCAAGGCTGGTCGCTGTTTATTGCTGGCTTACCGATTGGTATCGTTGGTTTGCTGTCAGCCATATACCAGGGTAAAGTTTGCGCAGCCGGTATTTATATGGCAGCAAAACGTCCGGAAGAAACTGCCAAAGGACTTATTTTCGGCGCTATGGTTGAAACTTATGCCGTACTTGCACTGCTCATTTCTTTCATCATGGTTAACGGTGTCAAACTTTAAGCAAGGGGGTCAAGTCCGGTGGCAACCAATAAAATTGTTTTTAAAATTGAGGAAGAAGCGGCAGCAGAAGTAGCAGTAATTCTGGCAGAAGCTAAGAAAAAAGCAGATGCTTCCGCGAAAAAAATCATAGATGAAGCACATGCCAAGGCTCAGGAGATACAAGAAGAATCTCTGCTTGATGCCAAGGAGGCCGCCCACCGTCAGGAACTGATTGCTGAGCTGGAAGCGAGAAAAAATTCTCTTGATAGCAAGCGGCAGATTTTGGAAGAGGCTTATAATTTGGCGGCCAAAGAATTAGCCCAATTAACTGACGAAAAATGGAAAAAGCTGATCGTTGCCATTGTCAATAACGCCAGTGTAACCGGGCAGGAGCAACTTTGTGTGCCTGCCAAAGATTTGGACAAGTATAAGAATGGTCTCTTGCTGGAAATCAACGCAGCTTTAGCCGCTAAGGGCAAGAAGGGTGAATTGACATTGGCAGAAGAAAGAGCACCATTTACTGATGGCGTTTTGCTGATTGGCAAAAACAGTGATGTTGATTGCTCTTTTGCCACTATCTTGCAGGAAATGCGCAGGAAGACGGAACGTGAGGTGGCGGCCATATTGTTTGGCGTGGAGGTGAGCCAGGATGCCGCAGTCGAGTTATGAGTATGCAATGGGGCGTATCAGCGTCCTGACAAAGAAGATGCTTGACGAGGCCCAAGTACGAAGGATTGCAGAGGCGACGGACGAAGCAGAGGCGCTGACTTTTTTGTTGGAGGCTGGCTATGGCGGTAATAGTAGCAGCAGTCAGTATCAAAACAGAGAGATAGATTGTGTTATCCGCGATGAGCTGCAGGCTGCACGCAAAATCGTGTGGGAGCTTACGCCGGAACCAGAATTGACAAGCTTATTTTTTCTGAAAGACGATATCCATAATATGAAGACCCTGCTGAAGGCCAGGTTGCTTGGCACAGAGGCGCCTGATATTCTGATGGAAGGCAGTGTTTTCTCCATTACGCTTTTACAGGAATGCATAAATAATAAAGAATATGAACGCCTGCCTGCTGCTTTTAAAGATACTTTTGTGAAAATAGAAGCAGAGCTTGAACAGAAGGTTGATCCTTTGCGTTTCAGCGCACAGCTTGATTGTGCGATGTTTCGGTATATCAATGATGTCTTGAATCAAAGAAAAGAGTATGGTTTCGTTCGGAGATATTTCTCTCTTTCAGCTGATTTTCAAAATGCCCGCAGTGTAATACGTGCGCGGCTGCTGCATTGGGAGCAGGAAAAGTTAGGACCATTGCTGCTGCCTGGCGGCGAGATTGCACACGATGTATTTCTGGATGTTTTTGACACCCCCCTAGAGCAGTTGGGAGTTGAACTCAACAGGGGTGCCTATGGAAGATTGATTTTTAAAGCGATAGAAGACTACGTAGCCACAGGCGATGCTTCTGTTTTCAAACGCAGCATGGAAGCAGCACAGATGAATGTATTGCGTGCAGTGAAGTGGGATATTTTCACACTCGGACCAATTGTCTGGTATCTTTTAGGTCGGGAAGCGGAAGCCAAGGCTTTGCGGCTGATCTTCGGTGCCAAAAAATCCGGTTTTGAGGTTGAATTGCCTGAGTTATATGCGTAAGAGAGGCGAGTAAGTATGAAGATGCAAAAATTGGCAGTAATCGGCGACCCTGCTTCTGTGATGATCTTTAATGCTATTGGTTTTGCCGTTTTTTATGATGAACAGCAGGCAAAGATAGAACATCGAATACACAAACTGGCAGAAGAAGGCTATGCAGTTATATATATAACCGAAAACGCGGCAGCTCTTGTTCCGGATACTATTGCCGCTTATGCAACCAAAACCTTTCCGGCTATCATACCGATACCGGCAAGTACAGGTAATCTTGGGATAGGCATGAAACAACTGAAAGGGAATGTTGAAAAAGCAGTGGGTGCTGACATTCTTTTCAAGGAAGGGTAGGTAGGAAGCCGATGAGTGGAACTATAGTAAAAGTATCGGGACCGCTGATTGTGGCGGAAGGCATGCGCGAAGCGCAGATGTACGATGTCGTCCGTGTCAGCGAAAAGCGGCTTATAGGGGAAATAATTGAATTAAGGGGTGACAGGGCTTCGATTCAGGTCTATGAGGAGACCGCAGGTTTGGGACCTGGTGAGCCGGTAGAATCAATGGGAGCGCCTCTTTCTGTAGAATTGGCGCCTGGCCTTATTGAAAGCATTTTCGACGGTATTCAGCGTCCGCTGGATGTTATCCGCAACTTGACGGGAGACCGTATTCCGCGTGGTATTGACGTTCCTAAATTGAATAGAGAGAAAAAATGGCTGTTTGTGCCAAGTGTCGGCGTGGAAGATAAAGTCGTCGGCGGCGATATTATCGGTACAGTACAGGAAACACCTGCAGTTCTGCACAAAATAATGTTACCACCTGATAAGAAGGGCACTATTAAATGGATTCATAGCGGCGAAGCGACGATCACGGAACCAATTTATCGGCTGGAACTGGCTGATGGCAGTGAGGTAGAATTCCCGATGCTCCAGGTCTGGCCTGTGCGTATTGGGCGTCCTTATGCGGAGAAACTGGCGCCGGTGGAACCGATGGTTACAGGTCAGCGCGTTGTTGATGCACTTTTTCCGATTGCCAAAGGCGGCGTTGCTGCAGTACCGGGGCCTTTCGGGTCAGGTAAGACAGTAATTCAGCACCAGCTGGCAAAATGGGCAGATGCTGATATCATCGTTTACGTTGGCTGCGGTGAACGCGGCAACGAAATGACCGACGTTTTGATGGAGTTCCCAGAGTTGAAAGATCCGCGCACTGGCTTGCCGCTGATGAAAAGGACGGTGCTGATTGCCAATACTTCGGATATGCCGGTTGCTGCCCGCGAAGCTTCCATTTATACAGGGATTACGATTGCGGAGTACTTCCGCGATATGGGTTACAAAGTTGCAATTATGGCTGACTCGACTTCCAGATGGGCAGAAGCTCTGCGTGAGATGTCAGGCCGACTTGAAGAAATGCCTGGTGAAGAAGGTTATCCGGCTTATCTTGCTTCTCGGCTGGCGGAGTTTTACGAACGTGCCGGCGTAGTGGTCTGTAAAGGGCAAGAGGGACGTACGGGCGCAGTATCGGCTATCGGAGCCGTTTCACCACCTGGCGGCGATATTTCCGAACCGGTTTCGCAGGCAACTTTGCGCATCGTCAAAGTATTCTGGTGTTTGAGCGCTTCCTTGGCTTACCGCCGGCATTTTCCGGCAATTGACTGGCTCCAGAGCTATTCTTTGTATTCCGAGCGCTTGAAAGCTTACTATAATACAACGGTGGCACAGGATTGGTCAGCGCTTGTTAATGAAACGATGCAGATTCTGCAGGAAGAAGCAGAACTGGAGGAAATAGTAAGACTCGTTGGTGTCGATGCTTTGGGCTTTAAGGATCGCGCAACACTCGAATGCGCACGTTCAATCCGTGAAGATTTCCTGCATCAGAACTCGTTCCATGAAGTGGATACCTACACTTCGCTAGGCAAACAACATGCCATGCTGAAAATGATCATAGCCTGGTATAAAAAGGCGCTGACAGCACTGGATGTGCATGTTAACTTCGATAAAATTATTGAAATGCCGGTGCGTGAACAAATAGGGCGTATGAAATACGTGCCGGAGACCGAATACAAATTAAAATTTGCCGATCTGGCCAAAGAGCTTGATGCCGAATTCCTTACCCTTACCGAGGAGGTGGACCTGAATGCTTAAAGACTATAAGACTATTCGCGAAGTTGTAGGCCCGCTGATGTTGGTTGAGGAAGTCGAAGGCGTTAAATATGATGAGCTTGTGGAAATAAGGCAGGCCAATGGGGAAGTGCGCAGTGGCAAGGTACTGGTCATTGATGGCGGCAAAGCATTGGTACAGCTGTTCGAAAGTTCTCAGGGTCTCAGGCTTTCAGATTCCAAGGCACGCTTTTTGGGCCATGGTATCAGATTGGCTGTTTCGAGAAGCATGCTGGGACGTGTTTTTGATGGCATGGGCAGACCGAAGGATGGCGGGCCGGATATTATTCCGGATGAATACCGCGATATCAACGGCGAACCTCTGAATCCTTCGGCACGCGACTACCCGGCGGAGTTTATCCAGACAGGTGTTTCGGCAATTGATGGCTTGAATACCCTGGTGCGTGGGCAGAAGCTGCCGGTGTTTTCCGGTTCCGGCCTCCCGAATGCTCAGCTTGCCGCACAGATAGCGAGACAAGCCAGAGTACGTGGTACCGGCGAAGGCTTTGCCGTAGTTTTTGCTGCTGTCGGTATTACCTTTGAAGAAGCGAACTTTTTCATGAACGATTTCAACCGTACCGGTGCTCTCGAACGTGCTGTCATGTTCATCAATCTGGCCAACGACCCAGCTGTAGAACGTATCGCGACGCCGCGTATGGCGATTACGGCTGCGGAATATCTTGCTTATGAACTTGGCATGCACGTCTTGGTCATTATTACAGATATCACGAATTACGCAGACGCTTTGCGCGAAATATCTGCCGCTCGTAAGGAAGTACCTGGCCGCAGAGGCTATCCTGGTTATCTTTATACTGACCTGGCGACGATGTACGAACGCGCCGGCCGTATCAAGGGCAAGAAAGGCTCTATTACGCAGATACCGATTCTTTCCATGCCAGAGGATGACAAAACGCATCCGATACCGGACTTAACCGGGTATATTACAGAAGGGCAGATCATTCTTTCCCGCGAATTGCACCGCAAGGCTTTGACTCCGCCGATAGACGTACTCCCTTCACTATCCCGTCTGAAGGACAAAGGCATCGGCGCAGGTAAGACCAGGGAAGATCACGCTGATACGATGAACCAGTTATTTGCGGCCTACGCCCGCGGCAAGGAAGCAAAAGAGCTGGCGACTATCTTGGGTGAAGCTGCTTTATCCAAAGTTGATAAACTTTATGCCAAATTTGCCGACAGTTTCGAGAAGGAATACGTTTCACAAGGCTATGACACCAATCGTTCCATCGAGGAGACATTGGATCTGGGCTGGAAGCTGCTTGGCATCCTGCCTCGGGCTGAACTCAAACGTATCCGTGATGAGTATCTCGACAAATATTATGTTCCTGCTGTGAAGAAAGAAGCAGAGGAGGAATAAGCGATGGCTGTACAGGTAAATCCGACACGTATGGAACTTACCCGCCTTAAAAGGCGATTGGTTACAGCTGTCCGTGGCCATAAGCTTTTAAAGGATAAGCGTGATGAAATGGTACGCCAGTTCATGCTGCATGTCCGGCGTAATTACGATTTGCGGCTGGAAGTTGAAAAAGCCATTGCCAGAGTGGAGATGCGCTGCAGTATTGCCAAAGCGCAAATGGGCTCCTTCTATGTTTCTGAGTCGCTGCTCTATCCGGCACGGGCGGCAGTGTACGAAATTGGCGAAAAGAATGTTATGAGCGTTGACGTGCCAACTATCAGATATACCGGTAGTAATGCCGGCACGGAAATTCCTTATGCTTTTACTTTCACCTCCTATGAACTTGATGCCGCAGTTGTCGAGTTGTCAGACTTGCTGCCGCAACTGATTGAGCTGGCAGAGGTAGAAAAAACCTGCAGCCTGCTCGCTGAAGAAATTGAAAAAACCCGCAGACGCGTCAATGCGCTGGAATATGTAATGATACCTGAAATGCAGGAAAGCATCAGATATATTACGATGAAACTCGAGGAAAATGACAGGGCCAGCCTGGTGCGCCTGATGAAAGCAAAAGAAATGATGGCAGCTGCCGCGGAAAAGGCTGAAAAGGAAAAAATGACTTCTGCCGGAAACTTATGCTAAAATTAGCATGGTAGTAAATTAGCAGAGGAGATGGACAAATGGCAATGAAAAAGTATTCCTTTCACTACGGTCATGGACATAAAGATTTTGTAATAGACAGTGACCGCGTCATCAAGGAAGTCAAGATGGCGGCAATGGAACCGCTTCAGGATATAAAGGCCTCAGTTCTCGATGCCATTTATCATCCTATCGGTACAAAACCAATTAATGAAATCATAAAGCCAGGCCAGACCGTGGCCTTTATCTGTAACGATCCGACGCGTGTCGCTAACAGCTTTGATTTCATGCCTATTCTGGTCAATGAACTGAACAAGTATGGCGTTAAAGATGAAGATATGCGCATTGTTTTTGCGCTTGGTACGCATAGGCTGATGACGCACGAAGAAATGGTCGAAGGCGTTGGCCAAGAAGTTGCCGGCCGCATCAAAATGTACAACAGTGATGCCAAGGCTCAGGACGATTTTGAGTATTTCGGTGATACTTCCTTTGGGACACCGGTCTGGATCAATAAACTGATTTGTGATGTGGACCATGTTATTTTGACAGGCACCATTGTTCACCATTATTTTGCCGGTTACGGCGGCGGCCGCAAGGCTATTCTGCCTGGTGTGGCTGCAATGGAAACCGTCAGAGTCAATCACAGCTTTATGCTGGATCCGAATTCCGGGTTAGGCAAGCTGCATGGCAATCCTGTTTATGATGATCAGATGGAAGGCGTGGCCTTGTTTGCCAAAAACCGTTCCATTTTTCTTTTCAATGCCATTCTGGATGATGAGCACCGTTTCCTCAAAATGTTTGCCGGTGATTATGACAAAGCGCATATTGAAGCCTGCAAATTCGTAGATGAAGTGTATGGCGTTGAGATCCCGGAGGAAGCTGATGTAGTAATAGCTAGCTGCGGCGGTTACCCGAAGGATATCAATGTTTACCAGATGCAGAAAACGATGGATAATGTCTGGTGTGCTGTCCGCGAAGGCGGCGTGGTCATTTTACTGGCAGAATGCGAAGAAGGCAGCGGCTCTAAGGTGTTGGAAGAGACTTGCCGTAAGTATGGCTCACCTGATGCTATCAAAGAACAGCTGGAACAAAACTTTGCTATCGGTGCCAATAAAGCCTTTGCCGTAACCCGTCTAATGAAGAAGGCAAAATATATTCTGGTTACTGCCCTCGATAAACAACTGGCTAAAGATATGCTTTTTGAAGCAGCTGTTGATACAGTTGAAGAAGCACTCGCTAAAGCTGAAGAAATCGTCGGCAAAGATTACAAGGTTATCCTGATGCCGACCGGCAGTTTGACCGTACCAATAGTAAAAAAATAATTAATAAACAATGAAGATGGTTTCTTTGCAATCGCGCAGAGAGACCATCTTTTTTTTGCCAAAATGAAAAAATGTGAATAGATGTACATTATGAAGATAAAAAGATAATAAAAGCGAGTCAATGTTTTGTATGTGTAGACGATAAAGCGAAAAATGGATACATAATGCAGATGCTTTACCGTCGTGCAAAATAGTGTTACAATCTAGGTGTAAATGAGGTTACACTTTTGTGTAATGCTCGTTCATGCGTTCAGATTGAGGTTTAGCTGGTATTGCAATTGCTATTAGCCTAAAAAGGAGGGTTAGCATGGATTATTTTTTGATTTTCGGTGATCCGTTATTCAAGGTGGTTCCCGCAATAATCATGGCTCTTCTGCTGCTTCTTCTTGCGTGGATCATCGCCGGTCTGGCCAGAAGCCTGATCGTAAAGGTTCTCAAGAAACTCAAGGTTGAAAAGTATACCGACAAGTTAGGACTTGCAGACGAGGAAACAGGATGCTCTCTGTCTTTCTTTGGTGATTTGGCGTTCCTCGTGGTATTTTTGCTGTTTATACCTGGTATCCTTGACTTGTTAGGCATGAAAAACGTTTCGGCCCATATTGCGTCGCTTGTCACAAAAATTTTGGATTTTATTCCTAATGTCATAGCGGCAGCAATCATTTTGGTTGTAGGCTTTTTCCTGGCAAAAATTATTTGCAAGTTGTTAACGCCTATGCTGAAAAAACTTAATATCGATAAAATTCAAGAGAAGGCTGGTATAGCAGCCACCGATACCACTAGCTTATCCTCAATCATTACTTATCTGGTTTATGTTTTGATTCTTATACCGGTCATCACAGCAGCCTTACAAGTTCTCAACGTTTCGGCTATTTCCGACCCGGCGATTGCGATGCTGGAAAAAGTGGTTATTTTTCTGCCTAACATTTTTGTGGCTATTGCCATCGTCATCATCGGACTTTTCATAGCGAAAATTGTTGGCAAACTTCTTGATAATGTGCTTTCAGGAGTTGGCTTGAATACGATGATTAGAAGGTTGGTAGTGACCGATGAATCTTCCTTGAGAGGGATGTCATTCTCAAAAACTATTGGCATAGCAGTAGAATACATTATTGCTTTTTTGTTTATCGTGCAGGCCTTAAATGTTCTGCAGCTGGAGGTTTTGCAGTTCGTTGGTCAAGCGATTATCGGTTATTTGCCGCTTGCAATAAGCGCATTGCTCATCCTCTTTTTGGCATTTCTTTTTGGCAATTGGGCTGAAAAGATTATTGGCACGAAGTGCCCGCATGGTAAAATGTGCGGTCTTATGGTAAAAGCGCTGATAATGGTATTCGCCTTCTTTATGGCTCTGGGCCAACTTGGTGTGGCACCGGCTATTGTCAATGCCGCTTTCATTATCATTCTTGGTGCGGTATCAATAGCTTTTGCGGTTGCCTTTGGTCTGGGCGGGAAAGAATTCGCCGCTAATGTTTTGAAGAAAATGGAAGAGTGCCACAAGCAGAAGGATGAACATGAAGAATAAACCGAAATAGGATTTGTAAGCTTAATTTTTAAGAACTTTTAGCCGCCACTTATGTGTGACGGCTATTTTTTATCTCGTAGAATATAGGGATTTTGGCAGGAAAAGATAACGTCAAAACAGAATAGAGTAATTAATTATTACATTTAGTCAATTTTGGATAGGGGGAAAGATAATGAACAATGTGAACGATGATTTAAGCGAGTTAGTCAGCAAGTATGCGATTGATAATTTTAAGAGCGGACTTAACTGCGCGGAAAGTGTCCTGGAAGCTTTGATTCGTGCTGGTGTCTTGCCTATAGCAAAAGAAACGGTGGCTATGTGTACGGGTTTTGGCGGTGGCATCGGCCTTTACGGGGCTACTTGCGGAGCGCTTTCAGCGGCAGTCCTGGCTAATAGTGCTGTTTATGGCCGCAAGGATCCTTACGCAGTTGATGCTTCAGTACGAGGCTCAGAAATTGCAGATAAATATTACAGGCGTTATAACGCTCTGGTTGGTGAGTTTGTGGAAAGAAATGGCTGCACTTCCTGTGAAGGAATCAGCAGCAAATATGATGACTGGGAAGGCAAAGACAGAAAAATTTATTGCATGAAAATGATTGGTGAGACCGCGAAACTAGCCTATCATTATCTGCAAATGCCGCAGGAAGAAGCTTTCAGCCTGCCTTATGGCAAAAATATGAGAAATATGAAATGAAAGTATTCAAATATAAGCAACTGCAAGATGAAGAATATAAAAATGGAGGTGTTAATTTGTATTCTCTGATAATTTATGGTGGGGAAATTGTAGACGGCACAGGTGCAAAGAAATATAAGGCAGATATCGCTATCGAAGGTGATAAAATTGCAGCAATTGGACCTGATTTTAAACATTGTGATGCTGAGACTAAAATTGACGCCAATGGGCTTGTAGTAGCACCGGGTTTTATTGATATGCATAGTCATACTGATGCCAGCATTTTTCGCAATCCTTTGGCTGAAAGCAAAATCATGCAGGGTATAACAAGTGATGTTACGGGAAACTGTGGTATCGGTGCGTTCCCAGTTGCGGAGAATAAAGCTATTGAACTAGAAAAATATCTTACCTTGCATAATCACACTGCTCCCGCAGACGGAAGCAGATGGCAAAGTTTTGCTGAATATGCAGATAAACTTGATACTATAGGTCTTGGCCTTAATTTGGTACCGTTAGTTGCTCATGGAGCACTCAGAATAGCTGCCATGGGCTCTGAAGACAGAGAACCCACGGCGCAGGAAATGCAGATTATGGAAGAATTGCTGGAGCAAACTTTGCAGGAAGGAGCATGGGGGCTATCTACAGGTCTGATTTATCCTCCTGGGAGTTTCGCCAGAACGCCGGAATTAATTGCTTTGAGCAAAGTTTTGGCAAGACACAAAACCATTTATGCCAGCCATGTACGAGGAGAAAGCAACACATTGCTTGAGGCGGTTGATGAAGCTATTCGCATTGGGAGAGAAAGCGGCGCCCGCATTGAGGTTTCACATCTTAAAGCGATTGGTAAACCAAATTGGGGGAAAGGAATACAAGCTCTGAAAAACATTGAAGCGGCACGAAAGGAAGGCGTTGATGTAGCAGCAGATCAATATCCTTATACAGCTACCAGTACCGGATTAACAGCATTAGTACCATCGTGGGCGCATGCCGGTGGGGTGGATCTTATGCTTGTCAGATTAGCTGATCCAGCATTACGTGAGCGTTTGAATCAAGATATCAATAAAGAGATGGATGTTCGTGGTGGTGCTGATAAAGTAATGATTACAAGTCTCGGATCAAATCGTAATGAGCATTTATCAGGTAAGACGATAGCTGAGATTGCCAAGGTTTGGGGCTGTGCTGCAGATGCTGCCGTTATACGTCTACTAGCTGAAGAAGAAGGGGCGGTCGGTGCAGTTTATTTCTCGCTTTCTGATATCGATTTGGAGGGAATAATTTCCAATCCTGAGGTTTCCGTTGGTACTGACGGTTATGCGTTAAATGCCGAGCTGGATGATGGCGAAGCAACCCATCCACGTTCTTATGGTACTTTCCCGCGTGTTTTGGGATTATATGTCAGAGAGAAGAAGTTACTTAGTTTGGAAACCGCCATTCACAAGATGACAGCGTTCCCAGCAGAAAGACTGGGACTATATGACCGTGGGTTAATTAAAGAAGGCCTGGCCGCCGATCTTACTATTTTTGACCCTGCAAGCGTCAATGATTGTGCAGATTTTATTAACCCACACCGTTATCCCGTCGGCATTGAACATGTTATTGTGAACGGACGTGCTGTTGTTGCTGCAGGCAAAGTGACAGGCGTAGGCCCAGGGAAAGTGCTGAGAAAAAAGTAACAATATAAGTTTCATACAAACATTTATAAAAAGGAGGAGATTGCTTATGGCTGGAGCTGGTGACTTCAATATTTGGTGGGGACTTTTGGGGTTGGCACCGCTTATTATCTATCTGATTCTCGTTTTTCGAGATATGGATCCTTTGCCTGCAACATTAATAGCTGTTATTTTTGGTGCTTTTATGACGGGGCAAAATCTTATTTCTATGGGTAATGTGCTTGCAAAAGCGATGGGTTCTTTCTTAGCCCTCGTAGGTCTGATTATTATGTTGGGCAGAGGACTTGGCGAAGTATTGACAGAAACAAAAGCAAGCCATACAATCGTCCACAAAATTATTTATGGTATAGGCATCGATACTGAGAAAAAAGCTATGCTCGGTATTATGTTGTCCTGCATAGTTGTTGTCGGGTTATTGGGGACAATGGCCGGTGGCAATGCAATTCTGGCACCGATAGTGGTACCAATTGCAGCTTCGGTTGGTTTAACGAAAAGTGTTGTCGGCATCATGTTTCAGGCTGCTGCGGAAGAAGCCCTTATCATAGGTCCTTTTACACCGCCAATGGTAACAGTAATGGGGCTTCTGCATATGAGCTATATTGACGTGTTGCTGAAAATTTCACTGCCGATTGCTTTAGTAACCTGGATTTGCACTTGGTTTATGATCCAACGCATTCAGAAAGAAACCAAAGGTAAAACAGATTATGAAGAACAATGGCGGGTAGGTCTTGACGAGTTTGCACCGACGAAAGAAAGTATTAAGGCAACGTATACATTTCTTGCCCTGTTTTTGATTGCTATAATTTATGGCATTGTTGTAAAAGCAGGTACAAACTTTGTTATAGTTGTTATGCTTATTCTTGCTTTGGCTACAGGTTATGCTGGTGGTTTAAAAACTGATAAAATTTTTAAGCTGATAGTCAAAGGTATGGCTGGTAATGTAGGTTTATTCCTGTTATTTTTACTGTTGGAACCTTTCATTAATTTTGTAGAACAGGCTGGAGGATTTAAAGCAATATCGATTTTGTTGATGCCGTTGATTGAAGTTGGCGGCAAGGCTGCAGTAGTTATTTCTGGCGGACTTTTGGGTGCTTTTGGTATCAGCGGAGCAACTGTTGCCGAACTCAAGATGCTCGATTCCATGTTCCAACCGTCTGTAATCAAATATGGTGTTTCAATAGCTGGATGGGGTGTTGCCATGGTAGTTGCCACACGTGTAACTAACTTTATCTATCCAGGTTCCAACATGATTAGCTCCATGGGTTATGCGGAATCAACAGACATGAAGTCAATGATCAAAAACGGTGTAGTTATAGCAGTGGCGCAAACTATCTTCCTGATTATTTATGCTTATAGTTTTGCCTAATTTCTTATTGCTAAAAGGACTCCAATCCTTGAACGAGGGTTGGAGTCCTTTTCTGTATATCTTATGTATTTTTTTAGGGCAGAGCTAATCACTGTATTTTTTGGCATTAGAATAGAGTTCAGCTATTTCGGCCTTGGAAGATAGTTTTTCCAAAGCATAAGCGATGATGATTATACCGGGAATATTGATGAGTAAGCGTGTTATTGCAAAAGGAGCGCCTAAGGAAGTAAGTTCAAAAAGTAACATAGGGATTTTGGTCGTTGACCAGGCACCAATGAAAATAAGAATATTGCTGAATTTTGCACCTTTTTTCATTAAGACGGCGGCAACAGGAAAAGCACCATAAAGAGGTCCGCTAGCTGCTGAACCAAGAAAGAAGGAAAGTAAGATACCTTTAAAGCCAGAATCGGGACCTAGATGTTTTACCATGGTTTCTTTGGGAATCCAGACATCAAGCAGGCCAAGTAATATGAAGATGGGCGGAATCACCAGCAACATTTCTTTGAAGGAATAAGCTGTGATGGTTAATACTTTGAGACCAAGCGCATAGTTATAAATAAGTAAGATAATGAATAGAGAACTTACCGCTACAAAAGCTTTGTATCTTAAGAGAATCTTTTTCATAGATTTGGTACCACCATTCCGATAGTATATGCTACTAAAAATGAGAAAAGAAAAGCAAAACCATTTCTGTACATTGCAAGTTTTAATCCAAAATATTTTTGCTCAATTGGCAGAGTAACAATTCCGACCATCATGAGGGTGGAGATAAAAGCTCCTAACTGCATGTAGCCTGCTCCGCCCTGCAGCAATAATGCAGCTGTTGGAAAAGCTACAAAGCCGGGAATCAAAGTAACCGCACCTATAAGAGCTGCCAATATTACACCTGTCCAACCTGATTCGCTGCCTATAACCTGAGCGATAAAAGCAGGCTCAACAATGGCCAGCAAGAAACTTACAAGTGCAATTACAACAAGGAATTCCGGCAAAATATTTTCAAAAGCTTTCCAAGCTTTTTTCAAAGCTTGTTTTGTTTTCATCTTATTTTTGAAAAATGAAATACCCAGGAGTGTCAGAGCAATAATGTATAATGCATAATCCATGTTTAACGCACCTCTTAGAATAAATTTATATTATTATACGTGATAAGCATTAAATTTGTAAGAAATAAAATAATTGGACAGGAGGCGAAGAAAAATGGTCAGGCCAAGAAAGTGTAGGAGGGTCTGCGGTCTGCCGGGAATCAATAGCTTCGGGCCTTTGGATGCTGAGGAAAGAGGAATATTGCCTGTAAGTATGACTGTAGAAGAATATGAATCAATCAGATTGATTGATCTGGATAGTAAAACTCAGCAGGAATGTGCCGAAGTAATGGGTGTGGCAAGGACAACCGTACAAAGTATTTATGACAGCGCCAGAAAGAAGATTGCTGATGCTTTGGTCAACGGTAAGCAACTGCGTATTGAAGGCGGCAATTATGAATTATGCGGTGAACACCACGGACACTGCAATCACTGGCAGGAATGTCCAAAGAGAGTGACTAATGCTTTTGAACCAATGAGATGTCAGAGAAGAAATAAGGGAGGTCAAGCAGATGAAAATTGCATTACCCGTAAATGAAGATAAAGAGACTGTATGTATTTCTTTCGGCAGAACGCCGCTATTTTTGTTGGTAGATGCCGAAACCGGAGAAAAAGAGTATGTAGACAACAGTGCAGCTGCCAGCCAGGGCGGTGCAGGCATTAAAGCAGCACAGATTCTTGTAGACAACGGCATTGATGTATTGCTAACTCCGCGCTGTGGCGAAAATGCCGCGGCCGTTTTTCAAGCAGCAGAGGTTGCTATGTATAAGACAGAAGGCAATTCTGTAGAAGAAAATTTGGCGGCGTTTAAGGCTGGTAAACTTGCGGTGCTGAGTGAGATTCATTCCGGCTTTCATAACCATGGAGGGAAGTAAAATGAAGATAGCGGTGCTGAGCGGCAAAGGCGGCACTGGTAAAACTTTGGTTTCGGTAAACTTAGCCGCAGTTGCTTCTAATGCAGCATATATAGACTGTGACGTAGAAGAACCGAATGGATACCTTTTTTTTAAGCCGCAAGGAATTAAAACCTTAGAGGTAACGGTTCCTGTTCCTCAGATAGACGGGCTTTTGTGCAATGGATGTCGCCTTTGTGTTGATTTTTGTAAATTCAATGCGCTGGCTTTTATCAAAGATAAACCGGTATTGTTTCCGGAAATCTGCCACTCCTGCGGTGGCTGCGTTATACTTTGCCCGCAAAAGGCAATTTCGGAAAGACCTAAAAAAGTTGGCGTGGTAAGTGAAGGGATTTCCGGCAACGTCCGTGTTTATGGCGGCATTATGGAGACCGGTGCAAGTTCCGGTGTGCCAATCCTGCGGGAACTGTTCAGGCAGAGCAAGAAGGAAGAGGGACTTAGCGTCATTGATTGTCCGCCAGGCAGTTCTTGTATGGCCATGGAGAGCATCAAGGATGCCGATTACTGCGTGCTCGTTGCGGAACCAACTTTATTCGGTACTCATAATTTAAACATGGTGCATGAGCTTGTGAAGGTTTTCAAGAAGCCGTTTGGCGTAGTGCTTAATAAATGTGTTCCAGGTGAGAATCCTTCAGAGGAGTTTTGCCTTGAACATAATATTACCGTGCTGGGTAAGATTCTTTTTGACCATAAATTGGGGGAACTGAACTCCAATGCCTATATTATTGCTGATGAATTATCTGAGTACAGAGAGTTGTTTGTCGACCTTCTTCACAGGATTGAAGGGGAGGTAAAGGCATGAAACAATTATTAATTCTTAGCGGTAAAGGCGGCACAGGTAAAACCACGATAGCAAGTGCCTTTATTAAGTTGGCAAATGCTCAAGCATTTGCGGATTGTGATGTGGATGCCCCCAACTTGCATCTAATTATGAATAGGATGGGGGAACCTAGGCGCTCCGATTATTATGGTCTGGACAAGGCTAGGATTAACGAAGATCAGTGCATAGGTTGCGGAATTTGCAAACAAAATTGTCGTTTTGATGCTATTTCGGAAAAGTATGGCGTATACGAAATAGATTCTTTTGGCTGTGAAGGTTGCAGCGTTTGTGAAGCGCTTTGCCCGGTAAAAGCTGTGGAAATGGTTCCTGCGCTAGCTGGAGAGCTGATGCTTTATAAAAAAGCTGAAGCAGTCTTTTCTACTGCTCAGCTAAAGATGGGCAGCGGTACATCCGGTATGCTTGTAACCAGAGTGAAAAACCAGATGAAGGATGCTGCGAATCCTCGAACCGAGCTGGCTATCATAGATGGCTCACCTGGAATAGGCTGCCCTGTTATTGCTTCATTAAGTGGTGTAGACATGGTGCTAATTGTTGCGGAACCATCTTTGTCCGGTATCAGCGATATGGAACGAATAGTAAAGACGGCACGTCAATTTGGTGTAAAGATGGCTATTTGTGTTAATAAATACGACACAAATCTGAATAATACCCGTAAAATTGAAGATTACTGTGGTAAAGAAAGCATTGTTTTTGCTGGTACTGTCCCTTTTGATGAAAATGCTGGGAAGGCTATTAACAGAGGTTTTAGCGTTGTTGATATACCTTGTCCTGCTCAACAAGCAGTGGAGAAACTATTTTTCACTACGATGGAATTACTGAAAGACAAATGATTATAAGGTTAATTTTTGGTCAAAAAGGAGGTAAAGAATGTTAATCAAGGTTTTGGTAGAAAACAGATCCAGCTCACCTGATCTTGCTTGTGAACATGGTTTAAGCCTTTATATTGAGACGCAAAAGCACAAAATACTATTTGATATGGGCAGTAGCACTGCTTTTTTAGAAAACGCCAAAAAAATGGATGTTGATTTATCTCTTGTTGATATAGCGATACTTTCGCATGGACATTCTGACCATGGTGGCGGGCTGCCTGTTTTTCTAGACTTTAATAAAAGAGCAATGGTTTATATCCACGAAAATGCAGGTGAAGGTCACTACGCACTCCGCAGCAATGACAAAATAGCTGAAATAGGCATTTCCGCACAAATTATGGATTCAGGAAAAGTGATCCGCACTAAGGGTGATTGGCAGGTGGATGATGGTATTTTGCTCTTTTCAACTGTTGATAAAAAGCAGCTTTGTTCCGAAGCGAATAAAGTCCTTTTGATTAAACATGATGAAGAGTATATAAAGGATCCCTTTACACATGAACAAAATCTATTGCTGACTGAAGGCGGCAAAAGAATTTTGGTGACAGGCTGCGCTCATCGCGGCATCGTTAACATTATGGAGAGAGCCATGGAGTTGGCGGGAGGACCGCTCGATGTTGTCATCGGAGGATTCCATTTATCAATTCCCAGTACGGGAAAGTGCGAATCAGACGAGCTTATCGCGGCCGTTGCAGGATATATGAATTCTTATGAAACAAAGTACTACACTTTTCATTGTACCGGCATAGAAGCATACAAGAAATTAAAGTTGGCTATGGGTGAAAAAATCTCCTATTTGGAAACAGGTAATAGCCTGATCATTTAGACGAAGTTAGTTTTTAATTTTATATAATTATAAATGGAGGCAAAGAAATGATGAGAATTGCAGTAGCTAGTGAAGGTAAAAATGTGACGGAACATTTCGGACATTGTGAAGGATTTTTGATTTATGATGCTGAAAATGGTGAGATTCTGAAAGAAGAAATGGTCCTAAATCCAGGGCATAAACCAGGTTTTCTTCCTAATTTTTTGGCCGACCGCGGTGTAAAAGTTATTATCAGCGGTGGTATGGGTGGCGGTGCCATTGATATCTTTAATGAAAGAGACGTGGAGGTAATTGTTGGTGCTTCTGGAGTTGCCAGAAGTGCTGTTGAAAGCTATTTAAGAGGCGAATTGGAGTCTACCGGTTCCGTTTGCCACGAGCATTCTCATCATGATGAGTGCGGAGAATAAAAAATATTTTTAACTTTATTGTTGCATTAACATAAGGAAGAGTAGTATATTATAAGCATATAATCGTTTAAACGATTATATGCTTATAATAATTTTAGGGGGAGTCAGAATTTATGGATAAACTTTTGGACGTTTTAAAGGCATTATCTGATGAAACGCGCCTGAGAATAATTAATTTGCTGTACGAAGGTGAATTGTGTGTTTGTGATGTAATGGAAGTTCTGCAGATTTCGCAAGCCAAGGCTTCCAGACATCTAATTTATCTCAAAAATGCTGGTCTTGCCAAAGATCGTAAAGTTGCCCAATGGGCCTATTACTCTTTGTCGAAAGAGGAAAGTTTAAAATTTATTGATAGTTTGGTTTATGATAATCTGCGTAAACTGGAAGTTTATAATACCGATTTAGATAACCTCAAGGAATGGCTTAGCAGAAAAACGCAAAACTGTGCTGACAATTGCAGCAAGAAAGAGGTGTGAAGATGTCTGACAATACTACGAAAAGTTGTTGCAGTTGTGGAAGCAGCTGCTGCGAGCCTCAACAAGAGAAAAAGAGAGTAGTGATTGATTTTTTGTATCTGGATCTAACAGTTTGTGAACGATGCCAGGACACAGAAAGCAACCTAGACAGCGCCATTAAGGAACTGTCGGTAGTTTTGCAGGCAGCCGGTTATGAGGTGGAGGTAAATAGAATCAACATCACTTCGCCAGAGCTTGCTTTACAATATGAATTCTTAAGTTCACCAACCATACGCGTTAACGGCAAGGACATTGCAATGGAAGTCAGAGAAACCCTTTGCCAGGAATGCGGCGACCTTTGCGGCAGCGAAACAGAATGCCGCTCCTGGATATATGAAGGGGTTGAATATTCCGAGCCGCCTAAGGCAATGATTATTGAAGCGGTCTTAAAAGAAGTCTTCGGTGGCGGCGAGAAAAGTGAACAGGTAAAGCCATACGTGCTGCCGAAAAACCTGGAAACTTTTTTTGCCGGCATAACACCTAAGAAGAAATAGACACAGTGATAGTTGTGATGGGAGAATTAAGTAAATGAAAAAAGAACAAGCAGAAGGCATTGGCTTTTTTGAAAAATATCTATCAATCTGGGTCCTTCTTTGTATGGCAATAGGCGTCATGATAGGTGTTTATTTGCCAGGGATGCCAAAACTTTTAAGCAGATTTGAATACGCCAACGTGTCAGTTCCTGTGGCTATTCTGATATGGCTGATGATATATCCAATGATGCTGAAGATTGATTTTGAAAGTATTAAACAGGTGGGTCAGAATCCACGGGGGCTGATTGTAACCTGGGTTACGAATTGGCTGATCAAACCGTTTACAATGTATGGCATTGCGGCTTTCTTTCTCTATGTGGTATTTGGCAATATAATTCCAGCTGATCTTGCTAAAGAGTATTTGGCGGGAGCTGTTTTATTGGGTGCCGCACCATGCACGGCTATGGTTTTTGTCTGGAGCAATCTAACTAAGGGCAATCCGGCTTATACATTGGTGCAGGTAGCAACAAACGATTTGATTATTTTAGCGGCCTTTGTGCCGATTGTAGCATTTCTATTGGGCATCAATGATATTACAATACCTTGGACGACACTTTTCTTGTCCGTGGTTTTGTTTGTTGTAATACCTCTTACGGCTGGTTGGCTTTCCAGAAGAATAATAACAAAAAATAGAGGACTGGACTATTTCGAAAACACCTTTATAGCCAAATTTAACAACGTCACAGTTATTGGTCTCTTGCTAACGTTAATCATAATATTTTCTTTCCAAGGCAAGACGATTGTAGATAACCCAATCAACATATTGCTTATTGCCGTTCCGCTCACAATACAGACGTTTTTGATTTTCTTTATTGCGTATGGCTGGTCTAAATTATGGAAACTTCCTCACGATGTCGCGGCCCCTGCTGGTATGATAGGTGCCTCGAATTTCTTTGAACTTTCCGTAGCCGTTGCCATCTCCTTATTCGGGTTACAATCAGGCGCAACGTTAGCGACTGTTGTAGGCGTATTAACCGAGGTACCTGTAATGCTGACGCTTGTCAAGATTGCCAACAATACCAAAAAACGGTTTCCGGAAGCTAAATAATGAATGACAAAGGAGTACTAAACCATGCATAAAAATAGACCGAAAGTCGCCTTCGTTTGCGTACACAATTCCTGCCGTTCACAAATGGCGGAAGCAATTGCCAAAATACTTGCCGCTGATGTATTTGAGGCGTATTCGGCAGGAACGGAAAAAGAAAATGAAATAAACCCAGTGGCTGTAGAGGTCATCAAAGAACTATATGCCGTTGATATGAACGCAACCCAGCATGTTAAGCTGCTGGAAGCATTACCCAGGATAGATATTCTTGTCACGATGGGCTGCAATGTTACCTGTCCGTATTTGCCCTGCCAACATCGCGAAGATTGGGGACTTGAAGATCCAAGCGGCAAAGATAAAGAGGCCTTTTTGAAAACGGCGGCACTGATCAAAGAAAAGGTGCTGGATTTGAAAAAACGCATTGAAAGTGGGCAACTGAAGTAAATTATTGCACAGGAACTAAGGGAGATTAATTGATGAACATTTTTGATTTTTTAAACAATCAATTACTAAAAATGGAATGGCTTTCCAATCTGGTAAAGTTCTTAGTAGAAAACGTACTAGGCTTAAGTATGGCTGACAGATTAGGCGGCAGTCTGCACTTTTTCATCTATGATGTTATCAAGATTTTCATCTTACTGTCGTTTTTGATTTTTGCCATTTCTTATGTGCAAAGTTATTTCCCGCCTGAACGAACGAAAAAGATTTTGGGTAGGTTTAACGGTTTTACCGGTAACGTGCTAGGGGCATTATTGGGCACTGTAACACCTTTTTGTTCCTGTTCGTCCATTCCGCTTTTCATCGGTTTTACGAGCGCAGGGTTGCCGCTGAGTGTTACTTTTTCCTTTTTGATCTCTTCGCCGTTGGTCGACATTGCTTCGGTAATCTTACTTGCCAGTATTTTTAACTGGAAAATAGCTATTGCCTATGTTGTTGTTGGGTTAGTGCTTGCAGTAATTGGCGGCACCATCATCGGGAAAATGGAAATGGAAAAATATGTTGAACCTTTTGTTTACGGTAATAAGCCGGTAGGCGTCGAGTACGAACCGGAAGAACTGACTCGAAAAGAACGCATAGACTATGCAATAGAGCAGGCGCTGGCAATCATAACAAGGGTATGGCGCTATGTTCTGCTTGGTGTTGGCATAGGAGCTTTAATTCATAATTGGATTCCGGAGACGGTTATTTCCGCAGTTCTTGGGCAGGATAAATGGTATTCGGTTTTGGTAGCAACACTCATTGGTGTGCCGATGTATGCGGATATCTTTGGTACTCTGCCGATTGCGGAAGCACTGGTAGGTAAAGGCGTTGGTCTTGGTACTGCGTTGTCCTTCATGATGGGTGTAACGGCTCTTTCACTTCCGTCGATGATCATGTTGGAAAAAGTTGTCAAAACAAAACTACTAGCAACCTTTATCGGAACCGTTACTTTAGGTATAATCATTATAGGATATACATTCAATGCTTTTACATATTTGTTCTTGTGAATGGATATGGCTGGCTGAGAAAAGAGTTATATGCCTGGAAAGGTAAGTCATCATGGAAAACAAGAAAAAATTGTTTAGAATATTGTTGCCGCTTCTGATTCTGGCAGTCATAGCTGGCATCTGGGTAATTAAAAGCGGACAAAAGGAAGAAATCAAAGAGCAGGTTAAAACAGCTGCCAATCCTGATTTTGCTCTGCATGCCACTGAAATCAATTTGGAAAAATTAAAATCCTATGGTTTGCCTATTATGATTGATTTTGGTTCCGACAGTTGTCCGCCTTGCCGTGAAATGGCACCGATTCTTAGAGAAGTAAACGCTGAATACCAAGGCAGAGTAATCGTGGTTTATGGCGATATTGAACGCTATCCTAAACTGGCTGAAGGTTTTCCTTTAGAAGTGATACCGACGCAGTTCTTTTTCACCAAAGAAGGCAAACCATATGTACCGGCTGCACCGAATAACTTGCATATGCAGCTGTTTATGAATAGGGATACCAAGGAACATGTTTTGACTGCACATCAGGGGTTTTTGAGTAAAAAACAGATTCAGGCAGTATTTAAAGAGCTGGGTGTAAGTGATGTTAAATGAGTGGCTGGAAATAGTAGCTAATTTGATAACGCAAAGTACGTGGCTCGCTCCAGTGCTAGCTTTACTGGCAGGCGTGCTTACATCTTTCAGCCCTTGCGCATTAGTGAGCGTGCCTTTGGTCATCGCCTATGTTGGCGGCTCCGGACGCGATAATCCAAGAACAGCTTTTAAACTTTCCCTGCTTTTTGCTCTTGGGATGGCGTTGACCTTTACCTTGATGGGCGCGTTGGCAGCTATTTTTGGGCAGTTTTTGGGCACGACTGCCAAGTGGTGGTATCTTGTTCTTGGCACGTTGATGGTACTGATGGCTTTACAAGTCTTGGAACTCTATGAATTCATTCCGTCGGCATATCTCACCGGCAAAAGCACAAGAAAAGGTTATTTGGGTGCTTTTTTCGCAGGCATCCTGGGAGGTGTTTTTGCAACGCCGTGTTCGACACCGGCATTGGTTGTCTTGCTAGGAGTTGTGGCACGCAGCGGCAACGTAGAGTGGGGTATTTTGCTTTTGCTGCTTTATTCACTTGGCCACAGCGTTTTAGTTTTGCTGGCCGGGACATCAGTAGGGCTCGCCAAAAAGATTACCAGCAGTCCGGAATATGGTTTGGTTAGTAATATAGTTAAATTTGCAATGGGTGGAGTAATTCTGCTGATTGCCTTTTATATGTTCTATTTAGGATTTTAAGGAGGAATTGTCGATGAAAATCAAAATACTGGGATCAGGTTGTAAAAATTGTCTAACCTTGGCTGATAATACTAAGACTGCCCTTGCTGAACTAGGTGTCGAAGCAGAGATTGAAAAGGTGACAGATTTTGCGGAAATCGCGAAATACGGCGTGATGTTGACTCCGGGTTTGGTAATTGATGAAAAAGTTGTTGCCTATGGCAAAGTTTTGAAACCACAGGATATTGCGAAAATAATCGAAAAAGCAAAGTAACACAAGTATTAACTAAGCAATATTCTTTACTATTATAAGTTAAACAGGATCCGGAAGTAGTTGCCGCGGTCCTGCTTTGCTTGTAATAGAGTGATTAGCGCAGTTTGAGAATACTAAACTTGATTGGAGTGATTGGTATGCTGAGTTGGTTGAAAAAATGGCAAAGCCCCATTATTGTGCTTGGTGTTCTTGCGCTGATTGCAGGTGGTGTTTGGTTTTTGTATGCTAAGGGGCCGCTAGGTCCGACTAAGGTCACAGTGGCAAAAGTGCACAAGGAAAATCTGCAGCCTGCTGTTTTTGGTATAGGAACGGTAGAGGCTCGCTTGTCTTATACAGTTGGACCGACACAAGCAGGAAGGCTACTATCTGCCGACGCTGATCATGGCGATTTGGTGAAAACTGGTCAAGTTCTGGGAGAAATCGACCCAGTAGATCTGGAGTCCAAAGAAATTTCGGCAGCAGCCGCAGTTTCGAAGGCTCAGAGTGCAATAGCAAGTTATGAGGCACAAGTACGGGAGGCTTACAGCCGCAAAGTATTAGCGCAAACCAATGCCAAACGCTATCAAGAACTTTTTGCTGCAGGGGCAGTAAGTACCGAGGTTTTTGATACTAAGCAAAATGAAGCGACGGCGGCACAGGCAGCTTATGACGCAGCACTTTCAGCACTAAATGCTGGGCAGGATGAGGTAGCTAAGGCGGTTGCGGATAAAACAACAGTTGCCAAGCAACGTGCAAATTTGCAGCTAGTGAGTCCAGTAGACGCACTTGTAGTATCCAGGGCCGCGGCGCCCGGTGC